>Ga0214545_1000064_pt1 | contig 107594 bp, 57 predicted proteins | sample CNSS4metaG_FD_160064 | JGI IMG/M metagenome (GOLD analysis project Ga0214545, IMG submission 160064) | Root nodule microbial communities from cowpea collected in UCLA plant growth center, Los Angeles, California, USA - CNSS4 | ecosystem: Host-associated > Plants > Roots > Nodule | place: USA... | reverse complement strand
ATACAAAAAAAAAAAAAGAAAAAAAAAAAAAAAAGATACTGATAGGAGTCGCAATGTGTATAAATGAGATTTGGTGGATGAAAGAGTGGTTAACATGTTTCTATTTCTATTTGGAAAGCACATCCAATGAAGTTTTAATGGTGGAGAATGATTGCACAAACAGAAGTCTAGAACGTTGAAGGTGACAGTAACAACCTCAAATAAGGGGTTTTAGGGTAAGAGAATTAACATCTAAATTTATAAAGTATCACCAAATTTATATATAATTGAATAATTTATTCATGATGTATTACACATCTTTGGCCAGAAAATCTTAGCTCTCCACATCAGAATTCACCAAGCTCCTCACAAAAAGCAGAATTTGTGAACTTAAGTAAAGTCGGTAAACAGAAGTAGAAGTAGTATTAGAAGGGGAAGCTTTGATCAGGGATTATGTTCCACTTTGATGCTCAAAAGAATCCAGTTTTCAGTACTAAATACAATATGTAAGAAACGATGAAATCGCCCCTTTAGCCAAAAATTAAAAAAATAAAATACAATGCCCTTCCTTTCTTTCTCACAATCAATCTGGCCAAAGGAAAGGTTGTTGTTGATCTGTGAACTGACAAAAATATAAATACCAATTGCCAGTTACAGTGCTTCAGTTCATCTGTTGAGAACACATAAGAACGTTGGATTCAAGAATCAGGGGCCACGGGTTGGAGCAAAACAGAAGCACCCTGAGTTCTGATCTTCTGGTATCATTCCACCACCTTTGCTGGTATCAAGTGCTTCCAGCATTCTCACCACCTCGTCCATTTCCGGGCGCTTGTTCGGATTCGCATCCCAACATCTCCGCATGATGTTTGATAAGGCACTTGGACAACACCTAGGAATGTCTGGTCGTAAATTCTGTGCAAGAATGCAAGCAATGTGAAATCCATATTTGTACCATGGCATACATTACATCAAGAGTGTTGAAATAAATCATAGTTTTTCGTGTTAGCTTACTTGGCGAACAACTGCAGATGACACATCAGCAAAGCTTAGATCTGGATAAGGCATATCACAGCAGTAAATTTCCCACAAGCAAATGCCAAAGCTATAGACATCGCATCTCCTGTTGTAAGGCTTCCCATCCAGAACCTGCATTTAGTGTAATCCTATGATTAAAGCTAATAACCGAAGTGATTCTGTTTGACAGACAACCTTGGATATATGGCACCTCACATGATGAGGTTGCAATTATCCTCATTGTATCACAGAAGAGAAACAGTGCCATGCAAGTAACTTGTATATGTATTTGAAATTGAAATCATGGTAGAAATGGCTAATACAACAGAGGTAATCCCGTTAAAACACCTACCTCTGGGGCCATGTATCCAAGAGTTCCAGTTTCACCTGTCATGTCACTTGGATTCATAGCTTCAACACGAGCAACTCCAAAATCAGCTATTTTCAGATTACGACTAGGGCTTAGTAACATATTCTCTGATTTAACATCTCGGTGAACAATTTTCTTCGAGTGTAAATAATGAAGACTGCATTTTTGGGAAAACAGTGAATTTGTTTTAGTAAAATATAAGTTTTGTTACTGTAGAGATGATCAAGTAGGACATACCCTCTTGCAAGATCCAAAGCCAGCTGAACCACAACCTTGTAAGCCAGTTTCTTCTTCCTATTCTTGATCAAGTATTGCTTAAGTGTCCCACCTGCGATAAACTCAACAATGACACAGCATGCCCTAGAAGGAAGGGTCTCTTCCTCTCCATTCGAATTTTTTGAGGGAATCTTAAGATTTGAAGTGCCCATCGAAGCTCCAACAAACTGTTGCACAGATGAACACAACACAATTACTAATCTGAAAATCTATATACCAAAACAAAATTGCTTGCAGAGATATGGATTTAATCGGTATCTCCTCCTAAACAGGTCACAATAACAGAAATCTAAGCATGCTGAAGACAGCAGAACAAAGTAAAAAAAAATGTCATTAATTTCTTCAACTTTGTCAAGTATCAAGAAGTCCACACTAATTTCAATAAATAAAATTGAATGGTATGAGTTCTTACTTTTGTCACATTAGGATGGTCAAGTTTGTGCCAGACAGCAACCTCCTGTCTAAAAGATGCACGTAAAGCAGCAGCTTCAGCAGGGGTAGCTACACCATCCTCACCCCAGTCCAATACTTTCACTGTAAATATTCAGGATGACAATCCAGTAGTTATAGAAATGATCTCTCATCTTCCCCACTCTTACAGACCCAAAAGGATAGTACACTTGGTGTACCAATATATTCCCCATACCATAAATTTATTATACACATTCATCAAAATATAATTTGGAAAAGTTTGGAAATGAAGAGTAAATCTTTCAAACACCATGTCAGCACTAACTTCATTGCTAAAAAAACTGGATATGTCACTAGACCAGCATCTAACAGCATGGAGAAAAAAATTGTCTCTCATTGGTTATTTTCATTCAACACTGCTGAAGCCATGTTCTCTTCCTCACATCATGATCAAACCCAGACAGAGATTTGAACAATCATACCATATTGCAATGACTAAGATTGATTTAAGAAAAAAGCTAGAAAGAATGCAGTCTATGCAGAACGATTAAGCATCTAAACAGAAAACTGAATGACACATTCAATCTGTTTTCCCTCACTTTTCATGAACAAGAACAAAATCATCCAGAATAAAAGTGCGGAGCAGAAGATATGATATAAAATAAATACCAGCAACGTCTTGAGAATCATAGGTGCCCCTGTACACAGTACCATACGCTCCCTGAGCCACAACATATCGTAGATCCAATTTGGCCAAATCAACCTCCCACTCCTCTTTGGGCCGTTTTGTCTCAGCGTTCCTTGACCAAACCCTGCTCAAGTGCTTTTCCAGCTGCGCATCCAAACTCTTCAGATCAATCTTATCAGCTCTGAATATCATATCCTTACTGCTTATGTTTCCAGAACCCTTCATCTTTGAATTCAGAGCCCCTTCTGCTTCAAATTCCCTCTTTGGTGTCTTAACAACAGCATCTCTTTCTGAATCCATCTTCACCACTCACCACTTCAAATTCCAAAACCAATATGTACAACCCCACGATGTTAAAATAATTCATAAAAAAATCGCTGCCATGAAATTTCAACAAACCCAAAAAAATTTATGTGTAACAAAAATTAAAATTGATAGGAGCAAGAAGCACCCTCAAAAGGAGTGTGCCTTCCTCTGTATATTATTATATCATGGCTAGAAAATTGACTTCTCTTTATTCAAAGCCGGGATTTTCTCTTGCCAAACAATTGTTTTATTGACTAGTTCCCTTGAGAAAATAGTACCAGAATAAAGAAAATAATAGCTATCAGAAAACGACCCAATTCGCACTATTCGACGACTAAGACCAATGAACCAGAAAAATAGAAAAAATAAAATTAATTATTTTGTGTAGAAAAATTAAAAACAAAAAAAGAGGTATCTACCAAAGCACAAACCTTGACAGCAGCAACCAAGAAACGAGCGGCCAGCTGAAGCATCAAACGAACCAAAGAGAAATCAGATTAAGAATTACGCTAAATGTGAGAATAGGCACAGACGAAAAAATTGACCATTTTTCTATGGCCCCAAAAAATAACACACAAAAAAAATGTCGCGTGGATACCTTTTTAGCTTTTGTAAGAATCAAAGGCTTTTGGCTTTTGATGCAATGAGCATTGCGGAGGTTGTCATCACCAACTCTGAGATGCCAACAGGAACCCGATCCCAACAATCCATCGCTCAAACTTTGTTAGAGGAGCGATTTTGAAGGGTAAATCCACAGAAAAAAGCAAAACAAATCGGCAAATAAACAACCCAAAAAATCAAAGTTAAAAAATTAAAAATAAAAACAACGGTGAGCCTCCCAGAAAGATGCGCGGGTGTTCCCTAAAATGTGGTGGAAGAGACAGAGACAGAGAGAATGTTTGAAAATAGGTTAAACAATGAAAGGCAACAAATAACCATAATATTATATCATATCATATCTTAGCTTTACCTTGTTCGTGTGTTGTTGTGTCGTGAATTTTACGTATAAGATGAATGTATATATGTATATAAGATCTCTCTAATAGTATTATAAAATATAAGAAACGTACGGCTCTTGTTTGTGTTGTGAGTTGACAGTTTGTGATTCTGATTATTCAGTTAGAAGGACACAGAGACAGACACATTGATTCCTAATCCTAGATCTGTTAGTTGTTTGTCGTTGCATTTTGTTCTCATAAATCTGCTGCTTCAACAACTACTAAACTAAGCCAAATTAAGGTACATTTCTTTTATAAGTATCAGAAGTATATGAGATTAAGAAAAATTTAAATATCAGACTTTTTATTCAAATTGTACCACAAGATCATAAAATAATAAATATAATTTGGTGAACCATGTAAAAAATCTGTAAACACTGCAAATTTGACCGTAAAACAAAAAGAAAAATCAAATTTATATAATAAACTTTATATTATTGAGTGCTACTTTGTAACCCTAAACCTAATTTTATAATATTGAAAATAGGAACGTTGGAATATACACTAATAATAAGAATACAAAATAAAATGCATTAACTTTATTTATTATTTATTTAATGAATTGCGTCGGCATTTATTAGAAAGACGTGTTTCGATGCACAATTTATAAACCTTATCCTTTCTAGAATAATAGTTGTTTAATCTTGGACCGTGTTTATTATGAAAACATTAACTATTTTGTTGACTAAAATATTATTCAATGTAATATATTGAAAATGTTAATGTTTCAATGTACTTAAATAATAGTATAAATGATTTTATTTTACTTTTTACAAATGTTAGATATTGGGGGAATGTATAAAGACAATGAATTTTAATAATGTTATTACTGAGTCTTTGAATTTGTGTATCAATTTATTAGCCATTGTATATTCATTCATTATATTTAAGAATATTTTGATTTTTAAAATTAAAAAATATCAGAGAATTAAAATAAAAAAGGCTATGAATTTATATTTATTATTTCATTGATATTTGTACTTATTTATAGTGTACAAATTTGAAATTATTTAAAATTATTATTACTTAATTATCAGTAATAGTGTTGCAATGAATTGTACGTGTTGCATAAAAAAATATGTAAAATAATTTATTATGTTAATGAATTATATATAGAAGATTATATTATAATCATGTTGAAATTGTTCGTTATAAAATATTTTGTGTTTATATTTTTGTGTCGAAAAAAATAAAGACAATTTTGAACATTTTTTGTTTACTTTCTTAAATGTTAAATTATATTAAGTAATGTTACATGTACCGGACAGATAATGTTTCTACTTCACATTTAACAAGGTGATTTATTTTTATTATTAGAAATCAGTGAGACAAATTTAATAATATCATTAATGACTGTTTGAATATTGCATTAATGTTTCTTTTTAAACATTATATTTTTAACTATTTATTTTATTTATTTACCATTTACAAATTTTAATGAAATTACAATTATTTTTTATCAACTATATACTCTTTTATTTATTTATATATATATATATATATATATATATATATTGTGTTAGTTAAAAGAATTTAACAATTTTGATTTTATCAGTAAAGTTTATTGTTTTTTTTTTCATCTTATAGAAAACACCATAATGTTACGTTTCATTTTGTGAAGGAGAAATTTTTTTATTAAATTTAAATTGAATATATTTTGAGGTTAAGTACAATTAATATTCTTATTTTGATATTGAAAATTCACTGCAAACTTAATTCTTCGGACGTAAACTTACAAAATTTTAAAAGTTATATTATATATTTACATTCTAAAATATTATGGGTGTTGTATATAAAATGTAACCAAAAGTAAATATAAGTAATTGGTATGAACGAAATTGAGGATATATGTTATTATAGACTCATGTTTTAAGTTTATTTATGTGTAACTCCTAGGATTAACTTTGTGTGTATTATATAACACACTTCTTATCACATTTTCTAGATAATCAAAAATATATAACTCATTCTTTGTATATTTTTTTTATTTCTATACGAAAGTTATCTCATCTTTTAAGTTTTGTTCTGTTTCGATATAAATAGTAAAATCTTGTGAAGAAAAAAAGTTAAGAAATAAAAAAAAAATGAACTGATGTCTCCTTTCTTCAATATTGAATGTGTATATGTTTTTTTCTTACAAACTTTTTCGTTTCGTGAAAATATTTAAGAGATAAAAAGAAGAAGAAAGTTTCCTCGTTAAAAAGATTTTGTACTCGATGTGAAAAAAGAAATTATGTAAACAAAAAATCATACTTTATACCCATTGTATGCAAGAACTCATCAAATCAAACAACGATGCTTGTGATAACTACTTACTTACACAAGACAAGCATTACATCATTACTAAATGTTACAAGTCAAAATTATTTTATACGTGTTTATGAAAAATAATACTCTATACACAATTGTAAATCAATTTGTGAAGATGTTAATTTTTTATTCATAAATTAATTTGAACTAATTAACAAATATTTTTTATTTCTTTTCTTTAAAAATCAAAAGAGACTGACTTATCCATAAGACATCATTTGTATAGCAAACTTACATAGTCAATAATGAACAAACTAAATTGTTGAGATATATGAATTACAATCATTAAATGTTAAGAAGAATCACGTTGAAAATGTGAAAACCAAACACACTATTAGTTCGTTCCTTTCACTTGTTCTCTCTCACATATTCTTCAATCATAAGTTTTAAGATTCGATTCTGATGTATTTTGAAGTTTTTCTTTGTTTTTTATAGTTAGTTAATGTTATTTCAAAGTTCGTAACAGATTGTTATATCTGTTTATAATATATTTATTGAATTATATTTTTTTAATAGTGTAATATCTGACCTAATATATTATTTGACTTACTTTAGTTCCATAAATTAAACTGTCACCTGCAACATAAATTTCAGAATCTTTTATGTGACACCAGGTCAAAGTCAACCGTGGCATGCTTTGATGCGTTAATTTAAAAAGTCAACGAGGTTTAATTGTAACACATGATATGGGTTATTAAATTAAAGATAAAGTACAGAGGAGAATTGAGTAAATAATTGGAGACAAAATATAAAAATGTCAATACCCGATATTGAATGGGATATTACATTATAATAATCTATTTGTATTATGTCAACGAAACCCTAATTCCAATTGCCCAAACTTGGTTTTCTCCAACAGATATGGGTTATGGCGTCACTTCACCATTCTCATTCTTCACGCGTGTCAAATCATTATTTTTCTTTTTCTATTTCTTTTTACCCTAAAAAAATTATTTCATTCGTCCTGTACACGAAAAATTAAATATATTTTTATTCTTTAACTTTTTGTGAATTTTAAAATTAATTAATTTTGAAATTTTAAATTAATTTAGTCATTTATCCTTCGAATTATATGAATTTAATTTTTTTAGTGAAATTTTGTTAGATTTATTTAATATTTCAAATGTGTTTCATAATAATATTTGATTTAATATTAAAGCAAAATTTGATTAAACAATTTCAATATAATTCTGAAATGCATACAAAATATTAAATAAATTTAATAAAATTTGATTAAAAGAACTAAATACATGTAATTCAAAAAATAAAAGATTAAATTGGTCTAAAATTTCAAAATAAACTAATTCTAAAATTCACAAAAACATATTTAATTCTTACATAAAAAAGGGGCTAAATTAAAGAGGAGACAATTAATTTAATGTTTGTTTATGATCATTGAGATAAAACTTTACATGTTTGTACATTTTTTATATACAAATAAAATGCAAGTAAAGAAAAAAAAAATCTTTAAAAATGAGAGTTAGAAATTTATGGAAACTTGCAACAGAATGCGTATTCCAAAGTTTGAATCTGGAAAACTATTGATGATTGGAGAATGGTACAAGGAAAGAACAATAGCCAAGAAAAGTCTAAGAACAATATTTACATCAGGAAGTGCTTTTCAGAATCTGAGAGAGTAGACAACACGACAACCCATTATATTCTTCACATAAAATTTCATAACAATAAAGGACTATACTTAGGAATATTATTATATACCCAAATAAAAGAACAAATATTATTGGTTTATTCGATTTTCCATCTAGAATCAAGTGTACCCTCTTATCCTCATCTCAATAACCACGTTTTCTCACTTTTTTTTCTCTAACATTGGTTTTATTTTTGGGCTCAAAATTGTCTCAAACGTGGTGTTTTTAGTAAGGAGATAGTTTTAGGCCCATGTTGAGTAAAACTAAAAGTAGCAACGTGACATTCACAAAAAGAAAATACTATTTTAATAAAGAAACAATTCTTTAGTTAAGACTGTATAAACATTCTTTATCATTAAAAACAAAATATTTTAATCAAGTATAGTTACAATTACAACTTTCAAGAAATCATGAAGAGTTTGACCGATTCAACTTATACGACCACTTTGTATATATTTAGTCAAATTATATTTATATATATATACCTAAACGTTAACGGTTACGGCGACAAAATAGCGGTTTGGATTTTGCTGTGTTGTGCATGCGGTCACAAACACTGTCCTATAATACCCCGCCACGTGGCCTTGTGGTTGTTTCTGATGCCTTTTCTGCATGTTACTCATAATAATATAAATCGGTTCATTCCCACGTAGGAGAATTAATATATCTATTTCTTTTTGTTTTCATTCCATCAGAAGAAAAAATGGCTTTCAGGATAGCGGTAAATCGATGTCTTTTCCCTCTTTTAACACATCTTTCGGCTAACCCTATTATTCTTGAAGGCAAAAACATGCAAAAACGATACACGATTTATGATTTTGTTTTATTAATTCATGAGAAAAGCAAGTATGGTGTTACATACATATATAACTGGTATGATATTGATCACATGCAGAAAAATTTTCGATTGACGTTGATTGAACTGGGAAGTGGAAGGCGAGCATTTACGAGTCCCACCACTCCGAAAATGAAGCCGGTGTCCCGAGTGATGGACGGTGATGGTAACTCGAGATCTGGGTATGTGTTCGTGTAGAAAAAAAAAATATGTGAATATAAATACGCACTTTTTCGTGTTTGTGTAGAGCAAAAGAATGTGTGAATATAAATATGCAGTTTTTGATATGATATGAATGTGTTTTGTGATGGATGATAGGATGAGCGTGAAGGCAGAGCTTGCACCCGTGTATATCGTGGGCGGATTTGTGTGTGTGGCTTTGGTGATTGGAACACACACTGCGTTTCAACAATTGGTGCGGTCTCCACAAGTTCACGTCAACAAGAAAAGAAGAGAAACGCTGCCGGAGGTGTCTGATCCTGATCGCACCGTCAACTCCGCCGGAAAATTCATCGACGGTTCGTTCTTAAGAAAAGTGGGTCAGATTCAGGAAAACAGGGCCACACTCAACGATCCTGTGCACCCTAATCCATTCACCCGGTAAATCTAATTTAAATATCTGATTTGTTGTTACGTGTTTTCATAATATACTGATTATTATTATTTTTTTAAAATGTATTAAAAAAATATTTAAAATATTAACACATTGTATTTTTGATGCTAATGATATTTAATTATTGGTTTGTTGCATGTAGTCCTCGAACCCCTGAGACATTGAAGACGGTGGGCGTTGAACCAAGCAGGCGTTGATCAGATATTACACCATTACATGGCTTCGCTTTTCCTTAATACGTGATTAATTATAATAATTGAGTTGCATTAATTACGTCCTTCCATTATTGATTTTCAGTAATTTTGTATAACTTTGTTTGAGTTTTCAATCTGTATGTTGATGTAATTGTAAATAAGGCGATAGCTTGAGACTGAGTGCAAAAGTGATATGGCGCCACTCTGTTCTTTGCTTTTCTTTCTGTATTTTTATGTATGTATATATATACATATAAAATAAAAAATGTATAAACGACTTCTGAACTGTGTAAGTTCAACTGCAAGTTTTCTATGAGAATAATTAGTATTGAAATTAGGTCGAATAAACAATAGGATTTTTTTCATTAATAGTTACACTTTTTTTTAAAGATCGAGGTGCACTTTTTAATTTAAATTTATAGAAATGGATAAACTTTACACAAATACAGGATTTATTTATTTATTTATTTATTTAAGGAAGTCGTACTTCCATTATCTATCTATAATAATAAAGAGATTTATGATTTTGTATCCATATTTCACAATATCCATTTTATTCTTAGTTATTTTAAAAATTAATTATTTTATAAATAATTTATTTTTAATCATTTTTTTAGAAATTTCTTTTATCTTAAATCTATCTTCTATCTAAATCTAAATAAAGGAGATTCCTCTTTTTATGTCCATATTTTATAATACCCGTTTTATCCTTAATTATTTTATAAATAATTTATTTTTAATCATATTTCTAGAAATCTCTTTTGTCTTAAATCACTATTTAAACTTTTTTTACATATCTTTTTTTAATTTTATATTTAACAACTATTTTAAAAATTATATATTTGTTATTGATCTTAACTTAAATTTCTTAAAAATTATAAATTTATATCTATCTATCTATAACAATAAAGAGGATTCCTCTTTTTGTATCCACATTTCATAATATCTGTATTACCCTTAATTATTTTAAAAATTAATTATTTTATAAATAATTTACTTTTAATCATTTTTCTAGAAATCTCTTTTGTCTTAAATCATTATTTAACAACTATTTTAAAAATTATATATTTGTTATTGATATTGACTTCAATTTCTTAAAAATTAAAAAATGCGAACACGCACGACAGCGCCTGTGTGTTGGCTAGTATATACTAATGTTATCCGAGGTATTTTTTAAATATTATATTATATTAGTCAATAATAATATTAAAATGTTATTAAGTTAATATATAAAGTAAATTTATATTTTATTAAAAATGAACGAAAGAAAATGAAAAGATATTCGTTAATAAATAAGAAAAAAAATAGAAAAGATAAATAGTTTTGTAAAAGACATTTAAAATTAATGGTTAAATTTTAAAGATTTAACAAATAATTATATTATAAAGAATAAAATAAAAATTATGAGATATGAAAAAAAAATCTTTTTGTTTATATATATTTGTGTTCATATTTTAAAATACTAATTTTATTCTTTAAATGTAATTATTCATTAAAAATTGACTGTTACTTTTATAAATTTTTTATAAAATTGTCTATATTTGCTTATTCTCTTCTTCTTTCTTTATCAATGGTTATTCTTTCATTTGTTTTGATATATTTCACTTTATTTTATATATTAATTTAATAACATCACAATATTATCACCTACTAATATAATATCATACATATTTAAAAAATGTATATGTACAGTCATGATAACGCCTATCTTTCCACTAGTGTGTATATATATATATATATATAACCACACGTATTTTGTAAGTTTTATTTTGGGTAATGAAAGTAGAACAGGAAAACTAAGGCTAACAGATGGACACAATTTTCAATTTGTTTGGAATGCGCATGGCCATATAAGAAAGAAGCTTCCTCCGCAAACGTAAACCAGGTGAAACAAAAGTACTAAAAATAAATAATAGTAATAATTAATTGAAGAAAAGTTAGAGGTTGGATTAGACATAAGCTGAATTTGGAGTTTAATTGGAGGAAAGTTCTGGGTGTGTCTCTGAGAGTGGCATAAAAAATTGTGATAGATTTATTATCTATGTTCTTCTCGCACCACAAACACATTATCTTATCCCAGAATGTTGTGCTGTCAGAAGAAAGAAACCATATGTGAAATTTTTAAGAAAAGACTTTGGGTCTTTATTGGGGACATAACGATCCACACGTTAACTAAACAAAGAGACAAACTACATCGTTCTATAATTTTTGTCAGTAAGAAATGTAGAATATGAGAAAAATAGTATTGAATAAGGGAAAGACTAAAAAGTGTGTGTTGGGTTTAAGAGGGTAAAAAGAAACCAAGGTTCCGCTGAAAATGGTTGGTTTGTCAGATGAGTTAAGGCATCTAAAAAGACCAAGACCACATCGTTCTTAGTTTAATGCCACTGCCACACACACTCACTCACTCCACTCTTTCTTTCTTTCATCATCATTATTATGTGCATTTTCTCTGTTTATTTATTAACTTGTCTTTCGTGTTTATGGTGGCGCCATGAATCACGTGATGTAGTGCATATACGTGAGTTGCAGAGTTGCACAGGGACCACCCAGAGAGAAGCTCTAAATTTGGTACCCTGTCTTGGGGAAAGAGGAAACGGTGCATTTTGGGAGCAGAAAGATAAGGTAGAGTCATATGTGAAGCATGACCATCTTTATTTTCACCACGGCCTCACATAAATGCACATTCTATCATTATCATTACACCATCAAACCATGTACCCTACACCTACTAATAACTTTCATCTATCATGCTTGTTACTACCACTTCTTTAGTCCGTAATAGAAAATGATATTTTAATGATTAAATCTTGACAATTTTTTTTTACAGTTTGAGGTGTCATTTTTGAAATGTCTTTTTTTTTCTGTATTTTAAAACTATTTAAAGAATGTCATTCGGAAAAAATAGTCAAAATTTAGTTCTTAAAATATCATTACCCTCACCGTATTATCATACTTGAAGTATTGTCTACTTTTAAATTCGAAATTTCATTACAATTTTGTTATTAAAAGACCTCTTATGAAAGTGAAAAAAATAAAACTATTAAATGTACTGGAACACGATAACCTATATTATATATATGATTGGGTTAAATATGTTTTTGTCCCTCAAGTTTCAGTCAAATTTGGAATTGGTTCCTCTTTGAAATTTTTGACCAATTTAGTCTTTCATCTTTAGAAATGTATGAATTTAGTCCTTTTAAAAAGATTTTGTTAAGTTTATCTAACGTTTCAAGCGTATTTTAGGGTAATATTTTAATTGTTTATATAATTTGATCCATTTTTTCTTAAATGCTAACTTAAATAATATCATCAAACGTGTTTAAAACTTCAAATAAACTTAATAAAATTTGATTAAAAGGACTAAATTCACACATTTATAAACATAAATAATTAAATTGATCAAAAGTTTCAATAAGAACTAATTTCAAATCTCACTTTCTATATGATTTCCTATCATATATAGCTGCTTTTAAATAAGATGTATTGTTAATTAATGCTTTTAAAAAGAGGCTCGTCGAAATTCATAACAAAATGCATATTTATCTTACTAATTTTGGGGTTGTTGGGGTGCAACCTTTTTATACTGTTGGGGTTGTTCTTCTCTATCTCTCAACTTTTTCTTTTTAAAGGATTCTCTAATGACCCTCTGTTTTTTTAATCGATAAAAAATACACGTTCTTCTTTTAATTAAAGAAAAAAACATGTCTTGGAGATGTTTATTAAAAACTTTTTCTTTCAAAGTATAAAGACCCAAGTAGATTTTGTGTCTCACTAGAACACTTTTCATTTAAATAATTACGTGTTATCAGTGCTTCAAATACTTAATTATATCTGGACAGTGTTAAACTAATAATTTTAGAGTTACTACGAATCGTATTTATAATTATGTAATAATTCTGAATATCACATTTTAAAGACATCATATACTTCACCATAAAAGAGTTATAATTTTGGATTTGACCACTAAAATTATTTTGTTAAGGTATATTATTCAATAAAGTTTAACATTCCAGTGGTATATAAATTATGGAGGGATGAGTTTACACTAACGTGAATTGTATTTTCCTTTGCCTTATTAATTATTTCATATAAAGTGTGATTTTCAATTATCTAAATCATTAAGTTGTAATTATTAAAGGGTTAGATATGATTTTTGTCCCTCGAGTTTTAGTAAATTTTGGAATTAGTCCCTTTCTGAAACTTTATACCAATTTAGTTTTTTATCTTTAGAATATATGGATTTAGTTTTTCTTATCAAATTTTGTTATGTTTATTTGACATTTTAAACCCATTTTATGATAATATTTGAGTTAATATTGAAGTGAAAATGTCTTAAACAATGTAAAGAATTCAAATATTATCATGAAATACGTTTGAAACGTCAGATAAACTTAAAAAAAAAATTGGTTAAAATGACTAAATTCACACATTTTTAAAGATGAATGACTAAATTGAATAATTTTTTTGAGGAGAGACTAATTATAAATTTCACTGAAATTTGAGGGACAAAAACATATTTAACTCTCAAATTTTCATAGAAAAATTATAAACTTGAATAACAAAAAGGTATAATGAAATCGATGATTTTTTATGTATTTTAAGGTTGTATTTGCTATGTAATACATTCTTTATAAATGAAAAGAAAATACACATTTTTAGACTGTCTAAGTGAAATTGAACTCAAAATTCTCAATTAAAAAGGTTATTAAAATGATTTTTTATTTTGAACCTTTCTTCCGTAGTGGATTTGACAAACAAGTATAGTAATTATAAATTACTCTAACTATTTTTAATGTTTTTATTTCATCAAAATAAGTGTGTGGACCTAAAAATCTAAAGATTTAACTATGAACTTATTTTCACCGGAAAGAAAATGCCGAATATTTAATAACATTAAATATATTTGACGTTATATGATGACATGCACACGACAATGGAATTCCATTGGTTAATAATAGTAAAAAAGTTCGATGGGAACGGTCCAACGAACGGAGAACAACGTCTTAGGTTAGTTGTCATCCAAACGAACGGTGGATTCTAAATTCAATGCGTGGAAGTGCGTGTTATGGGTTTGCGTATAGTCCAAATTTTTTATTGATTTTTTTTATGTTAGTCTAAACATTAAAAATATATCATATTAATATTTTAAATATCTTTTTAATATATTATAAAATATTAAAATTAATTATAATCAATATATTATAAAGATATAATAAAAAAATAAAACAATAAAATTAAAAAAAAATCCAAATTTGTTTGCTTCACAAGATACCTCTTTGACTTTCAACTTTTCAAGATTCAGGTATGCATGATCAGCGTAGCATGTACGCGAGTGTCCACTACTTTCCATGTGCCTCACTCACACCAGAACACTCCCTTTTCAAATTCTCAGCGCGCTGAAACGCAAAGCCTTAATTAAATGCCTTCGTATTCGTGTGAGTGTCATCTTATCTCATATAGCCACTGCCTATTTTGTCGTCATTAATTTAACGGCTGCAGTTAGGTCGAATATCCAATCCCTCTTTTTTCCGTTCAAAAAACACAGTCAAAAAGAATTTATTTTGTTTTAATGTGCAAAAAATAAACTTAAAAAAAATTAATAGTTACTATAATTTTCAGAAACACAAAACGGTAACAAATATTTATTGGGTAATTGTACCATTGTCTGTTCTGGTTGGTCACCTTCATTAAACATTTTTACCGAATGGAATTAAATAGTCAATCATGAATTTTCATGAGGCTGAAACGTTTCTTAAATGATTTCTAACACAGGTTGAAAATTAAATGTTAGGTTTCGGATTCTGTTTCGTGCGCATTAAAAATAAATGTGAATGTATTCTTCAATATGGTTGAGCGTATAATATATGACATAATGGAAAAAATAGTAAGAAAATAAAATAAAAATTATTCTGTGTAAAAATGGAAACAAAACATCATTACAATTAGTTTCCTCGTATAACTATTATTTTTTTAACAGAAACTTTGTTTTGTTGTTTATAAAATATATAAAATGAGTTGGGAGCAGTTACAAGATTATGACAGAAGGGAATGATATATAATTGATTATAATAACACGGTTGAAGGCATTTCATTATGGAAGATCTACAACATCTGCAACATAATGCAGTGGTTAATGAGTGAGTGAGTGAGTTATAAGAGCATGGTTTTGGAGTGTAAAGAAACGGCGTAAAAGGAGAAAGGTGTAGTTTTTGAGAGTTAGAGAGAGTTATTTGAATGAATGAATGAAAAGAAAAGGAGAGAGAGGGTAGAAAGAAACAAGGAGAAAATCCAGAATTCGGATGTGTGGGTGGTTAACTGTTTATGTGTTGCTTTAGCGACAAAATAGAAAAGAAGAGAGAGTGAGAGAGAAAAGAAAGAAGCAAAAGAGAAGAAAGAAAGAAAGAAAAGAGAGAGAAGAAGGGACAGCTGTGGAAGGAGGGGTTGTGGTCCCCACCACAAAATCTTTCTTCTCCCGCCTTCGCGCTTCTTGAATCCCCTCATCTCTTCTTCTTCTTCTTGTTCTTGTTTTCTTATCACACCCCACTTACTTGGGAGAAACTAATGTTGTGGTGCTGCCATTATTCTTGATATGGACACCCCAGAGAGGAACCAGATCAGTGCTACCCTCTCCAAGTTTGAGGTTTTCTTCCACTTTCACTCTCTAAACTCTTCACCATTTCAATTTCATCTCTTTGTCTTGTCTTCTCTACTCTTTTTTCTGCATGCCTCTCATTCTGCACTTTCTTTCTTCTCAATTTTCTCTTCCACTCTTTTCTTCTCTTTTCGCTTCAAACATTTCTCCATCTTGCCTAAATGTCTTCTCTTTGTAGTTTTCTTCAACTCATAGTGCCAAAGTTTCTCTCTTTCGAACCAAGTCTTGCCAGTTTTTTCACTTCTGTAGATCTTTCTTCAACTTCATTTCAGAGGTCGTTTTTACAGTTTTTTTGTTTTTTGTTTTGTTTTTGTGGGTTTCGGCTTTCTTGTGTTCTACTATTTTTTTTCTCTCTTCTTCTTTTGGGGTGAATGCTTTTTGTTGATACAAGTCTAAACTTTGCGGGTTGCTGTACTCTTTAACAAGTTTTTGTACATGCTCTCAAATTGAGAAAATCCCACGAGTTTTCTTTTCTTTATTTTATGCATTTGCATTCAGAGAGACGGTTAATTCGCTAAAACGGGTTTTGACTGGCTCTAGATTTTCAAGAATGATGTTTCTCAAACAGTTTCTACAATCTGTCACGTACATTCTTGTAGTGTTTTATAATGTTCAACGAGTAATCCTTGTCAGATCTGGTCTGCTAAGAATGATTTGTAAATTATTCTGATTTGTTGTAGCTGTTGGGAAATTATGGAATGATTTTCTCCATTTTTATTTTTATTTTTGGTAGCTCAAGTTACTCTATTCCCGTGTGTATACAAGCTTATCCTTCGATTTATCCAGTTTAAGTATATATTTTTTTTAACATTTGCCATTTGCAGGATTCACCTGTTTTCAATTATATCAACAGTTTGTCTCCTATAAAGCCCGTTAAGTCTGTTCCCATTAGTCAGACTTTCAATTCACTGAGCTTTTCGTCACCTCCTTCCGTTTTCACATCACCCCACGTCAGCTGTCTCAAGGAATCTAGATTTCTCAGAAGGTAATATTGAAAATTTCTGATTTTTATGTCGTTATATGGTAATATTGAGTTATATATTTACTGATCCACCTTTGGTTCTTGCCCAATTGTTCATCTTTAGACATATCCCATTGGGCACATCAAAGCCTAAGATTTCTTCTGAAGATGTAAATAAAGTTCACACAATTGAAGAGGCTCTTGCAGATTCTAAACGTGCGCGTCATAACAAGGGTGAATCACAGAACACTGAAAAAGGGATTTCTCTTGGAGATGCTTCAATTGAGCACATAAAATTCTCAGTTGAACCACAGCAAACTTTAAAGTATGACACTTGCGGTAGCCCCGGCTATGATGAGGATAACACTCTTTTGGAATTGCCCGGTGAGGCAGCAGCAGCAGGTGCTTGTAAAACTGATTCAGTTGAGAGTGAAGTGCATCTTCAGGAAATGTGTCAGATGGAGCCAAAGAGTGAAGATCCAGACTGTTATTGGGATAGTTTAATTCCTGATGGCTCTGATATGCTAATTTTTAATTCCCCAGGTGAAGCAGAAGCTTTTAAGGGTCTGATGCACAAACCGTTGGATCCTTCTATACGACTGAGCGATTTTATGTCTGTGGTGCCACTTTCTGCCGTCCATAATGGTAGGAAAATGTTCATTGTTGATTCGGTTGCTTCAGGTTCTGAACATGAGATTGGAGATCACTGTTCTGAGCCAACGATAACAGCCACGGACACGGATCAAACACGGGAGAATCTTGCCGATGTTGTTTTGGTGACTAGCAATTATAACGAGAACGCAAATGATCAGGTAGGCATGTGAAATCTGTAAGTTTTAAGGCATGGTTTTCTAGGCTCTGTTGTATCAGCAATTAACTTGTTTTCGAAAGAAACAAATTCAACTGTAAAATGATGCACTGATTCCACATTTTTAACTGTATGGTTGCATATTATAGTTGTGGCTTGTGTTGATGTGACATTTCTAATTCTTGAACAACACTGTATTACTCAATGCGTTTTTTTTTTTTTTTTTTAATTGGTATTGTGCTGCATTTTCCATACCCGGGTATATGCTGTTGTAAAGAATCAAGGTAATGGGTCATTTTGTATTCATTTGAAGCTGTCTTCTTTCTACTTGTTCATAAATGAATATAACAAATTAATCTGTAAGTACTCTTGGGTTTTGGTTTCAGCTTGTTTCTGTCACGCACCGTGCCATAAGGAGGCGTTGTCTGGACTTTGAGATGGCCAATGTGCAAAAGAAGAACTCTGATGATAATTCAAACGCCGGTTCAAGTACATCAGAGTCCGATGAGAGGAATGTTGCCAATGAAAAGCAACTTCTTCCAGCAAAACTCAATGGGAATTTTCAGAGGGGAATTTTGCAGGGAATTGGTCTACACCTGAATGCACTTGCTGCCTTGAAAGAATACAAGGGCATACAAATTGAAAATTTGTCTTCTGGAAGACAACTCAGCCTGCCCAACTCTACTTCTTTGCAAATCTCTACAACCCAAGAACAGCAGCATCTTTCAATGGTACCTGTTTCATCTGAAAGAGAATTGGATTCGTCGGACAATGGGGTTCAGCCTACCGAAGATTGTTCCCAGCCATCGGTTTACATGACTGGTGAAGACTTCAATAGGAATAGTCCCAGAAAGAAAAAGCAAGTGCAGTTGTTGATTACGTGTGCATCTCGTAATTTAGAAATTTTCCTTTCTTCGTTAGTCTCATATCAAGTTTGGTTTGCAGACGTAAGATGGAGACACCTGGCGAAACTGAGGGTTGTAAGCGCTGCAACTGCAAGAAGTCGAAGTGTTTGAAGCTGTAAGTTTGAAAAGAATGTTATTTATCTTCTTGTTTTTGGTTGCAGAATTGGAATAAGTTACATTGATTAATGTTCTAGCGTTAAGTTTTCCATTCTATAGCCTTTACGGTATTGAGTGGTAATGATAGAATCAATGAGACATTCATTCTGAGAAGAACCAAGAAAGGAAAAGAAAATGAACTCACTGTAGTTAAAATTTGAAATTGACCTTATATTTACCTTCTCTTTTTGTATCAGTTACTGCGAGTGTTTTGCTGCTGGTGTCTACTGTATAGAACCCTGCTCCTGTCAGGATTGCTTCAACAAACCTGTTCATGAAGACACTGTTCTTCAAACTCGCAAGCAGATTGAATCTCGCAACCCTCTTGCATTTGCTCCAAAAGTCATCAGAAGTGCTGATTCTGTTCCTGAAATTGGGGTTAGAAAAATAAACTTAAACTCGGTTATTCACGTGTGCAATTTGAACAACCTTTTGTATGGTGTTAACTATTACCTTCTTGCAGGATGATCCAAATAAAACTCCGGCTTCAGCACGACACAAAAGAGGATGCAACTGCAAAAAATCCAGCTGCCTAAAGAAATACTGTGAATGTTATCAGGTTTGCACCCTTGTCCATCATCCCATCCTGTATGCTTTCAGTTTCAGTTATAATATGAATTACAAATGGTTGTTTTGATTTGAAGGGTGGTGTCGGTTGCTCCATTGGCTGTAGATGTGAAGGGTGCAAGAATGCTTTTGGCAGAAAAGATGGTAAGTTTCAATCAGGATCAACTGGTTGGCTATCAATTTAATCAGTTAGAAATGTCTTCAGCATTTCGATTGTTTCCTCTTGAGTGGTAAATAATATTCCTGTAGTTATTAATTGACTTGTTCTGAATTGACACAATTCCTTATTTATTTTTGGTTCAGGTTCTGCTCCTGTAGGCATAGAAACTGAGCAAGAAGAAACGGAAGCAAGTGACAAGGGTGTGGCAGAAAAAGCTTCACAGAAAACTGAAATTCAGAACACCGAAGAGCATCTGGATTCTGCTACTGTATCAACACCATTACGACTTTCCAGGTTTGATAAGCTGACTTTTTTCTTTTTTTCAGTTGAGATAATGAACAAAAGCGATGTCCCTTATTGATTGATGTTATTTCATTTCCATGGAACAGGCCTTTGCTTCCGTTGCCCTTTTCATCAAAGGGAAAAGCACCGAGATCCTTTGTTACCACCATCTCAGGCTCTGCATTGTTTGGCAGCCAAAAGCTTGGGAAGCCAAACTCTCTTTGGCCTCAATCTAAGCATTTTCAAACTGTCCCAGATGATGAAATGCCAGAGATTCTCCTAGGTGATACCTCTCCGGTCACATGCATCAAAACTTCTTCTCCAAATGGCAAGAGGATCTCCTCTCCCAGCTGTGACTTGGGATCATCTCCTAGTCGCAGAGGTGGCAGGAAGTTGATATTACAGTCCATTCCTTCATTTCCTTCTCTCACCCCTCACCCTTAGAATGGGTTCTTTTTTTGGTTGTAAGTTAGTTCCCCTCTTCCCTGTTAATCATGTTTTTAGTTTGTTGCAATAGAAGCCACGCCTTAGTCTTTTTTATGTATATTGATCTCCGTTTTACTTTGGTAATAATATGTTGCATTCCTTGGATAATGTACTATTTAAGTAATAGTTATGATCATTCCTGGTGATTAATCTTTACGTTTTTCTGTTGTGCTTTTTGCCATTTCTTTATGATTAAGTTCCTGAGGATGCATCTTAATATAAGCTGTTGATTTGTCCCTGAAAGTGGATTGTAACTTCATCAAACAAACAAGATTTATAGTTTTTAACCAATGCTGGGACAGAAGTCAATCGGTCTGTTTTGACTGAAATTTTGTGACTGGTAAGTGCATAAATTGTTGGATCCATTGCAAAAAACTATAGCCAATAATCAGCATAAAACTTTCCATTTAAAACATACTACACTGCAACATATGACTGTATTGTACTTATATACAGCCGAAACATAACTAAAATTATTAAGAAATATGCATGAATCAGTGTTCTTTAAACAAAGTAGAATAGAAGACATCACAAAAACATCTCTTGTAAACTTGATCTCAGTTATATCTGTTAATTATTTGAAAACATTTATAACTGAAAACCAGGTGTTTTGCAACAAAATTTCATCTAATATTCAATATGGTGTTCCAATTTGAATCTCAAAGGTTCAGATACGTTCTTTTTATTTTTCTTATAATTTTTATTACTCTCTCCCTTTTAAATTGGATCATCTTCACATTCGATTTCAAGTTCTCCTAAAATGATGTTAAACTTCTTGGTTACATTTATATAGTGTTGTTCCATTGCAACTCTGTATATACCTTGGGCTCCGTGATAGCAATATTGCATCTTTGATAAACGCCCAAGAGATAGTTTTATTTCTCTAGCAAGTTCTTCACTCTCTTTTAGACGAATAATTTTCTTTAGAAGTTTGCATCTTTACACACATCTTCTAATTTTGATTCTGCTCCTTTGTCTCCTTCATCTACAGTGCTTTCTTTCATCATCAAATTTAAAGCAAAATAACACTTTTATTTTTGTTGAGAAGGTGCATTATCTTTAAGAAGCTTTCATATTTGTTTTATTTTGAACCGGTCAATTTGCTTTGTTTAGAATCTAATGGATTAGGTATTTCCTAATATTCAGCTAAGTTATTAGTATGGTTGCTAGAACCATGGAATGTGATCTCTTGATGACTTATTGCTGAATGTGTTTAAAATCAACAACTTTAACTTCTAATCTCTTCTGGGATTTCTGTTCGACACTAAGCAATATTTGATCGATGTTATTAGACACGTAAAGGAAATACTTCCCATCATTTAATTTTCACTTTGAAAATGAATACTTTTCAAAAACTTAGTTATTATTGCTCTCATGATTTGTAGGACTAGTATGGTCAATAGATTACGCTTGAAGTTCTTACCAAACAGTCACCTTGTTAATTATATTCAACAATTTGTAACAGTGCTCTTGATTAGTATCTCAAACTCTCTTATCAAAGTTGAAAACCTACATATTTTTTATTCTTTCATTGTTCTTGTATTTATTTATGAGAAAGTTGTGCATTAGCCTTTTGAACCTAAGTTGATCATTCCTGTAAAAATGGTGCTTGAAACAGTAGAGAATAAAAAGAACTTAGCTCTGGACTAACTTATCTTTCTATAGAATTTTCGGGAAACTAGTGCACTTCACAGTCTTCTTTTACGCCTTCAGAATGTGACATTTTAACAACTGAAACATGATAGTTTTCCAATAAAAGTAAAATGGGTACTACAATTGAAACATATGTTTCTGTCTTACACCGTCAAATATGTTACTAAATTATAGCCACCACTAAAACTATTTACTAATTTAGTTATTTGATTTTGTGGATTCTTCTGCGTTGGTCTGAATGATTTGAGAGAAAATAGGTTGTTGGGTTCTCTCATACATACTCATCGGTTAGTTGAAATAGCTTTTCTAAGAGGTGAGATTTCACTGTTTCAGTGTTCGTGGTGTGCGCAAGCTTTCTTTCGAAAATCTTCACGATAAAAATATGGCCTCAGATTAACACTGAATCTTCTATCTACCAACAATTCTGAAAATTTTTATATGAACTGAATAATAAATAGGTTTCGGAAATTTTATATAACATGCCATAAATTTCTATAGACCAATGATGAGCTATGTTGAATGTTGAATGAATCTGGGATTGCCTTTGACTGTTCCTTAAAATCACAGTTGACAGAATCTCCTTTGACCTCCATCTACTACATGTTCTTATTCTTTCATATAATACAAAATTATTAAGGACTTCTCTAATCTACCATGTTCTGTAGTGACTTTTTCTAGAAAAAAAGAAGATAAAAGATGCATTGCTTGTAGCATCACGGCTTCTAAATTGGCAACTGATAAAAGGAAAAAATAGATTGAAATTTGAATGTTTAATGAAATGAGAATGGGACCGTGCACGGCACAGGGTGGCTTCTAGATTTGGAAATTGAAAGACTCGTTGGTGTTGAGGTAGGTGAGAGTTGTGTTGGTCTTGGAAGTTGAAATTAAGAAGAGAGGTTGAATAGATAACCTAAATTTCTCACCAATTAACCAATATGTGTGTTCTTGACAAAGGTTTGCGTACCACCAATGATGTCTAGAGAAAATGGGAAATGTGAGGAGTAAAATCACATCATGTGGGTCTTCATTTCCAACCTCTCCAAGTACTCTCTTCTAAACATTTCACTTTGGTTGGCTAGTAACATCACATGAAGAGCTACCACCAAAACAAATAAAAAAATTCACACTTTTCCTTGAAGATCCTCACGAGCATTAGACTCCTTGAGTATTATCCTTTCGTTAGATTGAGCATCTCGACCCGCTCTCACGGGACAATTATTCAATTTGCAATGATATTTTCCTTAATAATTGTTCACTAGGAATCGATCGTGACCTTAACTCTGATACTAATTGTTAGATCGAACCCTTACCAATAGGCTAAAAGTTATAGTTATTAGTTAAGACGCAACTCCTTTTACTTAAGAGTATAACAATCCAAACGTCACAATTCGATTGAGACCCGACCCATTTACCTCTGTCATGAGACAATTGATGTCACATGCAACACCTTTTTCTTGGATTCATTATATAGTGAGTAAGTCATGAATCAAACAATTAAGTTAACAAATTATAAGGTTATATTTGTATCTACTTATATATTTTAAATTTGTTTTATTTTTAGTTGATATAAAATCTCTAACACATTCATCACATTATGACATATACATATCAAACTTATAATTAAATATTAATAAATAATTTGACGGCTTGATAATGTGATAGATTTAATAAACAACTAATTTTATTAAAATAGATTTTGGATTACTTTAATATCATCTTAAAAAATAGATTTTTAATCTAATTAGTAAAATGAGATTTATATCCACCTGTTTATTATAAATCTGTATTATTATTTTTATGAAATTATTATGTCCAACATCTTTTATATATATATATATATATATATATATATATTTATATTTTATATTCAATATAAAATTTCTGATTCCAAACCTGAATTTCTGCGAAATCCATTTATACATGTACTTGTACCGTACCTGTTTAAATGGAATACATAATTCTTCTACATTACATTACATCATTCAAAACAAAAATATTCTGAATTGAAAACAAAAATCAATAGTGTCAACTAGCTTAGCTGTCATGAAATTTCAAATTCAACTTGTCTGTGTTCTTCAAAAACCACAATTATTTGTAATGTGTATTGCATTGTAGCAGGTTTGATCATTGTTTAATGCATTGTATTTTACAAAAGACAAACTCTTGCAACCACCATTGCTTTTGACTTTAGAATCCCCTTTACTTTATTCCAAAATTTGTCATTCTATATGAAGAATATGAAGAAATAAATATGAAACTTTATATTCCAATCCACAATACCCAAATTTATTGTCGGTTCGGTAAAAAACAAAACACGTAGCTGGAAGCAACTAATCATTGTTTTTCTACCTTCAACCCCGCAAGAAACAAAGATCATTGCCACAACTTTAACAATGTCTTCGACATGCATTAAACATTACTTACATTTCAAAACCAACTAACTTTCTAAACCTTTATAACCAACCAAAATGAATATAATGAAATTAATTAAGCCTGTAAAGTTTATAATTTCATGGGATAAGAGACTATGATTCTACTCATGGGGAAAGCTACTAAAGAAATGAAATTATTCATACAATAATAGATAAATAATTATTTAAACTAATCATAAGATTATTTTAAGTAATTAGATTTTGTGATTTAATTTTCCTCTTGATGAAGTTAATGGTTGCAGTTAATTTCTAACCCTTTTTCTGCAAATAGTACTACATGCATATATTTCTGTAGGATCCAAGTACTTTATCTAATAATAGTTTGTACTTAAAAGGCGCAAGTAAATTAGTTAGAGGAAGGAAATTAGTATATATCTTAAAACTTATCAATTTAAAAATATTTAAAGTAAGGAAATATTAGTAAATCGGGGATCTAATATATGTATATACTTCTTATATTTGGTTTGCGTTTTACAATAAATATAACATTGCAAGAAATCAATGTTTTACAAAAATGATTTTGGCAAATTATTTAACAAAATTAGTCTCATAATGAGTAGAAGTAGAAATTTTCTGAGTTAAAATATTTTTTTAATGAAAAAACATATTATTTGATACGGTAATACATTAATTTCTTTAAAATTTGTGGAAATTTTATATGAAAATTTCCTAGTTATATCTTTTACAATTCGAACATAATTTAAAAGTTATAATTTCTAGAATTGATGGTTCACGAATATACACAAATTTGTGTAGTAGGAAAGTCTCTTCAAAATTGCAGGAAAGTAAACATTTTTTTTTTCCTTTAACGTGTGAATGTATTTATGTATACAGCAAATAAATAGTTTAGATTTAAAAAAATTGGATATTTTTTGTTGAAAAAGAAATCCCTTGATTCCCGGAGATGATGTGCACTGTTTCTGTTTGGGATTTTCAAAGTGAGGAGAGGTGAATAATAATGCAATCCATGACTACTGTGTCACAAACCTGAAGAATAGGATTATTTTATAATGTTTAATTGTAGTGATTAAAACATAATCATGATTTTGGATCCCATTAACGTTCGTTGAAATGGTGGATTCTTCTTCTATGCATTCGCACGCATCCTTTCCTTAGAGGATACTGTAACGCTAATTATTATATTAATCTCTCCAAAACAACATGATTATCAACTAAACCACAGCACTCACACTTTTCCGTGCTCTGTGTGTGTACATTCTCCTTTTTACAGTTGACGAGTCATATGTGTCAGAGCCGACACGACACAATTCTATATTGCCAATACCCCACTTCAAAGATTGCCACTTTGTGTCTTCCAGATTGAGAAAAAATGGGGTAAGATGGAAGTTTTGCAGCTGCTGGGGGTTCTGTTTTCAGCATCACAGCTGCTGGTGTGCTGGTGAAGAAGATCAACTTCTCAGATTCCATCCTTCTCGGCTCTGCTTCATCCCAATTGCTCCAAAGAACCATACTTTTTATGATTTTCTACACACCCATTTGCTTCCTTTGATGGTATTTTATTCCTTGAAGTGGTGGTTAATCAAGATCATTCGCTTGGTGAGTACATGATCTCATAAAGCCTTTTGCTCAACTCATAAATTGTTTTTCTCATCACCACTACCTTTTGATGCACCCTTTCTTTTCCGTGACTGCAACTTTTACTGTCCATTTCTCTTTTCTACTTTAACTATTCATGATCATCGATCATTTTTTCATAGGATCCGCTACCTAATATTCTATTTGTATACTTCCTCTGCTCTGACATTTTGCTGGTGTTTCATGAGTTCATATTTTGATTATAGAAATTGCTCTTGCCTCAGGACAATTTTTTCATCAATTCTTTCCATACCTAATATAGAAAATGTATGTTGTATCTGTGGCTGGATTTTGGAACCCTTTTGCATTAAGAAGTATTTTGTTTTATCTACTAGGCAGTCCATGTTCCATGCTATTCTGTTACCCTCTTGTTTACTCTTTCTAGCTCCCTTCTTTGTGGCAGTCCTCCCCAATATCAAATTGTCTGAGCAGCTGAAACAAGAGGTTCCTTTCACAGATCAACTAAAGCTGTGTCCAATTTGCCCGGTAATAGAATGGAAAGAGATTGCAACTTTCATATACATTAAGTCATGGGAATAAAGTTGGAGTTCTGATGAATCTGGAGCACCCCTTATCAAGTGTACTTATGTTGACATTCATTTGATGATAGGTACACAGAATGGTGAAACTGTCCTGAAGAGTCTCAAATTAGGAAGACGCTGGTGGTGGAAATATATGATCTTATAGTCTTGTCCATCTCTAGTAATAGGCTTTTGGAAAATCAAAACTATTTGTGTTGTCATAATTTGCTGGAGTCATGGCAACCTTGTCTCATTCTGACTCCCGGCGCTCATATTCTTGGTGGTGGGATAGCCACCTACCAAAGAATTCAAAATGGCTTCAGGAAAACCTTACAGGTGTGTCTTCTTCCTCTCTCTCTATGTGTGTGTGTTTTGAAGATATGTTTATAGTATGATTAGCATTGTTAATTTTTTGAAGATGCCCGTTAGTTTTCTCTCAAAAGCTTAGGATTAGGATGACCTAATTTCATTATAGCATCTTTAGCAGATCTATCGTTGGTTGGTAATATCATATTGTGTCAAAATCAAAAAATCCTATATGATATTGTCATAAAATAAAATCATTATGTCTATTTAGCATCACCAGTCTTCTAAAAGACAAAAGTGTGAGCCATCAACTACCCAGCAGGAATAATATATTCACTTTTCATTTTGCTGTTTGGATGCCAACATAATCATTAAATCGGAATTCATTACGTTTAAATTAATGATGGATATTGAGGCTCAAAGCAGTCGATGAGTATGTATATATGAACATGGTTTTTAACTTTTTCTACAGTTATTTTTAAAAAGTAAAAAGCAAGGGGAATTCCAAGTTATCAGATATGAGATTAAATTTTCTTGTAACTCTGTTTTGTTAAATTGAAATAATAATGGTACATAGCAAATCCAAGGATATAAATACGAAGACAAAATTTCCTTTTCATGAAGTGCCTGTTCACACAAACCAAGGTTGAACCACTTTTACTTTTTTAATTTTTTGGACTCGTTGTTCGACTTTGTGGCATTAGAAGTTATGCAAAATATGCCACCTAAGAAGTTATATGAACATGTGAAATAAGAAAATGTTGTAAAGCAAGACATAAACACAAGCGGATGCAGACATTTTTTAAATAATGAATCCGTTATGTTTTTGTGGAAGATGTTATCATATATATATATAAGTGCGAGTAATAAGGAATTAATGCTGGTTGGTGACCATGATGCGTATCTTTGTTAGTAAATTAACTAAAGTGATGCTATTTTTATACAGACATAGATGCCAAAGTGAAAGCCATGATCAAGCTCATTGATGAGGAAGCAGATTCATTTGCAAGGAGGGCAGAAATGTACTACAAGAAGCGCCCGGAGCTCATGAAATTAGTTGAGGAGTTCTACCGAGCATACCGTGCTCTAGCAGAGAGATATGATCATGCAATGGGGGAGCTACGCCATGCCCATAAAACCATGGCAGAAGCATTTCCCAACCAACCACAATACATGCTGAATGATGATTCACCGTGTGTTGAATCACACACACCAGGAGTTCCTTCTGCAATATATTCTGAGTCTGAGCTTTCAGAGAAAGCAGATGGTGAAGTTCAAACCTTGAGGAAAGCCCTGGCGAAAATACAGTCCGACAAGAATGCTATCTTTCTTCAGTATCAGAAGAGTATGGAGAAGTTATCAGAAATGGAAAGAAATCTTAATAAGGCACAACAAGATGCAGGAGGCCTTGATGAAAGAGCGAGTAAAGCTGAAATTGAAACTAAAGTTCTGAAGGAAGCCCTGGCACAGCTAAAATCTGAGAAGGATGCTGGTCAAGTTCAGTACAATCAGTGTCTAGAAAGTATAGCTAAACTAGAGACCATGCTATCTCTGGCGCAGATGGATGCCAAGGAATTTGATGAGAGATCTTCTAAGGCTGAAATCGAAGCAAAAAAGCTAAGGCAAGAACTAGGCCAGTTGGAAGCTCAGAAGGATGCTGGTCTTCTTAAATATAAACAGAATCTTGAAAAGGTCTCAGTTCTGGAAGCCAAGATAACCCTTGCTGAGGAGAACTCCCGGATGTTAAATGAGCAACTTGGAAGAGCAGAAGCAGAAATTATAGCACTGAGAAAAAATCTTGCTGAACTGAATGAAGAGAAAGAATCTTTAGCTGTCCTTTACCATCGATGCTTGGAGAAAATATCTAAAATGGAGAATGAAATTTTGCATGCCCAAGAAAATTCTGAAAAGCTCAGCAGAGAAATTGAGAAAGGCGCTGAAAAACTCAAGACTGCAGAAGAAAATTGTGATACGTTGGAGAGATCAAATCAATCTCTTCGACTAGAGGCTGAAAATCTCTTGCAGAAGATAGCCATGAAGGATCAAGCACTTTTAGAGAAGCACGCTGAGATAGAGAGGCTGCAGAATCTAATGCATGAAGAACATTCTCACTTTCTTGAAATTGAATCCACTTTGCAGACTCTGCAAAAGGTGTACTCGAAGTCACAACAGGAGCAAGGAACTCTTGTTATGGAGCTTAAAAATGGGCTTCAGTTGTTGAAGGACTTGGAGCTTTCCAAACCAGGTTTTAAGGATGAAATGCAAGAGAGTGTGGAAGAAAACAGAATGCTGAGTGAACTTACTTTCTCTTCCACTAGGTCATTATTCAGAAGACAGCAAATGGAAATCTCTAAATTAAAGGAGATCAAAGAGAAGCTTGAACGAGAATTCGTAGCAAACTCTGAAGAAAACAATGCCCTCCACCAGGAAGCTCATCAAATAAAGAATGATATCCAGCACTTGAATAATAGATACCACGCTATGCTGGAACAACTACAGACTTTAGGTTTGGATCCTAGATGTTTTGCAGCATCTGTGAAAGATTTACAAAACGAGAACGCAAATCTAAAGGAGGTCTGCAAAGTGGAACGTAATGAGAAAGAAGCTCTTCGTGAAAAGTCAAAGGATATGGATGAACTTTTGCTACAGAACGCCTTTATGGAATTTTCCCTTTCAAGTTTAAATGATGAACTGGATGGATTAAAAGTAACAGTGAAGAAATTTCAAGAGTCTTGCCAAGTTCTCCAGGAAGAAAAATCCACTGTCGTTGATGAGAAATCAGCTCTACTTTCACAGTTACAAATAGTCACCGAAAGTATGCAGAAGCTATTGGAGAAGAATGCCTTGCTGGAGAAGTCCCTGTCTGATTCAAAGTTTGAACTGGAAGGTTTGAAGGCGAAATCAAGTGACTTGGAAGAGTTTTGCAAGTTGTTAAATGATGAGAAGTACGATCTTCTCAACGAAAGAAGCATTCTAGTATCTCAGTTGGAAAGCGTTGAGTTAAAGCTAAGTAACCTGGAAAAGATGTTCACAAAACTAGAAGAAAAATACGCCGATTCGGAGAAGGACAAAGAAAGCACATGCAATCAAGTACGAGAGCTCCATGCTTCGATTTTGGTGCAAACGGAAAAGCATGCTAATCACAAACAGTTAAGTGAAGTTCGACTGACAAATTTGGAGAATATTTTTCATGCACTACAGGAAGAACTTCGTTTGGGGAAGATAGAATTTGAAAAAGAAGTTGACAAAGCTGTAAATGCTCAGGTCGAGATGTTCATTTTGCAAAGTTGTATAGAAGATCTGGAGGAGAAGAATTTGGCCTTGTTATCTGAATGTGAAAAGCATGTTGAGGCATCGAAATTTTCTAACAAAGTTATCTCCGAGTTGGAGACTGAAAACTTTATGCAACTGATAGAAGAAGAGGTTTTGTTAAATGAAATTAGAAAGCTTAAAATGGCTATTCATCAAGTGTGTGGGGCTCTTCAGATTGATTCATACGGTGGGCACGACAAAGGAACCAAGCAAGAGGAAATACCAATATTGCATATTTTGGACATCATCGAGGGCTTCAAAAGTTCTAGTGTGAAAAACCAAGAGGAGAAGCAGCAGCTCCTTCTACAACATCGATCTGAGAGAGAAAAAATGGAGTCAGAGAAAAAGATCATGCAGCAAGAGTTTGAGAGCCTGAGAGAGAAGAACGCGATGTTGAAGAAAGAGAAGGTTGAGCTCCTGGAGAAGAACACCCAACTGAGGACTGAAGTGGCCAATGGAGAAGAAAGAGCCAATGCATCAAAGTCCAAATTGGCTGCTCTACGTGCAGAGTTGAATGATTTGCAAAGAACAAATCAATTGTTTCAGGAAGAAAATAGTAAGATCCTTGAGGAAAAGAATTTACTGCTTAGGAGTGTTTTGGACCTAAAAGATGCAATTTCCGTGGCTGAAGATGAAAACAGCACGATCCTACAAGAGGTACTAGCCCTAAGCAACCTCAACTTAGTTTATGAACGCCTTGTCTCCGACAAAGTCATTGAGCAAAAAGCACTTTCTGAATATCTCAACAGTAATCTTAGCCGTTTAAACAGTGACCTTCATCAGGAACTTGGTATCTTAAGGAAAAAGATTGAGGTGAAAGAAACCGAGAATGTTTATCTGAACGAGTCTACTGAGAGGATGGATAAGGAGCTGCATGAAATAAAAGGTGCAAATTGCCGTTTAAGTCATCAAGTTAAAAATTCAGAGAATCTTCTCGAGAAGAAAGATGTAGAACTGCTAGAAATGGTAAAAAGGCTGAGGGCTGCGGAGACATTGAATGAAGAGTTTTGCAGATACATTGAGGAGCTGAAGATGGATCAAGAAGAATCAAGATTGACCAGATTAAGCCTTGACAGGCAGATTCTTGATCTATCAGAAAATTGCATGAATAAGAAAAAAGAAATTGAACACCTTCATGAAGAAAATAGAAGCTTGCAGTCTGTGATGAAATCGTTACTTCAGGAAGTTGAACAACACAAGGCTAGGGAGCAAGCACTGAATTCCGAGTTGCTGGACAAAACAAATGAATTCCAGCTTTGGGAGGCTGAGGCTGCTGCGTTTTATTTGCAGCTTCAGATTTCATCAATTAGTGAAGAACTGTTGAAAAGCAAGGTCACTGAACTTACTGGAGTCTGCAAGAGACTTGACGATGAAGGTGCTGGAAAAGACTTAGTGATTGAACAGATGATAGAAAGAGTCAATTTACTGGAAAAGGAAAATAGAGGGCTGAAGGGGCAATTATCTGCATATACTCCAACGGTTACTTCTTTGAAAGAGGATTTTGCATCTCTAGAGCACACTTACTTGCGTTGCACCAAAAATTCTTTTTCTGGAGGCAACAGGGGGAAGAAGGTAGGGTCCTCTTTGAACTAGATATTATGTAAATGTATTTTTTTCTTCCTTTTCTCTTGTCAAAACAGCTTATATAGTTAGTTCACTTCTATTTTCTATTTATCCACGTCTACCTTGAATGTTTATCCAGGATGTAGCGATTGAGACTTGTCCCCAAGAAAATACCCATCAAAGTTTAAGAGGAAATGAAAGTATTTTAATACCAGATGTGGTTGAAGATTTGCTAAGCATCCAGAAAAGGATTAGAGGAGTTGAGAAGTTGATGATGGAAGAACTTGAAAGACGTATGAAGCAAGAAAAAGTGACAGGAAATTTCGAAGCAGAAGCAGCATCAGAAATGACAGAGCACTCAAATTTGGAAGCTGCTACTTATCCAGAAATTGACAACAAAAAATTGGTGATGAAAATCAAGAAAGACAACAGCACACGTGGCCATAATGCATGGAGAACAAAATCTCAAAAGCGGTTGATAATGATAGACATTCCTCTCGATAACTACAAGGATGATCCGGACTACAACAAGTATTGTAAGAGAGAGCTCAGTAGGAGCAACGACCATATGCTTGAGCTATGTGAAACTGATCAGCATGATGTTACTGAAGATACTAAGCTGGATTCTACTTCAGTAGAAGACGCAAACACATGGTATGACTCAGAAAAATGTCAAAATTACTCTTCAGAACTGGAGCGAGAGAAGGAATTAGGGGTTGACAAGCTAGAGTTGTGGAAGACTGGAAAAGAGACAAGTGAAGATGGCAAGAGGAGGATCTTGGAGAGGCTTGCCTCCGATTCTCAGAAGCTTGCCATTCTTAAAATGACTCTGCAAGACTTGAAAAAGAAACCGGAGACAAAGAAGAAAAGCAACAAGGTAAACGAGATTGAGTATGAAGCTGTGATAAGACACATAGAAGATGTTGAGGAAGCGGTGACGCAACAAATTGGCATGTATGATCAACTGGCAAGGGATTTTGAACTTTGCACGCCTTCACCTTCAGACACAAACACAAAGAAGTTGGAAAAGCAGCAAGTACAAATGATAAGGAAAAAGCTATCAGAACAGGCTCGAAGAGGTTCTGAGCAAATAGGAAGGTTGCAGTTTGAAGTGCAGAACATCCAATATATTCTGCTCAAACTGGCTGATATGAAGAACAACAACAGAATCTGTAGACCAACAACAGGTGTGTTGTTGAAGGACTTTATTCGGATTGGTAAGAAGAATAGCAGAAGGCGCCGTAAGGGGTGTGCTTGTGTATGTTCAAAGCCTTCAACTAATGAGGAATGAGTATGTTGTGAGTACTTTCTTTGTTGTGAGAAATCAGTTGTTAACATAGCTAGTAAAATTGAAGGTTTGTCATAAGAAATAAGAGACTATTCAATTTAGACTTATCTGATGGTAGCAACTTATTGCAAAAATCTGTATGTATGTTTTAGCTTCCCAAAGAATTGTACCGAGTGACTTGTATGAAGAAGAATTGCATTGTAACAGTCAATAAAACTCTCCATGCAATCCTTAGTTTGCAATCTAAAAGTGTAAATCTTATCCTCGGAAACTCACGTCAGATAATTAATTAACGTTGACTTGAAAAATAACAGTTAAATAAAGGTAAAAATAAAATTAAATGGGTTATTAATTATTAATTTTGTCGAAGCATTATTAAATATGTGAAAGGAAGTTTAAATTAAGTTTGAGTTATTGAAAATTGTCTTACATCTTGAATCTTTTTGAAAATATTAAAAAATATATTTTTCTTGATTGACAAGTAAGCAAAGCATGGTCTTTGGCGGCTGGGGAAGTCAACCATGGCTTACTGCAGCCTTGCATTAATACCTACTCTCATTCTCTCAACTATATTATCCCCTTCTTTTCCTTCTTCTTCCACTCAAATTCCTTCTCATTTTTTCAACCCCATCATCAACCTAATGGAGAAATCAGAAGGAAAAGAAGAAATTTTCGATTTGAGTGGAATATCTCTTCGACCCCTTGAGCTCTCTGACCTGGATGATGTCTTGGTGTGGACCTCTGATGAAAAGGTGGCGGCTTTCTGCACTTGGGACCCTTACAATAGCAAAGAGGGGGGAATCAATTTCATCCAAAACATAGCCGCCAAGTTTGCGTGGTGCAGAGCAATATGTCTGAACGACCGTGCTATTGGGTGTGTTTCTCTTTCCTCCAATTCAGAGCATGACCGAAGCAGGAACAGATCCATGGAACTTGGGTATGTTATCGGTTCCAAATACTGGGGTAAAGGGGTGGCCACGCTGGTTGTGAAACAAGTGGTTAAGGATGTTTTAACTGTGCAGCCATTGCCAAACTTGGAGAGGGTTGAAGCTCTTGTTGATGTGCTGAATGTTGGGTCTCAGAGAGTGCTGGAAAAAGCTGGTTTTCAGAGGGAGGGAATTCTGAGGAAGTATGTGTTCTTTAAAGGAAAAAGCAGAGATATGGTGATGTTCAGTGTTCTCTCTACTGATCCTCACCTTTCATCTCCTTAATTTCTTTTACTCTTCCCAAAGATACATGTCAATCACCATCCCATCATCTTTATCAACTGAGTGATTATTTGTTAAGTTCCTCATGCTTATTGGTTATTGAGACAAGAACGTGACTTGTTACTAGCTATGAGAACTTTTCAGGTGTGGTTGTTATTAGCTGTTCAATTGTTTTTGGTATTGGTGGAAGAATTTCCAGATTGTAAGAAGTTGTTGCAACTTCTTGTAGGGTTGGAGAAGTATTCTTCATCTTTCAAGGATTGAGTAATCGTAATTTATATTTATTGTTCGAGTGGGAAGTTGTGTTGAGACTGTATAATTAACTGGATATAACTGCAAAAGTGAATCAATATAGAAGTTGTGTAATTTGAAATATACCTATTTTACTTCAAATTACCTATGTAAAATCTCGTTTATAATCCGTATATTTAATATTTCTAATTACTTGCCGGCATAATTATTTTAAACCTTTAACTATTTTTCAATAAATGTTAAGAACTTAAAGTTAAACTATATTTTCAACCTTAAAATTCTAATATATATATATATATATATATATATATATATATATATATATATATTTTATATATATTTATATATATATATAATATTATATATATTTACTTTGGACTGTTAGATGTAATTAATATAAGTAATTATAATACACTTTTACTATTCACATTTTTAAATTTAAAAGAAAATGAAAAACATGTAACTATAATCTAGTTCACTGAATCTTTTATATTCTCGCTCAAAAGGTCTAAAATTACTAATTCTTAAATTGTTACCAAAATGCCTATAATGCTAAGCTTGTAATTAAAGGAACTATTGAATATAAATTAATGTTTAAATACTAAAATAAAAAGATAAACTACAAATAATTTTAATTTTTTATGTTTAAAATATCTCACATAACAATAGAAATAGGAAAAGCAAAAAGATAAGGATGAATTTAGAAATAAGAAAAATCAACTCCTCCACCTTTGATACTATCAGACTTATTGTTTAATGTTCCTTATCACTGAGTAAGGCTTACAGAGACAAACGATCATTCATCCCGAACATGCATATCCAATGGGGTGGTTAAAATTAGGTTTAGGTATATAACAATTGAAAAATGTTGAATCGAAATTCTGAGAAAAGGTTTGCAACAAATAAGTCAATGGTTGGATGTTGAATTCAGATGGCAGCCACACATCTCATCCTATTGCACGATCGATAGTAAAAACAATATGCAAAGATTGCACAAATTATGATAGGGATGAGAACATGCACACGGAATAGCAAAGAAATTTTAGCGTCTCCAATAAAGCTTAAGAAACCGAAAATCCAGATTGAAAAAAACAAATGCTCTCCTAAATGCCAAAACAAAATTTAAGTATAAATATTAGTAAATGCAACAGCAATTCTAAATAAACAAAAATTCATTATGAGACAGTTCAAGCTCCAACTACTTCAGTTGCTCCCTCCACTACAGTTTCATCAGCAGGTCTGTCGACCTTTGTTCCAACGTCTTCCGAGTAATCCCCGTGAACCTACAAGTATAAAACCCAAAATGTAACATATAAAAACACTTACCAAGTTTTGTTTACGTTATTATACAAGTACTGTGCACTAACAATGGTAAAAAATTTATACTAAAATTGCTTCATAACCAATAAATAAGGTCAAAAACCAACAGGAAAAGAACGAAGACGTTATAAAAAATAGGGAATCCCATGCGTAAAAAAAGCTTTTGACTAAACCATTCTGCCGATACCACACAATAATACAAAGAAAAATCAGCAATGCTCGACTGACTGCTTCAATGAGGCGCGAATATCATCAACTAATTGAAATATCTTTCATTGAATAAAAAAAAAAGTAATTAAAAATTCAAACAAAAAGGACATACCTCCATCAATTTGCCAAGGTCAAACTTTGGAGCTTTCAGAATCTTAACTTTACGAATGAACACATTTTGTAGGGGATAGATGCTTGATGTTGCTTTCTCGATCTCTTTGCCAATCATCTCAGGGATGAACTTGCGGACCAGTTCTTTCAAATCACAGGCTGTAGCCTGGTTAACCATTATCTCTCTCATTTTCCTGCGGATCTAAACGGACAACGGTGCCTTTTACAATCTCAGATATGTAACACATTCATCCCATAAACAATATATTAAACAAAATAAACCAAGAGCACATACTTTCAGAAAACATGTTCATAAATATGGAAGGCAATGTTTAATTAGAGCACATGTACTGAAGTGCAATTCCAAGAGCAAATGTTGATATAACTTGGTTCAAATCCTTCAAAATTTATATTACTATCTTAGGTACAATAGAAAGAAATGCAATAAAAACATGTTATATTTAACATCAATATAGAAACTTTTCCCTGCATATTTAAAACAAAATTGGATACAAAACATTTAAGCATACAACCTCTAAGGAGTTGGTACCTGTCTAATTTGGCTCGATTGTGCATAGCAAGTCCTCTTCACTTGGTTGCTGCGCCTCTTGGTAAAGCCAATGCAGAACATCCTCAGAGTGTAATTATCAGTGGTCTTCACATCTACATGAGCTTCGATCAAAGTTTGCCATTTTCGGACCAAAGACCTCAGCTTGTCAGTTGTGAAATCCATTCCCTAAAAAGACACATTCCCAATCTAATTGAAATCATCTGTCAAAAAGGGTGTAAAAAATAACTCCGGCCACTATCTTACCCAAAAGTTTGTCAAAACATTCTTTCCTTGAACATCCTCAGCTCTCAAACGGATCTTCTTGAAGGCATGGTCCTCATCCCCTTGAAGATCAGCCAATGAGACCTCAAAAACTCTGTGTTTGAGTCCTTCCGAAGCAATCTATTATTCAAAACAGTCAGTCAACCCATCACCAACTACACAAACTCACAATAAGCTTAGAAATTTAAAGTGCATGTACACAGAATAACACCTCCCAAATATTATTACAACTATAACACTCCAGACCATGGACAAAGTCAGAAAACAAGACAAGTACAACGACAAACCTACAATACTGAAATAAAACAACGAATAAGACACCAAAACAACAAACAGGTTCGTAGAGATAAAGAACAGCCAGATACAACATTCAACTTTTCATCCTTCAAATCTTTCCACAAAATTCTATCTTTTTTGTCTAAGTGAGTATATGCAGATCAAACCCTACAGTCATTCAACCCCTATGCCCCATGCCATATACAAAAATGAAACTGTATAGCAAGATTGATAAAAATAGGGTGAAAATACATATAAGATCGTGAAAACATAAATAAAAACCTTGGTTCCCTGGGTACGAGTGACGAGGGTCTTGCCCACATTCTTGACCTGGAACACAGAAGGGGCCTTGATATCGTACCAATCCTTCTTGGAAAAGGGATCGGCGCTGCGGATTGATGCAAGAAAAGTTAAAGAGATTGCAACAAAAAGTTAAAGAGAAAAGAAAGTGAAGGAAATGGGCACTAACGCCTTCTTCTTGCCACCCTTCTTTCCTTTGGAAATCCTCTTGTTCTTTCCGACCGCCATAGTTGCTCTTCTTCTGCTGCTTCAAGGTCTGGTCTGGTCAGGTCTTCTCCGCAGCCGTCTGAAACCCTACTTCCACTCTCAGCACTCCTCCTATTATTAGTTAACTCACTTTATATTCCTTAAAACCTTCATTGGGCTTGGGCTTTGTTTGGGCTAAGCCCACTCAAACTATAGGTCAATCTGCACACTTTGGCATTTTCTTGTACTAATTAGAGAAACAAATCTATGAATACAAGAAATACATAAATATTCTAATCAAGCTTATTATATTTATTTTAAAAACAGTGATAGTATGCATATGATTTCAGGTTCTAACCTAAGTGAGATCGATCTTTGCTAAAAAAAATTATTTTAATTGCGGAGAAGATGAAAAGTCGGGTCATGTTAATATTATTAAATAATAATAATAATAACAATAACACCAACTTATCTTTCAATTTTAAATTTTGCCAAAAAAAAATTAATAATATATGCATAAAACTCGGTTCATCCATTTAAATTTTATTTTTTTAAATAACTTTTTTATAAAATTGTTGGTGAATGTTATTACCTATATAATTTATTTGCATGTTATTTATTTGTATAGATCATTTCACAAATGAGAAATAATAAAATTTAAAGTGTTATGCCAAAAATATAAACAAGATCCATAAGAAATACAAATAAAATACATGAATATAAAAAAAAATACAATTAAACACTTCATATCAAAAAAAGTTCTCAGTGTATTTATACGTGATGTTTGACTTCTTAACCATATATCCGTTACATTAGTTTATCTCTTCGGTAAATGAATTTTAATAGTTTTGAAAATTGAAAATAAAATAAAATAATATATATATATATATATTACAATACAGAGATCATGTATAATAAGTTTAAAATATAATATTTTTGTTTTCTTAAAATAATCATCTTTTAAAGAAAAATTCTTTAAATAGACATATTGAAACATTATTTCCTTAAATGAATCTATTTAGTTTTTTAAACAACATTGCGGGTTTTGTTTTCTCCATAAGCCTATAATAATAGTTTTGGATAAATGATAGAAGTGGGATATAAGGTGATTTTCGACGTTAAACATTACATTCAATTTCTGACACATAAGTGATAGAGTTTTACATGCATAAAAATTTTCGATGGGAACTCTTAATGTACGTAAGTTCTTCGACCGCCACTAGATGACACTACCTAAAACTAACACATCTCATAATATTATCTCACACACCGTTTTTTTTTGTAATTTAGAATCTATTGTATTTTGAAATTGTAAAATAGGGTCTCTCAATTTTTTTTTTGCGAAACAGTGTCAAGTCGTTGTAGTGGAGGACGACATTAAAGATGAAGTCGTCCTCCTCTCAGCCGGTTTTATTTTTTCTTTTTAAAAAAGTGTTGTCGTCAGCGTGGAAGCCGGTTTATTTATATCTTAGATTGAAGTCGTTAAGTTGGATGATGGTTTCACTTTTAGTTTTTGTTTTTTCTGTTTTAACGTAACAACTTTTTTTTTTCATAATTGAAACCATGAAATATTTGCAATTTTAGTGCTTATGGCTCTATTCACAGCCTTCATAACAACACCAATAGTGATGGCAATCTATAAACCAGCACGAGGAAATTCAATTAAAATACGACAGAAGTTGGACAAAAGCTGGGTGACAATTCTTGGAGGTCCGGGAATGAAATGGTTGAGATGTTCAGAGTCTTGGCCTGTCTCCATGGGCCAAGCAATATCCCTTCTATCATAAATTTGATTGAATCAACTCAAAACACAAAAAGATCTTTGATAAAGTTTTTCATGATGCATCTTGTTGAGCTCACAGAGCGCTCATCCTCTATCAGAGAGTGCTCGTATGAATGGTTTTCCTTTCTACAGCCGCTTCATCGCCTAACATTAAAAAAAAAAAAAAGTGAAACTGGCTTTGGGTCTAACGACTTCAATCTCAAATATTATAAAACCGGCCTTTACCCTAACAACATCCCCTTTTTCAAAAAAAAAAAAACCGGCTTGGGGGAGAACGACTTCACCTTTAATGTCGTCCTCCCCCACGACGACTTGACCATGTTTCGCAAAAAAAAATTGAACGAACCCTATTTTACAAATTGATGGTCAAAAGAATCCAAAAATACAAAAAAAAAAAACCTCACACAACACTAAAATTATTGAGAAGGAAAATAAACCAAAACCAAAAGCACTACACAACAACTCATATATTATTGCGCCTACGACCTTAACTTTTTAGACCTTAATAAATTATAAGTTATGGTTAGTGAACTTGTGTGAATCAAATTAACTCATTTAAATATTATTATCAGTTATTTTTATATTGTACCAAACTCGGTATTTTGTTTGGAATGAATAAAGATCGAAAAAGAAAAAAGAAAAGTGAAACTTAATATAAAATAGGATTTTTTTTAATTAAGAAAAAATGAGCGAAAAGTTAACTTGTTTAAATAGTGGGGATGAGTGGAAAATAAGAAAAAAAGTTTGTAATACCTTTGATTGATGTGATGAAAAAGATATAAATAATATATAATATATTTAAAATACAATTTAATGTAAAAAAAAAATACAATCTTAAAAATATAAATTAAAGTTAAAATCAAATTTAAATTAACATACACAAGTATTATAAAATCTTAATAAATAAATAAATGTATTTCGCAATAAAAAAATATTAATTTTTTTTATCAAATTTTAAATTAATTATTGTTACTATATTTATTATTTTTATTTTAATTATCCATTTTATTATCACATATTACTTTAATTGATTAATTTTATTTTTTCTCATAATATTAATTATTTAAAATTAAACTAATTTATTTTACAATATTTTTATATTATTATTTTTAATTGTTTATTATATTATAATTAAAAACTACAAGGATTTTATTATATTTATTTATACACAATTGATTATCTGTTTTTTAATATAATTGATCACCTTCAGTTTTTGACTTCCTTTATAAACTTATACATAATTGATCTTAATGATTACATCGTTAGAATCAAACAGTATACAAAGGAGTGTATTTAACCACATATTAAAAGGTTAAATATTTTAGTTTTAATGCTTCAATAATTATGTTTATTTATTATTAAAATTCAACATTTAATCCTTTTCTCCCTCCCATTTCATTACAATTTCTTTCCCGCTAATCATTTATACCAAGACCAGAGAAATAATGAGTTGTGTAATGTTTTTTCACACCACATATTTCTAATAAATGTACAGACAATTATATCAATTTCCAGCTGAAGATATTTCATTTGTGGACCATAATTGGGCTTTTTTTGCTCTCATTATTCATGTTCTTAAAGGGAATTTGAATTTTCTGTGGAGTTATTTTTATGTTCTTACTTAACTGTGTCTATATTATCACTCATTTTAACTTTTTAAAGTATATTAAAAAAATATTTAAAATATTAACACAGTATATTTTTAATATTTAGTAGAGAATAAAAAAAATAATAAAAAATTAGGACTCTCTTAAAGATTATGGAATTGAAAGAGTGGAAAAAATAAATATAAATAAATAAAATTATTTGAATTGAAAGGAAAGAATAACAAAAAATAAATAAAGTAAAAAATAGAAATATTTGAATTAAATAAAAATAGAAATAAGTGGAAGGTTTGTTAATACATGCAATTAATTATAAAGAATATAAAAAAATATGATAATTGATTTTTTAGTAAAAAAACAAAAGATATCCTAGTGGTGAAGACATAATGAAAATGTGTCTTAGACATTCATAATTAATGATGTTTATGAATAATAATTATGTAGACTCTACACCAATTACATACGATTTAGATTCCACTACAAGTGCTGGAAATAGACTTCATGCAATGAATTCTGGGAGATGGCATATTTTATTCCATCACATTCAAAGAAGAAGTTTTCGCCAATATAATGAAAGTTGATATGTCATATTCAATCACCTCAATTTATGTATTTAATCATTAGTACCGATGTAACAAAAATAAATAATTAAAATATTAATATCATTCTTTAGAAATAATAAAAGAATAAAATAACGTTTTTTATCTTTATTTATATATATTTTTCTTATATTTTAAAAAAATATTTTTAACTTTCTATAAGCATATCTATTTAAAAAGGAGTTAAAACTAAAAAAAATTATCAAAATCTAATTAAGTATTGATATAAGTAATTATTAAAAAAAATTACAATGAGCAAATTCCAGTTAAAATCAGATTATGAAAATATATATAATTGTTTTAATTTTTTTCTTTCATGTTCATAAAAAATATTTTAATATTTGTCATTCTTTTTATATTTAATTTCATATTTTATTATTTATTAATATTAAATGACACATTTTACAAAAAGATTTAAAAATTTATCCAATTTAAATCTCATAAATTCTTATTATACTTAGATTCTAAAAGTTTGGGAGTCACATCTCTTGTAGGGGTGACAATATGAGTTTGGTATGTTGGGTAAGCTTGTAGTCCCATAAAAATAAGGCGGGATGAGTCAGGATAGTAAATTCACATACCCGCATTCGCTCAGCCCGCAAAGTCCATAGTTCGCGCGGGTTGGCCAGCAAGTTCACATAAAATTTTTTTTGCAATTGTGTATATTAGTTACCTTTTTTATAGACTTTTGTGTTAATGTTTCAAATTCTTGTATAACTGAAAAAAAAAAACAAGTATTATGCATTTTTTAATATGCTAAAATTTAAAGAATACATTGTGTATGTCATAGTACGAATATAAATATGATAAAAGTATTAAATTATCAATTTATCATTCAACTCTCCAAAGTTTTTACTTAATTTTTTTAATTTTTTAAAGTTTCGCAATTTTTTGAACACTAAAAGTTTTATCATAATATTTTTTTTTAAAAAAAAGCGACCGGCCACGGACACGCAGTTGTGCCAGACTGGCCAAACATTTCAATCCACAGTTAAAATGCAGTGCAGAAGCTCGCATTGCCACCCCTATATCTCCGCCTTCAAAAAATCCACATACAATATCGATACCCATTTTCCTTGTAATTGCAAAAAGATGCTTCTCTAAGAAAGAAATCAATATTCAAACTTGATGAATTATTTAAAGAAAAATATTTAATGGATAGAATATTAAAGAATTATAAATACAAATTTTAACAAAATGGAGATGTTATTTTTTTCATAAATTTATCAATTTGGTCGATTTATTATTTCATCTTTATCTAGTTAAGTAGAATGGACCAAATAAATTTATGGGTCGAAAACTCCGATCCAATTTATCACATTTTAGAATGCTACCAAATCGGTTTGTGGACAAAACTCACTTTATTATCCTTATTTTATAAGGCATGGCATTAGTTTTACATACACAAAAATGACGCCCAATAAATAAGATAAATTCAATCGAAAATGTTTGATAATAAAGAAATGTTATTACAAGATATTATTTTCGTTTAAAAAAAGATGTAGTAAAAATAATTGCAAATATTTTAAGAATATTTATATAGTAAATTTTATCAATTTTTATAATTATTATTTTAAATTTTTTTAATAATTATTTACTACTCCTAATTATATAGGTTCACAATTTCTTATTTTTAAATGCTGAAATGTTGTTCAATAATATTTGAATAGTTTGAATGTTTAATTAATTTGATTGTCAAGTTATATACGTTGATACTTTAATCTTTAACTATAATCTTTATAGTAAATTATTCGATCAAATTGTCTTATGATTTTTTTTTTTAAATTAGCATAACAAAAGTTTGTAGTTTTTTTATTTATATTTTGTTGAATAATATGACAAAAAATATGTAATATTAGCCATGTTTTCTTGGACTATACAGACACTTTCTTGAAAATAATTAATCATATATTGGTGGTGAGCATGATGAAGATATTGATTATTGATTTTATTATGATTGTAATCTCATGGATTGCTTACAAAATTATTTAAATATATGAATACTTAAAAATAAATACATAAAAAATTATTTTTATGTGGGTTGGTGAGTCAATCCACTTAATCCATCAACTCGTGATGGGTTGAACTGAGTTATAAAATTTCTAGCTCCCTTTAAAATGAGTCGGATTAGGTTCACTCATTTTCAACCCGACTTGTGGTGAGCCAACCCATTAACTCACTTTCACATGTCTAATTTTTAAAAGTTATATAAAATGATAATGGATTAATATGATAAAAATTTACGCCAACCTTTAATGTCTATTAATTTTTTTAATTATATCCTTTGTAATAATTTTTTCTATAACCATATTGTTTAGTTATTTAATATCGAAGGTCATTAATTATTACTATTATTTATTAATAAGATTGAAATAAATATCTTTGATCATTTACTTACATTAATTTCCTTTATGAGGAATGAAGTCAAGAAAATATAGTAAATATAGTGGTAGAATGAAGTTTGAATTTCTTAATGATTTTTTTATGTCGAATCTTCAAAATACACTCATGATAATTAATTTTAAAATTTTAAAATATATTAAAACTATCTTTAAAGTACTATTTTTAATATTTAAAGTAAAAAGAAAATTCAGAAAAATCGAACTTGGTAAGATATGTTTTTCTAATGAGGTTTTTCTTGCACAAGAATATACGTTTCAATTTCAATCTTTAATTACATTTTTAAACAATTTGTCCATCACCGTTGAACCAATAATATTCTTGTACTAAATGACAATTTTTTAATTTTTTGTAAGACCTACTTAAACAATTTATCAGGTAAAAAAATTAGCTAATATAATTATTACTATTTTGAATTTACATATACGTTTCAAAATTACTTCCAAATTCGTATTTTATTTTTTAAATGCTTCTATATTTTATCATTAATATACTTATTAGTTTAATTTGATTGGCCACACGTCTTAACTGCTAAGGTAAATTCCCAATATAATTTTTCAAGACGAAACAGAGTTCAACCATAACCAGCTAAAACATTAATGAATATAGTTGTCTGTTGAAATAAAAAAAGATTCATAATTAAGAATATTTTAGTGAAAACAATTAATGTAGAAGACATTCTAAATTGGGTCTCACGGAAAGGATGAAGCCTAACCTCTATTTTAAGTATTAAAGAATGGTGTTTTATCATAATACGCCAAGTGATTAATTCGGATAGAATATATTTTTGGTATAAGATATATATTTTTTATTTAAACTTAGAGTAGAGTTATCAAAACGGATAACCCGGCTCGACTCGACCCATCATGGGTTGATGATTTAGTGAGTCAACTCAACTCGGTTCATTTTTTAACGAGTCAAAAAAATTTGAACCTGGTCCGACCCACTACGGGTTGACGGGTTAAACGGGTTGACTCACGAGTTCACCTAATTAAAAAAAATACATTTTTTTTATTTTCAGTCAAAACTAAATTATAATTCTAATGAAAATCTAAATAAACTTTAATACAATCCAAATACAAACTAAAATAAAAAAATACAAATTATTTAAGTGTTTGTTAAAAAAAACAACCTAATATGACCCAAATGTAAAACTCAACGTAATAAAAAACATTTGTGTGACCTCTTTATCTGCGGGTTTGTGAGCCAACTTGGCTCACCACGAGTTCAACCCGAATGAGTCGGGTTCTAGATGAACCGGATCAAAAATTAACACGTATTAAAATTTGTAAAAAAATTTTAACCCAATCCAACCCAGACCCGTGGTGAACCAGATTGACTCGTGAATTCAATTCATTTTTATAGCTCTAATTTAGAGTGCATTGTTATTATTACTGATATATTTAAACGTTATGAGATGAAGTGAATAATTTTGGAGTCATAAATTTTGAGTAGAAAAATGTGTATATGAGTTGTGTTGTGTTGATTGACACAGAAAGCCACACCATGCCAAAGAAAGTTAATTGCAAAGAGCCATTGGTGAGAGGAAAGTCAATGTTCTTTTTTTTTTTTTTTTTTTATTTTATAATTAAAATAAATAAAAAAAACCACTGATTCTTATGCACACGCGTCTTTATCACAACACACGAAACCGGTTTTCTGTTTTTGCCTCACTCTCACTCTTCTTCTATCTATGGGCCATTTTTTCAGGATTTCATCATCGCACACTCTTAAGTGCCCAAACACAGAACAACCAACATAACTCTCCACTACTACTACTACTCTTCAATTCAATTTCTCTTCATTCACGATTTTCTCTTTCTTCTGCCATTATTGTAGGAATCCGAATTCAGGGACCAGTTTTGGTTTTACTCTCTCTAGCCACCCCTCGTTTATTTGTGATGTGTTTGGGAAATAATGGCGCTCACAGACACCAACGCAAAATAAATTGAAAGGTAGCGAAAAGAAGGAGCAAAAATACAAACAACCCTTCTTGTTTCTGATGTGTGATGCATGCACCTCTGGTCCCTTGATCATGACCACTGAGACTCCCTTTGCATGTCGTTTCTCACTCCCCTTTTGATTCTATTACCTCAGACGGAGCAATAGAGGGCGACAAAGCCGGGGAAAAAGTCACCATTTTCATTCACTTTTTTTTTTTTTTTCCTTTATCTTCTCCCCAAATTTTCTTCACTGGTTTAGGAATGAATTTAACACTGCTAGTAGTATAATCTGTAAACAAGAGGCTTCAGGGTTCACAGAGAGAGAGAGAAAGAAGAGTTTTTTCATTGAAACTTGTTGCCAATTTCTGGCTTCTGACTCTGCAAACGAAAGTGAATTTATTTGGCTGCAGTTTTGCACATGTGTTTGTAGAGTGTAGTACACTAGTTAGTAGTACAAGTCTCCAACACTGCAGATAAAAACACAGAATTGGTTTTTTGATGTTGTCTTCTCGAAGTTATGGCAGTGTCCCTTCAGGTGATTACTGCAATCTCTCTCTCTCTCTCTCTTTCCTGCACACATGTTTTAATTTTTTGGGGTGGTGTTTAATAGTTTAACTATTCTGATTATTTTCGTGTAGAATAAAAATGAAGGGTAGTGGTAAAGAGATCCACGCAGAGCATCCTCTATTGATTGACAAGCTCTGATTTTGATGGCGTTTTGTAGTTCATCACCGTCTCTACCAGAAAAATACAAGAAACTGGTATCATCTTTTTTCAGTTCTCCCAAGTTGTTCGCCAATTTCACATCCAAAGTTTTGTTGTGTGAAACTGAGAATGCGATGAGTCCAACCTCTATACTCGATAGTAAGCCTTTATCTGGCTTCAAAAACCCTTTTAGGTCAGAAACAAACAGCCCCAGAACCCCAGTTGGCGAACACAAGCGTTACTGGGATAAACTTGATTCAAAGGGTCTTGTTGATGCTCTTGTTGATGACAACAAGCCTGGGGAAGAAACATCAAAGTCACAAAGCAGAATGATTCTCTTTGGATCCCAGCTCAAGATTCAGAATCCTCCACTGCCTCATCCAACAGTCTCTCCTCAATCACCTAAATCCGTGTTTGGTTCTGCCAATTCAACCCCTGAACCCTCCAAATCTTCGAGAGTTTTCACGGGATCTCTCTCTGCTAGTGAAATGGAGCTTTCAGAGGACTACACCCGAGTGATTTCTCACGGGCCTAACCCAAGAACTACTCACATATTTGATAACTGCATCGTTGAGAGTGGCTGTTTTGATTTTGGATGCTCTTCTTCTCCAATGGAAAATGTGTTTCTACCTCACCACACCAGTTATTCCACTGAAAACTTCATGAGCTTCTGTTTTTACTGCAATAAAAATCTTGGACAGGATATGGACATCTACATATACAGGTAATTTTATTTTATTTTTCTGTATCCATCCATCCCCATAAACAACACCACTGTAATTTATGCAGTTGTGACAACCTCTTAAAGTTTTGCTACTTGATTTGGAAGCGTAAATGATGTGAATTGACAGAAAAATTTGACGTGTTTGTGAACTACAACTTTTAATCTCTGCATGAAATTTAAGATTGTATTATACTGTTGACCACTCCATGGACAAAGTATTATACTTTCAACCTCCCTTTTTGTATTGGCTTCAGATCACTTTGGCCTCTCCCAGTAGAATGTCAAGACAAATCCGATTCATGGAAAACACTCTGATGAAGTTTTTCTTTATTGGTGTTTTGAATTAGAATTTGCGTTTTTATCTGAACAATCTGTATAATCAAAGTTTATGTTAAACGTTAACATGAATCAGTGAGTTGAACCTTCAAGTTGGATCAGAGAATGACAAAAAGTATTTTACTGATTTTTTATCCAATAGCTTATAAACTGACAGCAAGATACTTCTGGGAAACTTTGAATCTAGCATTCACAAAGACAGAATATTTTGAACAAAACTCAGTGAAAATATGTTGGATATGAGCTTATGAGTGTAGTTGTGTGGTTTAAAATTCAGGGGCGAGAGGGCATTTTGCAGCCGGGAATGCCGTGACGAGGGAATGCTTTTGGAAGAGGGGATGAACAAATTGAAAGCTGGAGATGGATATGGGACATAGTTCAGTTCCTTTATACTAATCTACCTTCGTTCCTTACTTGCTTTGCTTCAAAGAACTTCTAATAATAACTCTTTGATTTTTGTTAGCTGGTTTTGCATAGATTCATTTTTGGGACATAAAGTGGTCCTTAAAGATCCTGGAACCACTGTACCTGGTTTTGTTCTTTCTGTTTCCCTCTTTCTGGGTGGTAGTAGTTCTGTAGAAGGTGGAAACGATTGAAAATGAAAGGCTGAAATAGTGTAGTAGAGAAGATTTTTATGGAAACCATGAATTAGGAGCATGCTATTTGATTTTGCATTGCTCTTAAAGTTATCAACAGTAATAATACATACTATATAATTACCGCACGTAAGACCAATCTCATTGTATCATATCAACTATAATTTTTGAGGATCTGCACACTGCATTTGAGGAATTACTCTGCCAATTTCGAAAGGGAGAGTTAGAAGAAGCCAAATTGCTGTTTATCTTCATAAAAGAAGAAGACACTAACAATTATTATGGTCGTACCTTTATTTGGTTGATTGGTAGTTTTTGTACTCAACCACATTTTGTCCTCATGGCTCCTGTCCCACTTAGGGATGGCAATGTAGATCGGTCCAGTCCGTAAAAAGGTCCTCACATAATAGACTGACTCGTCTTTTTCTGCATAATTTATACGGACTGAAATCACTGTATTTTAAAGATAATTTAAAGATAATTTTAATATATTTTAATATTTTAAAATTAATGATCATGTGTATTTAAAAATACAGAAAAACAACAATAGAGAATCCAAATTCCATCCACTTATCTCGGTGTGATCATGGAAGAAAAAACCTGTTCTGTAGGTATTTGGAAGTGGCCTTCAGTGAATTTCCTCTCACGCCATTGAAATTTCTCATTCATGAGGCTCTCTAGTCTTATCATTACCTTTTTACTTTCATCATAAAGACTTTTACTTCATATTTCTGGAAGCAATCACTGCAGCAGTTGACTTATCATTACCAACTGTTCTATTCACTTTCAATTTTTTTCTTTCTTTTTTCTTCACCGTCCCCACTTCTGGGACGACAACTTCACTGGGCCTAGATCCCAAATCTTCAAAGTTTAATAATACACCTTTCTATTTTCACTTTGATAAATCTATAATTATTGTACTACACCGATCTAAAAACAGAATTTTGTTTGCCAAACAAACATTTCCAGAAGGAACATAATACCATTTTCTTAAATTCGTCATTTGAGAATCAAAGGAAAACAAAGTTCGAACATTTGAATCCAGAAACTGAAGATGGGGTCTTGTTATGCCATGAATGCTTTGGTCACTGTCAATTGTTTCTCTGTCAGAGACTTTATACCGTTGAGCTGACAAGTGGGATCAAACTCAAACTTCGAAGACCCCACACTCAGATCAAAGGTAAACAATAACTCAAATATTTATTACCTTTTTACCAAAATTGTTAATAATCTCATCATATATAATATCAGAGGTAGTGTTGCTTCAAGTTCAACATCTTTGCGCATTATCGTACCTTCTCCCAACCAAGAAGGTAACGATAACCAATTATGCAGACACATTTTACAAACATCTTGTTTCTCGAAGTTGCAAATGTTCATCACCGTTTTACATGTAGCATTGTTTTTTGTTGTCTTTCCAGAGTTTAAAACATGTATGTTGTTTTCTATTCATTTATCATGGAATATGCATTGTTCTAGAAGCTTTGATTATTGGATAAAATCACAGAAATTGTTCTACGCTAGTTGGTTTTAGTCAAAAAGGTTGAATTGAAGATGATGGCGTTGCTGGACGACAAATTTATCAAAAGTACTTACATTACAGGAGAGAAAAAAGAAATAAAATTTTATTCATTTTTATATAAACTCAATTGCATAAGTTAAAAGAATAAAGTTTTAGATAAGATAAAAGAAACAAGTTTTTTTTTTTAATTAATTTATTGATAAACTAATTTTAATTTGTGCATTTTTTTCTCAACAAAAATAATTTTTACCTGAATCAAATTAACTCATATTAACGTTCTATTCAGGTTTATAGGATAAAAAAGTTATCAAACCAAAACTTAGTTATGCTTTTATCAAATTTAAGTAATAATGAGTTAAATAACACTCAAAATCGTAACCTTTCTAATTTTAAACAGTTTGCATGAGAGCCTCGCTAGGAGAAATTGACCTTATCAAATGAGGCCGGTCCACTTGTTTACAGGGCTTATTTTTGTTGGGCCTAATATGATTGGTCCAATATAAATCACTTTATATTTTCTTTTTATAATTTTGTGTCAATTTTACAATTTTTTTAAACTATCCAAAACTAAAAGTATAAGGACTCCGGATGGATAACCTTTAATGTAAATTTTTTACCTAATTGATTAATCGAGTTGATGATTTTTAAAAGTGTAATATTTATTATGTTAAAAATACTTCTAAAACAAATATTTAGAATTTTTTATATTTTCTGATTGAAATTTTCTAAAAATAATAAGATACTAACAATATTTATAATACATACATAAATACCATTACCCAATATTATCTTTATTATAATTTTGAGAGGGAGTGAGAAGAATGGTAACGATATGAGAAAGAGATATTAAAGGAACAGTAATGATTATTGATTTGAAGTTTAGTGGTAATGAGGTAGCTCTATTTGAAAACTTAGGCATTAATCGGCATCAAATTATAATGACTAACTTAAGATGATGATGGGATAGAGTTATTTTTTGTTTCCATTCAATTTTCTTTCTTCCACTTATTTATCCTGAAAAAGGGGTGTACAATGATAATTGTATCACATACTATCAATATGCAATTCAAAGGTTCCAGAAATTCCATGGTCTTTCCAATTATTCAACTTTTGATGGGACATGGACAATGAAAATAAAAAAACTTTTTGATCGTTAATTTTTTTTTACTTAACCATTATTTTTAAAATTTTAAATAATATTAATTAATTTCTTATTATTTGTACTTCTATTCTTCCCTAAATATTGTATTAATATATATATATATATATATATATATATATATTTTAAAACAAAAATAAAAATACAAATAGAAAATTTATATATTTATATTTTTTTTTTCATTTTTTAATTTCTAAAAAATTAAATTATTATTATTATAAAAATAAATAAAAATAATTTTTATAGTAGACAATTTGTATTTATTTTGTATGAGAATTTTATTATAAAAAATTATTTTAATTTAAGAAAATAATTAAATTAAAAAAGTAGCAAATAAGAGAAAATTATTAAATTTAGAAAAAAACACTTAAAATATATATTTAAGGGTTAAATGGAAAAAATATATGTACACAAAAATAAAAATATTTTTATATATTAGTATAGATGGCAGTTATTTATGTCTATAAAGTGTATATATATATATATATATATATATATATATATATATATATATATATATATATATATATATATTTTGGATATGACACGTATCTAATATGTTGATAAGTTAATTTTGAAAATAATATGACACAACACGTGATATATGTATATTGAAAAATGTACATTTAAAAAAAAATGAGAATATATGATTATTTTTGTGTGAATCCAAATTAAAATTAAATGTATAAAATATTTTCAACATAAAAATTTATAAATTGTTGTTATTATAAAAATATTATTGGTTTATATATTACATATTTCAAGTTTAAAGTCAACTTCTTAACATAGTATTATAGTCATTGGTTAAAGCCTATCCTAACATCGGACATATAATTTCACCTACTATCTCAGGCGGGCTGCTATTGGACCATCCATTTCTAATCCTACACACGAAATGTATATATCTCAGTGTGGGGTGTGTGTTAGAAGTCTCACATCATCTAGAGATAAAACAATTTCATAGTATATAAATGAGATGTAAATTTCACTTTACAAGTCAATTTTATAAAATTGAGTTAAACTTAAAATACATTTCGTTGAACATATATCTTCATGACATAAGGTCAGAGAAACATGCTCGAAAATGTCAGTTTTTCACAGATGATTCTCTCTCGAAGATTTATAATATAAGATAGATTAAAGTTATTGGTATTAAAAGGTGAAAAGTAATTAATAAGAAATTGGTTGGGAGTGTGGAATTAGAAGAATGAAACAGGTAATGAGTTGATATTTGAATGAGCATGAAACCAAAAGTTGGGTAAGTGTGAAGGGGAGGTGGCTGGGTGGATTCAAAGTTGCACAGAGCATGCACATGCCAATGTTTCCTTTCATATGTTCATGTCTTTCAACATGCACCAACTCGACTTTGAATAGCTTCTCTTTTGTCATAAAAACAATTCGCGAAGGTTTCAGTTGGTGGGCAACGTAAGACCAATTACGATCTTACACACATCAGAAATCCAGAATACTCGTGTGTCTACGTATTTGGTTGTGAAAATGAATCAACAAAATCAGACCCAACTCAACATTGTTGGTGAAAGCAACATTGAAGAAGAAGAAGATAGCAACCTCCCCTAGGCCACACAATATACATTTAAATTCGAGGAAATTCTAGCACTTCGACACAATCCTCTGATAATTCATTAACTTCAATTTAATGATGTTAGGATACACTCAGTGTCGCGTCACATAAAAGGAGACCCATGAAAGTGAACTAATCACAGATTGGAAAAATGGGCAACACTGTGAAGTGGGGTCCTGGCTTCTCTGTGTTAAGTGCCAAAATTATTTTCAAGTTAAACCTTTTGCATTTGCTTAAATTCATGCATTTTAACAGTGCAAACTTGATTTGCCAACACAACCAAGCAAAGGGTACATTTGCCATGTGCACACTAACTGGCTAAGCAGCATTTTGCACATAACATTTTGACTAGAATCACATAAAGAGATCTTGTTTCTTCGCTGTACATGAAAGAGAAAAAAAAAATAAAATAGAAAAGACATAATTGTTTTCGCCAAAAGATGAAAACAATGCACAAAATTTGTTCTATTATTGCAACTTGCAAGTAGAGATTTCGGCATTCTGTAGTCAAGTTGTCAATTCATTGTTCTGTCACATTCATTTGTCAATTGAATTCTATTTTATAGTGATTTAGTGGATAACAATAATGCTTAGCTTAGTATGAAATATAGATTAAGCCTCACACACCAGTTGAAAATAAGAGAAACAAAAGGGATGCCATGCCATGTTGTTACCTTTCAAGTTTGGTGCATTCAGAAGTGATATCTCAGATGCAAATCAGTTTTCATAAGCTAAATCAACAAGTCCATATCTCATAGCTCAGTAATGAAAATTTTAGTACAACTCTTTCTCCATTAAGCAGGGTAATCAAATCTTGTTATGAACATAGCAAAAACATGATTGATTTACTGATAAAAAATCATTTTCAATTAATCAACTGAAGTTGATACAGTGCAGCTTTAGAGGGCAGTGCCATCTTGTCAACAAAGCTAGAAGATATTTCTTAGCAGTGATTGTGACTGTCTTACCTCACTAAATGCTTTGTTAGGAAAATAATCAGTCAGCACTCCAAATTCATAGAATTCATTAACCTATTGCCCCATGTGCTTGGGAGTTTCTCAGTTTTCTCCTTTATTTCTCAATAATGGTGGCGAGAAAAACTATGATGCAGAGTCTTAGAAAGAAAAAAAAACTACCATGAAACATTATGGTATCAGATAGGTGTCGTATCTAGGTTCATACACGAGAGAGGAAAAAGGATTAGACAATGATGAAGCTAAATACAAGGCACTTACCTTTTTAACCGAAAGCAAAGGTCAACAGAAAAGAATAACGAGTCACTCACACAGACACACACACACAACTCATATCCATAATTAAGCAGGTGCCTCTGTGTCAGTTCAATAAAGTAGAATTGTGAACAGTGAAAAATGAATCCCTCAAACTGATAATCATAAAGTTGTGAGAATGAAATTCACGTAACATCAGTAGAACTACTGGACAAACTACCAAAAGCGACGACAAAACAACATAAATAAACATGCCATAAAAGAATCCATCCGCACATTGCCCCACCTTCATGTAAATTTGACTCTTGCTTATCTCAATTTCTGAGGCTTGGAGATGAGTTATTATTAACAAGGAATAAGACAGATATCAGATAGTGGCAGTGTTTAGTTAAGTTAATTCATGTGTTTGATTAGACGATGATGTGTGACATTATTAATTGTTATTTAATGCAAAGTGGGGTCAAAACCAAGGCCCCTCCGACCACTCCCTTTTTATTTTCCACATCCGCCATGTCCCTTAGAACATGGAGGAAATTATGGCACTCTTCCCTACTTAAATTCCCATTCTCTCTTTCATCTCAAACACCATAAAAGCTCTGGTTGAACAAGCTCTTACTAGTTCTTGAAGCAACAAAACCATCAATCCCAACTGAGAAAGCACACAACTTGCCAACATAAAGTAAATAACCAAGACTACCCCTGTCATCATTGCGCTCGAATAATCCAACCAAAGAAAAGAAAAAAAAGAAACCACCCGTGGCTGCTGTTATCCGAAGATTCTCATTCCCCTCCTTAAAAGGGAGATAAGAGTTCAGAAAGAACTTGTCTTTACAGGTAGATATGGAAGTGGAATCGGTCAAGTGCGAGTGCTGTGGCCTCAAAGAGGATTGCACCCAAGAATATATCCGCGACGTGAAGGCCAAGTTTGACGGAAAATGGTTATGTGGGTTGTGCTCAGAAGCAGTGAGAGACGAGATTAGCAGAGGGAAAATGGGTTTTGCCATGGATGAAGCTGTGAAAGCTCACATGTCATTCTGTGGGAAGATCAAATCCAACCCTGCGGTTAGAGTGGCTGATGGGATGAGGCAGATGCTGAGGAGAAGGTCGAGTGACTTGACTTCACCGTCAAACAAGTACAGTAGCAGGTCAAACACCACTTCTCAAGTCACTGATTCTTCCACTTTCACATTGCACTGATGAAAACAGAGGAACCTGCAAGTTGGGGACAGGGAATACCTTATCATAACTATCTTTCGTTTCGTTCAAATAAAGTTTATACTTAGCTTTTTGTGGCTAAGCTTCTCATTTTGTCTTGTTGTACAGAGAGTGCTTTTTCGCTTCATCCGTCTTTTTCTTCTCTGTTTTCCTTTCTTCGCACCAGACATCTAATTTCCAAGATAAACTGTTTAATCCCAACTTTATTCTACACGTGACTGATCGGCACAAAAACCATTCTCTTCCAAAAATTCATATGCTTAAGATGGAAAAAGATTATATAACTGTTTTAATGCTTCTGGTTAAATGATTAATGAACGTTGTAAATATGTGGGTTATCTTCAACTTCCTTCTGCAATAGTCAAATGATTCGCATGGAAACAGAATTTGACATCCATTTTTTCTTTCTTTCTTTCTTTCCGAAAGATGTCAAAGAAACTAACGTACTTTACAAGTCAAGTGACGTTTGATGTTGTTAGGCTCAAGGTGCAGTTTTTGAGCACTCCTTTTCATCTCAGTTTTACTTAATAATATGGGACCAATCTTTTAGTGCGACTGGTACTAGATTTCATACAATAATATTCAATTGAAAAACAAATTGTTCAGAGGTTTGACGCTATCATTTGTTGTCTATTTATTTTATCAGCAGTCATTTCTGGGAGTTTCATTAGTGTATTATTAAAGAAGCTCCTATATTGTCAACTTCTCACTCTGTAACCCTCGACTTTCAAGCACAAAAAATGTGAATTTTTTCACTGCCCTGTGGCCATAATGGAGAATGTCATCATCAACTTGTCTTATGTAATGATAGTATGCGATTTTCCCTTTATCCTACTACGTTATGTTATGTGGCTGACGATAGTTTTCTTGAGGTTGAGGCATAGAATCTCCATAAAGGTCCATTAAAGCAACACAAATCAAATGGCGAAGGACTAAATCCATTTGTTGCAGCTAAAGATGGATTATAAAATTTGATAATTGAGGTACTTAATTAGCATTAACATTTGTGTGAATTATAATATCATGATTAGGCTACTATGCCATTTTGGAGTTGGTGGTGTCGTGATGAATGGTAGCCGCCACTAGGTAACCACGCATGGATTCCAATTCTTCAAGTGCAATGATTTTCCGTAACCAATAAGTCATAAACTACTGAGACCTGACCTTCCAAGCAATTGTTTATGTATTTATGATAAATTAATGGAACACGATTGATCCTTACTGCTACTATTGGAAACTCCTTTAAAACATGCACATCTTCTCTCTATTCATTTATGTAGTATTAATCAGGATTGATAATTTCTCCTATTATTTAGGTCACGATTGGTTTTTTAAACATTTTTCTTTTAAGAATAAAAAGATTCATAAGTAATAGAAAAAAAAAAATCTGCTGGAGTCAAATACGAACTTGTTTTGTATTGACGTTGTTGGGGCAATTGTTTCGTTGCGAATATTGCGAGAGAAAGGTACCTCTCTGCTAAAAATTTAACATGAAAAGGTAAACTGAACTCATCATGCAGTGAAAATTTTACTGCAGAGGTTATCATTTGCCTCAGATGTCGTAGGCAAATATTCTCAAATGACCTGTTGAAGCGCCACCAAAAGGATTTCCAACTTAAGAACTTTGCATTGACCTTCAATGGAGCCATGCACACGTCTCGCTCAGATTTCCAGTATGAAATGGGTTTGGTAAAGGAAATTTTGTAGAACCTTGAAGGAAGAAGATTCTAGCCGCTTAATGAAGGCTCAGAAGCGCCTTTTATCCCATACAATTCCTTAATGCATATTTTGAAAGTAAGCTTGTTATGCCTGTGCCCAGTTGAATCGAGTTTGATGTCAGTCTAACGTTACTATAGGCGTGGTATCTGTAAAGTAACGTGGTAAAAATTTTCAATTATTTACTGCCAAATGAGTGGTGTTCAACTAAAAGAAAATGAATTCATGGTAATTTTAAACAAAATTAGAAATGATGATCAACTTTATAGTAGTGAACCCTCACCAAGCTGAAGTACATGCCCTGGCATATACAGGGCAAGCCCAAAATGAGGGTATGCCAGTTTAATTCAATTTACAGATTGGAATAATTCACCAATAGTCTCTACAAGAACAAGTTCCACCATTAAAATGGTGAAACCTAGTCCTGTCTCTCATAACAATCTCTATTCGGTACACCTTTGAGACCAGTTTCATAAAGGAATGACAATCCTCACAAATTCTAAGATTTTTAACTATACGAATGCATGATGATTCTTTTCTCTCACTAATTAGCCCGTAGCACAGTGCTAATTTTTCGCTATGCCAGAGAACTACTTCCTTTTTTTCTTCCTCTTTCAAATCAACCAAAATTCCTGAAGTACTGGGTGTGTAGCCAACTAGCTTCAGTTGACTGACTATCGCATCTAACTTTTTATATATTTCATCTGATTGCTTATGATATCTATCTGCCATCATAAACACATGCACCTCGTTATTCAGTTCAATCCTACTACATGCCTTCTCCTTTAAGATACCTCTATGTCTCATTAATTTCCTGACCAGTCCAACATCATCCCACCTTTTTTCTTTGGCATAAATGTTTGACAAAACTACAAGGGCCCCATCATGATCAGGCTCTAACTCAAGAAGTCGTTTTGCAGCAAATTCCCCTAATTCAAGCTCACCGTGATTTTGACAAGCAGACATTAGGGATCCCCAGATGACAACATTTGGCGGAAAAGGCATTGTCTCAATAAGCTCCAATGCTTTTCTCAAGAGTTTGGCTCTGCAATATAGGTCTACCATGCAACCATAATGTTCACGTTGGGGAGAAATGTCGTGGTCATTGATCATGGAGGAAAAGAATTTTTCGCCCTCCTCAACCAAGCCTGCATGACTGCATGCATAAAGTATACCTATAAACGTAACCGCATTGGGCTTAATATTTTGTACTTTCATCCTATGGAAAAGAGCTATGGCACTATCAGCATCCCCATGAATGGCAAAAGCATTGATCATGCTGGACCAAGATATCACATTTTTTCTTGGCATATTCTTAAATACCTCTCTTGCTCCGGCCAAGTTGCCACATTTAGCGTACATATCAACCAGGGCATTGTTGATGGGAAGAGCCCTTCCAAAACCATTTTTATCTGCATATGAATGAACCCATCTGGCTTTAACAAGTGCACCAACATGAGCACAAGCCGAAATGACACTCAGCATCGTGATCTGATCAGGCACTATTCTCTGTCGCTGCATCTCATTAAACAATTCGAGAGCCTCCTGAGGCTGATCACTTTCAGCATAACCAGATATCATGGCACTCCAACACACCAAGTCCTTCTCAACTATTTGGTCAAATATGAAGCGCGCATCTTCCACTAATCCAATCTTCGCATACCCCGAAAGCATCGCAGTAGAAACAACCAAATGTTTTGAGGGAAGTTGATCATAAACTTCCCTAGCCAGATACACAGCACCACAACTCGCATACATATTAACAAGAGCAGTCTGTAGATGTGAGTCAACACGAAAACCATTATCCTTAATGAACTCATGAATTGCTTTGCCATAGCTTAAATTTCCCGCATGACCACAGGCAGAAAGCACGGTACAAAGGATAATAGAATCTGGCTCCATACCAGAAATCTTCATTTCTTCATAGAGCCTTAAAACATGGTCATAATGACCACTCTGGGAGTACCCATCAATCATAATATTCCAGGTAACGACATCCCGGTTAGACATTTTGTCAAACACCAAACGGGCATCCGTAATACGTCCACATGCCGCGTACATGGCAATCAAGGCGGTTTGAATAAAAGGGTCGTCATGGAAGCCCAACTTGGAAACCAGGCCGTGAACCTCTAAGCCCATATCCAAGGCAGAAAGTTTGGAGACGGCCTTCAACAGAGGGGGGAAGCTGAACCTGTCGAGAAGGGTACCCTTTCTCCGGAGTAGGCGATAGAGGAGGAGGGTGCCCTCCGGCGTGGGGCCACGAGAGAACTGACGGAAGAGCTGGTGGGAGAAACGGGTGTGTGGGTTTGGAATTTGGGTGAACAGAGAGAGCGCATAGTGAAGGGCCGAAGGAGAAGAAGAAGAAGTAAGGGTGCAACAACAAAGAAAGAGTTTGAGATGCAGAGAGTTAGAATGGTCGAGCTTTGAACGGAGGATCTGAGCATGCACTTGCTTCACATGCCTTAACGTCTTGCATGATTCCAACACTCCTTTCTCTCTACCAACCATCCTCGAGCTGCAAATGCTCATGCTCATGCTCATGTTCACACCAATGCTCATGGCCATGCTTCAAAACATCTATCAATATGATGGGGATGATGAGATAAATTTCTATCAAATGTAAGTGGGAATAAGTTATAGATTTTCTTACAGAAAAATAGTCTATTAAATGGTTGTATTATTTTGCTTTTAATTTTATTTAACTGTTTATTTTTGTCGAGATTTCAAATTTGTAAGATCTAAGAAATAGTTAGAAATTATCGATACTAGATTATTTTGTTATAAAAATTAATATAAATATAATTTTTTTATTAGTAATGATTTTATAATATTTTATTTTTTTTCTAAATTTCTATCTGGATGCATTTTTCATAAATTTATAGATAATTACGCAGATAATTACGAATGTTAATTCTTTTTTAGAAAGAATTATGAATGCTAACTCCAGTTATGCTATTTTATATAATTCTTTCATGTTGATATATATTTTTTTCTATTTTCAATAAGTTTCTAAAATTATTAGCGGACACATAGAGTTACTGTGTACAGATATTCACTTTCTAATTTTCTAAGAAATTTAAATTAAGATCAACAAATAATATATAATTAATTTTTAAAATAGCTGTTAAATATAAAATTAAAAAAAGTATGTACAATATTTTTTTAAATAGTAATTTAAGATAAAAAATATTTTTAGAATAATGATTAAAAGTAAATTATTTATAAAATAATTAATTTTTAAAATAATTAAGGATAAAATTATTTTCATCAAATGTGACACAAAATATTCTCTTTATATATTATTAGCGTATACATGGACACTGTCGCATTTGTGTATATATATTTTTTAAATATACGTAATATTATGTTAGTAGGTGATGATAATATAATGTTATTTAGTTAATATATAAAATAAAATTATATTTATTAAAAATAAAGTGAAATATATCAAAAAAATATGAAAAAATAATTGTTGATAAATAGAAAAAAAGAGAAGAGTAGAGATAGATAATTTTATAAAAAAATTTGTAAAAATAACGGTAAATTTTCAAAAATTTAATAAATAATCATATTTTAAAGAGTAAAATTAGTATTTTGAAATGTAAACACATAAGAGAAAATTCTTTTTATATAATATTATAGATTATAAATAATAACAAAACCTAGATCGAAAAGAATAATTGTTTATATTTTATGCATAATTAACAGTAAGTACTTAGGATATTTAATATATAACTGATTTTTGTATTATAACATAATTTTAATAAATAATACATTTAATTATCCTATTTTTATATAATATATGTAATATATTTATAAAAATTACAACATAAAATAATGAAGAAGGCAGATAATTGCCACATACAACAGTTTTATGTGATGAATTTATGTTGTTTTATTTTAACACTTCATGTTTCCTTTACTTTCGAAAGAAGGAGAAACTGAAACTGAGAGGAAGCAAGAAGAAAAGGAACCGCAATGAGTTTGATTGGAGTATTGGCCGATCTTGAAAAAGTTCTCATTACCAAGAAGGTTTTTCCCTTATCTCCCTGTTTCTCTTCAGCTAGGGCTTTTAATTTCTTTCTTCTTCAATTAATTTTTAACAAATCAGTGTCAATGCATATGCCGGATCAGGCTAATTCCGAGTTTTACTGTTACACTCTCTACTTTTCACTACCATTTCTTGATTCTGGCGTCTGAGAGCACAGATTCAGTGTTTTCTTCACTTAATTTTATTTTGGATATGCAACTTGCACTTCCAGATAAATGCTTTTACATTTGGAGTAAATTTAGTTAAAATCAGTTTCTTTTAATTGGCGATCATCATAAAACGACATGATTATTTGCCTTCAAATATCTTTGAAAAGGTTTTCGTGCACACATTGTGAAAGTTCGTTGATGATGGACTTGATAGACGCCGTAAATATCTGTCCTTTTCTTTTGTAGGAAAATTTGACACCTCAGGAAGCTAATATTCTTCATTCTTGGAAAACTAGATTTGTGAGCGATTTTACTGCTAGTGCACTTGCTGGGAGTGCAGCAGCATGGACTGGTTTGTGATTTTAGCATCCTTACTTAGTCTGGTTCTAATTTATAATGATTTAGTGAATATTGTTTTAATATAAGAAATTTTTGGCTTTGAGACATTGCATGCTTAAGGTGTTAAAAGTCATCCGACTGGTGACTAATAAATAAAAAAAGAAAAAAGTTTTGTTCTATTACCTTAACATCCTGATGGATGGAGAGGGGGGCATTGTCTTACTTCTTATGCTATAGTTGCATAACCAGGAAGATTCCTACATATTTTTATTATTCTACCATAGTCACAGCAGATTATCATTGGGGTTAGTATGACCATGAGCATTATACCTTTATTGCAGCAACTCGGAATCTCAGTAAAGCAAAAGCATTACAAATCGACCTTCCAGGCAGTAAGAGAAATTACTCGCTGTATCTTTATTTCTACAGTTTTACTAGGGCCTCCCCCTCCATGGGGGAGGAGGTCATTGTCTTGTTTTAGAGTTGCATAACCAGGAAGAGTCCTACATATTTTTGTAATACTGTCATAGTCACAGCAGATTCTCATTGGGGTTAGTATGACCATGAGCATTATACCTTTATTGCAGCAACTTTGAATGTCAGTAAAGCAATTCGAACCTACCTTTCAGTCGGTAAGAGAAACCACTTGTTGTATCTTTGTTTCTAGTGTTTTACTAAGGCCTTCCTACGTAAGTCTTGTTTGTTGTCTTATCCTTTTGCAGGAGCTGGTACTATCTTTGGAAATTGGCTAGGTAATAGAATCTTGTATTCTCGTGCAGATCAGATTCTTACAATGGATGGTAGCATATTGCAGAAGGAGTTAGCGAATATGTAGGTTTTCTCCTCTCAGTTGCTCAGACTTTGTAAACATTTTTTATTTGTGCTATAAGTTCCAATTACCATCTCATTCTTTGGAGTTCTTTAGGTAGGCAATAAAGTAAATGCTGTCATAAGCAGAGCAATTCAGCTTAGCTTTAGTCCACTATACCGCGCTGTGTAGATAGGTGGCTGATTAAAACTACAAAGGTTTTTTTGTGTAACAAGATCAATGTGAAGTGTCAATTATACGTTCTGAATAGAAGTAGAAAGTACGCTATTAAATGGAGGAATATAGGCGACCTGTTTCAAATAATGTCAAAGACAGTCTAGGATTGATGAGAATGATGGTGAAGAGTTATTAAAAGCAAGGAAAGGTTATTATTACTTGGTATAGGAGTATTTAGGGTGAATTGAAAATAAGGTGACCATTATAGTGTTTTTGTGTTACAATTCTTATGAATGGTCACCTTATTTCTGATATGGTAATCCAAATACTCATTTCTGTTTTAACTGCAAAATCCCCCATCCCCCAGTTGACTTATTGGTTAAAAACACAACTATTATTAGTCCAAACAAAATTGCTATGGGATTTAACTGATACCTTGTAGTGTTCTAGTTGTTAAATTTTATGTATAAGAATTTGATGGTAGTTGAAATTATTCCAAATAATGTAGAGATTTTTCCACATTTAAGTTTTTCACTTGTCTTTTGCATTCTAGTTATCTTGTTGAAGTGCTTAGCCACTCCTCTTCTTCTATTAGTTTAGGTCCTTCTAGCATTTACAAACATAGCTTTGGTCTTTGGTATCACTTGATCAAAGAACAACTTTTCTTTTTCCAATTTGAATTTAAATAAACATGTAATATCATTTTAGCGGTTACCTCGTTGACACAGCCTCTTAGGCAGTACAGTTTGAGATTTTATGTCAAATTTGTTTCCAGTTTTCAATCCTCATATTTAAAATAAGATGTAGTTATAAAAGCAAAACTTACTATAAGAGGGCAGTACAAAGTCTAAATTGTATTAATTAAACCTATACAAAGAACAGGAGCAAGAGTGGCTTCAAATACAAACACCAGGACTCACAGTACTTTTAACTTGATTGATAAATACGTACAAAAAATACTAATCATGGTCAGTTAATTATAAAATATATGAGTTGAGAATTAAAACCTGTTGTATTTTGTTGTAACCAGTTAAAGTATGTCACCAAGTGGGTTACTTTGCTTGAAATATGATTATCATTTTTGCAGTTGGAACTGCCCATGTCCCCCTCGAAATTATGTATTTCTCCCGGTTGCTTTTTAACTAAATTGGGGTGACATGGAAAGAGAAAATAGTTTCAATCTCCAGTGGGCTCTCGTATTTCATTATTATTTTGATTCAATTGATTTTCATTTCATTTACACATTTTAATTGTTGTTAAATGTCAGAATGGTGACAAAATACCATAATGATCCCTCCGTGATGCAGCTTATGTCTAAGCATTTCTATTTGGAGAGGATTTTTGATGATTCGAGTAATAATCCTAAATTAAGATGGAGATACCGGAATTTCTTTAGCGAGGCAGTCCATGGTCATAGGACTCATGATCAAGACTCTTATGATAAATCCGAAGACCATTCTCATAATGATTCTAATGATAAATCCCAAGGCAGGTCTGAAAATGTCACCAACAGCCAAAAACCAAATCTTGAGACGAAGCATACTTTTGTAAGTATTCTTAGACTTCCCTTTTATTGTTTTTAATTAAAGCTTTTTGTGTAGTTAAATATGGTAATTTCTAACTAATTTAAGGATAGAAGGATATAGACTGTGTTGGGGACACCGGGGGGGGGGGGGGTATATTTTGCTTTGGTCTTCTCAAATGCCTTGGGGAAGGGCGTGGGAACTGTCAAACTTCATTTGTGCACACTGAGAAAGTTAGTTACATACCCTCCTTGAGTACTGTGTGTATTCAAGGAAAAATAAACTTGATTTAAGCTCAATTGTAATATGTCAATGGGTTGCAAAATGTCTGTGTATTTATTGTTTATTGTTTTCTTTAAAGAAAAAGAAAATAGTAGTTTCACTGGTGGCTGCAACCATTGCAAAAGTTTTAGAGGGGAAGGGTAATGGTACAGACATACTGTAGCTTCACTAGTTGTCTCACTCACAATCAAATGATGATTTCTTATACACGAGTTCCAAAGTGATCGACCCGGTAAAAAATAAATTGGAAAATCTTTCGGGATTCAATTCAACTTGAAGCTTGGAAAAGTTTGGGGAAAAACCAAATGTAAATATAAATAAAGTATAAATTGAGAAACTGAAAAATATCTTTTTAACAAGAATCAAGGTAAAAATTACTGATTTGTTGTGAGTGCAGTAGCAGTAAAGGACTCAGAAAATGTGTTAGGAATTCCAGGCAAGATCAAGTTGTGGGTAATTACGAGTAAAATAATTAGTATATAAGTAAAAAGACTTATAAATTTATTATCTTAAAATTTTGTATTGAAAACTGTGTCCTGATGTCTTGTATGCATTTGTTCACTGACTTAATAGTGCCGAATCTATGCCAAGATTTTCCTGTATCTCCCTTCAAAAGAACGTCACTATATGGTCATATTAAATATCTCTCTATTTAAAAGTAGTTTTTAGTTTTACAGAATTAAAACTTCGAATAAATGTGTTTGTTTATAGCATAGGGCAACAAGTTACTGTGCCTAGTATAAAATGATATTGTCTCCACCGGAAAATGACAATTAAAATGATCGATCAGAAGGATATTTTCTTTTGCATATAATAATTTTTTGGTATACATTTGATTACAGATAAACTCTGCACCTGATACTTCGTGGGAGCCAGACCCTCTTGATTGTGTTTTTGGTTATGCTCATCCTTTGGAAAACACTATTAATTCTGATTCCCCCAATAAACAGCCATCAGGAACACAAAATCGGGTTCATAGAAGATCTCGCCGTAGGCGTCGGATGCGGGATCATGAGACCCTTTCCAACTCTGAGTCTACAGCAACTGTTTAGATCAATCACCCTTCAAACCAAATAAACAGTACTGTTATCATTTCCTATCTCACAGGGACAGTTTATTAGTTGGAACCTGAAACTCTATTAGCTTTAATTTGGTAAATAAATTAGAGGTTAAATTATTGAACTTTCATGAAGGTTGTTGCTAGAGCCAAGAATCAATGAATTGTGTAAACACTATAGGCTTGATATTGGTGGAGTAAGGCCTGTTAGTTTTCAACAATTCCACCAAAGATGGCAACCTATCATTTAAAAGTAATCTTAAGTTTTAAAATAATACATATATATTATCAATGTTTACGATTTTAGTAATAGATCACATTGATATTATATAATACTAGCGTGAACACGTGAACACATTTTAGTAATAGTTTTAAAATGATATTATAGTAGTAGATGATAACAGTATAATGTTATTAAGTTAATATATAAAATTGTTGATGAATTAAAAAATAAAGAAAAAAAGATAAACAGTTTTACATAGAATAGGTAAAAGTAATTATTAATTTTAAAATATTTAATAAATAATTATATTGTAACATGTATAATTGGTATTATGAAGTGTGAACATAAAGAGAGAATTCTATTTGTATATTGTTATAATATTAATGAAATTGAATATAAATAATTTTTACAATTTTAATATAAATAAGTTTTATTTATTTTATAGGCATTTTTATAATTAAAAAAATAGTTAAATTTAAAACAAAATACCAAATAAAAAAAAGGTTAAATTTAAAGAAATGGTAAAATTGATAAAATAATTATTTTTAATGAAAATGCATGTATAGTATATGGGTTCATTTCTTTTAATGAAAACAAAATAATATAAATATTACTATTGTTATTATTATAATTATAATTATAAAATTAAATATAAATATTTTTTATAATTTTGTTGTAAGTAGTTTTATTTATTTTGTTGGTAATTTTTTAATTAAAAAATAGTTAAATTAAAAAATAAGTTAAATTTAAACAAATAAACACTTAAAAGGTAATATTGATAAAATAATTATATTAATTAAAAAAATTTAAAGATTAAAATTGAAAATTAAATGTTCATATAGAAGGAGTAATCTTCTACATATATATATATATATATATATATATATATATATATATATATATATATATATATATATATATATATATATATTAATTTAAAAATAAATGTGAATAATTTTTAAATTTTATTATATATTTTTTATTTTGTAGATTTTTTTTATTAAAGACACCTATTTTAGTTTTAAAATAACTAATTTAAATAAAATTAAATAAATGAAATGTTAAATTTAAGAGAGTCTTGTTTAAAAGATAAAAATAGTAAAATAATTGATTTGATTTTAGAAAACGGTTATTTATTAGAAAATAAATTTACAAATAGAAACTTACTTGAACACAAAAATGAAGTATCCTTTATATACTTTATATATATATCGGTATAAATAAAAATAACTATGAATATTTGTTTAAATTTTATTATAAATATTTGTTATTTATTTTGTAGATAAGTTTTTGTAAAGATACTCATTTACTTTAAAAATAATTAATTCAAAAGAAAAAAAAAATGAATGAAACGTTAAATGTAACAAAATGTTATTTAGAAGCTAAAAATCGTAAAATAACAATTTTAATTTTAAAAAATGGTTATAAAATGATTATTTACTAGAAGGTAAAAGTGAAATTGAGATATGCACACCAAAATAGAGTATTTCTATATATAAATATAGACTCGTATAAACATGTTCGTTATGTTCATTCCTTTGAATTTTATTATTATTATTTATTTATTTATTTTAGAATTTTTCTTGTTAAAATACTTATTTTAGTTAAAAAAATTAAATGAATAAAATAGTCAAATATACAGTAATTATTATAAAAGAAAAATGATAAAATAATTATTTTAATTTAAAGAATAATTACTTCTTAAAAGATAAAATTGAGAATACACGTTAACATGATACAAATATCTTTATATTTTATATATAAGTATGAATAGATAAAAATTTATACTATTAAGTCACTTTTTTTTTAAAAAAAATTAAAATTATGTTGTCAATATATTAATTGTGATATTTTTTATTTATTAATAAATAGTATATTTTAATGTTTTTGTTTATAAATATTGGGTAAAAAATGAAACTACACAATTCTGTGGTTTCTGCATTATTAGTTAGGTAATGATGTATACTCCCATAACACATGTTTTGATAAACAATAGAGTTTAATTAACATTTTGTAAGCACAATGGAAACGTGTTTTGATTTTATTCTCTGTTTTAATCATCATTATTAAAATCATCAACTTTTAAATAAGCACGTGTCTTATTCTCTTTATTGAGTGGATTCTTTTTATTTATTTAATTTAAAAATATAAAATAAAAAAAAAATACTGTCAAATTTAAAATATTAATTAAATTTAAATAAAATGGTAGTTTAAGGATAAAAATTAGTAAAAAAAATAACTTCATATATATATATATATATATATATATATATATATATATATATATATATATATATATGGATGACATAAGTATTAACTGAAATAAAAAATAATGTAATTATTGGAACTAAAATAAAGGTATTTATTTGAGAAGATAAAATTAAGAACAAAATATTTATAAGGATTAAAGCAAAGCACAAGTTTTTAAAAATTTTAAACAAAAAATAATATATTTACAGACTGAAATAATATATATATATATATATATATATATAAGAATTTTTTGGCAAATTCTTAGGGTATATTTATATTTAATCTCATAATTTACTCGAAAATAATTAAATCGGTGAACATTAATAGACTGTGTTGATTTATCTTTTAATTTTATTTAACTGTGTATTTTTTTCGAAAACTCACAGTAGTAAATTAAATACATTGCTTTTTCTATTTAATTTTTTATAATTATCAATCTTCTTTAATGTAAAATTTTAATTATTGGGCTTAAAAATATTAAACAGGTAATGAATAGTCCTAAAAATCTCATTAAACATTACCAAAACTATAAAAATTCCATGTAATTGTTCTGAGAAATCATAAATCCACCCTTTAAATTGTAAATAAAATTATAAATACTTTAATCTGTATAAATATATAATTTTTATTTTAATTTCAATATAGCTCAGTGTGACAGTTTTTATAACATCATCATTGTTAGTGATGACATAATCTGGTTTTGATTTAACAAGAGAAGGTTAACAGTAAAAATATAAAACTAAAAAATATTAATTTATAACAATATATAAAAATTATTTTTTTTTATATTTACATTTTAAAATATTAATTTTATCTTTTAAATATAATTATTTATTAAATTTTTAAAAATTAATTATTATTTTTATAAAATTATCTATATTTGTTTTTTTTTATTTTATTTATTAATAATAATTTTATTATTTATTTTAATATATTTTACTTTATTTTTTATAAATATAATTTTATTTTATATATTAATTTAATAATATTATAATATTATTATTTATTAATATAATATCACGTATATTTAAAAGTTATATATACACTCGCCATCCTAACCGTGTTTACGCTACTTTACAGAAAACGTATTTCTTACTTGTATTTATTTATAATTTTATGTGTTATTCTTTGCGATTTGTTTTGAGGGTAGAGAAGCTTTTTGTGATGTTTCACTCTCCAGGGAAGTATCACAGCACCTTCCTCCTTTGTCTCTTCGTGTCAAATCTTTATGTTTATATCATAATGTTTTTCAAATTTTCTGCAAAATGAAAAAAATAAAAATCTATTAGTAAAATAATCTTAAAGTATTTTCCAAATATAAATTATATTTAATGATTTTGTTTTAATTAATTATCATAAATCGTGGAACAGGAAATCAATATTTATTTTCCATGAATTATTATTAATAACATACGTCTAACGTAACTTAAGTAAACGGGTAAGGAGGGAGAAAAATGGAATGATATTTTAAATAGAGTATTAGATACAATTCTGTGGATCAAATAAAAGAAAAAAAATGTTTATAAATTTTAAAATTTACTAAAATAATAAAAAGGATTATTCCAATAGATAATATTATATAGAAAAAAATTACCAAAGTCATAATTAAAAAAATAAAAAATAAAAGGAAAAAGTATAATTTAGACAACTTCATGCAATTCAGACGAAATTTGTAGGTAAAGAAAGGCTTGTACGAAAACGCGTTCTCCACACAAAATGGTTAAAGTAGCTCTGTCACGTCATTATTTTTATTAATTTTTATTATAATAGTAATAATAATTATTGTTATTATGTTATAGTTATTATGTTTATATATAATAATAACAATATATAACTTTTCACCTCCAGTGGTATTTTTTTTAACAGCATATATTAAAATATTTTTTTAATACTAATTAAATTAAAATTTAATTGTGTTGATACTAAACCCTAAACCTTATTTCACGTGTAAGACAATTGTATAAACATCTGCAAAATTTGAAAGTATTGCTTTTTATCAATCCATATTGATTAAACATTATTGTATATTTTATTAAATTGTTAAGCATTTATTTTTTTTTTCATGGTAAATCTGAATTCCTTCCTTTCTTAATTGTTTTTTAAAGATAATGTTTTAAACCAGTGCGGTTTTTGATTTTATTTTATATTATAGCCTTTCGAAGTTATTATCGTATATTGTAGCCTTTATATTTTGTTTTAATAGCTTTTTATTACTTCATATATACTATTTAATCGTGAAATCAAACATTATGAAATGACGTGGATTTTTTTTAATCTTTTTTCTATGTCAAATACAACAGAATTAAAAGTTAACATTGTTAACTACAACATTTATTCACTTTTTTTAAGGATGAAAGTTTCAATTAAAATAAAACTCAAACTTAATTAAAAAAAATAATTTTTTTTTTGTATTGCACTTAATCTTTTTGACAGAATAACTTTTAATTAAAATAAAACTCATTTAAACTCTTCTAGTACCTTTGATTGTATATATATAATTTTTGTAATGCAATGAAGGAATTAATTTTTTTTAATAATTTATGTAATTATATATATATTTTAAGAAAGTAAAATTTATATCCTTAAATCTTATGAATTTTTATCAACTTAATTATAATATTAATTTTCTTGATTTTATTTGACTAAACAGTCATAATGTATACCATAACGATATATTGAAAATCCTGATAACTTTTATATAATCATTTATCATATCTTGTTTTACTTATCATAATTACAACAAACTTTATATTTTTAATGACCTTATTTTATCATTTTCCTTTCAAAAAAGTGATTTTCCTTTAATAATTGAGAGGGGTAACATTGTAATTTGGAAGAGGAAGAAGGTTAGAGTGGGAAGCGCGTTTTATAGTGTTTACGTGCACCAAAACCCAATCGATTGAATTGAATACGAAGAGTTACGTTTCGTAAATAGGCAATGGCCAGAAAGCGCAACATCGCCGTCCAAAATCAACTCAACCCTCTCTCCACGGCGGAGGCGGCGGCCGCCACCAAGAAGCTGCGGAGGCTCCCCCACGTCTTCACCAGAGTCTTGCAACTCCCTCTCCCCGCCGATGCTGACGTGTCCCTCCATGAAGCCTCTAACTGCTTCCGATTTGTTGCGGAGACACCGGAACTCGCACCGGTGGAGGCCCACATCGTGCAAATCCATCCCGGAATGACAAAGGTCGTCGTCAGGGAAACTGTCTCCTTGCGCATTCCCTTCGAAGACCTCAACCTCGACGTCTGGAGGACCCGCCTGCCGGACTCCACGCGGCCGGACCTCACCACGGCCGCCGTGGTCGGCGGCGAACTCGTCGTGACGGTGCCCAAGAGCGTCCGTGATCAGGAAGATGGCCTCAGAGGCACGGACGCTGCTTCTACACCCGTGCTTGTACAGTGATTTGTTTGTTCTACTTAACTCCATCGTTTTAGTTTCTCACTTGCGTTACTATTTTTGAAGGTTGTTCTTGAATTGGAGATACTGTAGTGTTTCTCTGCCGTTGTTTTTCTCCGATCAAATACACCTTTTTTTTGCATAGTAGTAGCACGTGATTAACAGTGCTGTGTAGTTTTTATGTTTTATCATTCTTACGCTTTTTAAATTATTACATGTTTTGTGTTACCATTGGGTCATCTTATATTGAGTCAACAAGTAAACTATGAGAGATAAGAGGAAAAACAGTGGCAGTATTGTATTATTGGTAATGGTAATTAATAGACAAATTATTAGTTTAACAATATAAATATATTAAACCAATGAAGGTATAATAATTAGAAATTTGTGTATTTTCATTTTTCTTTTTCTTTTGAATGTATCCCTTTCTATTTAAAGGTTTTTTATATTTTTAAATTGAGTATTTGTTTTAATTTGTCTAAATATGAGTTTTTTTATTAATATACAAATAATACGAATGTAAAAGTCATAAAACAATTTGTGGAGTTACTTAAAATTATAAATTAAAAAAAAAAGTTAAAAATTTAGAAAATTACAAATTAAAAAATTATAAGATAACAATTTTTAGAAACCACTGTCAAAATGTTTCAACAGATCGCAATAACAGCTAAGTTATCGATGTCATGAACCCTTCACAGGTCACAGGTAGGTAAGATTGTTGTTTATGAGTGTATTATTATGACTTTGTAGATGAAATGTGTGTTAATGTTAAGATTTCAGAGAAGCCACTTGATTCTGTTTGCAAAAACATCCAAGATGATAACACCAAATACACTTTAATGCTACTAAAACAGTGAAAATTGGAGAAAGTTCAAACTGTCACAGAAGATTTATCACTTTAAAGCAAAAAGTGTTTCTTGATAATACTGTGGGGTGTCCTGCTAAAACCATTGGCTACCTTCTTCATCATTTCAAACTTATCCAGCTCCCGTTTTATCTGTTTCTTTCTTTCTCTTACAGCACTCGATGAGACCTTTGAGGCAGATGATGAAATTTGACCAGCCAATACACTTTTTTCATATTCCAGTTGCCGATACAGATTTTGAAGATAGGTTTTTTGTGTTTGAAGTGTTTCTTCAGCCACCTTATATTCAAGCTCCTGGGACTTTCTAAAATCCTGAAGAACCTCATCTACCTCGGCCTCAAGTTTCAATGAAAGTGGCAGAAAATTATGAGATTCCAAACCCGTGTTAACTTCAGAATGCCCAATTGTCACATCCATCACATCTTTGCCATTATCTTATAAAATAAACACAAACTATTCAATATGTTAAGAAGAATGCACCCAACACCATAATGTACAAGATTTTTCATAATGGTCACTCTGTTAAGAAACACAGACACCTTACAGTAGTAAAAATGAACTGTTAGAGATAATACCTGCAGAATGAGCTATAACACTTTCATCCTCCTTCCAGATATCTTCAAGATTGGTTATAAATTTAAGCTGATGCAAACCCTCAAATTGGTCATGAGTCTTCACAATAAGCAAGAGAAAAAGTAAGATACGTTTTGAAAATACCTTTGAGATGGTCAATTCAACTCGACGCAGAAGCTCCTTTGCAGCGGGCTTCTCCGAACCACGCAAGAGACAAGAGCCAAGATTCAAAATCTGCACAATTTGGTCATGCAAATCCGTAGATTTGCATGTCTGTAGAAGATTATTGACATGAGAAATCATGTCAGTCCTTCCATCACAGCGTCGACAGTGGTACTCTGCATCTAGCACAACACTTTCTTCAACTTTGCCAGCCAAAGAACATCGGAGAGCACATTCAACATGAGTAACGTGGCCACAGATTCCGTTTCCAGCATTCACTTGGCACTTGACATAACTATAGCCACCATAATCTGCACAAACAGTTTCCCCACAAAGCATGCAACAACAAGCACGGCAAAACAAAGGCTCAGAACAACAGATATCACACGGCATGGAGTCACATGCTTCTTCATCTTGTGCTATCTGTTGAAGAGGAACAGCAGCTATAGGGACTGCATTGCCTGTCATGCAGAACAGAACAGAACAGAACAGAACAGCATAAGCAAAAACAAACGTAGCAGTGAGTCGCTGATTTCTGAGGATCATCGTAAAACAGGAAAAAGGCCAACACAGATTAAAAGAGCGAAAATACACGAAATTGATAGAGGAAAAGGATATCCTCGTATGAAATAAAAATAAAAATAAAAAAAAAACATTGGATATTGTTTAGGAATAAGTGACAGGAGAAAAGAGACCGGAAGCAGATATAGCGGGAATCTTCCAGGAGAAGGAAGAGAAAAAGACATTAAGATCGGCGTCAGGAAAATATCTATCGAGGTAGCTTTTAACGGCGAGCTTGCTGGCGAAGATGTGTTGCTTACGGGAAGTGCTTGATTCTGACCCTGGATTTTCCTTCTCTTCCTTCAACAAGAGGAGTAATCGATTTGGCAAATACAGATACCGATCCTGAAAGTGATTACCGTTAGGGACAACTCTCCGGCCAGTTCTCCATCCCCAAACATCACCCTTTTCCGGCCAACTTTCCGGTGCGTATGGAAATCCCTCACCATACACTTCCGCTGCCACTGGCTGGAAAAGAGAAAAACGGTTATTCTTCATCTCAATATCTGCTCACTGGGTTTATACTGATTCTTCCTTAGAACTATAACTGATACTACTTAGATTTATAGTGCTTCAATAGAACATAATGCATGAAAAACCTTGGAATTGTTATCGTGCAGAAAAACGAAAGCTGACAGAATAGGTGCTGTTAGGATCGAATCAGATAGTAGAAAACATTTGTCAAAATTACTTAACAAGCGTCTGAAATGAAAAGATGGGAGATTGGTTGATTTGTTTCGTTGGTGAAGATGTGCGGTGCAGTGGTGTCCGTTTCGCACTGCTGTTTCAGAAATTGATACAATCGAGGTTACAAGAAATGACACAAATCCTGAGTTGATTATCTTTGTAATTACCATGCTTGAAATTTGAAACTTGGACCATATATGCATGAATCGATTACAACGGAACGAATACCAGAGTGAAACAGTAGAATGTAAAACCCAAGAACATCATGTAATGTAATAAATATAATAAATGTGTCTTCATAACAGTCTCTTATTCAGTAATTTTATCAAACACATTGATATAATCACAGAATATATACCCTTACTAAAGATTCAGCAACTCTCATAATACATAGATCATCAGATAAATGTATTATATGTGAAGTAAAACATTAATCTAACTTTCCAAGTCAATATTCCATTTTAGTTTATATGTTGTTTAAAGTTTTATCATGTTTAGACAAACTTTTTCGTAAGTATTGCTAGGAGAGAAAAAAAAAATGATCACATGCCTCCTTCACATATGCAGACTGCGGTTTGCAGCTTTAGGAGAAGCACTTTGTCCCGTTCCTGCATAAGATCCAAGGCATGGATAAGAGAGAGAGACGAAAGAGATAAAAATGAAAATGATGATATTTCTGAGACTCAGTGAAGTGTTGCAATTTCTGGAAGTTGATTACGAGGCAGAAACCCTTTTGTTGTAGCATTGCATCATTTGATTATCCAGGCAGCAGCAGGAGCCACATGATCCAACGAGGCATAACAAGATTGTTCTCTAAAGTATCAAAATACTCATCAAACTTCTGTGTATATATATATATATATATATATATATATATATATATATATATATATATATATTCAAGTTGGTTTTTCTATACAAATATTATTTTGAATTTGATTTCAATCCAATTATTTATATTTATTTAGGTTAGATTTTAATTGAATTTTTAAAAATTCAATTTACCTCCTACTCACAATCCAACATGAAACTCTTAAAGAATAAATTATTTATTCTTATTTAAACCGCTTTATTTTTAAAATTGTTAATTAATTTCCTATTTTATGGAATATAAAATATTTCGGCAAATTTTCATTATTAAATTTGTTCTTAGAAAAAATGTAATAATTTTAAATTATTTTGAATCTAAATTTGACCTAAAAAATTGTCAATTTTAAAATCGATATATGAATTTAAATTTTAAATTTGATCCAATTATTTGAATTTGAAAATTTTTAAATGAGTTATTTTATAAAATATAGATTTATATTTAATTTTAATATAATGATTTGAATTGATTTTTAGGTCTAATTCTATTTAAAATTAGAGTTGTCAAAATTAGTTATAAGTGAATTCGACCCATCATAATTTCAGTACAATATTTTAACTCAATCCATTGTTTGTATTTATTTACTATCTGGAACTGGATAGTAACAATAGATTTCTGAAGTTCTTTTACGTTCAATCACTAAAATTTTATTGCAAACAACTAATTTTGTTGAGTACAACAGTTACAACTATTGGATATCCAATCTATGAGTGACATCCTCAACACAAAAAAAGTTCAAGAACCAAACATTTCACTGATGCCACAAACTGAAATGCTTCATTATCAACTCTGTCAATAATATACAACAGCGGTTGAAAGAGGCGAGGAACTTACGTGCTCCACGTGCAAAAACTTTTCCCCTTCAATTACATATTTCTAGTTTAGTCAATAATTATTTTACAATATACAATGCTTCTCTATCCTTAGTATCATTCATGAAATTCATCTATATTATATGAAATACATTATCAACTTTGATTTTATTTCATTCCATATTATATTACTCATGTCATGACATATATATGATTTTATCATTTTCAACCATTGGATAATGAATTATGTTATAGGAATATTTTGAAACTTTCATCCGTTCATATGAATCATTTGAAGATTTTTACCTTTCGAACCTGCACTGTGTTTGAGTTGTGGACATCAATTGTAATTAGAGGATTAGTCGCTAGTATAGATAATCATGAAAGATTTCTTCATTCTAACTTTAATCTTCTGCATTATTCCCACTTCCTCTGTTGGAGCAATACCAGATAGTCAGTTTCTTAATGAAGCTCATGAAAAAAAAATCGTTAAACTTCATTTTTAAGTTATAGTAAATTATTCATTAGCTATTGCATACTTAAACAACTAATTAAAAGCATATAAGTTGTTGACAAAACCCTACTAAATGAAAAAGGTTAACGAGATTTACCATAGTCGTTTGTTTGTTCTGAAGTGAAAAACCTTCTAACTATTTCGAAGTGTAGTTCTTTGAAATATTAAGATGATTGACGAAGCAAGTATTCTTCATGAATAGCCAATAATTGTTCTGCTACCTGTTATGCATCATTCGGAACATTATTAGCAGAATTCAAATGATGTTAATATAACAACATAAAATTAAAAAGGGCACAATCTTTTTATATAAAATTAGGCTTGAGTTGATATAGAGTTAAAAAGTATTTTAGACTCTCGAGAATAAGTTTTATTTACTTCACACTCATAACAACACAATTCTATATATGCAAGGTTCAGGAAAAAACTCAACTATCTTTTTCCAAGCTTTTGTTTAACAACCTTAATAAAACTTGTTTCTAATCTGTTTCTCATGTTTAAACAAAATTTGTGTGTGTGGTCATGTTCCTGTATTTTTATGCCTTGTCTAGAGACAATTAATGACGCGTAAATCGTCTCTTTAAATCCAATGGAGAAGCATGTAATCATAAAAATTATGCAGATAATAAAGGAACATTTAACACTATCCTACGAGAAAGTTTGAGATATTTGAAAAATTTAAGAACGTGAAAACCTTGGAAAATGTTGAGGAATGTCAGAGGAACAATGTTCACGGATCTTACACAGAACAAAATTATAAAATATAAAAGTGGAAAGATGTACCTGTTCAATACTGCCATCTTCTATCTCTGTGTTGAATGTAAGCAACATACATTCATAGAGTAGGTTTTCTAATTCTTCAATAGGAACCAATGCTGAAAATTTAGATGATAAATCACGTAAAAGAGACATTGGTGAAATGTTAGAACAAAAGAGAAAATTGAGAAGTAAAATATGCCGAAATGAATGGAAAGAACAAGAGAAGAAACGAATTGAAAAACAGTTTACAACCTTTGGATTTAGAGAACAAGGAGAATAAATCAGCAGAAAGTTGTTGCGATTTCTGAAGAGAGTCAGAACCACCCCATTGATTTTCAATAGCCATTTGAAGGGCATACCAACGAGAAAGAAGCAAAATGATATTCTTCTGCAACAAAATCGTAGGATTTGTCTCTGTTCTCTCGCAATGGTTACAATTCTTGGAATCCATTTGAGGCACCTCCGTGTGTGTTGCGAGAAAAAATATTCACACAACACACAGAGGTGAATAATGAATGAAAATGCATGCTTGTATTTATACGAAATGAATTGCATGAGAAACACAGATGCGAAAAATGTTGAAGACGATGAGGTGAAGAGAAAAGTATTGCATTACTCTGTTTTCATCTTTCTATATATGAAATATATAAAAAAAAATAGTTCCATTGTTTTTTGTAGTTCATTTATTGAAGGTAAAAATAAGATAAACCACCTATTTAGACTTATAATTATATCAATTCACCTCTGACATATTTAGACTTATAAAATCTTTCAGAAAATTCTAAAAAACCGTATAATTACAAACACATTAGTCTTTAATATAATAAACTGAAAACATGTAACAAGATAAAAAAAACAATATAACAAAAATCGTAAACTAAAGAATAAAAAAAAAATAGATCAATAGACTAAATAATCAATGGATAACGAAATACATAAACACTAACTTTTTACTCTAGAATTTAACAGCAAGAAAAGAGTACTTTTTATTTTAATATATAAAATAAATTAAAATCAATCAAGCAGAAAAATAAAATATTTGTTTTTATTAAATGTTAGAAAGGTATAGCAAAATAGAAGAGTGTATATTTATAATTTTCTTTAAAAAAAAATTCCCTTTGAATTTTTATTTTTTCAACTAGTACTCTTTATTCTTCGTTGTTGGAAGATTAGTAATTTACGGTTTTAACCTGTTTTTTTTCTTTTTTGTGGAAGAGAAGATCGCACTGTCACATGCCAATTCGTCTCCGACATACGAATTTTTTTGCATTTCTCACCAGAATTGGGTGGGAGAAACAAAAAACAGAGATGAATAATACTATTTCACAAATTTTTTTATCAATTTTGGTAATTTGTTTCTTAAACCACAAAAATAGTGTGATTTTTTTTTTTAAAAAAATGAAATTTGAAATCTTAACAAAACAGACATTATTTCATGAGAAACAATTTCGTTAAATTGTTTACACTTTATAGTTAAAACTTTGTTGGAACCAGAATATCATAAGAAAAAAGTAAATAAAAGAGAATTTAAGTCGTCTAAATAATTTGGAGCTTCGAATTTTAGGTGACAAGAAAAATTACAAGAGTTTGAAAGATGTAAAGAATAGGAAAGGGACCCATCTGCCTGTTCGTCTTTCCTTGAAATTCTAAGTCTGCTTGTTCTTAAAATACTAAGAACAACTTGCTTTGCAAGCATGAAACTACTATGTCTACCATTTTTAAGTGGTTAATATAAACATTATTTATTTTAATTCTTACCTGAGATACTGTTGTTTATTTTAATTTAAATGTCTACCATCTCATCATACATCTATCTCTCCCTTAATTTCTAATTATTTACAAACAAAAAACAAAATTGATAAAAATGGATAATGTGTAGCGCAGTCCCAAATCAACTTAAATTTGTTTGACATTGTTTATAGTACTGAGATATACAACAAAGAAATGTGTAGTAATAGAGATAGCATTTTTTAATTCCTGCATTTGAATTCATTGGGATAACCAGATAGACGGTCATCAAAATATCAGCATGTCACTCTTTATTCACAAACAAACAAAGATAAATTACACAAAAATGAGTAGAAGAAAGAACGAATATGAATAAAATCACAGATAAATCTAAAAGTTGGGGAACAAATAAATCACAAAGAAATGACACAAAAATGTAGTAGGAAACAGAGAATATAAATAAAACCGCAAATAGATCTAAAAGTTAGGGAAAATAATGGTTCGATTGGTTTTGTTGTTGCGTTAATTAGTAGGAAGAAAGGAAATTAGCGTAGCTTTGAAGGAAGAGGCTCAGATTTAGGTTTTGTCAGACAGAGAGGGGGAAAGAGCGCGATGTCGTGGCTGCGAACACAGAGTAAATCGCCACGCCAGAGCAGAACATGACACGCCTCTCCTTCTCTGGGTGCCTGATTCAATTGCAGGAAAAATCGTCACTGCCTCGCTATATCGTTATATCCAGAAGAGGAAAAGGAAGAAGAAGAAGAAGAGAAATGGAAAAAACATTATGTTTAACCATTATGAAGGTGATGTTGATGATGATGATGATGGAGAGAAAAAGAGAGAAAGAAAGGAGTGTTCATAAAGGATCATAGGCAAATGCAAGATCTGAGATGATGCATGCTATGCCTCACACACTTGAACATCATGTTGCATGCAAGAAAAGGTAAGCGAGTGAGTAAGACTCAGAGCAGAGAGAGAGAGAGAGACAGTGTCCATGGCTGCGTCAACAGAAACACCTCGCCAGGACACGTCAACATCCATCACTGCCTCACTCAGCTAACGCCATGGAAGCCACCAACAACCATCGCACTCACCTCTGCTCAATAGGAGAGGAGAGGAGACGGTGGTAAGAACAAAAAGCGGTGTCACTATTCCTATATATTGGCCCGAATATCCCTCACGCTTTACCTTTTCTATTTGGGCCTGGGCCCGGGCCCTCATCCACTTTTTTTATTCTATAAATACAAAAGATTGCATTTTATTTTTAAAATACCTTATAAAATCAAACTTAACTATTTGAAGAACAATTATAAACATACAGTTTTATTTTGTCTACAATTTTAATTTTAATTTTCATTTTATTTTCTTATCACATGATACAGTTTATATACATTTATTATTTTTCTCGAATATTAAGTATTAATGTACATTTTGTGTGCACATGATTCATTTTCTTATTTGAAAAGAAAAAATAATGCATGAAAAGTATGATCCAAGTAAGAGCAAGTGGAACTACATTTGTTTCAATTTAGAGGCCCATAATGATTTATGCAATGATCTGTTACCACAGAAGCCAACCCATAAGAGAAATGGGTTAGGATTGACCCGAATAGAGAATGCAGAAGAGAAGACAGAGAAATATGTTATCCACAACAGAACTCAGCACACAAAATCGTTGCTTCTTTGGTGCTTAGTTATTGATGGCTGTGCAGGCTTTCCACCACCTACGCTCACCGCTCACATCAAGCTCGCACTTTCCATGGTTCCCTCCCCACTCTTTGCGACCCACGCTCACCGCTTCCGTCCTCTTCAAGCCCCGACCCCTCACTTCCATCGGAATATCGCTGCTCCCTGAGAGGCGCCGGGTGCCGGTGGCCGGCGTCGTGGAGGAAAGCCAGGAGGGTTCGGAGCCTGAACCGGAAGCGGAGTCGAAAGCGGAGTTGGCATCGGAACTGAAGAAGGCGATGGCGGAGAGGAAGGAGAAAGAGGAGGACAGTTTGTTGAGCGGGGTGGCGCGTGAGATCGACGAGATTGAATGGCCCACGTTCGGGAAGGTTTTGGGTACCTCCGGCGTAGTTCTCGGCGTGATCTTTGGTTCCAGCGTCGTTTTGCTCACTGTCAATGCCGTTTTAGCCGAGCTTTCTGACCGGGTTTTTGCAGGCAAAGGGATTCAGGATTTCTTTTGACACACTCGACTAAAAGAAACCAAAAATCGTGCAATTTTTGTCACTAACCTTTCAATTGCTACATGATGGACCTTCCCTGGGTGATTGACGTGCTGTTCAATCTGAATCGCATCGATCAAATGTTGGTGTGTTACCAAACTAAATTGAACTGCTTTCACCCCCTTGCCAAATTCACCAAAGGTGTTCTCTACCATTGTCATCTCTTTCCCTGTGACAGTGACGTTATGCTATTCAATTGTATTGGTTTTCCTTTTCGTTAGTGGTGTGTATCCAGAGACAGAGCTTTGAAGGACAGAGTAGGCATGGCTCCCCTAACATTTTCAAAGTTCATATTTACAAGTGCTAAATAATAGATATTGATGTTGTTTAGGAAGAAACTTGTGTCATATTAAAACAAATGTATTTTATATAATCTTGTTGTAAAAGTTCAAACCTTTTACGTACAAAAATAAATATTAATATGGCTCAGTGTTTCTTAGATCAATCACTTAAAAATAATGTGTGATTTCAATGGCTTTTTTTATATATGTATATAAAAAGGTATTACATAAAAAAGTATGGTTATCTATATTTGTTGATAAATTCGTTACTCTTTTCTTAAAAATAGTAAGCGCACTATGTTATTGACATTAATCCATCAAGCCTATTGAATAAAATAATTTATTATGAAATATAATATATTATTTATCATCATTTATTTTGGTATTGACTTTTAATCAACTTTATTTAACATTATTTGTCCATAATTTCCTTTTCACATAATCTTCACCGTGAATTCCTTTTCACACCATTTTCTGCTTGTAAGAATACTATGCTCGTCATATACTGACAGGCACCGGTTTTATTAGGACTTTCTACTGATTTTCTCTAAAAAAATAGACTATTAATAAAAAAATTACACACCGAACTTTTCACATAACACGTTCTGGGAGGCCAGGCCAACTTTATTCCCTCTTCTTTTGATACATTATTTTTAGCCTTTTGGAGCAAGTTTTGTTTAATTTTAGAAACACAAACAGTACTCTAACAATCTACGTTAAATCCTGCATAAGGTTTACAAGAAAATTCAGAAACAGGTGAAAGCCTCAAACGGGAATTCAGGTCTCAAAAGTCATGTTTTCAGCTTCGCGTCTCACGGACTCGAATAGCACGGAGGACAGGTACCTCTCTCCGAAGCTGGGAAAAACAGCCTGCACCATATCGAAATAGAACCGTAATTCAGAGAAACACACCATAGATTCAGTTGCTCAAGTGAAAAAATAGAACAGAACATGAAAATGCAGTGAAAGCTAAGTAATCATGTTTTCTTATTCGCATAAAATCAGTTCCACCGCTGATCCAGTATTCATAGACGAAAAGCTCCATCGGTGTCAAAATTCCACATGCAATACCTTCTGATATACTTGGATCTTGTTCACACGATTATATTACCAAAAAATTACCATGATAGTGGTTACTACTGCAGCAAGCAACGGCAACCGACAATACACAAAACAAGTAATATCAACATATTTAGTTTTCTTTATTACCTAATATAACAATAATAATAATCATTAACAGATATTTTTTGCACTTCTAAAAAATAAAAGATCTAAAAGTCAAACATAAACTCGTCCCATTTGTGAAGTCCATGTAGTCCAGGAGTTCACTGATTCCATTTTGTTTATTGCCAATGGAAACATCTAACTGGACTATTTTTGCAAGTTATTGGTTTTTTAACATGCAAGAATTTAATTCATATGCACTATTAGTTTAGTGTAAAACTATTTTAGATAGGCATACAATAGAGATTCACTCTGTTGCAACATCATATTAATGAATATGATGATGGTGGAGTAATGGGGTTGAGTTTCAATTAGATGTCTACGTAAAAAAAATACATATGTACATCAACACGAAATGTAATCATAAATATACATTTTGGGGAGGACAAAAAATCAATCCATCGATGCTACTGTGGTCCAAGAAATCACCAGTTCATTTGATGGATATAATGCATAACGAATTAAAATTATACTACAATTATGTTACTTATCTAAATACTTCACGGAAATTTTAGGGATATGATAAACTTACAACAATAAGCTTGCCATCATTTTCTGGCCTTTTTGCTATCTTAATGGCAGCAGCAGCTGCAGCTCCAGAAGATATCCCCACCTACAACAAGATCCAATGTGGTTCAACCGGCTTAATTTTTATCCAATACAAAGTATGCTCAACACAATGTATATTAGGGGCTCGCTCTTGGCAGTTTCTATAGGTTTAGAACTTACAAATAGGCCTTCTTTAAGCGCAAGAAGTTTCGCAGTCTCTATTGCTTCGTCACTTGAAATCTGCCAGTATTGATGGAATATTAACTATTGCAACTTTAAAAACAAATACTGCGAAAAGACTAGATATTCGATAGCTTTCTAATAAAATACAACACATCAATAACAAATTTTTTTTCACATATTAATTCAAATATGCATCTAAAAAATCAATTACAACAAATAGAAGTGAAGTTGTATATTGTAAAATATTTATGTCAACTCATATTCTATCTGTACTTGTATGCATAGCACCAAAATCAGCACCTAATCTTGAAAGATATCAGCACTTAATCCACATGTGATGTGAAGTTTAATTAAGCAGATTAGATATAATTATGTAAACTAAGTGCACAAAAAAAATTATTGATCGTGTGTAGTTTGCCCACGAACTGGAACTTTATCCATGGCACTCAGAACTTGCCCAGGGAAGACGAGAACCATAGGGCTTTAGGACAATTTTATGTCAGAAAATAATTAAAAGGTTCTCGAACTAGAAATTACCAACCAATAGCAAAAATCTTCTTTGATAAAGTAAACACTGTATCAAAATCATCACACTAATGGAGCAGGAAACAGCCAGATCAAATCAATAATTGGATATAAAAACTATATGCACATGATTAGGGATGAGCTTGCTTGTGCTTATTTTTAGAAAATGTTGTTTTAATAGAATAAACATGTTTAAGATTTTTTATGTGTTTGACTGATCTGCTTATTTTAAAATTAAGCAGTTTTACGTTTGTTTGAAAAGCAGATCATATTTGTTTATTAAATAAATGATTATTTCAGAAATTGCTTATTTCAGAAATACTTATTTTAAGTTTAACCAAACTGAACCTAAATGAAAATAACTATTTTCATAATCAATAATATTTTTTGAAGTACGATTACATGATCACTTGAATAATGTAATTAATATCCAGAAGTGATTAAAACTTACTTGAACAACTTCATCAAGAAGATTGACATCCAAGACACCCGGGATAAAACCAGCACCAATCCCTTGAATCTTGTGTGGACCTGAACATTCACAATGCAAATTAACCACAACTAGAAAATAAAGTTCTTTACCTCAGCCCTAAGGATTCATTCTTGCTGAAAAATTGGGAAAACTATAGTAGTTACAACCTCAAAAGAACAAAATAAAAACAAGAAAAGACAAATAGGAACTGATATGTAGTTTAAAAAGGAGTAATTTTAACATGAAGAAAAGCCAGTATAATCACAGTGACATCAACTTTATATCATTCCTGTTTAGTATGCCATTAGTTCGAACTCCAAAGAGCAATCTGGTCAGGTGACCAAGAAATGGTGTCAAGAAAAAATCACAAGGAAAGCTACAGCGAGTGTTATATTATGTAGAAAACTTAGCACTAATCTTCTTTCAATATTATGGTCGGTTGAATAAGCAAATCTCAGTCTTTCATGGACGATAGGAAGGAAAGTAACACGATGATAGTATTCAATACCATACCTACAAAACGCAATCAATTTTAAATGCCAGTCAATAGCACTTACATGGTAAACTAATCATCATGCCTTAATCCATCCACTAGGCTTGGCTACTTATCAATAAATTCCATCGTAATCATAAACCAAAATTGTAATTCCAGCAAAACATGAAAAGAAAATGGCAAGAAAGGAAAGGGTAGAAGCAGGACACGCAAGCTTTTGCTTTATGTTTTTTGTTCTCTCCTAAAGTTCTCCTGAGTCTTTCTCATCCTTTTTCAACTGGACTCTATTCCAATTGATTTACATGGCTCTCAAACACAACAAAGAAAATCAAATAAAACATCAACTAGTAATGCAGGGGTTTTATGGCTCACCACAAAAAGAAAAAAAATACACATTATTAAAGAGGTCATAATTCACCTGGCTTTCCTCCTGAGAGCACTGGACTTTCCACTGGTTCCACACCAATCAGCTGCATAGAGGGAAAAGATGTAAAGTACATGAAAAAATAAAAAAGAATGATATAGCTATAACAGAAACTCCATTTTCAAGAAAAATATTGCTCACAAGTATCCCTAAATGTACCTAAACATGCATATCAGGGAAAAACGAAAAGCTAACCTTTACATTCGAATTCTGCTCTTTAAGATATTTTCCAGTCCCTGTTATTGTACCACCAGTGCCGATCCCAGAAACAAAAGCATCAATTTTGCCATCTGTGCCTTTCCAAATCTCAGGACCAGTGGTCTCATAATGTATCTGCAAGAAAAGTATACATTGCCCAAAGTGTAAAGAATTTGGTGCACAATTTACAGAACAAATATACTTATTCCTTGTATACCTTCGGATTGGCAGGGTTTTCAAATTGCTGAAGTATGTAGGCATTGGGCGTCTTAGCCAATATCTCTTCAGCCTTCTGCACAGCTCCTTTCATTCCCTTCGCTGGGTCTGTCAGAACCAACTCAGCTCCAAAGGCTAATAGAATGGTTCTTCTTTCGAGACTCATAGAAGCAGGCATTGTAATTATGAGCTTGTATCCCCTGGCAGCTGCCATGAAGGCTAATCCAATGCCAGTATTACCACTTGTTGGTTCAATGAGAACACTCTTTGGTAAAATAAGAGACCCAATATCAGAATTATATGTTAAATTTCCAACTCAACGATATACTAAATTAATACCCACAATTCCCTTTCTCACTCCACCACCTCCAACTATTCTACATAACAGTTGTAAAGTCTGTAACAAAAGCTAAATAACAGTGTATTCATTCAGATTTAAAATATCAGCAACTGGAGTGATATACATTTCACTTAGGTCTACAGAAAAAAATTACATTTTTTTTAAAATTTGGGTCAAAATGAAACGTGACATATATACAGTGTTCTCTTGAAGACAAATTGAACAGATAGTTATCCTCTACGTATATTATAAGGGATATGGCAACACACCACCTTTGTCTTACTCCTTCCTTCATAATTGAAGGTTCATGAACATCATTATTTACACGAAGCAATGAATTAATCATGGTATGGCTGTTTAAATCACAATCAAAGTTCAGGCAGCAAAAAAACCGCATCCTTTGCTCCCAAAACCACAGCAGTTCAATATGACACCTTTCCTAATCTCTTAATAGCTTCTCTTCTCTTTAATTATAAAGGTACACCAACCTGTCCAGGTGTGATTAGCCCCTTCTCTTCTGCGTCCGCAATCATACTATACCCAATCCTGTGAGTCAGAAACAAGAAAACAAGCACAAAATCACGAAAAGTCATAACAAGCACAATGCCAAAAAAACATGGATTTTAAAACTCGGAATCACAACTCGTGACAGCGGAAAAAACGGCACCTGTCCTTCACACTAGAGCATGGCTCCATCAACTCGAGTTTGGCAGCAACACGAGCAACACAACCATCCGCAAGTTTGTTTAGATATACTAATGGGGTTTTACCAATCAACTGCATGGAATAAACATCAAACAACAGTACACGATCTAGCAATACAACACAAAAAACAGTGCAGAAATGGGCATCAAATGTGAGAAACTCACTTCTGTAACATCTTTGGCAATTCCAGACCTTTCAGCAGCCATTATATCTGGTCACCACAAAGCAGACAAACAAAAGCTATTAGCATAGAGCCCACAAAGCTACCAAAAGGCATGCACACCCATTAAAAGGAAAAGGAAGAAGTAACAAACCTACCACTGATATTGATGGATTGGGATTGATTAGGGACAAATAAACACTAATTAAGATGTGTAATTAGGAAAAATAGTTTGATTATTGTAATGGAAGATCATAAAAAAAAAGAAAGAAAAAACAACAATGACCTTTAGAAACGGGAACGACGATACCACGGCAAGCACAGCTCCGATCTCCGATGTACACAAAGCTGACAAGACAACACTTACATTTCAGTCATATTTATAGGAAACTAAAACTGTGTAGTATCACGCAATTTTTTATACTTTAATTTAAGTTTTCTTATTAATAAAATAACTTTTTAATTTAACTTATTTATTATATTTATAAGTCCATTATAATATTTTAAATAAGGATTAAATATATTTTTGTCATTACAATATTTTAAATAAGAATTAAATATATTTTTATCTCTTAATTTTTAATAAATTTTAGAATTAGTCTATTATAAAACTTTAGATCAATTTAGTCTTTCATCTTTCAAAATATTTGGATTTAGTTTTTTTATTCTAATTTGGTTAAGTTTATTTGACATTTCAAGCAAGTTTCATAATAATATTTGACTTAACATTAAAGCAAAAATGTGTCAAACAATATGAACAACTCAAATACATACGAAATATCAAATAAACCTAACAAATTTTTGTTAAAAGAACTAAATACACATATTTCAAAAGATAAAGGACTAAAGTGGTTCAAAGTTTCAAAATTGACTAATTCTAAAATTAACTGAAAGTCAAAAGATAAAAACATATTTAACCATCGATATAATTACTATTTTACATTACAAAATTTGTTGAAACCTTTGTCTAAATTTTAGGCTGTTCACTAAATTAGTTTCCCAACATTTTTGCTCCATTTCTATTGCAAAGTCGTTGTCTAAAGTTGTCATTTTTTTTTACTACTTTGTAATTTTTTATTGAAACCCAAAAGCTTTATAAGATTTAATTTTTAGTATTTAATTAATTGTTAATAAAAATACTATGCTTTTAAGAAAGTTACTCTTATTAAAATGTAGATTCTTAAATTTTATATTATGTGAACACGTTTCAATAAAAGATGTCTGACAAAATTGTATTTAAAATGTTGAATATGACTAATTAAATATCTTCAATTTTTAATTTGCAAGCATGAGAATGAATTAGGGGAACTGATTGGATTAGAGATTAATTAAACTCACCACGTGGATTCATTAACAAACCAAATCCCTCAAAACAAAACAATAAAAGAGTATTCGTGGTGCACCGTACAATTCCTGCTTACATCGCAAGCAAATTTTTTATTGTTTTTTCTTACACAGAATCGCTACCGCCATAATATGAAAATAAATATTCTCTCGGGGATTGAAATTATTTTTTTAAGGGATTAATTTACTAAAAAATAAAGAGGGTTAACTGAGAATAAAAAGAGATCAAATAAACAACTAAATGAAAAACGCAACTTTTGTGCCTGTGTAATTTTGTTTTCTCTATTTTTATTTTCCCTTTAATTATAAATATGCACCTCTATTTATGCTTTTCTCTTGTTATTTTATTTCATTCACACGTATTTATTAAATTTTAACAATATTTTAAATAATTTGAGTTTTGAATAATATTTCCTAAATATTTTTAAAATATTAAAAAATAAAAAAATATTTAAAATATATTATTTCAAATTATAAGAAATGTCGCTTCAAATTATAGAAGAAAATTATTAAAATTTAATCGTTAAAAATTAATTTTTACAGACGAGTAATTTATTTCTCAAAATTTAATAATTTTTTGAATCCATATTCAACGAAACAATTTTTTTCAATCAATACTGTTTGGGTAAGTCTAATAGTTTCATATTTAATAGTTGAGATGAGAAGAGTAATTTAAATATTTTTATATTTTAATTTCAAAAATAAAATCGTGACAGAATCTTAAAAATTTTTAAATCAACAATGTTTTCAATGATTGATCTTAAATATATACTATCAGAGTGAATTTGAACTCGAAATGTTAATATTTTGGGTAAAAAAAAAATCTCCTCGTCTGAAAAAAAAAATCATTTCGTTTAAAATGTACATTCTAAAACGAATGAATTAAAATTAAATTTTTTTTGTTAAGAATACGAAAAAATATTTTATTAAAATCATTTAAAGTGTCATTAAAATTAGGTATAATTAGTATTTTGGTCTTTATACAGTTTTTTTAATTAATTCAGTCCATATCTTTTAAAAAAACTAATTTCTTATGACATATTTTTATAAAAGAAAACGAACTTACTATTTATGTTTTATTAAATTATTTTTAGCGTTATTTGTAACTTTCACGGATCATAATCAGTTTTATTAAATTATTATTAGCGTTATTTGTAACTTTCACGTATCAAAATCATATGATTAAAAAAACAAGATGACATAAATTTTATTTGTGATAAACCTAAATTTTAACAAATAACACCAATAAACGATATTAATTTCAATTTAGTCACTTTAAAGAAATAAATCATATTAAGTATATTTATAAAGAAGAAAGAATTCAATTGTCTTAAAAACAAAATATAACGACTAAAACGAATTAAATATCTAAATGTAGAACTTTAAGTTAATTGAGATGGTAAAGGAAAGACTCTGACTTGATTGTAAAAAGCTTAGACTCCTTTAACTTATTTATTAAATGTCTGATTTAGACCTTTTAAAATTTCTTTTTAATTAAAAATGTCAAACTGTAGGCTTAAATAAATTTGTCAAGTGTTAATCGTATAATTTACTACATTTAATCAGTTTCTTTCTTTTTTAATTTATAAAACTCAAATTATTATATGATAAATTAAAGTTCAATTTTGTTTGAACTAAATTTTGTTTATATAAATTAAATTGTTGTTTTTGGAAGGAAATGACGTGACTAATAACACAATGGTTTAAGAAGAGAATACGAGCATTGCACAATTCTTATTTGATTTTTTTTTCTCTCTATGTTATTTTTTTCTTATTACTTAATTATTCTTGTTTATAAATCTTTCTCTTGTTTTTGGTGTACCTTGTACATTTTTAATCCAATAACTTATTGTTTGTTGATTTTTTTAATACTAATTTTAAAAAATAAATAATAGTTTATAAGATGAAGGGGTTGATAATTCTAAACTTATTGACCCAGTCAGAGTGATTGGATTGTCTATAAATGTTACATACTTTTATCAAGTTTGGCTAAGAATTAAAAAAAAAAAAAACTATGATTGATAAATAGATAAATTAAAAAATAATGATATCATGCTTATAACTGCGAAAGTATAGCTTAAATTCGTTTCTCCTCCTACTATACGGAGAAAGTGGGTGGAATACATTATTCAAACATCAAAGAAAGAAATGAGTAGAAGCAAATAGAAAGTCAGAAATATAATTTAGGGTTAAATATCTTTTGGTTATCAAATTTCAGTAAAATTTAGAATTAATTTTTCTTAAAATTATTTTACCAATTTAGTCATTTATATTTAAAAATGTGTAAATTTTATTTTTCTAACAAAATTTTGTTAACTTTATCTTATATTTCAAACACATTTAACACATTTTCGCTTTAATATTAACTCTAATATTATTATAAAATACGTTTAAAATGTCAAATAAACTTAATAAAATTTGATAAAAAAAACTAAATTCACACATTTTAAAAGATAAAACACTAAATTAGTATAAAATTTCAAAGAGAGACTAATTTTAAAATTTACTTAAACTTGAGGTAAAAAACATATTTAACCCTATAATTTATTTAGGGTAAAATGCATTATTTAAAAAAAAAAACTATTTTTACTATTAAATCAACTCCCCGAATTTCAATCCTTAAAAGCAATGTGAGAGCAAAGTGCCAATATTTCTTTAACTTTAGACTTTGATAGAATATATATTTAATGGAAAAAAATTACAATTAAACAAGTTAATGAATTTCAGACTTCAGTACTTAAAAAGGGCAACAGAAGACTAATTATAGGGTAAGATGAGAACTAAGATTATCTGGCATGAGTGTTCCTAAATACTTTGTTCTCAATGAAGCATGGAATTCAATATTGAGAATGATGTCATTGTAACTAGACTGTTCGATGCTAAGTTAAAAAGCGTTTTTAAAAATGTTTCGATAGAGAATTTTAACAGCTGAACTATTATGAAGTATATTACAACAGCAATGAACAAATCTATGCTTTGTACACCACCTAACTACATCTAGTGTATCAGTTTATATAGTCGCTCAGAGAAATGCCACTTGATTTTGTTTGGCAGAATATCAATGATGGTATGAAAGAATGCAATGTAATGCTAAAACTACGAAAAAAATCTGAGAAAAGTCAAAATTGTCACAACCTCAAAGATTTGTCAATTTAATCTATCACTTTAAAGCCAAAGTGTTCCTTTAGAATATTACTGGAGGTCTTACCAAAACCATTGGCTACCTTCTTCATGATTTCAAATTTAACCACCTCCCGTCTTATCTGTTTCTTTCTCTCTCTTACAACAGCACTAGGCGAGACCTCTGATGCAGATGAGATTTGACCAACCCATGCATTTTTTTCATGGTCCAGTTGCTGATACAAATTTTGCAAATGCGTTTTTTGTGCTCGAAGTGTTTCTTCAACCACCTTGTATTCAAGCTCCTGGGACTTTCTAAAATCCTGGAGAACCCGATCTACCTCAGTCTCGAGTTTTAATGAACGGGGTAGAAAATTATAAGATTCCAACCCGGACTTAGCTTCAAAACGGTCCTCATTGATTGTGACTTGCATCACATCACTGCTATTATCTGATAAACAAACACATGATATTCAGAATGTTAAGTAGAGTGCACAGAGATGATAAATGGTCAAATTCAGACTTTTTGCATCTCCATAAGCATGTAATCAATGCTATGGTATTAGTAGCAGTCGAAAATAGTAAAAATAGACATGTACAGATAACAGGAGAGGATATTTATTTACCTGTACAATGAGCTATAAGACTGTCATCATCCTTCCAGATATCTTCAAGATTAGTTCCACATTTAAGCTGATGAAAACTATTAAATTGGTCATAAGCCTTCAAAGTACGCGAGAGAACATGCAATATAGTTTTTATGTCTATTACCAGAATATCATTTAAAAATACCTTTGAGATTGTCAATTCAATATAACGTAGCAGCTCCTTTGCAGCGGGTTTCTCTGAACCGCGCAAGAGACAAGCACCAAGATTTAAAATCTTCTTCAGAATTTCATCATCCAAATCCGTAGTTTTACACGTTTGTAGAAGATTATTAACATGAGAAATCATATCAGTCCTCCCATCACAGCGTCGGCAGTGGTACCCAGCATCTAGTCCAATACTTCCTCCAACTTTGCCAGCCAAGAGACATCGGAGGGCACATTCAATATGAGCAACGTGGCCACAAATTCCCACACCAGCAGCATTCACTTGACACTTGATGTAACTATAGCCACCATAAGCTGTACAGACAGTTTTGCTGCAAAGAATGCAACAACAGTCACGGCAAAACATAGGTTCAGAACAGCAGATATCACAAGGCATGGCTGGTGAATATTTTTCTACTTCTTCTAACACCAGACTAGAGCACTTCTTATTATTTGCTTTACACTTGACAACATCCTCACCGTCGGAGTCACAATGTTCTTGTGCTATCTGTTGAAGAGGTATAGCAGCTATTGGTGCTTCATTGCCTGTGAGCAAAAGTAGTTATTTAGCACTGTGACATCATTTTAATAAGCAAAACAAGTACGTCACTGATTGCTGAGGGACACTGTAAAACATGAAAAAGAAAACATAAGTAGGATGAAAGATAACGGTTTTATACAAACGTTCGCAACTGCAGTTGCCCTGTCAAGGAATTTTAACTCAGCACAACCACATCACGACAACACCACTAAAATTAAAAGCCTATGCAGTATAGTGTATAATTCTGCTAGTCTATGGTAAGATGTTGGTAGCAAAAATGATTTACCTATCGCATTGATAAAATTCATATGCCTATAGAGTATCATCATGTGAAGAACTTTATCTTTATTCTTCCGTGTAATGTAATCAGATTTGTCACCTCTTTATTAAATAAATATTCTCCGTATGTGCAGATAACATTGTTATAAAAATATAAAAATATAGAATTACATTTATAACTCAGTTCAGAAAAAAAAAAAAAAAAAAAAAAAAAAAAAAAAAAAAAAAAAAAAACAAAACAAAAAAAAAAAAAAAAAAAAAAAAAAAAAAAAAAAAAAAAAAAAAAAAAAAAAAAAAAAAAAAAAAAAAAAAAAAAAAAAAAAAAAAAAAAAAACAAAAAAAAAACCATAAAAACAGAGCAACAGAACTCAGCAGATAGTTTATTAGAATCAATGAAACAAATAGTGGAAAAACAATAACTAACATTGAAAAATGGCACTAACAAATTCAGAGCAGGAAATGAAAAAGATGAAATTAAAGGAAATTAATAGAGAAAAGAGATATCCTAGAATCAAATGAAAAAACAGATATATGCAACATCTGAAAAATCCTACTAAAAAGCATTGGATATTGCTTAGGAATAAGTAACAGGAGAAAAGCGACCGTTAGCTGATGATAGAGCGGGAATCTTCCAGGAGAAAGAAGCAAAAAAGGCATTATGATCATGCTCAGGAAAATATTTCTTGACATAGCGTTCAACGGCAAGCTTGCTCGCAAAGATATGTTGTTTGCTGAATGTGCCTGAACCTGACCCTGTCCCTGTGTTCTCCTTCTCCTCCTTCAACATGTGGACTAGTCGACTTGGCAAATACAGATACCGATCCTGGAAGTGCGTGCCAGCGGGGGCAATTCTCCGTCCAGCTCTCCATCCCCAAACATCACCCTGTTCTGGCCAATTTTCTGGTGCATATGGATATCCCTCACCAGACATTTCTGGTATCACTGGCTGTAGGTAAAATAAATCATTATCCTCCATCTCAACGCATTGTAAACCAAATTAGAATCACAAATATAAAACTCAGTTCATGAAAATGCCAGAGCAACAGAACTGGAGAGAAATTTTGTTAGAATTAACGAAATAGATCATGAAAAACGAAACTAACGCATTCAAAGCAGGAAATTAGAGAAAGGCCAATCCAAAAATTAAAGGGAACGTTACCATTATTACCACTTGCTGGTTCAATGAGGACACCCTTCACTAAAATAAGAAACCCAAATATCAATATTATATATTAGGGTGAATAGTTTTTGGAGTTCTCGAAGTTGTATGTCACCTTCTAGTTAGTCTCTAAAAGCATGAAAATTCAAAATTTGTACCCCAAGATAAAACCCGTCATGTTAGTCTTGTGTAACATAATTAATTTACTGACATGACATATATCAGCCACCACCTTCTCCTCAACTTTAGCATGACAGGTAGCAGCAAACATGTCACTCAATGTATCGTGTCAGTAAACTAACTTTGTTAGTTAACATAATACATACAAAAGACTAACTTGAAAGACTGATCTTACTTTCAGTTGAAAATTTTGAGTTTTGACACTTTCAAGAACTGACTAGAAAGCGACATGCACTTTTAAGGATCCAAAAGACTATTCATCTTATAATTTAAATTGGCAACTCAAACATGCACTAAATTAATACCCATAACCCCCCTTCTCATTTACCACTTCCAACTATTCTACATAGCATTTGTAAGTCCAACAAGAACAAATTAATAGTGTATTCATTTATATTTGAAATATCAGCTTCTAGAGCAATATAAAATTTCACTTTCTACACAAAAAAATTGGGTGAAACTGAAACGTTCCATATATATATATATATATATATATATATATATATATATAGGAGGGTATATGATAACCTTCATCAAAGCGGTTGATCCAACCAAAGCTTGTGTTATCCTCTATGTATACTATGAGAGATATGGCAATGCACCACTTTTTTCTTATTCCTTCCTTCATAATTGAAAGTGTTCAGGGAAATGATTATGAGTTAATCATTAATAACACGAACAATATGTCTTCTTTCTTTCTTGAGGCGTGGTTAAGCACTGCCTTTTTAAGAACTTTTAAGAATTTGTCCGTATTGCGGAAGTTCCCAAAGTATAACAGGAATCATTGGAGCGGTATGCCTAAGGTATAACAGGAACCTCTGCTGTGGTATACCCAGGGAACAACAGGAACCTTCGGTGTGATATAGCTAGAGTACAACAAGAGCCTCTAATGTTGTAGATCGAAGCTATAAAGCTGGCAAGTGTATAAGAAGAGAACCAAGAATAACAGAAGAGGTCGAAGGTTTATTCTGAAGGACCCCCTGTTTATGGAGGCCCAGACATGACCAACACGATCACACACGAAAACAGGAGTAGTGTTACAAGAAAGGAGGAAAGGGAAAAAAAAAAACAATAAATAAAGCTTATAACAGAAAAGGCCTTGGATCCTCTTTATGGCACTTGCAGGCTGGAGTGGGGAATCAGCAAGCACAAAAACTCTTGCTACCACTTCAAAATTATAACATGATGGTATAGAAGCACTCGAGCATAGAAGGGGGAAATCGGCAAGCACCACAAATTCTGGTACCCACTTTGTATTTATAAGTAACATTGGCATATAAACGTGAACTAGGCAATGTGAGACTTTTGCCTTTTGGAATAGCACATATAGTATAACAGGTATAACTGCTTACACCACAATCAAAGTTCTGGCAGTTAAAAACCCCATCATTTGCTCCCACACTATAGCAATTCAATATGACACCTTTCCTAATCTCTTACTAGCTTCAATTCTCTTTAACTATCAAGGCATACCAACCTTTCCATGTGTGATAAGCCCCTTCCCTTCTGCTCCCCCAATCATACTATACCCAATCCTGAGCGTCGGAAAAAGATAAAAAGAAGGAATAAAAAAAGCACTAAATCACAAAAACTCACATAACAAGAACAATGCTACTAAAGCATTGATTTAGAACTCAGAATCACAACTCGTGACCGTGGAAAAATAGTTACCTGTCCTTCACACCAGAGCATTGCTCCATCATTTCGAGTTTGGCAGCAACTCGGGAAACACAACCATCCGCAAGTTTATTTAGATATACTAATGGGGTTTTACCAATCGACTTCGAAGAATAAACATCGTACAACGATACATAATTTTGCAACACAATACAAAAAACCGAGCAGAAATGAGCATCAAATACAGAAACTCACTTCTGTAACATCTTTGGCAATTCCAGACCTTTCAGCAGCCATTATATCTGGTCACTACAAAGCAGACAAACAAAAGCTATTAGCATAGAGCCCACAGAGCTACCAAAAGACACACACCCATTAAAAGAAAAAAGAAGTAACAAGACAACCAGTGATATTGATGGATGGAGATTGATTAGTGAGAAATCAACCCTAATTAAGATGCGTATAAGCAAAAAATAGTTTGATTAATTAAGTGGAAGATCATAAAAAAAAAAACAAAAGTGAATTTGAGGAACGGGAACGAGATACCAAGGCAAGCACAGCGCCGATCTACAAGTACGCAAAGCTAAACTTAACATATATTTCAGTCATATTTATCGGAAAGAAAAACGGTGTAGTACTTATTATTATTTTATATACTTTAATTTAAGTTTTCTAATTAAGGAAATAAATTTTTTATTTATTTAATTTTTATATTTATCAACCCATTACAGTATTGGAAATAATTATAAATATTTTTTATAAAATTTATCGAAACTTTTATCTAAATTTTACACAGTTCACTAAAGTAACATGGATTGAATGCCGGATGGGAAAGATCGAAAAAATAAATAAATAAAGTACAAGATATTTATTTGCTTCAGTATAATAATAAAAAAATTAAATATGACTAAAATATTGACATTATAATTATATCTATATAACAAACGTAAACATACTTAATATTAAAAAAATTATTTAAGACATATTACTTATATTGAAATTAATTATCTTTTAAATATTATATATATATATATATATATTGTGTATTTTGAAATATAATTAATTCGGAATATTCGTTTTTCATATATAACTTTACCTCTTTTATGTGTTACCTTCCAACTTTTCACTTCGTAAATTTTAATTTGGAAAGAGATGAGAAGAAATTTTCAAAGGATCCGCTTTCCAAAGCTTTCCATTTTTATTAATATAACCCATTTCACGTCATAATTGGATTTAGTTACAACCAATTTGAAATTTGACAGGCCGAGAGAAAACAACAAAAACTAATTTTTGGGCCGCGCAACCCCTGAATCTTTTTCATAAGCAATTTTTTTATCATTTTTCTTTTGGCAACGGAATCATTATACGAAAATAAAATTGTGTCAGGAATAGAAACTAATTTCTTTGTTTACCATTAATTAAAGGAAGTATGTGAAAAAGGTGATCCCCACTTTTCCCCAGAAAGTCTTATCCTTTCATCCACCACACGACGCTTCGCCCCATCGGAGAAAAAACATCACTTCCGTTTCCATCGGAAGAAAAAACCTCAGCATGGGAAGCCTTCAGTTAGCAACACCCTTCACGCTCTTCCGATGGGGGCACCCCACCCTGAAGCTCTCTACTGTTTCACAGGTGAAGCCTCGGCAGCAAGGGCTTGGTTTGCGTCCACTGAGTGTGAGGTCCTACAAAGTGGTGATTGAGCAGGAGGGACAGACCATTCCACTGGAAGTTGAAGCTGACGAGACCATTCTGTCAAAGGCATTGGAATCTGGCTTACCTGTGCCTCATGACTGCAAGCTCGGTGTTTGTATGACATGCCCTGCTCGTCTCATCAGTGGATCTGTTGATCAGAGTGAAGGAATGCTCAGCGATGATGTGGTGGAGCGAGGTTATACACTCTTGTGTGTCTCCTACCCTCAATCCGATTGCCATATTAAGGTTATCCCGGAGGAGGAGCTGCTGTCATTGCAGTTGGCCACAGCCAATGACTAGTCTGTGTTTGAGTTTTGAATGTAGGGTACTTCAATCCAAGCTGCTGCTGCTGCTTCTGGCTCTGGTTAACAGCGTTGAGTCTTTGCTTGTTTCTTTATTCGCTGGTGTAGCTCTGGTTTTTTATATACTTCTGTTCTGTTATGTAGTTTCTTGTTGATGCATGAAACATAATTGTACTTGTACAACATTTGATTCATACTATAATAGACACCAACTTTCCAACAATGCTGATAAATGGTTATCTAGGATACGAACTAAATGTGGTTATCATTTGCAATTTTATTTAAAAATTTCAAACCTTATTCACATATTTAAGGGTGGAATCCAAAGTGGTTCGAGAAGTTCACATTTACCGAATGATTCAAACCCTACCTAGGCTAGACTTACCAAGGTTATAAGAAACTGCTCATGCACAACTTCAGCCATAACATCAAAAGTATTGGGTTACCATGATCACAACTGCAGTTGCAGTCGCACATTTGTTGACGATTTCTCTCAACATCGAATATGGTGTCAAGTAAAAGGATTCAAAATCCCTTCCATTTATATATATAGTGCCGAATAAAATGCACACGTCAAGTGATGCGGTTGAATGGTTTCTTGGGTCTCTGCTTAATCTTTACTTTAACGTTGATGCCATTGTCAATGATGGACTGAAGAACAATCTGAAGCTTTCCCTCCACCCTTTCTCCTTTCCTTGGAGTGTAAATCACGTCATGGATATCATCACCCAATGCTCTCTGAGCTAGAATTGCCCCCACTGCGGCACAAGTGGCTTTGTTCTTGGTAGAAGCCAGGTCAAACTTGAAGTCCTTGGAAATGGAATGTGCCACAGCAACAACCTTGCTCGTTACCCTGTGAACAACGCAAGCACGAACAGAGGCTTTTGATATGAAAATGTCCAAGCAAAATGGTTCATGATAAGGACCTGTAAGCTGGTTAAACGTGGGAGTCCTCTGCCTCTTGTTCACACTAGGCCCATCATTGATTTCGTCCACACGGGGCACAACACTTTTGCTTCTAGCCAAATCATCAACTCTGGGAACCTTGTGATCTTTGGAAACCAAATTTGGAGTCGTTTTAGCTTTCTTCACCTCCTCTTTTTTCTTGGAAGATTTCTTCCTATGAAAATCAAAATTATACTCTTCAAACTCCTTGGAGCTGCGCTCAAGCTTATAAAACAGATTGCCACGAACTCTCATGTTATCTATGTCCTCAAAATCTAGTTCACCCTCAACATGATCATCAATGGCCTCGTCGGTCTCTTGCGAACCAAAGGAACCAGCTCTTGATGCAGGTCCCCTCCAGGCTTGTGCCACCCCAGATGAGACACCCCAAGTATCATGATCCACAAGTTCAACATCAAACCCAGTTGAGGGATGATTGAAGTCGGAGAAAATTGGAGAAAGATGGAGGCTGGTAGAGTATTCAGAAGGGGGCACGGTTGCAGAACTGGATGCTGCGTCAATGTCTTTGGTAGGAAGGGTGGTGAGCGTCTTGAAGCAGAGATTGAATGTCCTGGAGAGAAAATGCTGATTGCATAAGGTGGCACCCTTTCTTGCTTGCAAGGATAACATGACCAGAGATTTGAAAAAAAAGAAACTTCAAAAACAAGTTGATGCCAAATGCTCGCAGCAGCAAAACACCGAACAGTTGGCGTGCAGAACGTCCGTGAAGCTCGTAGTGATTGCCTTCAGAGACACGACCTTAAGGAATACGAAAATTAATGAACAGATAGATTAAAGCAATCTGAAATCTATTTGATTAAAAATCAGTGAAACAAGTATTGGAGTTAAGGGAACCTTTTTCCTTTGTACTCTTCTCTTGCGCCTATAATGAATATAAAATTCAAACGAGTGTGGTCAAATCAGTTTGATTATGCAGACGAATAGATAAACGAAATCTGAATATGTTTCATGTGTGTCAACAATTAATAATAGTTATCATCATAATAAATAATCAAGTAAAAAATATTATTTTAAAACAAATATTACAGAATATATATATATATATATATATATATTATTGACTTATTGTAAAAAAATAAAAAACTATATGTAGTATAATAGTATTACTCTTGGAAACAAGTAGCCTGTCAGCTATTTTCTTTTTATCTAAAATTTTATTAAATTGTTTACTTGACATTATTATGTTTGCAATTACAAAGTCTATCCCGTTTGTAACTTTTTCAGAATTCAAATTCACAGTAATTATTATTTAAGTTTATAATATGTGTTCCGTTTATTATTAGGGTCATTTTAAGCACAGTAATTTTGTGAGTTTACAAAAATTAGTTTCTGGCTTTATTCAACTCGATATAGGTTTGATTATACATAATGTGTGTATGATTTAAGTCAATCCAACTTAAGTATGACTTTATATGAGGTGAATCCAACTCAACCAGATTCAATGTAATCCGATCCAATCTGACATGTTACAGTTTGATTAGACCAAACATGGACTCGAATTAATTTAAACTAATATGGATCCAAAGGGGACTTCTCCCTGCATTCCCAAACCTTCTCCTGTACCCCAATAATGACTCTTTTGACCCTAATCAAAAGTATTAAACGGATTCCGAAATCTGTTTCATAAATTTTCATGTTTTTTTATGAAACGGATTTCAGAATCCGTTTCAGAAAAGTATGAAACGGATTTCAAAATCTGTTTCTAGAAAAAAAATTAAAATTTGTGAAACGGATTTCGGAATTCGTTTCAGAAAAGTATGAAGCGGATTCCGAAATCTGTTTCATAAAAAAAATTATGAAACGGATTTCGGAATCCGTTTCAGAAATGTATGAAACGGATTTCGGAATCCTTTTCAGAAAAGTATGAAACGGATTCCGAAATCCGATTCTAGAAAAAAAATTAAAATTTGTGAAACGAATTTTGGAATCCGTTTCATACTTTTCTGAAACGGATTCCGAAATCCGTTTCACAAAAAAAAAATTGTGAAACGAATATCGAAATCCGTTTCAGAAAAGTATGAAACGGATTCCGAAATCCGTTTCTAGAAAAAAAAATTAAAATTAAAAACGTGGTTGTCTTTGATGTCGTTGAGAGAGGGGTCGAAAGTAGTGTCGAACTCAACGGCGAAGGAGGTTGAGCTGGGGGAGGGTTGGGAGAGGCCCATGGAGAGGGCAGAGAAGTGGGTGGAGGAGGCGATGAGGAAGGCGAGGCCTTTGCCAGAGGGGCAAGAGGGAGAGGATAGAGAAGGAGAAGCGGGAGGAGAAGGAGGCGGTGGAGTTGATTTGGAGGTCAAGAAAACAGAGGATCAAAAGGGTAATTATTGGAGGTACAGGAGAATGTTTGAAGGTGCAGAGAGAGGTCCCCTGGATCCAACTCGACTCAATCAAAAATTAGTCTGACTTAACCCAAGTGATATTGTCTTGACTCAAAAAATAATTTGATGTTAGTACAACTCAATCCAATTCAAGGTTGACTACACTCAACTCAACTTGAAGTGAATCCAATGTCACTTTGACTCACTTTGAAATACACTTGACTTGGCATCTGGCCAACATAGTTTGAATTTAGATTACGTAAACCTTTTTTGTGTATAAAATTATTTTGAGTACTTTTTTTCCATTTTCATTTTTATATAATATTTTTTACTTTAAAAAAATTATTCATGGATTGAGCCAGACTTATGGAGTTTTTGTTAACATTGTGATTCTCTATAAACTTTTTCTTGTATGGAATTATTGATCATGTGGGCTATTTTGACCCGATCCATGTGGGCCAAGATCAAGCCGATCGGGCTGGACCAAATTGAGAGGTTTATAAACAAACACGGGCCGTCCAAAACAAATACATTATGACCAAACTCTATGCTGAAGAACTTTGGCAGAAACGGACCACAAGCCGAATACGAGGAAACATAGTTTCTTGCTTCCCTCAAAATCAATAGATTTATTCATAATACCGATATGAAAGCACAACGCAGAAGCTTCTAAAGCCTTGAAAATTGACTCACATACAACGCAATTAAGCTCTGAAACGAAAACTAAGCAATACAGAACTGGGTTATTCTGTTAGACCACAACAGTCTCGGAACTATCATCGGAAGCATTTAAGCCATTTTCATCAAGACGTGTTTCATTTGAAGCAACTATTCGGTTCAAAAGCAAATCCTTCCCATTTTCACATCCAAATTCATTGTTGGAACCAGATCCCAGCTGCAACAAACTCTCATCGGCATGATTCAGAGAAGAAATGGAGACATCTACATCTTGATTACTTCGCTTTGGAATAATATTCTCTTCTGATAAAATCCCTGAAGTAACAGTTTCAAGAGCGTCATTCACATAAGCTTCTTTAGTAGGTGGAGTATTATCTGACTTTTGAGAATTCAAAATTGGACTAACGTCAACCTCCAACGAATCAAAATTCATAGCAGTGAACGAGTGACATTTGTTGTCAAGATTTTCTGCTGAACATGGATCAGAACAAGCAGTTTCCTGAACCAAAGCTTGATCATTTGGAATATCTTCTGGGTGATTTCTCACGGAAGTGGGATTTAATTTATCAACAGGAGGAGCAACCGCCACTTTATTCTTCATTTTTAGTGCACTGTGACTTGTTCTAGAAGGAGAAACACATTTATCTGAAACTGAATCTGACACCATTTCCTCAGAATGAGATTTCGAACAGAGAATCCCATCGACCAAAACTTGGTCTAGCTTTTGAGAAGCATCGCTGCATTCATCATTCGTATCATTAACAGGATTTGAACTAACATCATCACTTCCACGAGGATCTTGAGGAGTTGAAGAACCCATATCTGACCTATTTCCCATTTTGGTGTGAATAAAATCTGTGTCTCCATGTCCCATTTTCTCAGAACCTGTTAGGAAAAAGAAAGTAAAACTTATGCACCAGCAAAAGTAACTCGCTGGAATTTGCTTTAACGAAAACAGCATCAACACCTGCAGTTTTATTACCTTCCATTAACAGCTTCTGTGACATATCAATACCAGGGAAGACCACCATATTCAGTGACCTCATTTCTTGCCTGAGTGAGTAGTCCAGATGTGTGAAGCCAAAAACTGTTGTCCATGTATGCGTTAGTTCAGCAATTGCAGGAATAACTAGTTTTTCGACCTTCATAGAGCAAAGGGCCTTCCAATCATGGAGAAACAAATAAGTATGTGTGTCCATAAAAGATGCATACAGAAAATCCCCAATGAAAGCTCTAACTAGATCTTAGGTGTAAGCAAATCACAAATGAATCATAGTTTAAAGGTTTACCAATTCAATGGAAGAGAAAAGCCGGCGACACATCCCTTGACGCCTATATATATGACGAGTTCCAATGAATGGCATCTCAGCTATCTTAGTTCCGTGGAACCTAAGAGACGGAAGTTAATACTTACATGTATACTCTCATTTATTCAGATTAAAAAAAATCACAATCCACCACAGTCTGAGGCTTAGTACCTGATAGATGCTGCAGCAATGATTTCATCCCCTCTCTCCAAGATAGCAGTGTAAAAGCCACCATAGTTCAACCGATTAAAGTTTGATCTGAAAACAAATAGAAAGAGACGTCGCATAAATTAAAATATAGGATACGGTGAATTCATAATGTTTTGAACTTTTAACTACTACTACTTACCCACTATTATATAAAATGTTACGGATTAAATTGATCCCACTCCTCCGATCAATAACAGGTAAAAAGCATTCATTCATCACAGTCAGCGCAATAGCCAACTTTGAATTGCATTCTACCTTCTGAGTAATTCCTCTGCAAGATGCGTCTGAGTCTTCATCTGTTCTATGAATGAGAGACCACGAAAAACCCGCTTCTAGTTCATGCTTGGTACCGAGATACTTCTTCAATTGTTCAGAAAGCTGTAGAAGTACGAAGAACATAATAACGATTCAGGATCTGGGCTTAGCACAGCAGCTTTGAAAATTTTCGTTTTAACAAACCACTAAAATATAAAAACATAAAAAACAAATGAATATGTCTTGGAAGAAGTACATTCTAACATTCTATAGACTAGTGCATAATAAGTGGTGGTACTCTCATGCATGCTGAATTATAAGGAAGAAATGGTTAAATAAATAATATACATTCATCAAGGTATACTTCAAAATTTTGAAAACGAGAAATAACGGTAAGATGTACCTCTCTGCACTCTCTCCCACAAAAAGAAAGGCCTGATGTATTGAGGTTATTAGGAAGGGTATCCATCTCCTTAGCGCAAGAGTCATGATCTATGCAAAAGTAAAGTACTAAATTAAAAGACGTCAAAGGGAAAAACAGAAGAGAAGTAAAGTAATGCCCAATAGAATATAAAAATATTGAAGAAACAACAAAAATATAAATGAGAGAAAGTGAATACATTTTTTCTCACATAAGTTGCAGGTATGTACGATAGGCACTGATGCATCATCTTTTTCAGAAAGTCCACTGGCTATGCCACAAAATTTACAGGTGCAATTTGGACAATTCCATTCTCCAAGAGGAAGCTTCTGCAACAACATAAATGAATTCCTCATGAAAAACAATCCTCCTAAAATCATCAACACACACACATACACATCAATTATATTACAAAAATAAAGTTAAGTATGCAATTACAACGAGTTAGTAGTAACAACTCAGTCAAAGTCTCAATGATACAATATTTTAGTTTTGGTGAACACTTGCTCTACTTCTATGAGAAAACCTATTCAACACGCCTACTGGATATAAAAGAAGTTAAAGGTCATAAATTAGATTATAGAAGTCCCCATACAATATAATATAGGAAGGTGACTTTTTTCATTGAACGAATGAACTTTTAGCTGACAGTGAACAAACTCGACCATATAAGTATTCAGTAAACACAAGTTTTGTCCGGCATTACCCTAAATACATTTGACAAAGCACATTAATAAGAATGTATCTCAGTCCCCTTGACATCATAACAACAGAGCAACCAAACAACATCTGGAAGAGAAACTTAAATTTCACATGTAACTGTTCACCGAGAGACAGTACAAATTCACCACAAAAAAAAAAAAAAACTGAAAATATGTTCTAACAATATGTTGCGAAGTGAGAACCATGACACATGACAAATAAAATATGCCCAGATACCTGTATATTCAAGCAGCTCTGATGAAATGTTGATGGACAACTATCACAACAGATTAAATCCCCTCCATCAGCACAGATACCACAAGTATCATCATTTGGATCATCACCATTAATATCTACAGAATGGAAACCAATTTTTTCAGAATTCTCTTGTCTATTCCATGCATCTATTTGGCACTGTAGAAGAGAAACTCCAGATTCCAAAAAAATATTTTGATATGGCTGTGGTAATTTGCTTCCTGCATGAAGCTCAAACTTTGAAACTGTGAGGATCTTACTACAGCAGCCACAATGTATACCATCTCTTGTGATCCACCCCTCAAGCAAGACTTTCTTCCGTCTGCGGTACTGAACCTTTTGGCTTAACTCTACTGCTCCCGAGTCAATCAACCAGGCAAGAACTGTCCGTTTTCCCATATATGGGACAAAGCCATCAGATTCTGAATTTGATCTTTCGTTAGAACTGCGAACTAACAAGGTACATCTTCCGTGCTTATTACTCTTCCGTCCATGTATACGAGGATCACATCCAGATGGTTTTTCTATTCCTTCAACTGAGTGATGGGTAGCATTCTGGATTTTAGACCGAGCACTGATAACGTTAGTATCAAACATTTTATTTTTCATCGACTTACTTCCCTGTTTTATAAAGGAGCTTAATTTCTCCTCATTGTTATCACTATCAGTGCTATTCATATCATGCTTGTTGCTGGCAGATCTTATTTGAGGCTCTTTTTCATTATCACTTTCACTATCATATTTTTTCTTCTTGTTTTTCAATTCTTTCTCCATTTTCTTCCTAGTTTTCCTTGTTAGTTGACTGAGCACCTCATCTGCAATAGGAGCAAAAGAAGAACTATCCCCTTTGACCTTGACCTCCTTAGCATCTTCATTCAATTGCTTTTGAAGCGCATCATAGGCCTTGATGATAGACCAATAGGCTGTACCTACCGGATTAATATAAACTGCATCCAGGTAGTCTCTGTTCCTTCGAGGTCTATAGTCAATGGTCCAACCCGAAGTCAGCAGCATCTCCCTTATTCGCTCTCGCAGTTTCTGTTTTTCTGTACCACTACCACGCTTGATTTTTCCTTCTTTCGCTTTTGTAGTTGAGAGTTTATCATGCACAGGGGTCTGTTCATCCTCGGACAACATCTTTTTTACAGGCTTAGCAGCTTCAACATTTCTTACCCCGGGATTCAATGATGTGTCACTGTTATCTGAATCCCCTTCATCACCCTTGCTATCCTTGCTTGACAAAGATTTTCTTGATGCTATCTGTTTCTTCTCCGGCCTCTTGAGTAATCCTGGTTTCTCAACAGGTTTTGTTTCCAAGTATGATGAAGGACGAGTTGGAACATTCCACTTGGCAGTCTCTTCAGTCTTCATCCTCTTGGAGGGCTCTTCAGTTTCCAACCTTCGCCCGCTTTCCACAGGTTTGTGATGATCGTAATATTGTTTTGATTGCCCACATACCTTCTTCTTATTAATCATTACCTTCAAAACACCATTTTTCCCCTGAACCCTAATAGACTCCTCGGAATTAAATTTCTCCCTCTGCAAGGGTATAGGTACCCGAACGCCGTCTCTGTTACTCTTGAGCCTAATGTGACCAACATGATCTCCAGGAAACACGCCACTTGGCCTGTCAACATAAGAGTTATTTCGCTTATCAGGAAGACGTACACTTGACCCATTTTTTAATTCCCTATCAATGCCACTCCTAGTAGCATGCTCCGATCCCATAAAACTTCTTCCTCCAAAACCAACTCCATTGCCATCCAAATGCCTCCTCCTCGTGATCTCCACATCCATACCATCATATTCTTCGACATTGTACGCATCCAACTTACTTCGCTTAGTAACCCACTGCTCCAATCCTTTATCCGCACCCCTAATCCTTTCCATTCTGTCCCTCTTTCGACTAATTTCACTCCCACCCCGCTCAGAGCCAGCCAAACCATTGCAACCACGAATAGTCTCAGACCCGAGCCTTCTACCAGGAGGAATCAGCAACTCGTCACTTGATCCAGAATCACTCACAGACACACTGATGTTGGCCCTTTTCTTCGATTCATAGAGCTTCCTAGACGTGGAAGCAGTAGCCCCCAACCCATCCCCTTTCTTTCGCACAATTAAACAACCCGAGGAATTTCTGCTCTTCACCACAACCCCAGAACCACCCGATCTCACTTCCGATTCCATCTACCAAAGCCCCTCGCCAAAATTAGCATCCCCCGCAACCAAAACTAAACCCTAATCTCCAGATCTAAAGCGAAATCGCTTTCAATTTTACACACTTACCCCCTTCCCCCGGACCAAAGCAAAATTTCAACGAAATCTTACCTCGCCGGAAAATTCACGGATTCCGTCCCTCGGAATAAATTGTGTGATGCGAGTAATCCCCGCCGAAAAAACCCAAGTGATCCGAGGGCGACCTAACTCCGAGAGAAATTGAAACGAAAATCGGTGAGAGATATAGAAAGGGGGAGAGAGATTTTTGGGTTGCGATGTGCAGAAGCAGCACCTAAGTTAATATCGATAATCAATCGATAATACCAAAAAAAGGTAA
>Ga0214545_1000059_pt1 | contig 109221 bp, 48 predicted proteins | sample CNSS4metaG_FD_160064 | JGI IMG/M metagenome (GOLD analysis project Ga0214545, IMG submission 160064) | Root nodule microbial communities from cowpea collected in UCLA plant growth center, Los Angeles, California, USA - CNSS4 | ecosystem: Host-associated > Plants > Roots > Nodule | place: USA... | reverse complement strand
AAAAAAAAAAAAAAAAGAAAGAGAGACTAATTTAATATTTTTTTTTTAACTCTTTGGCACTCATGAAAATCATGTGGGGCCTCATGAGTCAGTTATGAATTATTAGAAGCAAATTACTGCACCAACCTCACAAAACTTAGAAATTGAGAAAAAAAAATGATAAATGAGACCACTGACCTGATTACCAATTACCTTGTTCTTATGTTCAGATAAGCATGCGCAATTTTTTATTTACTATTTACAATATATAAATTATGAAAAGCTCATAATTAGAAATTTTTTTAGGACCATATTATGATTTTGATGACCACATACTTAGAAATATTTTTGAACCAGTGTTTGCTTCATTACTCTGATTCATATTTGGATTTGTAGGACCTCATATCAAGAACTTTCTCCATCCCAATTATGAAGTTTTGCATCATGGAGCATGCTCATGTCACTTTGCTTTCACCAACTTTTATTTTATGTCTATGCACACCACCCTTTTTAGCTAACAAATTACTATTTGTCTCACTAACTCAATCATGCTGTCCAAAATATGGGCCAGAAGTAAGCCCATATTGTTTTAGAGGTTAGGTTTTTGACAAAGGCCTACACTGGCTAATTACTAACTGCAACCAATACTAAGAAAAAAATAATCATTATTACTAACTGCACCCTATATACTAAGAGAAACAAATTAAATATCATCTCTCACTGCACCTGTGTCATTACCGTTGTACTCCCTTCTTAATTACAAAGGAAGAAGAGAGAGAGCTCGTTCTTCTGGAAAACAGCTCACCCCAAAATGCATTACGTGAAGCTTGTTCCTGAAATTTTATTTTAAAAAATTTCAAAAAACTTGTTTCAAAAATTTCTAGAGCAAGTAATTTGAAAATCACTTTCACAAAAAGGAAAAATGGTTACTTTATAAATTAAGAAGAAAAACTATACAAAAATTGATTTTATAATTTTCCAAGAAAATTTACCCAATTAGCACTCTAGATTCAAGGATTATACACACACTTCTTAAAACAAGAATGAAAATGTTGAATGATGTAAAAAATTGATTTGATGGCAAACTTTTTTACCCGAATATTACCTTCTAATTAAATATAAATCTAAATTCTCAGTCTTCAAATTTAACTAATCTTAATTTTAATCTGAAAAAAAAAGATCTTCACGTACCTTATCAAATTTTGTGGGCGTAAATTTGATCAATCTCATTTTCAAATTAATTTTTAAACTTTATTAAATCATATGGAATTAATAGACGTAGTTATAATATATTTTAATTCAAAATTCTTCTTCATAATTTATTCATTATTTTATTTTAATTAACTATGTAATTCTTTTATTCTTATATATTGTAATATAGCTTTTATTATTCTCTATATATAAATTAGAATAATTATTTTAAATAAAAAATAAATAAACATTATTCGATTAGAGTATAAAAGCTTTTCAACATTTGAAAAAAAAATTAATTTATCATTTTAATTCCTTCATAAATAGTAAACAAAGTTATCTAATTAATTTGTTATTTAATATAATACAACCTTCATTATCCTCCAAATATAACTTACTCCAACATTTGAAATTGTATATTCATCTTTTTCAGATTTATAAGTTTTATTTTAAATGTCTAGAGAATTATAGATAACTGACTATTTTTGGGAATATAAATTGTTTACCATATATCTAAAATATAATTTATATGTTCGAACTATAATGTATTGTAAATTATAATACAACTCACATGTTTAGTTTTATTTATTAATTGTAAACGTTTGCTATATGTCAGATATATTGATTAGATATTTTATATCTTATTTTTTATCTTCTTTTTATTTGTTATTATTTTTTATATAATTTGTAATTTGGCCTTAGTCATAATCTTTTTATTATAATTAGAGTATCTATTTGTATTTTCTATTCAAGAAAAATTAAATCTCATACCTAATTTTTCACTATATTGAATATGATATCTAGAGTCAAGTTCTTTTGACAAACTTTTTTGCCACCTCTACTCCTGCAATTCTCCTTATCACTGTCGTCATCGGAGTTTGTCATTGTTTGCGCCATATCCACCATTGTTTTTTATGTCTCCATAATTGTTTTCGTTGTTGAAGCGGCTTTTTAAGTTAGCGATCCCCCATTAGATCATTCTGGTCAGGCGACCATTATGCCGTTAAGATTGTCGCTATCGAAGTTGCCATGTGTAATCACATGCCTTTCCACGCTTTTCGGTGCATGTGGAGACTTGATCTGCCTCGTCTCCAACAACAATCATCATCATCGAGATCACTTCTTCCTCCTCTTTTTGGATCTAGACTTGTTGAATTGATCAAAGCTCTTTGGTTTTTTAAGGATATTTGATTCTCTCTCTTCCTCCACGACTTCTTTTGTTGCCTTTTCAAATATTATAGACTAATATGCTATTTTCAATGAATTTTTCAAATGGAATAAGGATCGTCAAAACTCTAGTTCCACTACTTTTGTTGCACGCACATGTTTATCTTTTGATGGCTTAACTCAACCTCCTTATCTTGGACCTTGGGTTCTCGACTCAAGTGCCCTGATCACATTTCTGATAACAAATCTTTATTTTCTCCTTTATACTATTCAAATAATTTACCTTCGGTTACAATGGTTGATGAGTCTAAGGTCTTATCTCGTGGTGTTGGAATTGTAAATATTCTTCCATCTTTATTCATTGATAATGTTCTTTATGTCTCTGGGTCCTCTTTTAACTTATTATTCATCAGTCGTCTAACCCGTTTTCTAGATTGTGTTATTTCTTTTCCCAAATATTCTATCTGTTTACAATATCGAAGTTCAGGACAAATGATTGGTACTGAATGTGAGTCTCATAGTGTTTATCATCTTTGGCCTTCTACACATGTTATCACAATTATGGAGTCTCCATCTCTTTTTCATGCTAAGTTAGGTCATCCTTGTCTTGCTAAATTGCAATAACTTGTTTCCAGTTTGTCCAATTTATCTAGTTTGTCGTGTGAGTCATGTCAATTAGGAAAACATAATCACAGTTTCTTCCCTCGTAATGTCTCACAACGTGCTTCGTCACCTTTTACATTAGATCACTATGACATTTGGGAAACTAGTAGTGTTTTTAATGAAAAATTGTTTTAAGTTGTTTTCTATATTTCAAAGTTTTTATAATGAAATTAAAACTCAAATTAGGATTTCCATTTTAAGGTTATGAAGTAATAATGGTCGTGAATAGCTTATCCATTCTTTTAAACATTTGATGACTTCTTATGGCATTCTTCTTCAAACTTCATATGCTTACACACCTCAACAAAATGGAGTGGCTGAGCACAAGAGTAGACATCTTGTTCAACGCACATCCATCCCATTTTGTTGAGATGTGTAAGCACATGAAATTTGATGTAGAATGTCGAGAAGCCATAAAATGTCTAAAAGAATGAGAAAAATATTCACGACGGTTGTCACTTCATAAAGTTTGAATAGAAATCTCAAATTGAGTTTTAATTTCATTATAAAAGGTTTGAAAAATAGAAAAGTAACATAGAACGATTTTTCATTCAAAACAATCAAGTGCATCTCGACTAATCATCAATAAAAGTAACAAAATACTAAAATCCCAAATTAGACTTAACACGACTAAGTCCCCAAATGCTAGAGTGAACTAACGAAAAAGGTGACAAAACACATTGTGAGACACTATGAGGAAAGGAACTACAACTATACTTTCTTAATTGACATGACTCACACACCAAACTGGACAACATGGATAAGCTAGGAACAAATTGCTGCAATTTGGCAAGACTGAGATGACCTAATGAAGCATGAAGAGATTGAGACTCCATGATTGCGTCAACATGTGTACAAGGGCGAAGATGATAAAGACCATAAGACTCACATTTGATGTTAATCACTTGTCTTGAACTCCAGTCATGTAAACAAACATAATATTTGGTAAAAGAAATAACATAATCAAGATAATGAGGTAGACGACTAATAGATAATAAATTAAAAGGAGACATAAGAACATAAAGAATATTATCAATAGATAAAAAGGAAAAAAATTAACAATCTCAATACCATGAGCTAAAACTCTAGATCCATCGATCACGATAACAGAAAGCAAAGTATTCGAAGAGGATAAAGAGAAAAACAAATATTTGTTACCAGTAATATGATCGGTGGCTCCTAAGTCAAGAACCCAAGGATTAAGAGAAGAAGATTGAGTCAGATCAACAAAAGACATACTTGTGCATGCTACAAATGCAATGGAACTAAAAGGTTGTTGATCATTATACCAGTTGAAGAAGTTACTGAAAATAACAAATTCATCAGTGATATCTGATGAAGGAGGATCCTTAGTAGGTGATTGTGAAGGAGGATTTGCCTGAGCAACAACAAATTAAGGAGGATGGTCATGTAATACATAACACTTGACAATCATATGGCCTAGTTTGCCACAATGGTCACACTTGTGACGTCCTTTTTTTGGCTTACGAGAACAATTACGATCATCACGTTGAAATGCCAATGCAAAGGAATCATCAACAAAAACAAGTGTATCATTAATTGGTTTACTTGGTACAGATAAAAGAGTGGAACAAGTGAAAGTCAGATTAGGTACAAAAGTGAACCAAAAACTTGATCACGAACATTGAACTGTTTATCAACAAGTTCGTGTAGTGACAATATTATGAAGAACTTTGATTGTTGTTCTATTTCTTGGACAAGGGACAATAACTCATTAAATTCATAAAAAATAGCATGAGTTTCATTTGTATAATCAACCATGATGCCGAGGAACAACATTGAAAAGATCATGACAAATACCATAAAGACATTGAGTATTATTAGTGTAAAATAATTTGACGTGTTCCCATATTTCAGAGCATGTTTCATAAGAACGAAAAAATTATTATAAAAAAGAGTGAAGAATACCTTTGAGAACAATGCATAACTGAGCTCAATTTTCTGTCAGGTAACCTCAGGTAACCTCGCGAGAAGCAATAACAATCACTTTAGGATACCAGTTATTCGTATGTTTATAGACAAAAGAAATGAGAAGCGCATAAGGTTTAGTTTTCCTTTCTTTTCTAATAGTAACACGTAGAAAAATCATAAGAGAAACCACCGAATGCAGAGCAGTACAGAAAAATGAAAATCCATCAGAAGTTCATTTAAATTGGTAATTATAAACACTTAAAACTAATGGAGCCCCATTAAATCCAAGCTGGCCAGGGTCAAAGGTAGCTCCATTTAAACAAAACTATTTCTGAAGTCAACAACAATGCCTCTGCATCCTCATCTAACAAAAGGAATGAGTAAGTACTCTGCATAAAATAGCTGCAATAAGAAACAAGGCATCAGTACAAGATTGAGTAAACAATTTGAAATTAAATATACAAATAAACTGGAAATAATTCATGTCCCTATTGTCACGTGCTTTCAACAAAGAAGCATTTTCATCAGAAGATAAAATTCGAGCAATTTCTTGACTATCTTCACCAATTTAGATAGAAATAATTTCACTGTACCCGGTGTGTTATATATTTCAATTGGAAATTGGAAGATAGTAGAAATCAAACAATCATTGTTTCTAAAAACGGAAAAGTAATCAGATATTCCTTATTTCTTTTGAACAAAGACCTAATAGAATGATAAAGTCTTTTAAGGTTGGCAATTACCTTCCAAATAAACATATAGAAGGATGTTATCGAAGCTTTGCTTTTCAAATCTACAGATTTGGCTTGATACCAGAGAATTGAAGCCAACACAGCGTGTCCAAGACCCTAACACATTGGCAGAGAGTAAAATTCAAATATTGTAAAAAAGTTTACATTCACTTAGCATCATTCTAAACAACAATAGACCTAAGATTGCTTCTGAAAGTGTGCCCGTCTCCTTTAAAGATAAAATTGAAGTGTGCAACAATAACATAGACAGCTATCCTAAACTAAAGAAATATTTCCTTATTCCAGTATATGCTGAATTTGCAATTGTAAAGGAGCACCTCGGTTTAGTAATTCAGAAGACAATTGCCAAAAGGCACAAGACTACAACCCAGTGGGGTCTGGTGAGGGTAGATGAAGATAGCCTCGCCCCCTCTACAAGTGGAGAGGCTACGTCGAGATTTGAACCTGTGACATCCGGGTCACGAGGTCAATGTTACTTATCTTATCTAACATGCAGTAAAAAAATGCAACACGAGATGGGAAGCAAGTTTGCCGAATGTTGATACTAAACAACTCACGTACAATAAAAGTACTGCACGTGAAGGAAGGTAAGAATATAGATCAAGTCCTTGCCAACTTGATATCTAACGAATCAAAATCACAACTCATCCTCCTCACCCTAGAACCAAATATATAACTGCTAAAAGCGAAGCAGGATCCAGCACACCCATAACTGCAGGTGTATACATGTAATCACTAATAAGTACAATACCGTGGCAATTTTGCTCCAAAGACAGGGAGATGAAGCTCCCACCAGGAGGGCCACTCCGTAAGCTATTTCAAGGAGGGATACACAAGTCCAGAATACCTGCAAAAAGGGTAGTTAGGTACAAACAAGGGATGTAAGAGGGCAGAAGCAATTCTGCTGAGATAGTATGACATACCGGCTTCTGACCTAACCGTACTGAAAAGGATTGGATGCCAAATATTTTATCCCCTTCAATGTCAGGAATATCCTAAAAATTGAACCCAAAATTTTACATTAGGCAACATAAGAACAAAAAAATTGTCAGTGAAAACAAACGTATTCCACAAGAAATTAAAGGTCTTTACCTTAAACAGTGCTATAACTACAGAGAAGAAGCTCATGAATGCAGTAGCAAAAATCAGTGGTCTTGAAAAGACAGGTGGCCTCTTGTACACGTGAGTCTGGAAAGTTATGACATACTAGTCAGATACTATAACACTATTGTTGGGAAAATGCATTGATTCCTTCCATTTTTTTTTTCTTTTTTTTTTCTTTTGTCGTAGCGTAATACTTATGAACGGTAATTAGAGAATATAGGCCTCACTAGGACAAGATGATGAAGATAGACCAATTCAAATTGACGGCAGTTCCAAATAGTTTATCACGAATCCAACAAAGAAAAAACATAAAAATTTGGGATAAAGATTAGTTATGCTGTTAACCATGCAAAAAGCTAATGCATGTTCATTCAAAACGATTAGTCTTTAAAAAGAACAGTTAGCTATAGGACATAACCTGCATGTGAAGGAAAAATGCAAGTTGAACTATTACAGCCCGAACAGCAAGAATGCACATAGCTGCGAGGACTGCAAATCTCTTCCATCTCAATAGAGGCACCTGAAGTTTTTCAAAACGACAAAATTTGTAAACAATGTTGTCAGCACTCAATTACAATACAAGTATAAACGCAGTTAATATTTTTATGAGCAAAATCAATATCAGATGCACAGCTATTATTGTCCACTTAATTTTCCATTTGATTAATTGCTATTGCTAAAATTTGAATCTCAGGGCTAACCAATTTCAAATCAAAAATCCTCCCTTTAGTTTGGATTGACTTTTTTGAAAAGGAAAAAAAATGGATAGTATTTGACATTTATTGCCATGAAATTTGGCAATGCAAGTACTGTGCAAGACCGAGAACAGGTACGATTTCAGAATTGAGACATATCATGACTCTTAACTATGCTTTTAATAATATGAGGGGGGAAAGGGAGATTGAACGCAATCCAAAATAACTCACATTGATTGAATAAGCAGTCCCTAGCACAAAACTTACGAAAAGAGCCCAAAATAATGGCCATGAACCTACTATCCAGCCAAGCCAGAAACTCTGCAGAAAAAAAATAAAACAATAAACTTCCTTCCACCCAGTCAATACATTTTGTCTTGACCAATATCATTGAAAAAGGGAGTAATCGATATGGTACCAAAATTGAAAAGGATGCAACAATAGCAACACCAGTTCCAAAGGAATATTCCCCAGATGCCAATGGAAGATATGGCTTGTTTATCTGGAATAAAACACAAAGCATGTGTTATGGAATAGCTCCCAAATTCACTCAAAAACATCTTACCACACAAACAAACCAGAAAACAGAGATAAATAGCAAGTGTCGGAGATGATAGAAGGTAAATAGAGGAAGAGAACATTAAACACACAGAAGTTAACGTGGTTCAATTGAAGTATTAACAAACTTCAGTCTATGTCTTCGGAGGAATTCACCATATTAGAGATTACAACTCAGGTTTCTCTCTTAGCAACTCTCTCAAATGTTCAACTCAAATGTTAGTTTTCTTATGAAGCCACAAGGGACCTATTTATACAGTTATAACTGTCATGCATGAGACACCCTATACAAGTTGTCGACGCTATAAGACTAGTCGTCTACTTACATGTTCTACTATATTATAGAATCATCTAAAACATGTCAACTGGTCTAGGAACTTTCTATACAACATTTTACCGAGCCAATTTTTCACAGCATGGATTAATAATAATACAATCCATATGGTAGTTCTCCTGAAACTTTTGAAGCTGTAAAAGGTTGCAATTTTTAGTAACATTCAAAGGTTAACAAAATCATGTTTAAACCAGATTCAATGGTCAAGATTATATAAACTGCTCAAATTGTGCATGTGAGCAGAGAGACTCTTGTATGCACTTAGTATGTAGGAATTATAGTATCCATCCAAATTTAGATAAACCATACAGGAATTTTGTCAGTATAATAAATACTATGCTTTTACAGAAAAAATTGAGAAGCCTGGAACACAGTGGAAAAAAGTAATTCATGAGCTATGTCAATTGTTTATTTCTTTTAGTAAGTTTCATACCTTGTCGATTTCAACATCAGATAATTGATTCAACCCAACAATATAAATATTCATAAACAAGGCAGCAACCACAGCCTGAAACATATAAAAGAAGTCAAAAGTATTGGTGAAGCTAGAAGGGAGGAGCAATTGGTTATTTAAAGGGAAACAACATATTTGGGGTCTCACCTCCAACACACCAGTAAAAAATAATGGAGAAATGTCTGATATTTTCTCAACGGCAAGGAGAGACACAGAAATTATGCTTAATGCCTGCCCAAGCACAGAAAAAGAGAGCCATTTTAAAACCTTCAGAATATTAGAATTATCTTGAAGTGCAAATTCATTGTATTAAGCATTCGAGGAATAGTTCCAAGATATATTTTACAAAAGCTTGAACTTAACTGTGCCAATAACTGTATGCGGCCTTGAAAACCTGTAGAAAGCATCCAAGGAATTTTTGACAGAGTCCAAAACGCTTTTTGGAACAAAAGCTTGAGATTCGGACCCAAAAGATTTTTCAGAGGTGGCTTTCACAACAAATTTTATGTTATATTTTTGAAACGTATACCCTCCCCCAGTGCCTTTGTAACGATGGTTCAAACTTGGCTTCCGAAGCCTCAAACAATTATATTCATTTTGGACTTTCCTTTTGTTCCACGAAGCATTTGGCCCATAAGAACCTAGACCACCAAATGTTGGATGTTAGTAGCAGTAATCATGCACAATACAAAACACAAATAATTTCCTGTTTAGGATGAATCAAAAAACATGTACATGGAGAGTTTTACAATCAATATCAAAACTTACGGAAACGAAAAAATTATATACTGCTCTACCAAAACGTATACAGTTCTCAATATGTAGATGGACATTAGAGATTCAACTGATTGAGACTATTATCACCAATGCTAACTTCTCAATGACATAGAAGTAACAACAAATAACTCACACTTCCAAACCTAATTTTATATCTCAGTAAGGTCACACCTAAATTCCAAGAATAGTCTCGTATTTTATTTAATCTTCTCTTCTTTTTTTCTTTTAAAGAAAATACAAAGTCACGAGTGTTTTCCATATTAATAATTACAACAATAATTGTGAGAGGAAAAGAAAAAAAAGGAGGGGGCCTATCTGATTATCAAACTTACTTGCATAGGAGATGGCAGCACAATGTCTAGTCCTGCAGAAATCTCCACCTGCCACTATCAACGGTTGCTGCTGTTAGATGGCTGTTAGATGTACGGAAAACAGATAAAAAATTTCCTCAGAAGAAGAAAAACAGAGATAGAGAAATAAATACCAGCGGTGAGAGAAGAAGCATTAGGCAGAGATCGGAGAAGCACCGAATCCATGTATTCCTTCAATAATAAGGTTGATTTTGAGTTGCATGAACCCAAACACACTGCACACTCACACTTCACTTATCGTTCTCTTCTCCTCCCACCTTCCCCGTAATTTTTAGCACATACTACCAAAACAGATTTTTTTTTTTTTTGTTCAGAACGCGCTCTCTACTCACACGTCACCCTCAAATGAAGCCAGACTAAGATGCCACGTGTCGTCCCATGTGGATCCTCCATCGAACAACATCAAGGAGCACTGCAATTAAACTCTTCCTTTCTTTTTCTTCTCTCTCCAACGCTAACCCATTACTCAAATGAAAATGGATCCATTCTCATGTCACATGTAAAAACGTGTTGCGTTTGATTTGATGTCTAGATTTTTTATGCCTATGGTTTAGATCTAAACATATCTCAAATTAGCTTCAACTTACGTCTACATCATAAATTTTAATATATCTTCACTACTTATTTTTCAATATTTATAAATTATTTAAATTGTAAAAGTAATAATTAAAAAAAGTATACAAATAGCGTAACGGAAAGAAAATAAAAATGATGAGTAAATTATTACACTTAATAGTGTGGATGTAATAGGAAAGTTGAAAACAAAAATTATTATATTAAAATATAGAAAACATGTTTTTTTTTAAATAATTTAAGTAAAATATGTTTAATGTTTTCACGTAATGTATGATGGACTTACAATGAAAAGTATCTAATAATTTTTATGAATTATAACTATCAACTAAAATAAAGACATAGACATAAAGCAAAATCATTATCCTTGGACGTGACGTCGACGAACTCTCTTTCTTTAGTCATTCTCAAAACTTTCGTTGTCACTTTCTTTGATTGTGTGTGAGTCAATCGATTTGGGTGGATCGCAACAATCAACTTTTCTAAATGCTTCCCCCACCTTTACCTCTTGTTTTAGTATTCTTCATTTGTTCAATTTTTTATTTTTTAAAATACTAATTAATAAACTCTATAAGAGAATAGGTGATAGAGTCAAAGAGAGATGTACTTCTATGTTATTAAAAGCTTTCATTTAATTGCATGTATTATAATTGAATACATGACATATATAGAAGCTCATGCTAAAACTGAAATGTGTATTAGTTATTAAGCCATTAAGTTTCTAACTTCCCCGACTAACTCCTCATACTTTTGGTTTTAACTTTATGTTATCTTAGTACTGTAATAAATACAACACAAACTAACACTTTTTTACCACTAATATAAAATGATGGACCCTTGCACCTCTAAATCAATTATTATGATTCAGTTGAGTTAGTTCTACTTGTTTAATAAAAGCACGCCGAACCTCCACCAAACTAAACTAATGTAATGTCATTGCATTGATTAGTAATATAAGTCTGTAATATCTACAAACTCTTTTTACTTGTGAAAACTTGTTTTAACAACAATTGAAAAGAAAGTCGCAAGTTAATGTTTTGGGTAATTAAAAAATATACAATTGTTTTATATTATTTATTTATATACAAGGTAAGTGAAACAATATAAAAAACTTACTTACAATGCTTTGCCACCTTTTGCGTCAGATTTTCAAGAGACAGAAATACAAAAGTTTTGAAGATCTTCGGTAATAAAAAAAAAAAAAAATCATCAAGAGAGTGAAGAAAAAATAAATAAATGATATTTTCATGTATTTAATTTCTTGTGTTGTTTAGTTAAATACTTATTATTTGTGTTGTTAAGAGAATATCGTTTGTTGATGTTTAAATGTTTTGAGAAAATTTGTAGGGTACCAATTAATTATTAGTAGAAAAATAAAAGAGTGATCAATGTTTCATGTGCAAATTTGTGCATATAAGCTAATTTAAAGAAAAGGTTTTATGCACATTTCATATATTTGGTTTCCTCTTTGTTTAGTTAAATACTTGGGAATATTCTTGTGTTGTTATAAGTGAGACAGACGAAACTTTTCTATCCTCTAGGGGGCTTGACCCCTCCCATTTTTTAATACAAAAAAAAAATTATATAAAAAAAAATCTTTTAATTTTATGTATGTGAAAATTAATTTAATATTGTCTTGTATTGAAATATTTTAACCTAGTAAATTTTATTATTTGGAATTGTTGATTAAATACAAGATTTATAATAATTTCAAAACTTCAGTTCCATTATGAAAGCCCAAACAAACACAAATCAATTTGTTTTTCTCAACTTTTTGCTTATGGTTTGCTTATAATAATTTTGAAACTCCAGTTCTACCATGAACCCAATCAAACAATTCAATCATTTAACTTATTCAATTTCTTATCTTTTTTAAATAGGAATAATTAGTTAAACATTTTGGTGCGTATATGATAAATTATTTTTAATTTTTAATTTTGTTTTTTTTTAAATAGGTATATTAATAAAAAAATAAAAGAAAGATAATTTTTTTAAAAGTGATAAAAAGAAGTCTACACGTAAAGATAAAAATAAGATAAATTTAATTCCTTCACATATTTGTAAGCATGATGATAATAATCCAATTGTTCTAATAGAAAACCTTTTCTCAAAATCTTATCAAGTGAGGAGTTTGATATTAATGATCTGTATAGTAATCCAAAAACATGTAATCAATTATGGAAATAAATACACAATAAGTGAAAGAGTTGAAATTAGAAAAGTTAGTTTAAAATAGGATCCATATTAAATATAACTTCAAAACTATCATTTTTATAAAAAGAAACATCCAAGTAGATTTAAGGTTAAAATATTTTTTTTGTCTCAATTGGTAAAGTTTTGTCAAATCAGTCATAATTTTCTTTTTGTGTTTAGATAGATCCCAATTTTCGTCAATTTTGTTCAATTTGATCTTTTTTTGCTAACACTCTTTAAATGATTAACTAATGAACAGTGACTACCACATGTTACTTTGTTGTTTATTTTTTATATTTTTTAATTTTCTTATTTTTTAAAATGTCCATGTGGCTAATTTTTTTAATCCCATTTTTTTAAAATGAAGCAATTTGGTCAGTTCTTTTACAAAAATGAGTGGCTTTGATCCATTTATTACAAAAATTGGTCAGTTTACTAATTAATTACATGGTAGGGTCAATTTACTAATGATTTGACTAGTTTTTTCACAAAATTGGATCGTTTTGATTTATTTATTACAGAGATGGGTCAGTTTATTAATTAATTACATAGCAGATTTGACTAACAATTTGATTTATCTTTTTTTTTTAACTTTTATAATAATTTATAAAGTTTTATATATATTTTTTAAAATAAATTTTTAATAATTTGTTTAAAAATATTTTAAATAAAACTTTATTATTGTAAATTTTATAATAAAATGAAACAATAATTTAAAATATCAAAATTTATATAAAATTTTATTTAAAATATTTTTAATAAAATTTTATTATTGTAAATTTTTTAATAAAATGTAATAATAAAATCTAAATTATTAAGTTTTAAAATATCAAAATTTTAATAATTTTTTTAAAATATTTTTAATCAAATTTTATAATAAAATGTAATAATAAAATTTAAAATATTAAGTTTTAAAATATCAAAATTTGAATAAAATTTTATTTAAAATATTTTTAATCAAATTATTAAAATTTTATTTTAAAAAATATATATAAAACTTCAGAAATTATATAAAAGGTAAAAATAAATAGAGAGAAGTCAAATCATTAGTAAACTGACCATGTCATGTGTAAGTCCCTAGAAAATGGCGTTTTAAAAGTGATAGTGGTTTAAAAATAGTGAGACTCGATTATTTTAAAATTAAAAGGTATTAGTATAAAATTAAAAATAGTGAGTTTTCGCTCTCTTTTGTAGTCTTTCTCTGTTTTCTGTTGCATGCAAGCCCTTTTCCGCTTGCATGTGACGTTTTAATCATCAGTATGAGTTTCTACTGATCAGTGATCATAACGATATGTCCTTATCGTTCTTGTGATGTTTTTATGTGTAGATAGAGCATCTTGTGGAGTTAGAGGTGTTAACGTTTTTAAGGCGTTGATGTTTATAAAGCTATCTAAACAGGATAACAGGTAAGGGAAGCTAGCCTTTTGCTCAAATTCAGTAGAAATCTTCTATGAGAACTTAGATTTGCATGATCCTATGTTTGATTGATGTTTGAATTAATTGTTGTATGGAAATTGGGTTTTCTGGTATGAATTGTGGGGCTCTGCATGTGAAAACAGATTGGAATTTTGATGATTTCGTCCAGGCGAGCAGCTCTCGCTTGAGCGAAAATACCAGAAATTCACCCATGCAACTGCACGAGGTCTCGCCTAGGCGAGCTGGATTCTCCTAAGCAAGAGACACTCTCGTCTAAGCGAAACAGCTTAGCCTGAGCGAGAATTCGCTCAGTTTCAGAGTTGCCCATTGTTTGAGTCTCACCCAGGCGAGAGTGACTCGCCTAAGCGAGAATGACCCTCTCGCCCAGGCGAGAGCTTCTAGCTTGGGCGAGTTCCTATGCAGAATTGTTGATTTTTTCCTCTGTTTTAATTATTGGAAGTTATAATAAATTATTTAATGTGATGTTTATTCATATTATGCTTGGATTATTGTGACTGGTAGTACATGTGGTATAAATTGTATAAAATCATATCATCAGAAGGTGTGGTTGCACTAGAATTTTGAGGGGAATTCTAGAGAATAAGTTAGTGTATGTGTAAGAACATGAGGACTCCTAATTTGGTTGGTATCTTGAAACTCCAATAATCATTCACGCTCAGGTAGAGCATAATGGATTATGTCGTGAGTAGTAGCAGGAGGTTCTAGTCTTTGGACTTGATCAAGTCTTAGACGCGAAGGGGACTTATCTTGTGAGCGGTCGGGTGATAACTCCTTGTGTCCAATTTTGCAGAGTTTGGGAACCGTCACAGGTGCACGCCACCAAGAGATCTAATGTCACTTACATAATCCGGATATCGAGTCTAGAGTAATATATATGCATTGTGTTTGTGGTGGTCTATGTGATTCTGGTGAAAATGAGAAAGATTGCATGATTTATGTTTATAATTGAACTGTATGATTCCTTTAATCAGATTAGCTTACCCTTGCTTTTTGTGTTCCTGTCTTGTGTTGTATGTTTCCTTTTGCGATGATCACCTATAATGGTGGGAGCAGATGTGGTTGCAGTGTCAAAGACACTTCTGGAGGATGAAGAACCATCGTTTTTCTTGTTGAGGAGGAGGTTTCCAGTGGGAGCTTTAGCAGTAGTCAGTTTAAGTATAGAGTTTATTAGTTCCGGTTTAAGTGTATAAGTGATATATTTTTATAGTCATATCTTTTGTAAGACTGTATTAATATATTGTGTACACTGAATTATCTATTTTGGAACTATGATGAAACTCCCTATTTTTATTAGCTTTATACGACTGAAATTGGGATGTTACATCATGTAATTAATTAGTAAAGTAATCCATTTTTGTAATAAATGGGTCAAAATTACCCATTTTTGTAAAAAAACCAATTTTGTTCATTTCCAAATTGAGACCAAATTGACTTAAACAATATTAACTTTAACACGTAGCACGTTGTTGGGTTGACATGCAAACATTTTTAAAAAATAAAAAAAAAAATAAAAAACAAAAAACATTACGAAATGACACATGACCGTCACTATTTATTACTGTTAATAATTTAAATGATGTTAAAAAAATCAAATTAAACAAAATTGACGAAAACTAGAACCTATTTAAACACGAAAATAAAATTAGGTCTTTGACAAAACTTAACATAAATTGAGACAAAAAAATATTTTAAAGTAGATTTAAATACCAAATTATGTACTTTTATTACATTAATAACAATGATTAAATATATAAATTTTGAATATATTATTTTCGTCCTTTCGAAACTTTTAATCAAAATCCAAGATTCACTTGTAATTATTATCTACCTTGTTGATTAAGGATAAAGAAAATATTATATATATATATATATATATATATATAATATTCTTAAAAACTTTAAGAGAATTTATGATGTATTTATTAATTATTATTATCATCAGTGAATGATTTTATAAAATTAGGATCGATGAATTTTTCTTTTATATTGTGGTAGTTTATATCTTCGTTGTTTTCTATGTTTTATTATTTTACATAGTATTTATATACAGAATATTTGATTTGAGTTTTATTTTTTCTTGTTATTTTTGTTATTTTCTGAACAGAGCATTAAGAATTAATATAACTAGTAATTGAAAAGAGCAATATAAAATAGTTATGAGGAATGGAGGAAGAAAAAGACAAAGTATTGTTATGATTTTTGAATACTCAAAGCAGATAAAAGAAATGGATGTGCAAGTTTCGAAATGAAGGAAAGGTTGTTACCTGTTACAGGAGAAACTAGGAAGTTTTGTTGTCATCAAACACAACATTGCAACATTCCTTCTTTTTTTCAAAGAAAGCAACATCTTGGATTCATTTGTTCAATAGTAATTGCATTTGCATCCAACAACTTGCACACAATTGAATCATGCGCAATTCTCAAACCTCATTATTGTTTACCCATTAATGTCTTGCTTTCTTTCAGTCTGACCCGTATCTTAGTTTTGACCCCAATACATAAGAAAAACTTGTCAAATCGTAAAATCTTAATTAATAATGCAATTATGGAAATGAAAAGTTTCAAATCAAAACCTCCAATTGTGACTCTTGCTGCAGTTTTCAGCAAGTGAAATTAGGCAGAACGTAGAGAGATCCTCGCGTAATATAAACATCTTTCTACCAAGTTCTTAAGAGATTTTATTTTTTAAATTTAACGATACAATATGTGATATTTTGTATTTATATATTAGCGATATATTCTTACTATATTTTATGTTTTTATTATTGATGTGATTTTTTTTATACATATTTAATATAAAGGAGATTCTCATTCCGGTATCATTTTTTTTTCACTTTTACCTCTAAGTTATGGATTTATGTATACCTATATATAAAGAGTATTTCTCATTTTAGTGTTTTTTTTTTCATTTTTACCCTTCGAATTACCGTTTTATTTAAATTTAATTAATTTTATTAAATTTAACCATTTTTAAAAAATTTAAATATTTTTCTAAATTAAATAAATAAAAACCATTTACTAAATAAATAAAAATCATCTACAAAATAAATAAAAACTATCTAATTCTAAAACTTATTCATATTTATTTTCATAATTATAATTTTATTATTTTTTGTTGTAAAAAATATATATATACACATGTGCACGTATTTTCATTAATAATAAACACGAAATCATGTGAATGGTGAGGATGAGTCAAGATTTTTCTTCCTCTTTTTCATTTACTTTCTTTTTAGACCACTAGTAAGGGACATATTTTTGAAGTGAAGACGACATATTTTGTTTTGTTTTTATTTTATTTTTCCATTTTAATTTTTTAATTTTCTTTTTATCATATTTTACATTTTTTTTTTGCTAAACATCTCATTGGTCTTTTTGTCTATGTATTTTGTCTAATTAAAAGTTTAAAACTTCTTTTACATTCTTACATACTGTGGGCTCTATTTTGGGCCAGTTTTTCTTGTTTAAGCTTTTCTTCGTACATTTCTATAATTTCTAATTGCGCCCTATAACTTTTAAAAGGCCCATTTTAGACGTTGTAAAAGTGTCTTCTGAATTGTTTGTTCTAGAAAAATTCTAGAACGAATTTCTTGAAATTTTCAGAGCATGGCTTCTGTAACTGAATTTTCATATTAGGATTTTTAGTATAAGCTTTTCGAAAATATGAAATACAAAACACACTTTTTTAAATATATGTGACACTTTTTAGAATAAGTTTTGTAGAGCACGTGAAATGTGTTCCAAAATTATCTCTCAAAGAAAAAAAAAAATCCTGAACAAGTTTTCTAAATCATAAATGACAGCTTTCAAAACAAGTTCTCTAAAATGACTTCTATCTCTTCTTTTCTTTTAGTGTTCAAATATTATATTAAAAAATTTAAGCATAACGGAATGAGATAGTTAAAATCAATATTATAGTATGTTCAAGAAATCTTACTTCATAAAATCATAACACAAGTAATATATGTTACATTTTATAAAAATATTATATATATATATATATATATATATAATTAATTGAGATTCATTCGGTTGAAGGGGTACAACAGGAAAACACGATACCCATAACTTTTTATTGAGTTTGAATTTGATTTTGGTTGAAACTTCATAATAACATAAATTTAATTAAATTTAAATTTTATTTATCTTGAACTAGTTCATCCAATGAGGTGGTACAGTGGATAATTTAGAAAAAAACAACAATTTATATGATTTTATTTAACTATTCTAACAGTTTTTTTCATACCATAATCAAGAGTGAAAGCGTAGGATGAGAAAAAGTTGGGTTTTTCTTTATGCACCCCTATTTTTCTTCCTACACCCCAACTTTTTTATAATTCCATTGCTACCCTTTTGGTTTGTAGTTACCGGCTTTCAGGAATTGATGTTAGTGGCTTCAAAAATCGGTGTTACCAGCTTTCAGAATTTGGTGTTGTTGATTTTCAAGATGCAGGTGTGCCAGTTTGTGAAATTATGTTTTGACTATTTTTTTTTCTTGGTTGGCGACCCCTCAAACCCTTGTTGACAAGCCAAAGTTGTTGGAGAAGTGAAATATGAGTACCAAAAAGGACTTGAATATCCTGAAGGTCCATACGATACCTCTTTACTCAGTAGTTAGTAAGATCATATGTTCATGCTTCCTCATCTACTTATAATGGAAAAATGTTGTCTTATTGTCCATTTGGATATTGTCGGTGCTATGACACCACTAATTTAGTTGTTAGGGGTATTCCACACGAGTTTACTTGTTGGATCTTATCAGGTGCATAATTTTTGCAGACAATAGTGGAACATACATCAGTATCTTGTACCTATTGTTGTTCAGAGATCTTACGACATGTGGTGGATATGCATGGGGGGTCGTTGCACTGGTTCATATGTACCCAATGTTGCCATGACATCCTAAATGATGTACACGTACCCAAAAGAACAAAGTCATTAGGCAGTCTACGAGTGAGTAACTTTATTTACATAATCATTATAACACTCTCATTAGATAACATTCTTATGTTTTTACTTGTTACCGTTGCAAGATGAACTAAGACGCGTTGCGAGCATTGCACATATGATGGTTGTGAAGAACGTGTGGTGAGTAATTGAGGAGATCGAAACGTTTGTGGTCGATGTTGATCTTAATTAGGGATGACAACAGGGTGGGACGAGACGGGTTTTGTTATCCCATACTCATATCTAAACTTTATATTTTTAGATTACAGTATCTCGTCATGGTTGTAGTATGTCACAAAATTTATTTTATTAAACTATAGGATCCAATGTTACTGGCGTTTAAAAATCGGTGTTACTGGCGTTCAGAAATCGGTGTTACCGGTTTTCAAAAACCGGTGTTATCGACTTTTATAAATGGGTGTTACCGACTTTCATTATTGGGAGTGCCGGCTACAAACATATTAGTTTATAATTTATATATATATTTTTTAAAAGACATAATGGTCTTCAGAATCATACTTGGAGGGGCAGGAAAAAAAATTGGGGATATAAGAAAAAGCCGAAAAGCTTTGGTTTTAATGAAGCATTATACTTAAGGCCCAAACCGAAAAATTGGGGATAACACTCGAAACAAAGCATTATAATTAAGGCCTAAGCCCAAAGTGAGAGTACCCACTGTCTAAACTAGAGTATAAAACAACTGTCCATCATTACTCAATCACAAACTACTAGAATTTTTAATGTTTATAACTTTTTAAAATGATGTAAAAAAATTATCTCTGATTAATTAACAGCATAAAAATCATATTAACAAAAAACATTCTTCCTGTGAAGAATATTGATGTAAAAAGGATGTTAATTCCCGTTAAATTTATTATTATTATGATGGTGGAGACACTTATTGTTATTCTAGTTTTTCTTTTAATACAATAATAAAACATATACGGAAGACTAAACCTGTATTGTAGAACAGGTACGTGTGCGAATAAAATATTTCTATACTGTTTATTTAGAATGCGGTTTGGTTAGTTGACACACAGTTTTTTTTTTTTGTGGTAGTTTATAATCACGTCGCAAAGCCCAGTTTTTGCACATGTTTTCTTTCCATATTTTGGTGACAGGCTCTTTGTAATATAGTTTAAGTTATTATATATATATATATATATATATATATATATATATATATATATATATATATATTTAATTGAATAAGAAAAAACTTTCAAAAGGGTACTAGATAAGTTAAATCGTATTTGTAGTACATTTTGATTGATGCCAAACGGCACCAAAAGTACAAAATACATGGTATAATTTCAGTCAATTAATTATTTATTTTTAAAATTAAGATTTCCTAAAAATCCTTTTACCTAATTCTCCACCTTCTCCCTTTCTCTCTCTTTTATTTGAATTAGTATTTATTCCAAATTCACTTAAAATAGAATGTTTAAAATTTATAATCCTACAATCTACACATTCTTAAAAAATATTAATTTTACATTAATTTCTGAATTTCTATTTTTATATCTCAAGTTTATTACAAAGCTCTGAATATTTAGACATGAAATTAAAAGTATAAGTAAATTAATAGGACAAATTTGGTTGGATTGTGGAAACCGAAGGGCTTTGGTCTAAAAAAAGTTAGGCGACTAAGTCTAATTAAGATTTAAGTCCTAATTTTTGTATTATGATATACTAGCGTAACACAAGCTCTATCGCGCTTGTGTGTATGCATTTTTTAAATATACGTGATATTATATTAGTAGGTGATGATATTATAATAGGTGATGATATTATAATGTTATTAAGTTAATATATAAATTAAAATTATATTTATTAAAAATAAAATAAAATATATCAGAACAGATAAAAGAATAACCATTGATAAATAAAGAAGAAGAGAAGAAGCAAAGACATCCGATTTTATAAAAAGTTTGTAAAAATAACGGTCAATTTTTAAAAATTTAATAAATTATTATATTTAAAGGGTAAAATCGGTATTTTGAAAAGTGGACACAAAAAGGAGAATCCCCTTTATATATTGTTATAGATATTCTCATGCGATTTTTTTTTATTTTTTATTTTTTTACTTTTTGAAGACTGTTCTTTGCTATCTCAATTTTAATATGGTAGTTTCTCTAGTTATCGAAAGAAATTTGTTGTATGTACAATGAATTGAAGTTAAATGGCAATCATATTGTTACCCACAATTATGATTTGTTTGAAACTTTATGCGTGATTTATGTAGAACTATTACAAAGGATTGTTTTTATAATCATTAGTGTATTGCATATTATATTATACATTTTATTCTTACAAATATGACTCGTTTTATTTATTTTATTATTTATAAAAGTACTATTTAACCTTTTCATAATTAATTTTTTAATATATATACATTTTATATTTTATATTTTAATTTTTTATCATTTCAAAATAAAATTTTCTATTTTTTTAACAACATTGCCATACTTAATTATTTATATTTATTATTATTATCATCATCAAATAACATGATAATTTTTAACTATATGATAACGAACGTTTTCAAATATTATTATAACTTTCTTTTTTACCGTAAACGACTACAAGTCTTTACATAACTTAATCATTTTCAATTTCATAATAACTAAAAAATTTTAAATACTGTTATTGAACTTTCTTACATTTTAAACAAAAATTAACATAATTTTTACTTTTCCTTATCGATTATCACAATCTCTTTCATGCATTGTTTGGAGAATGTGATGGAAAGTAAATAAATTTATTAATTTTTATATCAATAAATATACGATGTTAGTTATTTTTATATTAAAGCTTTTACTATTTCAATATAAATTTAATCATACCTTTATTTTAATGTTTATTATAATATTTATTTTTTAAATAAATTTTATTAAACACGCCTGTTTTAATGCTAGCATCTTTAACTATTTCTTATAATTTAACACCAATTTTGTTGTGGAAACTTTTTTGAATAAATTGAAACAGTTTTTTTCTTTTTCATGGTAATTACTTTATGTGAAAAGAATTCAATTTAACTCCAACATATCTAATATCGTTTATAATTTATACAGTGGCAATGAGTTTTTGTTGGTCTTGTAAGATTAAATGTATAGAGAAATCCCTTGAATAAACGATAAAAGCTTCACCCAAGAAGCAGCATCTCATAAAAGGTTTATTATTGAAAAACATAGAGAAATTGCCACTGAAGTTCCTCTGCATTGCATTTTCACTTTATGAACCCTTTATCATTAAAAAGTTCATTGCTTTAATGAAACACTGTAATAAAATAAAGAAAATAAATAAATAAATGTAGAGTTGAGAGAAAGAAAAGAATGGAAAAGAAAGAACTTGTGAAGTACAACTAAGATAGGAAGACAAAAGATCCAACTTATCACACACAACACAACACAACTCAACACTCACTCTTTAAACTAAGCATTACTTTCACACTCTCTCTCCGACCAAAATGCCGATTAACGCGGAATCTACGCCGCCACCGGTTATCGGAAAAATCGGTCCTTACACTGTTTTCATGACGCCGCCGTCTACTCCCAAACCTTCCGATGACACTGCTACCACCACTACCACCACCAAGATCGCCCCTCCGCCGCCTCAGATTCCTAAAACCGTTCCTTCCCCCAAACCCCTCTCCGGTTCCGACGATTCCCTTTTTGGCATCTTCAGAAACGCCGTTAACAAGGTTCAAACCGGTACGTACTTTACCCTTTTCAGCTCTTAGGTTAGGTTAGATTCTGTGTCGACGAAAACAAAATGTGTCAAACATTTATAAAAATATAAAATTAAAGTTATAAGTAAGGCCTAAAGTTGGTAAGTTAAAGCTGTTTTTGGGTTATTTGGAATTTGAACTGAGTTGCTTAATAGAGTGTGACTGTTGTGATGGATGACGTTTATTTTTTGTAAATGGTTTAATCATAATTCTATCTACTTTTAGAAACACCTTGATTTGATGCCAGAAATATATATTATGCGTGCGACTCCAGAGTTATTATAATGTATAACCTAGTCTTGTTGGAATCTTTTTGGGTATTGGCATTCTTGTTGGTGTTTTTGGTTTACTATTTTGGACAAAACGCATCTTCTTCTTCTTCTTTTGTTAAGTTTTGTTAAGACTCCTACCAAATACCGCCCGGAAGTTTGGTATTTCTTTATAAAATGTGTATTATTTGGGGGGTAAGAAAACTGGAAATTTGGTAACTTGGTTACATAGTGATCGGAAATAACCGTGGGTGGGTCCTTTGTTTTGCACTTCTCTGGTTTGCTGAAGTGAAAACAAACATGCTCTGGATTAAGTAATTTCAAGAACGGCCATGGGCAGTGGAAACCGTGGCTGAGCATTTTATGGTAACTCTGCAAATCACCTTTTCCTTATTCTAGTAAAAAATGGTTGTAATTGATTGTGCCTATGTGTGTATTGCTTTCAGTATGGTTGGGGTAGTGCACTCTATATTTCTAATGTTTTGCATTGCACAAAAATATATGAATCAACATGTATTGTGCTCCTTTTAATTTTGATTTCAGATCCTACAATACAATAGGTCTTTTGATTGAGGCTTTTCCTTATGTTGTTTATTCTGAGAACCACTACTATTATCTTACAATACCCATGAACTTTCTTTTTACAGCTCACTCAAGTTTGGATGACCATGTGGCACGTTGGTTTGGATTAAATCAGTCAAAATATCAGTGGGCTCTTGATGATTATTATGAGAGCAAGGGAATGGTAAGCAATTTACTGGTACTCATATTTGCAAGATTAGTGTTTGTGTCCTTTTAAAATTAGATATTCTTTTGCTTGTTTTGATGTGGCTCCCTTTGGTTGTTTAATTTAGACCAAGTTACCACCAAATTTGGTGGTTTCATCTGAGAACCCCAAATTGGTTCATGGCTACCTATTCACGGTTCTTTTGTGAGCTGGGTTTTTCTAATTTGCAATTTGATACATTAAACATGTTGAGCCAAAGTTGAGGCAGAGGATGTAGGGTGGTGGAGCCTCCAATGGAGACTTTTGGGTTCGGAATTTGCTAGTTTGATTTTTGGGGTGAATGGAAAACACCCATGTAGAAAGATGAGAAGGAGAAATAAGAGAAGAAGATGTATCTTGTGACCAGGACCCCATATCCTGTAAAGCTGAATTTCACCTACCAAACGGACGAGGTAGCGAGATGAGGAGATTGGAAATGTACTGTCTCTCAATCACTGCGATAATTCCACTTGCCTTTTAAAAAGAACTGTGATGACTCCACTTCAGAGTGTCCTAGGGAGACTAAATGGGGCTGTAGGTGAAACAGTAAATGGTAAAAATGTAAGAAATGGTTAATTACTCCTCAATTGGATTGTTCGTGAGTTTATCAGTCCAAAGGATTTCACTTTTTTCTAAAAAAGAGTGTTATACTAATAACTAGAATAACTCATGAATATGTTAATGTTATGTAATTACGATTGATACAAAATATCACATTACCTAGTGTAAGTATAATTGTTGCAAAGCCAAATGTACGAACTAAGTGTATCCCCCACATGTCATATATTTGACATGGTAGCTTGCTGCATACCAGATACCTGTACCCATACTGAAGAGTATTGTGTATCAGGTAATTATGATTTGAACTGTTATGTTGATATGCTAACTTGTTAGACTACCAGTTGGACTTATATTTCAACAAGAACCTTTTTGTTTTTGGACTTCTGATATATATCAAGTAGATGTGGACATGGGTTAGTTAGTTAGTAGTATGTCATGCCCTGGTAATGTGCCATGTACCTCGCTTTTCAACTATGTATAAGCATCAGCAATGCTTGAATACTTCTACAATCTTATTTCAGGAAGTCTGTATAATCTTAAAAGTAAGTATAAGTTCTGTCATTGCTTGTGTTAAAAAATATACATAACTATTAAAGTTGGATTGTTGTTAAGTTGTGTTTGAGCATCGAAGAGCATCAGTGTTATAGGTGCTGCATTGACTTGGTAGTGAGAGGGATTATTATGCAAGGTTTTTTAATGGTGTCGCATGAGACTTAATCTTACAAGAGGCCTATCTGCTTGTTTCAATACCATAAGTGAATTCTCATCTGACCTGCACAATAAGCAATGTGAGTGCGTGTGAGTTTCTTTTTCACTTCTAACGAATAGAGATTTTGACTGTAGGAAAAAGGAGACATCAAAATGAAAGAGGTATCAAGCAAAGTACAGAATGTCTGATTTGCCTAGAGTCGGTGGTAAGAAGGAGTATCTTATTTTTGCAATTTATTTATCCTTGAATTGTATGCATAATCCTTTTAAGTTGATGATTGGTATCATTATGCAGGATTATTCCAAAGTGAGGTGTGAAGACACTTGCTTTGAGTATATTTATACCTTTGTATTTACATGTGGAGTAGAATGAATGGGTCTGATATATCAAAGTTATTCCATCTACATCCATTGATATGATTCAATGGTTATTTTCCATCTGCTGCCAGTTGAGTCTGATTGGACAGTCTCTGGTACCTGTAATCTAATTACCAAGTTATTTTCTGGGGCAAATGTTTTGTTTTTGTATTGTAGTCTGGGTCGTGTTTTTGGGCTTCTCTTGATGGCAGGGTTGTCTCGTAAGCATTTTGTTTGCCCTATTTGGAGTGAACTCTGCGAAAACCCTATGCAAGCAATACTGATTATTAGATATTCAACAGAAAAATCATTAGTTATCAGTAGTTAACTGGTTTTCATGTGTGTGGAGAATCTTAGTCATGAAAATGCAGGATTGTGTAGTAAAAATAGTTGTAAACATAATTGGTAATAAAGAGTTAGAGTAGCACGTTCAGGTAAGTCTTGAGGTTGGAGATTGGTATCCGGAATTGGAGATATTAAAAAACTGAACATAAGATATATTTAATTAAAATCTAAACAAAAGTAGTTTTAGTTCAACTATTTTTTTATTTGATTTTGAGTCATTTTTTTAGATGAGTTTTAAATGTAGATTTTAGTTAGTAAAATTAAATATAATTTTCTAAGCTGCAGAGGTTGTTCAAAATTGCTTAGTATTAAGAATCTATTTGAATATATATTAATTACATTGTATTGTAATGTCTCAAAAAGTGACTACTCTTTTCATATTCTTTGATGAGAAATTCTATTTTCATTAATGGTGCGTATCAAGCCCATGTTCGTTATGATTTGGGCCACTCAAAAGGTGCTCTGACCCAGTCCTTCACTAGACGCAACAGTTCCTTGATTATGGACTGATAGATCCTTACTTTTCCTATTCAAATCATTTTTTGGGGTTTTGTCCTTGTACCTCCAACTTTTCTTTTCTTCTGCGCCTCCAAACTTTTCTAAAATATCTTAAATGACTCTTGAGTTTTTTACTGGCACTTTTTCACACAATTATCAGTTCACACACAAGTATCGGATCCTATGTAGGGTAATACTGGATTTCGAAATCTAGTCAAGAAGATTATCGATATTCCAAAGATGATTTTTTTTTCAATTTTATTTATTTTTTAAAATAAGAACATTAAAAATAAATTAAATTAAAAGAAATTAACATTTAAATAAAATTAAAGAAGAAACTTAAAAAAATTAAAAACAAAATTAAAATAAACATATTGTTTTAACTTTTTAAATTTTATTTATATATATAATTTTATTTTTATATAATATATTAACAGAGATTAAAAATTAAATAAAATTTTAAAAAGTTAACCTTTAAATAATATAAAAAAACCAAAACGCAAATTCAAATATATATATATATATATATATATATATTCTATTTTATTCTTTGGTTTTTTTAGTGTAAATTCTTTTTAGTATTGTTTATTTTTCAATTATTTTATTAGTATCGATGAATTATTTAAAATTAAAATTAAAATGTATTAACAGGATCGAAGATAGAATTGATACAATAAGGTGATTTTAGCGATAATTTGAAATAAGATGACTGAGAAAAAGTTTAAACATAAGAAAAACAAAATAGAACTTACATTTTTCATCGAAGAGAATGCTTTAAAATGAAAACTCAAAACTTCATAAACATTATTTCATAAAACTTTTTCACAAACTCTTAAAAAATACTTACATCTAAAACTCATTATTTTTCTTTGTTTTTCAATATTGGGATACACTTATTTATAGATACATAATAAAACACTATAACTTACATAATTTAGTAAAATACCCTTGCATAATTTACAATTTTGTCCTTATTTTTACTTTTTAAGATTCTTTCATGAAAATATCTTGTCTTTTATCAAGGTAGTCGTGATAAACATGTTGTCACTTATGTTTTTTCTTGTTCAACTTTCAATTACGAGAATCTTGTTGAGTCTCCTATCTATACTCCAAACTTTAATGATGAGAATTTTGTCATGTCTTATTTTCTTTAATCAAACATGTCATAAGTATTGAATTGACTGTTTTCTTCTTCAAAGTCAGTCCTTGATGATGTTGATTTTGTCTTGATTACTTGTTCGAATTCCTTCATACTTGTCGCTATTGTTAATTCTGCTAATAACCTTTGTTTTTTCTACTACCAATAATGTCTCTTAAGTCAATGAAGACTTGTTTAGTCCTTTTTTTGTTGATAATTTGTTTGTCATTGATCAATATTTCTTTTAGTAATGAGACCTGTATTAAACTTTGACTATCAGTTGATCTTAAACTTTCTCAATAGGGATTTAATGTCTACATTTTCATATGCTGGTTCAATGATGTATTCTCAGGCTACAATTCAGGTTATAGATTGACTAACAACAAAGGATATCAATTTATATCCGAAATCAAACAAATTATTTTCTCAAAAATAAAAGTAAACTTCAGTAATTTGAGAAGGAAAGATTGCCCATAATTAACCAAAGTCAAAAAATCATTTAATAAACCATTTTGAGAATTATAGGAAGATTTATCTCTCGACCCATATGAACACGAGTGTATTCCAGGAGGGACGTGTAATGTTTTTTTTTAAACCATATTATGTTGCTTTTTTAATTTTTTATATATATTATTTTAAGAAAATTAATCAAATTGAAAAAAATCAACTTAAATAATATAAGACAATAATATATATATATATATATATATATATATATGTATATATTATTCTTTGGTTTTTTTAATGTTAATTTTTTAAAAATTATTTTTTTCCATTTTGTATTTTTATTAATACATTATTTAAAAACAAAACTTGAAAAGGTTTGTTTGAAATCGTTTGAAAGGTGTTGTTAATAAGATGTTAAATTTAAAATGTAAAAGACAAAATGTCAATTTGAAAGTTTTTCTTACAGTTTTGGATATTTCCTGAATCTATCAATTTTTAAAATTGACTTATTTGGATTATACATTTTGGAATTTCCAGAGTAACACTTCATCTCCAAAATTTTGGAGATGAGTTGTCAGAATACAATTTTTGAAACATGTGAAAGACATTTAGGTACACAATTTTCTGAACAGATTTCCCCCAAAATTTATATCATAGTTTTTCAAAATGAAATTGACCGACATTCTAAAATGAAAGGAGTTCTGGAAAAACTTTCCGGAATATGTAAAATACTTTTCGGAAAACCTTTTCGAAATAAATTCTTCTAGCATCCTTTTTTAGAGTATTTTTCTTATATTGATCGGGGTGCAGGAAGTAAAGGAAGCAATTGCCATCTATCTTTCTTTTTCTTTTGACTATGAATCTAATATATGATGAATCAAGATTAAATATGATTTTCATTTCTAATTTATTTTAAAAAGTTATAGTTTATTTTTAAATCAAATTATATACTTATTTGATCATGTAAAATATGTTTTTATTGGTTATTTTTCATGAATTAACGAAAACACAGGCGTTGTCGTGTATGTGTGTTTGTTTTTTTTATGTATCTATATGTATAATATTAAGAATAATCAGTGACAATTTATGATGGGTATACGTAAATGGGTTGAAAAAGAAAGCAGTAAATTACTAATTTGTAAGATTGTGTATCAACTAATATTTAATATATTTGATCAAAATTTGGAGTTAATGAGCTATATATGATGGAGTCAATGATAGGTGTCTATAAACATATAAACTATTTTAGTTAGTAAGTGTCTATAAATATACATTCGTTAAAAAATTGAAATATATATTTACTACATACATTATGTAGAAAAAAAATTAGTAAATGAAAGTATCATAGATTTACATCCTTAAACATTTCTTTAATTGGGAGGTAAAATAAAGATTGATCTCTAGGATGTGTTTCAGCTTTCCTGCATTTTAAAAAAAGTAAATATTATTGATTATATATATATATATATATATATATATATATATATATATATATATATATATATATATGCAAATAACAAAAATATTATGTAGCAATTGAATTATGTATAAATAATAAAAAAAAATCTTTATTTACCTTGGAAGCAGTCTTCTTAATTCTTTGTAGAAGACATGGTCCATAAGTTGTTGAGTTTTAAATAACTAAAAAATATCATTGAATATTGTTATTTACTTATGAGACATTAAATGTATATGTAATAGTATACAAATATTGAAGAAATAGTAATAACCTCGTTGATGCATATATTTTGATAAACACAAAGATTGTTGTTGTAGTGAGTATGAATTGGTAATGATTTTTGTTGTTGTAGCAAGAACACAGGCGTTGTTGCGCCTGTGTGTTTGTATTTTTTAATATTTTATAGAAATTTGAGTTAAGTTTAACTCCCATGCTAAAAGCAAGAATATTAAAATATCTTTCATTGTTGAACCATGTCATTGTGGCTACCGAGCCTCCGCATCCGTCGCTATTGTCACTACACCTCTGTTCTCCATTGTTGTTACAATCATTTTGAGAGGAAGCAATAAGAGAGAGTGTAAACCGATTATAATTTATGGGAAGCTTGTTCAAGAAAACTCGTTCTGAATAATTTGTTTAGAAAATCTTGTTCTTAAAATCCTATTTCAAGCTGCATCTTATAAGTTTTGAAAAGTTTGTTCTGAAAAGTTAATCTAAAAAAGTATTTCATATGTTATGGAAAGCTTATTTTGAAAATTTTGGTCTAGAAAGCTCTTTACAAAATGTATTTCATATGCTTTAGAAATTTAATTTCAAAATTTTTCTTCCAAAATATGTAGGAAATCATGTTCTTAGAATTTCATAAAGTTTGTTCCAAAAATCTTGTTGAATAGGTAATCTTGAAGTCCTTTTAGGAAGGGTAAAAGGTTATTTTGAAACATGTGATTGTTGTTATGAATCATAGGAGTGCAAAAAAAAATGTCTTTTTCATTCATCTATAACAATATATAAAGAATAGACATAATCAATCATCAGTAAACGTTATTTTAATACAGTAGAAAATGTATTTTTTATTTCTTCTTGTAAATATTTTATAATTACTTGTTGATTAACCTTTAAATGTATTAGATATTTCCTTCCTTCATACTTATTGCATTTATATTGTCACGTGCTTGCTGGAAAAAAAATTGGCATGCGCTTCTTCATCTATTTGATTTGATTATCTAGTTATTGTCTATTAAATGAAATTTTCAAAATGGTATAAATTTTAGATCTTTACCCTTAATATTTTGCCAATGTATAAGATATTTGTAGTTATATTAAAAGGAAGCATTAGTTATTCTGTAAAAAAGAAAAACATCGATAAGATTGACTTGACCAATATATTAACGATAGGTCTCATGAATATATATAGAATATCTTTGATATCTTCCTTTAGTTGTACGTTACTTTTGCTGTTTTTTTGTTATGATTTTTTGTTTATTTTATTTTCTCTTTATATTTAAGAATATATCATTCTTATAAAATTATTTATCTTTTAGGGATGAACAAAATTAATTTAACTAAACTTAAATATAATTATTTGTATTATATTAAAGTAACAAAAAAAACTATTTTTAATAAAAACTAAATATTAAAGTAAAAAATAATAATAATAATTAAATAGTATTCTTTTACCGTTTACTTTTAAAAACTTGAACTTCTATCGGTTAACTACTCACTAATTGAATTATGTATCTTATTTTCTCCTTTTACTTCAATTGCCTCTTATTCTAAACACCGTGCACATTCATTTTTTAATTCAATCACCACCATTGAGACAATGATCGTGAGCTTCTCATCCCCGTCACTAATATATAAGGCCATGTCGCCTTGCTCTCGTCGTTCCACCTTACCACCTTCACTGCAATTCTAACATCTCACATCCCACCCAACTGATATGTCCTTTTTTGAACCTTGACCCTAACTAACATTTTTTTATTCTCTTATATGTCTTTTTCATTCTTCCCATTTTTTTTTTATACTTAATGTTTCACTACTCCCATTTCACCTTTTTTTTATCGCGTCTTATAATATGTTTCTTAAACATTTAGGCTCTTACCAATTTCGGAACTTTGTTTTTCACTTTGACAAAATAGTTATTTGTGTGAAAGGTGAATACAAATCAATTCAAGCTTATCCTTTGGATGTTTTTAATTTATTGAAAGTATACAAATTGTTTATGTTATTGTTTATACACTTGCTATATTTAATTTGGGAAAAAACATTATGTTTCAATTGTTTAAGAGGGACCTTACAATTGTGGTGTTCGTACTAAAAAAAGCTTATGAGTATGACATTTTTTGCGCCAATTACAAAGTGACTCTCCTTTTGCTTTATATTAATTAATTATGAAAGTGTAAAATTTTCCCTTAAATTTTCTCCAATTTTTTTCAATGTGTTTTAAAATTCAACACAACTAAAGAGTATTTCAGTTCAGTTCGGTTCGGTTCGGTTTGGTCCGGTTCGATTTAGTGCGGTCTAGTTCAGTGTGGTTCGATTCGGTCTGGTTTGGTTCAGTGTGGTTCAGTTCAGTTCGATTTGGTTCAGTACGGTTGGGTTCGGTTTAGTGCGGTTCAATTCGGTTCAGTGCGGTTCGGTTCGGTCCGGTCCAGTTTTGGTTTAGTTCGGTTCGGTCTGGTCTGGTTCAGTTTAGTTCAATTCGTTTTGGTTCGGTTTATTTCAGTTCAATAAAAAATATATAATGAATTTTTAAAATAGTTGTTAAATGTAAAATTAGAAAAATAAAATATGTACATAAGAGAAGATTTTAAAACAACCATTGAAGACAAAAGATGTTTGTATACTAACGGTTAAAAGTAAACTATTTATAAAATAATTAGTTTTTAAAATAATAATTAAGAATAAGATTGGAATAACGAAAATATGGACACAAAAGAGGGTTTCATCTTTATATATTGTTATAAATGAATAAAATAAATATAACCAAACTTAACTATAATTATCATAATTATCTCTATTATATTAAAGTAAAAAAAAACAATTTTTAATAAAAATTAAATATTATTTTAAAGGTCTTCGATGATCGGGGTGCGTAGACTGTCACGTGCGTACGCACATTAATACGCAAATCAATAATTCAATTAGTGATATGCTTAGAAGATGGATGTTATAGGGATTGTAGTTTTGTGAACTGTTTAGGCTTAGAAGATGGATGCTATAACGATTGGAGTCTTGATCGGGGTCTCCCATCCAATATAATTATTTATTTAATTTTTTAAAATTATTGGTTATTTTTACCTATTTTCTATAAAATTGTTTATCTTTTTTTTATTCATCAATACTTATTAGGCTTAGAAGATGGATGCTATAGCGATTGGAGTCTTGATCGGGGTCTCCCATCCAATATAATTATTTATTTAATTTTTTAAAATTATTGTTTATTTTTACCTATTTTCTATAAAATTGTTTATCTTTTTTTTATTCATCAATAATTATTTTCTCTATTCATTTCACTTTATTTTGAATCTATTCATTTTACTTTATTTTTAATAAATATAAATTTATTTTATATATTAACTTAATAACACTATACTATTATCATCTACTATCATATTATCATTTATATTTAAAAAACACATACACACAGGCACGGCAGTGCTAATGTAATATTTTATAATAAATTATAATACAACTTTTACATCTAACTTATAGAAAAATAATTTTATATTATTTTATAAAATATTGGTGAAAATAAATGTTACGTGCTATGTTAATTTTTTATACAATAAAAAAATAAAATTGTTACTATCAGTATTATTATAACATGTGTAAACACATACGTTATCACGTTTGTCTGTAGAGATGTTAACACGATGGGTAGGGTATAGATAGTAGTTCTCGCATATCCTACTCACTGGATAAATATATATTTGTCGGGTATTCGTTATGCGGGTATCTACATAATTTTTCAATATTAACGGATACTCGCGCGTATTTCAAAAAAATAAAAATAAATATTTAAAAACATATTTTAATCAATTTAAATTAAATATAATACGTAACATTCATAAATTTTAAACAAAATCCAAATAACTCATTTAAATAGTGTTGAATGACAGTTTACAAATAAATTATTTTTTTAAAAAAACTAATTGATTAAAAAACAACTCATTCAAAATCAATATGTTAACATTTTAATCATGTTTTTTTTTTAATTTAAATTAGAATATAGCGGGTACGAGTATACATGGGTAAGAATGTTATGATCATGTACCCGTCCCGTTAACATGCAGGTATTCAAAATATCTGTATCCGTTATTTGCAGGTATCCATTTACAATATCCATATTTTACCTGTTGCGGGTTTTATGCGCAGATACTTATGAGTACAATTTTTTTTTGACTTTCCTATTTGTGTGTACACATTTTATTTTTTAAATATGCACGATATTATATTAGTAAATTATAGGTTTAATTAGTCGGATGATACCCACTTTCGTTCAGATGTATCAGTTTGGTACCTACTTTTAAAAATGTGTCAATCTAGTTCCAATTTTTGACAAAAATGTCTTAATCAGATCCTTTTCAGACAATAATTACTAAAGTCGTTAACTTAATTCATGACTTTTACCACTAAATTTTGATATAAATATCAATGCTTAATTTTGTAAGTCATTTTAAATATCAATAGCGTTAACGATGTTAATAGTTTTTCATGAAAATGACCTAATTGAGACATCTTTTTAAAAGTTGGGACTCAATTGACACATTTTTAAAAGCAGATACCAAACTGAAGTATATAAATGAAAGTGGGTACCATCCGACTAATTAAACATAAATTATATTAGTAGAGGATGATATGATAATTTTATTAAGTTAATACACAAAATAAATTTTTATTAAAAATAAAGTAGAATGAATGGAGAGATATTTAAAAAATAATAGTTGATGAATAAAGAAAAAAGAAAGAAAGAAGATAAACAATTGTATATAAGAGATGTAAAAGTAACGTTAATTTTTAAAAATTTAACAAATAATTATATTGAAAATAATAAAATTGGAATTATGAAAATAATTTTATTATAAATAATTTTTATTTATTTGTAAGAAATGTTTTAGTTAAAGATAGTTAAATTTAAAAAAAATAGTAAAACAGAAAAATGTTAAATTTAAACAAGTAATTACTTAAAAATAATATTGATAAAATAATTATTTTAATTTTGAAAAAAAATATTTTAAAAATAAAATTAGGAAATAAATATTAACATAAAACAACGAATCATATATATATATATATATATATATATAATTAAAATATAATTTTTTAAAAATAATTTAAAGAGAAAAACAATATTCGACCTTTTATTTATTTATATAATTATGAAAAAAAAAAAAAATAAAAAAAAAAAAAAAAAATGAAGAACGAATAAACATAGGGCGAGGCAAGGTCTGTGAATTAAGTGGTATGTTTTGTGGGTCAAGTAAAACCCTGCTTAAAATCGAAATCAGGGCCCAAAAACCCTAGTAAAGGTGGTGCCGGCTCTCTTCTCTTCTTCTACCTTCCTTTTTCTTCTCTTCTTTCTCCCTCCCTCACAGTTCCACTTGCGGCCAGCGTTTTGGCAGCATGATACGCGGAGGGCTAAACTATGTTTCTTCGGCTCCTGCCTTTTCAAAGGACGGGAAGCGCCTCCTCGTTTGCAGCGGGTCCTCCGTCTCTGTTTTCAGCACCGCCACCGGTTCCCTCGTTTCCTCACTCCAAGGCCACACCGCCCTCGTTACCACCGTCGTTGTAGTTCCCACCGCTGCCTCGTTGCTATCCTACTGTTGGACTGCCTCTATCGACGGAACAATTCGCCAATGGGATTACTCCGTTCCCGAATGCGTCAAGATTCTTGACCTTCACTTTCCCATTTTCTCCCTGGTAACACGCTCATTTGTTAATTCTTAGTGCCTATTCCGAGTTTAAATGCGAGTAAATGAAACCTAGTGTTTAGTTTTCATACATTGTATATCCTATACAGGTGGTGCCTTCGGCATTGTCCACTAGCGAAGAAAAAGACGCCAAGTCGTCGCCCAATGTTATTGCTTACGTATCTGTTGAAAGTAGACTTGCACAGGACAATCGCCCCAATGCAGGTTTTGGACAGATTAGGAAGTGTAATTTGACCAACTTTCATACTGTTAGCAGCCTAATATTGAGACAGGTAATTGTTTTTTTGAAGAATGAATGATTGCATTATGAAAGGTTGGGCTGTGAAAAACCCAATCTTAATGAGCGCATTCTGCTCACAGATTTCAATCAATCGCGTGCATTTTCATGTATTTGCTGATAATAATGTGTGGACGGCTTGTTTTGTTGTTTGTTGGAGTATCTGTTTTTTTATTGTGGATTAAGGGCCTTTTTAAGGAAAAATAATAGAGGGGGAAGGAGGGGTAGGACGAGCTGTAGTCAAATTTTACTTCATTTGGACTGCTTATTTTATATTTGTTATTCAGGAACATCGTAATTGAAAACCAGCCCTGAAGGTTGTGGTTTCCTAAACAATGTCTACTTGTAGTAATCTGCCCTTGAATCAGAAATGGTGTGATTTCTGTTCATTGGTTCATCCTCAGATGTCGTCAGTCAACATATATGAGAGTGCACTTTAATTATTTTCATTTTTGTTGTTTCTTAAGTATATCCATGCTCTCTCAATTTTTGACAGACTGAACAACCAGAATCTTTAACCATAAGTCCCTCGGGAAAATTTTTGGGTATAAAAGACAAGCGGAAACTTCATATATGGAAAGTTCCTAAAATGGATTCTGATTCTGCTGTGTCTAAGAAGATTACCCTGCATCATACAAAGACCTTTACAGTTATTGCATTCCACCCTACAGAGAGAATTGTGGCTGCTGGTGATGTAACTGGAAGAATTTTAATATGGAGAGGATTTGGAGCCCAGAAATTCCTGAACAGTAGTGGATTAGTGAATGGAAGACCGACATATAACGATGATAAACCTGGGGTAAGGGAAAATGATGATGCTGAATCATGTTGCACCTGGCATTGGCACTCTTCTGGAGTGAGTCATTTATCTTTCTCTTCAGATGGAGCCTATCTCTACTCAGGTAAAATTATATTGCCTGTAGTAAATGAAAGGAGTCATTGAACTGGGTCATATATGTGTGTTCGAATTCTTTTACGCATGTCAAGCAATGTAATTTATTGTTTATATGACTTCATTTGATATCAGGTGGGAAGGAAGGGGTTCTTATGCTTTGGCAGTTAGACACAGGAAACAAGAAACCCTTACCAAGAATTGGGTCGCCACTTCTTTATTTTGTAGATTCTCCTGATTCATCCCTCTCCTCAGTAAGGATTACTAATATTTAATTGAATATATAGAATTAGAAGTCTCGTGGTCTGTCCTGACAACTACTTCTTTAAATTGTTTAACTAATTAAAGGCCTGCAGCTATCTTGTGCAGATAATCAAATCCATATATTGAAAATGCCTTCAATGGAAATAATAAAGTCTATTTCTGGTATCAAGGTTAGTTCCTATGATTGTTCTCTTTGTGTTCATATTTTTTTGCTCACCATGTACTAATGTCATTCCTAATGCACTGTAAAGCCACTGATTTTGATTATATGACTTCATTTTAGAAATTATTGTTAATTGTAAAGTTAAAAGGTCAACCATTTAAGTTTCTCCTAAACTTAGGCTTGTAAGCTTGAAACATCATGGCTAATTTTAAAAAAATATTTGATTTCGATGAGGTGAATTTTTTAACTAATTTCCACATCAAACTTTTCTGAGTATTAGAGTAGTGTGTACTCTTGATACGTTTTTGTACAATGAATCAGTTTGTTGCTTTGTTATGACAGGTCAGTTTGTTAGTCTGTTAGTTTGCTTTTTTTGTTGGGTATATGAATCCCATTTCGTTTGGCTTTTCAAGAACACAGTTTACCTTTCATCTCTTTTAAGTTTCCTCTCTATTATCCTATACTGGGAAATTATAAAAACTTCCATGCTTGGACATCTTTTCTTTCTAAAACAAATCCAGATAGAATAACTTTCATTTATGTCAATTTATTCGTATTTGCCCATGTGCTTGCAGCCCCCTTTGTCTTCTCAAGATATATGTGAAGGTCTTTCCAGCCGAGTTTCCTTCGACTGCACTTCTGGCTCAGTGGCTGTACAGACAGAAAACTATCGTATCCAATTCTACAGCTTGTTTGCTAATCGGGGAGTTTATGAGGTAGTGCCTTATTTGTTTCTTCTTTTTAAATTAGCCATGTCAAAATTCTAATGTTGGAATTTGTTTTTCTGCAGGTTCAAGTATGTGAAAGAAACCATCAACCAGTTGATGAGATCACGGTATGTGCTTGTTACATGTATTTCTTCTAATTTGATTTGATAAATTCTAAATCTTATTGTCACATTTTAACTCAGCTTATAAAGGATTTGATTGATGATTAATCTATTAAAAGGAATATTGTGGTTACAGCTGGTGGTGAGCTTGGTGGAGCTGTCCATCGATGGCTCTATGATGGGTACAGTTGAAGTCAAACTTCCTGAAGATGGAATAGGAGGTCTTGTTTGTTTGAAGTTCTGGGATTTGGATGATAACCAGAGATTTTCAGTATCCACCCTTATTTACGAGCCTCACAGGTTTGTACACGGATTTTTTTATTGAGAAAAATTGAAAATCTCAAAGCTGTATCATGGGTATATTAATGGCCCTCATAATTTAATAGTATGGCGTATTCAATTGTTTTCAATGTTGTGATTGGTTTTTTAAAACTATTCTATAACTGCACTTCTTCCTTTTATGGTGAACTTTGAGTGGCTAGTGCCTTTAGATATATTAGAAAGTGGAGTTGACGCATATCTACTTATTGATAGGGATGCTCATATTTCTGCTGTTGCTTTCCATCCAACACGACACATGGCTGTAAGCTCATCGTATGGTGGAGATTTCAAGGTCATTATGGATAGTTTGTTATTCATGCTTAGTATGCTTAGTATTAGTTTCTGGTGCTTATTTAGTTATCTTCATATTTCAGGTATGGGTCTGCAAGGAAGAAATTGAGCACAAAGGCCAGATGCTTCAGAATTCTGGTTGGATGTGTCATGCTGTTGGGTCATACAAGTATGTAATCGCATTATGTTATAATTAACTCAATTTTGTTGTAGGCTATAGACGTTAAAGAAAAAACCTACCAAACATTTTGGTAGGTTTTTTCTTTATGAGCCCTGAATTTGTAATAAAGGGGATAACATTATTGAACATATTAGTTATCATTTAAATATTGGACGGATCACTGGTTATGGATATCAGATAAGAGCAAAGTCTTTCTCCTACATTTATTTTTAAATACAATGAAGATGATTAATAGTGGCATGAAGTTCTCTTTGGTTTCCAGAGATTCCTTGCTGAATGCCTAATTGTGCGCAGCTGTTTTATTACTTTGTTGGTTTTTCCGCTTGGAGTATTGCATGATGTTGGAATTTGGCTTCTTGGCAGCACTTCAAGAGGATTACTGATTTGCAAAATTAAGAACATAATTATAGTCTTCAGCAGGATGATCAGAATATGATTTAGCTGTTGTCTTCTGTTCGAAATAAGTTGATTATACAACTAACTGATTTTTATGATGTGGATACATCACGCCTCTGCAGAAATAAAGCCATGAGAGCTGCTGCTTTTTCAGCTGATGGTTCTGTGCTGGCTGTTGCAGCAGACACTGTTATTACGTTGTGGGATCCTAATAATAATGTCCTTGTTGCTGTTATAGGGGAAACTCCGGTGGTAATCTTCTTGAACCCTAGTCATCCCTATTTTTTTATTACTATTATTATCATTCCTTTGATTCTAAACACATTATAAGCGTGTTCTATGTTTATAAATAAAACATACTGATGCAATATGTGAAATTTATAATTTGACTATTTGCTAGCACTTGTGTTGTGTGTTTGACAGTTGACTTTTCTTAACAATTTAAGGCGTATAGGAGGCAGAACAGCTTGCAATTGTGTTTGGTCTGTATCTAGCAGTATGCATCAAAACTTCAAATTCTGGACCATTAGACTATGAAAAAAGAAAAATAAAGAGGCTTAAATATGTTTTTGTTTATTGTAATTATGGATAAATTTCATTTTAGTCCTCAAACTTTGTTAGTTTTGGACCTTTTAAAAGCCCCAAAATAATTCACCGTGGCAGGACATGCAGCCAATTTTGTTTTATCATCATCGATTCCGTGGTGGCTTATCTAGATGTATGCCATGCCACTATAAGTGATGTCAAGAACCATTTTTAAAATTTATTAAGCTTATGAAGATCAAAACCGACTATTTCTTGCTGAAGAATTAAAACCAATTTAGCCATATATTTAGAATCTATAATATATTTTATCCAAGAATAAGAAAACAGGTGAGAATAATTTCTATTTGTTGTATTTGAGTGTGCATAGCTATGATATTGCTTTTGGGTTATATAGTTTAGGATTCATCAAGTACTGCTCTTACTCATTCCCCCCATTATCTCTAATTTGTTGTATTTTTCGCTAGCCTATCACAAGCCTTGTCTTTGCTGGAAGCTCAGATTATCTTCTGTCCATATCACATGGTTCAAAACCACAGCTGTCTGTTTGGAGTATGTCAAAGTTAGCCACATCTTGGTCATACAGACTCCAAATAGAAGGTTTGACGATTTATTTCTTTTCCTTATGATACATTATGATTTGAATGTCTGTTGTATTCAATTGTAGAAATCATGTATCATTTGAATTCGTGTCTCCTTGCAGTCAGTAGAACAGTCTAAATTATTGATTGATATTTTTCATGCATGTTCTTCCGTTATATATACTTGCGACTACGTGATGAGAGTTGTGTTGGTCTGACAGAATTGTGATGCATACTTTTGCAGCTGTCTCCTCTGCAATAGATTTGTCATATTTTGCCGTCCTTGTTCTCCTTCCTGAATGGAATGATTGTACATTTAAAGGTGATGGGATTATCTTGTTATTCAACGTGAAAGATCCTGTTCCTGTGGCTTCCTGGTCTGTAAGCAAGGTACAAATCCTTTACATCTCTGAAATTTGACTGCAGGTCAAAAATAGAGTATAAACTATTCAGTGGTTTTAAATGCACATTACTAGTCCCCTCAGGAAGTTATGTCTATTTAACGAAGAAATATATTTTATTTTATTCTCTTGTTACCAAATATCGGTTATTACGGTGCAGAATTTAGTCAAACTGCATTTCCCTGAATACCATCACTTTTTTTGACCATTTTTCCTTTTAACAACAAAGGCAGTGTTATCATTGGCACATGGTGGTCCATCATTGAAAGGCAAAAATCTACTTAGCCTTTTGGATGTTGTATTGTGAAAAAATAACTAAACTTACAATAGTGGTCTATATCACAGGCATGTTATTAGACAAGAAATATGCTATACTATAAAAATAGAAACTAGAAAGTAAATATGATTCATTCTCAATTTTTAGAAGTTGACATAATATAAACCAGAAAGCTAAAAATGCAGAGATAGTCCGACTGACCCACTTTGAAAATGAAACCTAATGAAATGAATGATGAGAATCTTAAATAGAATAGAAGAGAAAGTGGATAACATATTTTAGAAGCATAAAACCGAGTGTGAAAAAGGGGAAGAAATTAATGAATCTAAAACGAATTAGATAAATGAAAACAAATTGAACTCACGTCAATTTAAAAAGATAAAAAAGCAGTACTTAAGATATTTAGAGACTGACATCTTTATTGAAGACGATGGTGCTCATTGCAAGGAGTGATGGAGTGGACCTCCCTTGACGATTGACAGAGTGGGTCATGTGCACTGGCATAGCCATGGTGGATATGGCATAGGTTGATGGATATTGGTGGTTTGAGATTTATTAAATTTGAAGTTTGGAACGAAGAAATTTCTGGATTTAGATTCCCGTTACCAAATCCCTATAATGTTTTTTTAAGGCCTAAATATGTATAAAATTCAACCAGTAAAATGGCAAGATGTGCTACACCATTGGTGGCAAATTACCATTCTGCAATATCTGCAATGCTGTAGCTCTGGTGCTGGTGCCAACATAACAAATGTTTGATAAAACTAGACAAAACTGTCATGCCATTATGTTAGATGTGGTGGTCTGGGATGAAACTCGTGGTCTATGTCATGCTTACTGCTGAACAATAATGAAATGAGTGCAAACCAGTCTCTGCGTTGGTTTTTTGAGATTTAAGTAGACACTAAATTTTCGTTTTATTTTCCCCGCACTTTGGCAATATTCAGGGTATGCATGATAATAATTCATATTGTTTAGGAATTGTATTGAGAAATATCTTGCAAAATTGATTTTTTTAACGATTGAGTGCCTGACTAAATTCTATCGTATGTTTGACAATTTATGTTGCTTTGCTTGTTCTTCCCGTCTTGTTTATCTCATTCAGGCCAAGGGAGGGGGACTTGCTTTTCTCAAAGGAGAGCCATCTGAATCAGCAATTACTGACGGGAGAGCATCGCACGTGCTGCTTGCATATATAAACGGAGATCGTGAATATGTCATCTTTCATCCATTTGGCAAAGAAGCCCGTGAGCTTAGTTTCACTGGGCAGGAAGATCGTGTGTTTGAAGAAACAGGTGCGATGATTTCTATTGTGTTCTGTTTGGTTTTGTACTTTTCTGCTTCATGCCTAGGGACGAAGACAAAAGGTCATACGTTCAAGTTCTAACCCATATGATGAAAGTGAGAGGAGCAAATCATGGCCATACGATTAAAATGAATGGTTAAGTCTGGTTTTGTTTGAAATGATCTTCAACGTTATTGTTTAATTGTGTAGCCTAAATTAACACCTCTAACACTCTTATTCGAAACGTCCCACAAAGAAAGAAAGAATTGAATGGGTTGTATTGTTAAACAAATTTCACATTCTTCTTGTTGTCTCCACTTAAATTTGTTCGTTTTAGCAATAAGGTAGCTTGTACGGTAAAGAAGCCCTTCATAAATAGATTGCATTTTATGCTCTGAATTTCAGGACAATCTGGATACACGTCAATTTATGGAGAGCTACCCAAGTTCGATTTGAAAAGGAACATAGCTTCACCAATTCCATCTGCTGCTTCCGAGAGGCCCTGGGAGACCATATTTAGTGGATCATCCCATTCCTTGCCCCCCCTCACCAAATTGTGCTCGGAATTTTTGGAGTCTTTGCTGGAGAAAAGGACAACGACTGTAGAATGACACTACATACACGAAACCCATCAGTGGATTATATTTTTCTTTCACGTCACTCAGCAGACCTCGAGAGAGACATAAAGACCGGGCTATAAGATATTTGTATGTGCCCTTCAAGACTGGTTCAAACACTACCTTCCACCCTCTGCAGGTTGGTCTGGCATTAGCAATTTGCCATTTTCACATGATGGGACTCTAAGTCAAATTAAGTGATGCAGGAAAAGATGGGACAACAAAAGATTTCGGCTTTAAGTTGTTACCTCAGATCCACCTTCCAACACCGATTTTGTCATGCTAGTGTGACCTTTTATTTATATATTCTTTAGTTATAAGTTATTTGATGAGGTAAAATTTTTGAGAGTAATGATTGATGGTAGTTTGCAGTGTAGCCATGTTGTATGCTTGTAATCGTTGTCAACGAGTCTAGGTAGTATAGCGGCGAATGCCGTAGAAGCTACAGTGCTTAATTCTTACGTCTTAATGTTAGGAATTTTGATCCTAAATACCTAGTGATAATCTGGTTTTGCCCTCTTTATTGCTTATTCATTTTAACCTAATTTTTTGTCCATTCTTCGTTGGTCTATTATGAACCTATACTATAATTGCATTTCCCCCTCAATATTTGTCCTAGACACTAGCATTATAATGAAAGTAAAACCTTTTGGGGATATATGTATATATTTGATAGCAGGACCACGTCCGTTGTTGGTAAATGAGTGGATGTGTACACATCGAAATTGAACAATGGAAAGTACAAAGGGACGATGAAAAGGAATTACAGCAAACGACTATCACAGATTATGACGTTGGTTTATTTGGGTAGACAATATCCCTATTCTTTAGGAAAGCATGTCAGAAATTCATAAAGCCAATGATCACCTACTCCCTTTCCATAAGAAAATGTATGTATTTATTGTTTTTTCTTGAATACTATCACTCTCTTTCAACATGGCTTACTTGTGCCCAGTTCAGCAAGCTATGCATAGCATTGAATTGATTCTGAATTAACTGTTTCATCATTTTGGTAGCTGACGGAGTAAATCGACAAAGTAGATAACAAATCACGATCACACATTGATCTACGTGAAAGGAAAATTTGTATCTCTATTGTTGGGAATTAGTGGTGGGTAAAGAGACTAGTATTGCAACTAATTTATTTGTACAGTTCATACCATAAACCATCTTATTTTTCACAAACTACAGCGCACTATACAGGCCAATCTGCAAATTTCACAATTAAAATATAACCACTAAATATATTAAGTGTTAAGAAACTAAGTTTCAATTATAAAATAACAAAATAACATAAAATTCATTCATTAACAGTTGTTTCTTCCTATTTTTGGCCACTTTTTTTTTGCAATACAATACAAATTCATTTTCTTATTCCTAGAAATTCAACAGTGATATCCTAAACAATTTATATACGCTCTTCAACATATTCAGCTAGAAAGTGATTGCTTTGCGTGATATCCCTTCTCTTTGACATAATGTTATTCAACGATTATAATGGAAAAAATTATAGTAATTTGATGGCATCTTATGATTCATCAATTTCTTAAAATCTTTCTTCTGTGTGTTTCTTTCTATTTACGTTTCAAAAATGTAGGACATGTTTGTGCCTTTCTATTTTGAAAACTACATGCTTCAGCACCAAAAACACTTTCATCCCATTCCCATGTAACCTACCACCAATATAATAAAAATACTAAGCTATTAATATTTATTCCTCTTGGTCTTTTCTTAAGTTGAACAACATTCACTTCAATAGTAGCATTGAAAACTAAAAGATATTTACATAATTTGTCCACGATTCTTTCTTGCTTGCCCAACCAACTTTTTAGGATGTTTGGGGCAACGTTCAACTAACACATACTATAAATGCAATGTTTTAATTTGTTAAGTTAACTTAAAAATAATATAATTTTTGTCCCAAGGCACCATCAATTACCGTCAACTTCTGCTCTTTTAGCATTAATTTTTGTATGCAATTTATATTTTATTTTATGAAGTTCGGCCTAGGCCTATAGGTGTTTTAACAGTATTCGTTAAAGAATTAGTATATATATGTGTTAGTTTTTCTTTTTTCAGCATATAAATGTGTTAGTAACATTTTTTCAGCATAACATTTTTTTAATAAAAATTCTTAGAACTTATGATACTGATTACAATTTTCTTTTTTTTTTTCATTTTTTGATATTGTTTAATTAATTGTTATAAATTCGTTATTAATTAATTGTTCCTTCTCCTGATATATGATTTTATGGGAATAATGTTATATTCTGTTATTATTAATGTTATAAAACTACTTCATATTACACGTTTTTATATTTCTTAAATAGGAGAATTAAAACAATGATATTGGGAGATTTAAAACTATTCTTTTAAAGATAGTATTTTAAATAAAAACACAGAAGCACCTTCTCCTTTGAAAATTCTTCACCACTAACATCAAACATAATTTTTCAAAACCACTTTTTTTTTCTTTTCTTTTTTTTCCTGAAATGCAAACTGTGGATGCAACAAAAAATACACCATACTCTGCTGTCTATGGATTTATTCTTATTACATTCATTGAAATGCTCCATTGATATATTCATATTTTTACTATAATAATTAATAACACCATTTGCATCCACAAGTACATGACAGCTCTTCCAATTTTCAAATGGGGAATTGTGCCATTCTGCATATGACAACTTGCATGACAGCAAATAAATCCATGAATGAAACCTTTGTTCATACATGTTCTTTATTATGCTTGAATCATTGATTCCAAAAATAATTTTTCTTGGTTATTCTATCAATAATTCTTTACTATTAAGCAACAAACATATATCATTTTTATTAAAATATTTCCCATGTTAGATGATAACATTATAAGAGAAGTAGAAAAGAAATGATATAGTTTGTGATAATCATGTTAAGATTATAATGTTCATGGAATGGTTAAATGTGAGATCTTGAGACAGAAATTACTTTGTTTCTTTTTAATCATTAGTTTTTCGGGGCCAAAGAGTATTTTTAATTATGCAACTTGTCCTTGGTGATTAGACATTTGGGCTAATTTTAATTGCCTGCATTATTAATATTAGCCATAGTGTTTGGATTTTGTATATGATTTCAAATGGCCTTGTGACATGTTAATGTTTTTTTTTTATGATTTGTTTGGATCAATGAGTAAAGAAAGGAAGTGAAAAAAAAAAGTGAATTATTTAGATCAGTGAAACAAGTTTTTTAGAAAAAAAAGAAGAAGAGAATTAAGTAAAATGTTCTTAAGTAATTTGATTGTTGTGGTTAAATAAAAAATTTCAATTAATATATTTAAAAAATAATAAAGTACGGTTATAATAAATATAAAATATAATTAAAATGATCTCAAGATTTTAATCAAGTTTCATTATTTATCTTTTTAATAGGTACTTAAAATTTTTATATTTTTCAATTGATTTTTTGTCAATTTTTTCATTAATTGAAAAATGTCGTTGTTATCTGATTATGCTACTTCATTGTATCTATGTGTTAAAGAATGAGATGTTTTGTTAATTGTCATTTCACATTAACCATTGTGTTATTAATCACAAATTTTCACATTTCTTAACTTAACATATAGACAATGAAATAAGACACGAAAGAAAGTAACAATTACTCAGATCAATAAATTAATGACAATAATTCAATAGAAAATTGTAACAATTTCAAGTACTTATTAAAAAAACATGCAATAGAAACTCAATTAAAAATATGCAAAGAAACATAAAAAACTTAATTAAGCGTTTATAAAGTAATATTTTCATAATATACATAGTAATTTTATAAAAAAAAATTCAAATATAAATTAGAATTAAACTAAATTTCATATTAAAATGAGGAACCAACATTAAAAACTTTCAATAAAATAATTATATTCTACATAAAAAAAAGAACAAGGTTATTTCATTAAATACCAAAATTTAAATTATATTACCTTATTCATTATTATAATATATTTGTATTCTAATCATTTACTTTATTATAATATAAAATTATATAATAAAATAGTAACTATTAATAAAAAATTATAAATTATGCTGGATTATTAAGTAAGAAGATGAGATACAATCACTAGTTTCCTCATGTTGAAGCTACAACAACGATCATCTTACTCAGCTAGCTGTTACCCAGCATGTTGATTTTAATTCCAGATTAAAATAAAAAATTTAAAATCTCACTACTTTATAAATTATATATATAAAGAATAAAAATATGATAAAAATATTATTAAAAAATTCACTAAAAATATATTATACAAATAGACCTGAATTTAATTACATAAATTATTTTTGACTTAAAATGTATCTTTTATAATGTTTCAATTTATTTATTTTCTAAAACTTAAACTCATCTCTAACCATATAAACTTAAATTGAAATAATCCATCGAAATCATCGCCTCTAGTTCCTCCAACATCATGAAGCATCATTTTAAGCTCAATCTTTTTCCAATGTCTCTGTCTAAACTGCTTAAAACCTCATATTATTGATAGTTCAGTCACATCATGTGGAAAAATTGCAGCGAGTGGACATTTTGGACCCAATCATCATCCCTTGTTTCACAAAACTACCAAAATCATTGAAATTGATTACTGCATCAGAACAACCTTCTCTGTCATTTTCCTCTCCAGTTGCCGACACATTTGGGGTTTCAATTACAATCAAATATTTCACATTCACAGAAACCAAAATCAAATGCTACAACAGATTCCATTATATAGCCACAGCCACATGAAATTTCTATATATACAAACACTTCATGTAATTCCTAACTAGTGCTTCCAATGGAGTCAAGTAATGACATTGAAAAGGAGCTATCATATTCATATTCCAGATCCTCAAAACCCCAGAATTCTTCTTCTTCCTCTTCTTCTTCCTCTGGCATTTTCCACTTTTCTGCATCTTTTTCTCCCTCTTCCATTATCTCTAATACCTGTCAATGTCAATTCTTCTTAAGATTAATGTGTGCGTGATTCACAACAAGAACAAGTGGCCCACAATTGCAATGACATGGAACCTAATACAACTACGCATTTATTTTGTCTTTCAATTTGTGTTACACATTTTTATTATATGAATTGGCCATATATTATGTGTGTTGTCGTGGTGTTAGCATAAACGGATAAAATTAGGTAGAAGAGAACATCAAGTGATTCATGAATTTGCATTGCATGGGAGAAAAAGGGTTTGGCATTCACAAAATTATGATGAATCTACCCGAGAATGACGATGAAAGCCATCGTAATTAAATAAATATTATATTTTGGTTAATTCATTGTTTGAACTTTGAAGCCAGAAAACTGTTTTTTATATGCATAGTTTTAATTTATTGGTAACTTGGAAACTGGTTAATCTAAAACGCAATAATGGGATTCGTGAACACGCTACACGTGCTAATAATAGATAACGTGACAAATTCACAAACCTCGCCAACAAAGAAACTCAGCCGTTGAGAAAATTAAACAATAAATAAAATACTTGCTTATCAAATAATTATAATATTAATTGAATGGAATAATAGTCATAATAAAATGATTAAACAATAATAATACTTTTTTGAATTACTTGAAAGCGTTGCTAGTGCTAGAGAAAATATCACGTCTAAATAAAATTTGACTTAGCAAATGATAAAAAAATGACAAGTGTCACGTTTCAATATAGTTTTGCTACTCATCAAGTGTGTTTTACTTGTGCAAAGTATCTTGGTGGTTATACTAGTCATTTTATTGTTCCTAAATAATCTGATGATAAAATCGAAGTTGGTGATTAGTTTCCATGGCAAGAAGAAGATTGATGGAAAAACACGAAGATACCTACTTATATGCAAATATTATGGGTGTCTTTAAGATGTTGAGAAAACTAAATATAAAAAGTATTTTGAAGATGTTTATTTTATTATAAATAATATAAAACATATTTAATTCAATTGAAATCTTTTAGTATAGTATATATTAAATACTACTTTACTAGTATAAATAATTATCTTGCAAAAGATTCAAGAAGAGTTATTATTTAATGAGATTGTTTATTTTTTTAAATATTAACATTTGTTTAATTCTTAATCTTTTTTATCTATTTAATATAGCCTTTTATTTTTAATACCGAAAACGTAAAAAAAGAGTAGTTAATCCCCAAACCAACCAAATTAATTAGTTACTTAATATATTATTTTAGTTGAAAATATTCCATTGACAAATATAGTAAAATTAGAATATATACATCTCTAATATATTTAACGAAATAATTTATAAGTCCACAAAGCATATTTTACTATTTTGAGGAAATAAGTCTTAAAAAAAGTACTCTTACGAAATATTTTATAACTATTAAAACGATTTTTTTAAAAGATTCTTGTCCTTTTCGGAAGATATAGATATATAAACAATATAAAATATGTTAAAACATATTTTTAATCAAGAACACACTGCTTTTCAGTAAATGCCAACCAAAGCTCCAGAGATACTACATAAAGAAATAAAAACAAAAATATTTAAATAAGAAAAGGCTCTTTTAAATATACGCTTTCTTATTATTTTAAAAATACTAGTGCATTCTCTTAGCCTTCCTAAAATAAACTCTATTTGTGTTTTTTACGATTTCTAATAAAATTGAATTAATAATGGAGTGCACGTGAGAGGTTATTTTAGAAAGTAATATCAATCAACACCAGTAACTTGTTTTATTAATGATTTGTTAATGTTGTGGTAAAAGAAGGGAAAGAAGTGGAAGTAAGGTACCTCAGTCATGGTGGGTCGCCAAGTTGAAGAAGCCCGAATGCAGAGAGATGCAGCAAAGGAAAATCTTTTTAACTCTGTCACATCATAAGCTCCTTCAAGCCTTGGATCTACCAACTCTTCAATCCCACCCTTGTTCAAAATTGGTTTCGCCTATTTGTTCAAAATGCATGCTTAATTAATCACTTAACCACTGTTAAAACTCACCATTAGACCAAACAAAACCCCATGGAACACGCCAAGTTCATAACCAGAGAACAAAGTCACAAAGGAAAAAAGAAAAAAAAAAGGTTACTTACCCAGCTGTGTAAGCTCTGGTGTGACCCATCCACTGGTTTTCTGCCAGAGATTACTTCCAGCAAGAACACACCAAAGGCAAACACATCTGTCTTCTCATCCACAACTCCATGCAAGTAGTACTCTGGGGCCAAATGTCTACAAAAAGGTTCTAAAATATAAACATTCATGTATTTTATTCAAATTATTTGGAGGGTCCATGGAAAGATGAGTACCCAAATGTCCCTTCTATTGGGGCAATGGAATGATGAGTCCACTGAGATGGAAGCCATTTTGCTAGTCCAAAATCAGATATCTGCCACAATCATAAAACATCATGAATACTTTGGGTAAAAATAAACCCATATAACAACACTGTTTCAAATATTGGTTCAACTAAAATTGAAATACAGATTCAAAAAGAACCTGTGGCTCAAAATCTTTTGTTAACAAAATGTTTGATGCCTTAATGTCCCGGTGGATTATCCTCCTCTTGCAGCCCTTATGCAAGTAATGGAGGCCGCGTGCAGTTCCAATGGCTATCTTGTGCCTCGTTTTCCAATCTAAAGGGAGCAACTTTTCATCTACAAAGCAAAATCCACACACCAGTAAAAACCCTTGTTTTGATTTCGGTAAACCCAGAACGCATGCAGTTTTTTTTGCTGCCAAAGTTTCAATCTTTATGAGAAAACAAAAGATTTGTTTTTGGCTTGTAATTACCGTGAAGAAGAGATGCAACAGAACCTCTAGAAGATAGCTCGAAAACAAGGTAAAGGCCATTGTCAATACAACACCCCAGAAGAGGCAACACATTGGAATGGTTCACATGACCAATTGTACCAATCTCTGTCAAAAACTCTTTCTCCTTTCTCTCGTCCCTCGAAGTTCTTGTGAGTCTCTTCACAGCAATTTCTTCTCCCCCATTCATTATTCCCTTGTACACCTCCGCATACCCTCCCTTACCAACCAAATTTTCTGCCACAAGAAGTTAAAAAAAGTTTAACAGAAAGGAAAAAAAAAAGTACTTAATTTTTCAAACCAAACCTGAATTACCTGAGCTGAAGCCATTGGTGGCATCAAACAAGTCCTCATAAGAGAAGCACTTCCAAGAGGGTCTTCCGGAAGGTTCTTCTTTAAGAGTCTCGTGACTTTCTACACCGTCAGGACTCAGAACCTGCTCCTTTGAACTACGTCTTCCAAAGGAGAAGAGCCTCTTGAAGCTGTTGTTCCGAATATACCTCATTGCAAAGAGCAATCCAACAGGGTACTCTGTTTCATGCAGAGCAGAGCAATTGAAAACAGAGAACAAGTGAAGCAACGCCGCGTTTTGGTCTCACAAACATAGAGGCACGACCACGAGCGGTGTGGCGTAGGTTTTGTTTTCTTTGTTGAAAGTTGTGGTGTGAAGAAGTGGGTTGTGCTAGGGAGGGACCATTAGAGAAGCTTAAATGCTTAAATGCTATGATAACTTTTTGTAGAATACAAATGGCAAGAAAACTTAAACTGTGGAGAGAAGAGTAGGAAGAAAGAAAAATATGGATTGAATAAAGGGGTTCCGATTTTGGTTCTTATAGGATAGCCTCACCCCTATTGTCTATTAATCTGCTTTGAATATTGTTAATTCACCTAATTAATTTGCCACCAGTAGTGACCCGTGCTTTTCACAAATGTAATAGTAACGTAAGTTTATCAAATATCTTTGTCATTCTTAATCCCATCTAGAAGTTAGACATGCGTGTTCCATGACTATTTCTTCCATTGCTGATGTAATGAAAGTGAATTTCTTAAATAATTTCTCCAACTCAAGTTAAGAACTAGTTAAGGATAACATAATAAAACAACATATAATGGAATTTCCCCTTTCATTTTATCAATATCTTTCTTGTGATTTATTTTCCTCATAAATTCATGTTCTTAGATTAAAGAAGGAAAAATTGGAGGGAACCCTCATTCCATGTGTCAGTTTCTGAGTGTGCTACTATCGGTGCTACAGTAGATGGCCATATCCAACTAAGGCAATTGGTTCAGGTGAACCACTTTGCATTTATGATGGAAAACGAGTTGTAATGAAAAAGTAGTTTTTAGTAATGTCAAATTATTTTCAGACCAAGTTTATGTTAAAAGCCATATTTATTGTATCACCGCTCCATAACTCCATTTTCTGAAATGTCTCCGGGTATTAACACCTATACTGAGATTAGTCCAAACAGGATTAAAATTAATTGTCATTTAAAACGTAAAATTCACTTTATATACTCAAAAAAGATTGATGTCTGTTCCCATCATGAATGAAATCCTACATTATGCATGCTTTTGAATATCATCACTGTTTTCAAATTTCTTTTATTACAGAACGGTGAGTTGAATGCATTTTGTTTCTTTACAAGAACATTAAGAACTGTTCTTAATCATGCAGTAAGTATACAAGTAGAATCTACCTAAGGTGAATTGAAAATCAAAGTCAATTGTTAAATCTTATATCACATTGAAGGATCACAAAAGGTAGGTTATATCCTATAATGAATTCCAACAGAGGAGTTAGTTCATTACTGTTTGAATTTGGATGTTTTTAGCTCTTTTGAAAGCTGGAAAATTGATGTTGATAATGTAACGGTTCCATGTGCCACGGTCCATAATTAGGTGGGACTTAAGAGCATGTGACAAATTATTAATCCAAAAACCAAACTAATGCTACTTGAAGAAACTGTACGATTTTGTTTTGGGATGAAGAACTCGTACCCTCTGGTGTATATATTAAACCATCTTCACAGAGAAGAAACATAAATAAACCAGAAAATCTGAGTTCGTTGAGTGTATTTAAACAGTGGAGGAATAAACACTTAACTCCATTACATGTGAAGCAGTTAAATCACAGACCCATTTTTCCTTCTTAAACCCATAATAATCAAAGTAATCTCATTACCACCAAACTAAAAGATTCTACATGATCGTCATTAGCTAATAACAGCACTGCATATAGTACGTTCTTGGCAATGCATGTGCTCCTTTCAAGTAACAAAGAACATGTCATTTGTTTATCATTAACCAAATTATCTAATCTATACCCTCTTGATGTTGATGATATCTTATATATACAACAGGCAACATCACTAAATCATTTGAACTTCCCGTGATTTTAGTTTAATACTATTATATGACAAATGGATGAGTTAATTTATTTTCATTAATAATTTTTTCTAGTTATGCCAGGATATGTAAAGATTCGTCAATGACGCAGTTATGCAGAGAGGCTATAGAGACAACTGAAGGCACTTGAAGAAGACATAAACATCTAAATGCCAAGAGTTTCCACCATAAATAAATATTAATATTATAGTCACGAAGCACTGATGCTGATACATTTCATACAAGTTGCATGTCTTGAAACTTTGGTCAATCTTGCGTTAATTAAAGCTTATGATGTTATCTCCCTCGCTCGTTTTCAAGGCACCAAAATGATCTTAGATTTTGAAAGGTTACTTTGTGAAGATGGTTTTCTTAAATTTGAAGTCGATGGCTGAAATAAACTGTAACATGATTTTCTGCAATTGACTTGTAATTCTCCATTTTCTCTTGTTCTGAACTCAAGTATGTGGAGTGAATCGTTAGAGTCGATCACTGCATTTTTTAACTTTTGTTTACCTCCTAAACAATGTAGGACTATTAGACGTACGGTTTAAGATTTAAATCTTTATAATTTTTTGAATGGTCTCGCTTTTTTATATGTATTTTTATTTGAAGAAGGTAGAGAGCATTGTCATGTTAAACTATCAGTGATATTTAATTTGAAATTAATTGAATCACGAGGTATTTGACATATCTACTATCAGAAATACATATACTTTTTCAGCAGTGTAAATATATATGTGCATGGCAGGACCACTGTGGTGAATATATATAAATGGTGATATTTGGGTTTTCTTTACCATGATGTTGGAAATTGGAAGCGACAAAGTCCTTTTCTGGCCAACTACATATATGTAAACATGATTGTGTGGTCACCTTTAGCCATTAAAGTTTCTTAGCTAGAAGCACATGAACAATCTCCAATGAAAATTTCAACAGAAACAACAAGGCAAGCTATATGATATGCTCTTTTCTATTCACGAGCTTCACATACTTTCCCTCACTAGGTGCCTTCTGCATTGGTCTATTTTAGTGCCAAAAACAAAACTTTGAGAGACCCCAAAATTGAAAATGATAACAAAACACTATCTTTAAATAAGATACTTCAAATGTGAACAATAAGAACAAACCAGGATGACATCAATGCACATTATATATTATGGCTTGGGGTGTAAAAGTGTGAATTTTGTCTTTCATTTGTTTGTTTCCATTTATAAGATGGCCTTTGGTACGTGGTGAAAATATGATTGGCTGAAGACAAGGACTGATATAAAATAATGAAATTTGAATAAAATAATGTGGTTGTGTTGGAAAGCGTTGGATGAATAAATATGGCTCACCAGTTTTTCACTTTAGTGTTGTACCCAATATTCGGGCTTCTTGTGTTCATCAAAATAACCCAACAAATATCAGAAATTGCCTTACGCGTGCAACAAAAGTTTGTGAAAATTGTGACCACCATTTCATCAATTCGATGCACAATTCTGCATGCTCTGTTAGTGTGCACACTTTTTGGAACAAAGAGTCTTTTTTTTTTCACTAATGCCAACTTTAATTCATAATGAAATTGTTACATCACAGGGAAGAAACTACATATGAAACAGTAAATTTAGTATTTTAACATGAAAATCTAAGAAGCTGGATACAAACTTACATGTTTAATTTATCTGATTTCGTGCGCGGATTAGAAATGAGTTATCCGACAGTGGTTGAAACAATATGTTCAAAAAATTTCGTTAGGATAGATTTTAAATATGATTCTATTGTATTAAGAAGTGAACTTTAACTCTAACTCAACTCAATAAGTCCGGTCATATACCGTGAAATTTCTCTAGGAATTCTAACCATTTCTGAATATACTAAAACTACTTTTAAACATTTATTTAAAATCATGTTACTGATGTTTATGAATGATGCTAGATTAATTTGATTTTAAAAAGGTGAGAAACTTTTTGTTTGTTATTTTATAAGACTTTTTTTTGTTTGATTGTATTGTATCTGATCTGATCCATCCCTGCCACCAGTTTTGTTTTTTCATTTTCCAGTTTTCTTTTGTTGGTGAAAGTGGCAGGCGAGAGAGTATCTAAATTCGTAACTGAATACAGTTTTATGGTGTGAGGAATGACACAATATTATAATTGTCGCTGCTGCTCAACTGTTTTGTTGGATTGCAGAGTTAAACACTCAAACAAATGTCTAACCTCGTGCACCGATTTATGTGGTCTTGTTTATCTTTAAAATAAAAATTTATAATTATTTTTATTTTTTTATATATGATTAATATAAATCCGTATCCCATTTTTGTTTGAGGTCTCGTATCATATATAGATAAAATTAATCAATTTATATATAAATAGTCACAGACATATTTTTACTACACTACTTTAGTAGAATCGAGTGAAACTTAAATTTATATTACTATATAGTAATAGAGCATTGATAATTTATCCTAATCATATTTGAACCTTTTCAGGCCTCTTTCGATTCCCGCATTCAATATCATATGCTTGGAGCAGTTGTGGTAACTTGTGAGTGTTATGCAAAATTATTGTGCATGATGGAAAAATTTTAGTGGATATACGTGGATTTAATTAGATAATGTGAAAAATGATCTCTTATATCTTATATCGTATTTGGACAAGAGATTTCAACAATTCTAAAAAATTAAAATATATAGTATTTGAATTACTCACAATTGACTTTCATTTATTTCTTAAATAGTTTGTTTGGCTTGAGTAATTGAAATATCTTAGATTTCATTTTTTTTAGATAAAACAATTTAATTTATATTTTAAGACAAATTCAACTCTATTCTTAAGTCTAAGTTGAGTTAACTCGACTTTCGAAATGAGACGATTCATCTCAACTTTTGATCGGATCGACTCCCGAAGATTCAACTTGGATTCACTAGGTCGACCATCGGCACGAGCTAACTCGGCTCAATCACCATCCTTGGCCGACTCCGCTCTACCTTTGTCTTGGACCGGCTCCGTTCGACCATCACTCCAAACTGACTCGACTTGAACCATCATCATTAGCCAACTCGGCTCAACCTTCGTTGTGGGCCAACTCGACTCGATTTTGAATCTGGATCGTCTCGACTCAATCGTCGTGTGTAGAGTGGACATGAGTGAAATTTCAAATTTCTTAAAATTTTGGGTATTTGAAACGCTTCCATTTTATTCATTTGAATACCTTCTCAAATACTTTGAACTTAAATTTCTTTCTAATTACTTTATTTAAATAAGTCATTTTAGTGTAAAGAATTTCAAATTCTTCAAATAAATGAATTACTCTTCTAAATTATCTCATCCAACCACAACATTAATGTGATTGAGTTAATAACCTTATAAATGTGTGATTTCTTTTTTATTTATGATAACATGTGCCTTTAGTTGTATCATATATGTGTATTACAAACCATAGTATAAATATTTTTTTTAAATATTTTTTTATCTAAGTATAATAATATAAAGATATTTATGTAGACAAATATCTTTAAAACTTAAATAAGTTTTTATTAAATTGATGACAATAAAATGCACTTTTTAATGTGCAACTTAGTACCTCTGGTTAGTAATACAGTAGTTTTCATAAAGCCTTGGATTATACTTGCATTTCCAAAAGCCATACTAGCACTAACTTCACACGTTTCAAAACCATATAATTATTGATAAGGGGCTAACATTCATTACAATTCAACACATTAGAATCCTATTACTAATAATATGTTGTGAAATATGAATTATAGTAGAGATAAAAATTAAATTGATAAATTCAAGCATTACTCTACCTTACAAAATTGGGTTAATAAAATATTTTTCACACACTTTTATATTCAAGCCTTATTCTACCTTATAAAATTGGGTTAAAAAAATCAAATTTTTACACAAAATATATATATATATATATATATATATATATATATATATATATATATATATATATATATATAAAATTTATTTTGGGTGTATTTCTAACTAATATGAAATATCCAAACTAACTAATCTCCATTATGTAGACTCTTTTAATAACTTTAATGTTATTTTAAAATAATAAAATTTAAATTTAATTCAATCTAAAAAAAATATTTATAAAAGTGAAATTTAAACTTACTTATAATGAGATTTAGTAATTTTCAGGTCTTAAAAAAAATCGAACATCTTTAATTTGAATAAAGAAATTTGGTGTTAATAATTTATTTTCTTAATATTTGATTTCCAGTGAAAAAAAAAATCAAGTATCTTTATATTATTATTTTTATTTACAAATACAAATACAACTAAAAAAGATTAATAAATATGCAAGGTCAACGCTCAACTATAAAAATCACTCTGAACAAATAACTTGTTTTAGTCAATACAATAGAAAAATAATTTACAGAATACATTTTTTCACATAAGTGTTTAAGTTCTAATTTAAAGGCCCAGAGAAAAATTAAGAAAGACAAGTGAATGAAACTTTACATTAAAATCTTACCAAATGTGAATTTCGAAAATGATATTAAAGCTGAGTAAAACCCTGACCTCGAAGATATAAATATTTAAAATTATAATTTCAGCATCAAATGCTTATGTATTCAAATATTGTGAATTGATATAAATCAAAATAAATCAAATTTTAAAACTGAAAAATAAAAGGAACTTAAACTTTTAACTTCACTAATTTGAATTTTAAATATAATTTTAAAAATTAATTCAAATTAAGTTTTATATTTCTATCTACGTTTATATTGATTTAATATTGTATTATTCTCTTATTTATACACGTATTCTCACACACTATCCCATAACTGCTTAGAAAATTTACCTTTTAGTTATTCTAATTATTTTTATCTTTGTATATAATGAGAGTCCTCATGACCAGTCTTATTCCATCAACTGAGCTGATTACACTTGCCTAACTTATATGTATAATTTAGTTTGAATTAGTTTTCAAAATTATATTAAAAAAATAAATTACTGGAATTAAAATTAATTCCTTAAAACCTTTTAATGTATACTGAACATCTTTTTAATTTTTATATTTTGAATTATAATTTATACTGACTTATAATTCCTCACCTCAGTTTCATTTTTCATATGGATAATATGTAAATTTAAAAAAATGATAAAAAATCTTAAACTTCTGTTCTATTGCCTTATTTGTTTTTTTATCTATTCCCTTTCATGGTTTTTCTCATTGCCTTGTGTGTGTTTTTGGAAGAATTTTATAGGTATGAATGAGTACTACAATATTATAGGAATTAAAATATAAAATTATAATCACACTTACGAAAATGATTTCAAAGCAGCCATTGTCACGAGTTCCAGACGTTACTTCATTTTTAATTTGCAGCTGTACCTTTTAAGCTGTCAGAACAAAAAAATGGATAATGAAGATGAAAAGGTCAAAACTAATTTATTTGTAGGTGGCTTCTGGAAGGTTTTTTTTTTTATTCCTTGGCTGATTTACTTATATTTTTGTAGACATCAATGTTAACCATGACATTCTATAAATAATTGGAAATTTAATTCAAGCCAAATTGATGATATGGTCACATATAATAATATGTACTTAGTTCACGTCATGGTAGTTACTTTTTTTTTTTAATCTGTTTCAATGGTGGAAAACTGTGGCGTAGATATAGAACGATTATCCTCATAAAGTGATATAAAAATAGAAAAAAAAAATGCTTAATTGTTTATTTATTTCATCTATATATTTTTTTACATTTTATATTTCATCTATCTATATGTTTAAAAGTTTATACTTCATTTATATTCAAGTATTTTTTATATTTTTAATATTTATATAAGTTATCAACTAATTATAATAAGTCTGTTGTTAACGTGATGCTTTTTTGATTTATCAATTGAAAAATTTTCTATAGAATAAAAAAATAGTTAAATATCCTGATGAATATTAACGGTTATAAGGTTAGAAATCAAATATCATAACTATTAGTTAATAAATATCAATTAAAGTTATAGATATTTAGAATTTGTGTTGTATAAATATTATACTTTATTTAGTAATCATTTTTTTAAAATTGTAAACATTGTTATAAGTTTTAAGTTATTGAGATAATAAATGAACGAATTATTATAATGTTTTCAATTATTTTATCTGAATAAACACTTTCGGAGTATTTTATATCTTTTCTCTACTTTTTCTTCGCTTTTATTGTTTGTTTCTTTTTAACTTGGTGTATCACTTTACTCATTTTATTAATTTATTTTACTATTTTCTACCTTTCCTTCTTTTTTGTTCCATATTTTTATTTTTTTCACATTTGTACTGTCTACAAAATAAATGACGTTTCAAATAATAATTTTGTTTTTAAAAATATTTGTAAACATTCATTGCATAAAAAAAAACAAATAATGGAGAATCAACCTTGAAAGATAAAATTTATAATAATATATAAATGAGATATTTTTTTTCCACATTTCATTATTTCAATTTTACCTTTAATTATTATTTTAAAAATTAATTATTTTATAAATAATTTATTTTTAACCGTTATTTTAGAAACTTTTTTGTTTCTAATAATTTATTTTGCATACATATATTATTTTTCTAATTAAAAATTAATTATATATTCTTTTATTAATCTTAACTCAAAATTTTATACAAATGAAAAAAAAACTATAACACTAGATAAAGAAACTATAACAATAGACAGAGATGAGGATAAATTTTTTTTATACATTTTATTATTTCAATTTTACCCTTAATTATTATTTTAAAATTAATTATTTTATGAATAGTATATTTTTAGTCATTATTCTAAAAATTTCTTTTGTCTTTAATAATTATTTTAACAACTTATTTTTATATGTATATATTATTTTTCTAATTTTACATTTAACGATTATTTTAAAAAAGAAGTATTAATATTTTTGGAATTTATTTAAACAAAATGACATGTTTGTTAAGACTTTAAAATACGAGGGACATGTGTTAAATTGTTATTTTTTTTACCAATAATTTATTGATGCCAATGTTTAAATATTTTTTCATTCATGTTAGTGAAATGGTTATACTAGATAAATATAGAAATGTTATTGGGTTATTAGCGATACAAATTTAAGAAATATGGATTCACTTAAAGAAAGTGCTACCTAAATTATTTTAGGTTTGATTATGTTTTAAGTTACTTTCATATATTTAAGAATTTTTAATTAAGTCCTAAATAAATTTGATAGTTGATTAATTATTCAATAAATTCAATTTTTTTAATTGAGTTTTTACAATTAACTTGTTTTATTAATTGGATTACGTGAGTGTTAAGTTATTGATGTAATTATTATCATGTTATTTTATTAATTTGTCTTATTTTATTAAATTAAAAATATTTAGTTTGTATTTTTATAATTTATGATTTTATAATTTTTAAATTTTATAATTTTATTATTTTAATTTTAAATTATATAATTAAAATAATAAAATGACACATGACAACAATTCAGGAAGGACATGACAAAATAATAATCACGTCACGCAAATATAACATCCCATTTAATAGATAAATTCTACTTAACAACATCACATAATTATAATATAAGGTAGAACACACGCGACACAAAGTATAAATGATTTACCATTACAACCATCCCAAATTATACTGTAAAGGAATACTAAGACACAATGCCATAAACATAACTTAAACATCAAATATTTGTCCAAAGGAATGTTAACATAAAATAAACAGAATAAGGACCTACAGAATAAACAATTTCAAAGGACTCAAAGGAGCAATAACAAATATGCTTAAACTAAACAGCACCATCTCTGTCATCCGCAAGATCACATAAGTTTCCATATCTACTCACACCAATATTAATGATCATCGTAAAAAGAAAAACCAAACAAGTAACAGACACAGAGGAAAATGGTAAGTTAGTGAAAATGATTTTAACATAATAATAACCAAGCAAATTTATTAAACATAAGCAACATGTGATAGTAAACAATGATAGACCCTCTAACTCAATTATCTAGATATGTGTAATGAAATTGAATTCACGGGTTACTTGCACTTGTGGTGGCCTCTACTGCTCTGCAAAATCATTGTCAATGGGTTTCACCCTACCACACACAAGGTTAGTATATGATCATCTAGGACCATTATCCTGTAAAATATTAAAACCTCCTGCTACTCTCACCACATGAACCAGTATACTCTATGTGAGTTTGACTGATTCATTAGAGCGTCAAGATGCAACCTTACTTGAATCTAGGGATGGCAGTGGGGCGGGGCGGGGACGAGTTTCACTATCCTATACCCATTCCCGTAAAAAAAATCCATCCTCATCCTCGTATCCAAACCCAACGGGTATTAAAGTTTTATCCCATCCCAATCCCCACCGGGTATCGGGTATAATCTCGTACTCATACCCATACCCGTTTCCTTATTATTTCAATATAAATTTTAATTAATTTTTATAAAATAATAAAAAATTATGATAAAGGAAACATAATATTATCCAATATTCAATATTAGGAAGATGATTGTTTCTTCGATATCAAATATTTTGAAATAAATTATAATTGTTTATATTTTAGATTGGAATACCAAATAAAATTTCATGAGAACTAAAATATTTATTAAATTTGCAAACTGCAAACATTAATGAAACCTAGTTGATAAAATTTAAAAATATTTTTAAAAAAATTAAAGAAAAACAAATATTAAAATTAAAATATATTTTAAATGTTTGTTTACTTCAATTTTTTAAATTCTAATGAATCTCTTTTTGTATACACTAATAAAAATGATAATACATTACTTAATCAAAATGACGCAAATAACAAATAATAAACAATAAAATTTTTTAACATGGATATTGTATCTTTTGAACTCCAATATATGTTGGATGGTGATAAAAAATATTCATGACAATTACATTAAATTTTGATATTGTAGTAAATAAAAGTTATTTATAGTAAAAAATTAAAGTATGATTGATATAATGAGTTAGAAAATAAAAAATAATTAGATAAAATATACTGAAATAATATTCTACATGGTAAAAATAAACAACAAATAAAAATATTAAAAAATTAACAAATGTATGTCTAGGAAACTATTGAAAGAAATCGCACAAGGAAAACGAATGTATAATTAAGGGTATAATAAGATGAAAAATACCTTAGACATCTAAAATCACTTTTCAAATATCAACATATATACTCAATGGTTGAGAAATAATTGTTTTAGCAAAACAAAAGAGTTCTTCAAATAAAACAAAAATTAATAAAAATAAGTAAAGATTTTTTTTTTATATTACTTAGTAAATGAAATGTTTATGCTATTAAACACTTAAATTTAGAGTATTAAATATACTCATGTGAAAGGAAAATATACAATAAATAAAAATATTAAAAAATAATAGAAATATCCAAATATGAGACATAAAAAAATTTTAATTGACATACATCATTTTAACATAATTATATAAATGTTATGATAAGATGAAAAATATATTGGAGATGTGAATGAGTTTCATGACAAACCAAATAATTATAAAAAAAAAAAAATATATATATATATATATATATATATATATATATATATATATATGGTTACTTAATTAATTGTGAATATTTTAATAATTTAAATGATGACGGAGATATGGCGGAACGGAGATATGGCGGAGAAAGATATTGTGGCGGAGACGGATATTATGGCGGGGATATGTACATCCCCATAACCATCCCCATACCCAATTGAAAAAGTCGGGGATTCCCCATACCCATATCCATACCCAGTCAACGCGGGGATTTTCCGTCAAAACGAGAACGAGTTCGGGCAATACCCATGGGGGCGGGTTTATTTGCCATCTCTACTTGAATCCTTAAGTCACCACACACACTACTTTATCATCAAAAGGGATTTCTCCACGAAATTTTCTCACATATTCATATATTATCTCAAAACATTATCATCTTATGCCCATCATATGAAATACAGTTCTAAATACAACACCATACAAGCACAACATCATTTGTCATACCTTTAAGGAGTAAAACAGTCAATCATGGAAGAGCAAGTAATAAAACACATCATTGCACCAGTCTCGCTCAAGCTAGAAGTCTTCCCTTAAGTGACAGAGGTTCCATCGGTTAAGCTTGACATTCTCACCTGAACGAGAGCTCGAACAGTGGCACTGATTCTCACCTGAACGAGAGCTCGAACAGTGGCACTGAGTTTTCTGCAAGTTCTCGCTTAAGCGGAACCTTCTCACCTAAACGAGATTGCTCTTCGCTCAAAACTAAAGCTCTTTGCTTGAGCGACAACTCGATGCAGAGACAAATGTAAGTTTCTGCTCTCGTTTAGGTGAGGGGTACTCGTTTGGACGAGAATAACAGATTTCTTACCTTCTCCACGCATGCAAAACCAGAATCACATCTATACATAACACAGTCCATACCAGTTCAGTAAAATCATCAACCCATACATCAAAACAAAATCAAAGAAAAACCTAGCTTCTCTTACTTTGATAGATGCTAACCCAGTCAAAACCAAGACCAAACGGAGGAATACAACCACGCGTCTACAGCTTAAAAGAGCTGGTAAATAAAAACAGAGGAAAAAGACAGTAGGGTCTAAGACCACCAATCCAAAACAGATCGAACCGCAAAACTAAGAAGAGAGGAACAAAATGGTGATTTTAGTTCAACTTATATTGAGGGAAAAACATTTGTTCGACTCAAAGGAGGATCTCGCTTAAACCTAGTTGAGATTAAGAAAAACAAGACTGAGTGAGCTATTTTTGAGTGTATGAGAAGCTGAATAAGAGTAAAAAGGAAAAAACTGAAGAGATTTTTCTGAAGAAAGACAAATGACCGGCCTTGAACCCTTTACCCCAGCTCGACCCAAAACTTGAAATAAAAGTAGGTTTCACGATTACCTAACAACCATATAACTTAATTAACAACTACAAATATTCAGTTTGAAAAAAAAAATTATTGATACTCAGTATATTAAAAAAACTCAATTAAAAATTCACAAATTTATAAAAAACTTAAAACATAATTAAGTCATTATTTTAATTTAATTCTAAACAATATTCAAACTATATAAGATGAATAACTTAGTAAGTAGTTACTTGATGTGAGAAAAATAGTGGCTTCAAGTTGCACAACTAACTTCCTTTTATCGTAAATAAAAAAGTTATTAAATAAAATTATTATTTATATTTCATCATATATTCATTCCATTAGAAAACAAGTTGAAAAGGAAGTTCTTAAATTTGCTTATGTTGGAAAACACCATCTAATTGTTGATGTCTTACAAAACCAGCTTCACTTCTATTATCTCCAAGATAGATAAACATCAACAACATCATCCTTCCATCCATTTTGAAGGAGGCTATTAGTTAAGCTCGTTAAGTTATATAGTTTCTTTACCACTTTTTATTTTGTTTTTAGATTCTTTTATTTACAGTCTTTATTCACGTATCTTTTTCTTCTCACCATAACAAAGTTTGTTTTCCTATCGTAAAATATGTTCTCTTCCTTTCATAATAGAAAAGTTGTCTCCGTTAAATTTATATCCAAAAACTTGTCTTAATTATTCATTCTAGTTGTTTATATCGCGATAAACAATTTAACATTTATATCTATCTATATAAAGAAATATTTGTTGACATTTTTTTAATTTTATTTTTTTAAAATTAAAATAATTACATTTTTACTTGTTCTTTAGTAAATGACTGCATTAAAAATAAAAATAATTATTTCACCACAATTTATTTGAATTTAGTTAATTTTTTTAAAATTAAATAAGTTACCTACAATGAAATGAAAAAAAGTGAACACACTTCTATATTAATTATAGAATTAAAAATTATAAGAATAGCAATTTTTCTACTATTACATCTTTCACATTTATTAATAAATGCAAATTTTCTGTGAGTTTAAGAGAATTCTTTAATCACATAGTAAAGTAGGAGTCAGTGCACAACAATTAGCAATAGCACCCCTTGTTGGTTCAGCATGGGTTTGTTTATTATAGGGTTTTGCCAGAGCCAACCATGAACCTCACTCCCCTTTCTGCACCATGACGGACCGTGAGCGTGAACGTGACCGGACTCGGGACAGAGAAAGAAAACGAAGAAGAGACAAGGACGACCGCGACCGCGATCGTGAGCGAGAGAAAGGCGACCGCGACCGCGACCGCGACCGCGAGCGAGAGAAAGGCGACCGCGACCGTGAGCGAGAGAAAGGCGACCGCGAGCGAGAGAAAGGCGACCGCGACCGTGAACGAGACAAGGACGACCGCGAACGCGAACGTGAACGAGAACGAGAAAAGGATGACCGCGATCGGGAACGTGAGCGTGAGCGTGACAGAGTGCGAAGCAAGAGATCCCGTTCGCGTTCGCCTGACCGTGGGCGCTCCCGCCACGCGCGCTCGCCGTCTCCCAGCGACCGCTCCCACCGGCGGCGCCACCACCGGACGCCCACCCCCGAGCAGCCGAGGAAGCGCCACCGGAGAGAGTCCGTGGAGGAGGAGCACAAGGAGACGAAGAAAGCGGTGTCGGACTTCGTGGATGGTATCGCTAAGGAGCAGCAGCAGAAACAGAAGGAGAACGGAGGAGAAGCTGAGGGCAACGAGGACGAATTGGAGATGATGAAGATGCTAGGCATTCCCGTAGGATTTGACTCCACCAAGGGGAAACCGGTTCCCGGTGCTGACGTCAGCGGCGTCAGAGCCGTCACCAAGCGCCAACCGCGTCAGTACATGAACCGCCGCGGTGGCTTCAATCGTCCATTGCCTGCTGAGAGGAATCGCTAGGTTTTTTATTTTTTCAGGTGTGTTCATTTTCTTTCCATTTGGAACAGATGTATTAGGGTTATGTTAGAATTTGATGGTTGCCGCTTGCAATTAGACTCGGATTTAGTTTAGTTCAGCATATGATTGAAATTTGGATTGTTTTTTGTGTTCCAGACAGTGACGATGAATAATAAATTAGCGACTGTGTGTGTGGATTTGTGATGATAGCTGTTATTCATATTGTTTGATGGAGTGTGTCGTTCTTATTGTGTTATACATTCTGGAGTTTAGTGCTTATGCTTAGCTCGATTTTGCTGTGGATACATAGTTCACTTTTGATGCTAGCGTGTTTTGTCAAAATCGTGTTATCTTTGACAATTATTTTGTAGTGCTTTATCTGTGTGACCTGTCCCAATAGATAACTGTTAATACTTCCCGATTTTCTCCTCTTTCACCCGGTTAGAATAAGTATTAAATGTTGGGTAGGAAGTATGGTAGAGTAATTATTAAATCTGAGTATGTTATAGTTATTATTAAATCTGAGTAGAGAGTAGTGTCTTGGGAATATTTTCCAGCTGTACCTAGTTCTGTACCTAGGTGTCTAGTGCAAACTTTTGATCTTCCATCTTGTATCAAATTTCTATCATTATAAATATTAGATCATAAAAGGGCTTCCAAACATATACATCCTCTTCTCTCTATTTGTAATCTTTACAGGCCTAAAATCCACTTCTTAACATGATATTAGAACTATTGGTTAGAATCCATCTTAGTGAAATTTGTTTTTTTGGATCTATTGTTCCATCCGCTATTGAACCATCCATTAATGTCCAATCCCATGCACGATATGCATATGCCTCGGCATGAGGGATGTATTGGAAGTTTCACATCTACTAGAGATAAAACTAATTCACAATATATTAGTAGGTGCAAACTTCACCTTACAAGTTGATTTTGTAAGCTTGAGTTAATCTTAAAGTTCACTTTACATCGAAGAACATATGTTTGCTTTTCAAAAGACTAGATGGTGGTCTTTTACAAATGATATTGTTCTATAATTTGTAGGGCAACCATGTCTTTCATCTAAATTTCATTGGACATAACATATTCCAGTTTAGGGTTTTTTCAGTATCTGTCATTGAAATTAGTTATACTCAACAATTCTCTAACAATAGGGATGAAAATGACCATGATAATCACCATGATATAGTTCTTTATGAGTATGACCCAGAAAATTATCATCATTCAATGGTCAAGACTTTATCCAAATATGAGGTTACATGCTTCTCACTGTACTTGAAATGTAGTTTTGGTGAAAAGGCTTTGATGAAGAAGCAAAAGCGCTATCTGTTGGCAACTTCAGAGGAGCATACTGGCCCTGTTCCATTAGAGGGACAAGAAGAACTAAATCTGAGTGCTATCTGACATCTGGATGAAAGCAATTATGCAGTATGAATGGATTAAGAGCAGGAGATGTCATCAGATTGAGAGTAGACTACTAGACAAAGAGCAGAGCAAGTTTATTCATATTATGAAACTTTAGTTGTTTTTGAACTTTATAAAATGCCTTTGTAATGTATGGAACAATAATTTTGTTTTGGGTGGTCCATTATTATGTTTTTGGAACCTACAATCCAGAAGAATTATCAACACTTATCTTTAAAATGATTTTTAAATATTTATTGTATGGTTAAAAAAATGTTGGAAGTCTCACATCGACTAGAGATAAGACCAATTCACAATATATAAGTGGGTGCAAACCTAATCTTACAAGTCGGTTTTATAAGGTGAGGTTTGCACCCACTTATATAATGTGAATTAGCTTATCTTTAGTTGATGTGAGACTTCAAATACACCCTATTCCCGACTATGGTAACTTAACACCAAAAATAGAGTTTCATATCTGTGTTTATTTAGTCATATTACATGCCCACAACAATTAGTAAAGCTCTACTCCCTTAAAAATTAATGCCTGTTACTCTCCAATCAAGCTTACCCTCAGAGTAAGTAAATTACTCTCACCTTGCCTATGTTGTACCCTTTTAGACAAACTGCGTACCCTCTATGATATATTTTTGAATTTATATTTTCATATTTCACTATTGTTTTTTAGAGTTGGTTTATTTAATTTCAACATATAGGAAACATTGATATAATCATAGAGGAATGTGAGAGGCAAGAGTAGTACGATGATATACTCTTATTGGACTCTTGTAGTTTGAATCTCTCTACCAATATGATGGCATAGTCCTACATTGAGTTGTATGAGATGCTTGATGAAGTACATAAGTGGCTTTGTTCTCCCCCCTTGAAAATTACCTTTTAAGGAAGGGTCTCCCAAATGCTTGGGTGCTTATGACATAAGTTCTGAATTCTGACTGGGCATAATAGTAGTAATAACTGACTATATATATGCTCTGATAAAGCAGATTTTATGTAATTGAGCTTGCAGCTCGACTGCTCTTTTGTTTGTATCACTTTTGTTGAACAAAAGATTAGTCAGTATGTTAGCTTTTGAAAGGGATAAGCTATGTCAATCATTGTTATTAAACTTGCAATTTAACTTGTTAAGTCGCCCTAGATCACGAGCTCACTACCCCTTTTCTAGTTATATCAGTTGTAGTGTAATTTTTTGGTAAACTCGGTGGCCTTGTTGTGAACTTGTCCAATCTAACGAGTTCAGGACTGAGAGGACAAGTTTAGCAGTGGGTTGTTTTAAAATGAAACGACTCCTTTCTGGGTTGTTTGGATTTGCGAAAATAGGAGAAAAGGAGAAAACCTACTATTAGGGTTTTTCATTATCGCATTTCTTAGCTTCCCTTCTCTTTGCTGTTGACAAGGGTGTTTCTTCTCTTTGTTCTTCATCTGTGATTTAGTTCTCTTTCATTTTCTCTGTGATTAGGCCTTGTTCCTTCCCCACTGCAATTTGGTTCTATTTCTTCCTCTCTTTGATTTGGCTTTCTTGTGAGCTTATTTAGAAGCAATCCACCACTAGATTTAGTTCATTTTTTGTTTATGTATACTATTTTGTCTATTTGGGATTGAAATATCGACTCATTATGTTATTTATAGGTGTTTTAATACACACACAAATTATATGAAGGAAACTCTTGCGAGTTTTATAATTCGAGCATGAGTCGAATTTACTAAGCTTCCATGAGTTTGTGAATTCTCATTTTTGACAACCTTGGTGTCATTGTAAGTTGGAAAATATTATTATTGGCAAGCGTCGATGGTTATCCACTATCACTCCTTAGAAATCCATGTTCTGGAAAAGCCACCCCTTGACATTAATTAACATGTGCTCCTAGTTATATCTTAGTATCTGATAAAAATGTTCTATTACATTCTTAGTTTGTGTAATTGGTGTTTCTAAACTCTGAAACATCTTGGGTTAATTTCCCTGCATAAATATTTTTGTCTTGTCTATTTACGATAGTGTTGGTTGGATGTCTTTTCCGCTGTAACAAGTCACAGTCACCGAGATTCTGTTCGTGTAGCTGGTTATCTTGCTTAAGAGTGGTGTGATTTATACAATATTGTTTGTAATATGCATTCAGTTAACCAATCAGGCAACCCTCAATTCAGCCATTTTTTTTTTCATTTTCATTTAAAAAGTGCAAAACGCAGATTTCTCCGTTTACTTGGTATGAAATATCTTTCTCACTACTTCGCATTTTGGCTTGCCTAAACGACTTTGCATTTGTTCATTGCAGATGAGTAATATCCTTTGGCGGTGGTTCAATTGTGTTGTGAAATATTGGAGCCAGAAACTCTAGGCGCAACTCAAAGTGAAAGTTTGTAAGATATCCTGTGCTACTTTCAGCTCGATACCCTTTGTAGGCATGTTTATCTTTACCTTACATTCATAGAATTTGTGAAATTTTCATGCGGTATCTATAATTTTTGCGGCATGCCTTAACACGGGCGATGCACATGTTTTATGTTATCAAGTGATTCTGGATTTCAATATAATTAATGCATGACCAATGGATTTCAATATCATATATATTTAGTTTTGGTATCTACGGGTATGGTTCACGTTTAATGTACAGGGCAAGAATGATATTTTGATCCAGGAGTAACACAGTATCCCAAACCATGAGTCACGAGATGCACCAGCTCTGATTCGGGACCTCTATATCCTCACCAAGGGATGTGAATGTTTCTTAACTCTGAATGAATAATCCTCAGTCGCGGGACATGACAAAAATGTTGTGGATTTCAATGGAAGATACTGTTACAATATTTTTACGATTAATCGAAAGAAAATTATTCTGAACATACTTCATAAAATAATTATTATAAAAAATCACTTATTGCCAATGTATGACAAATCATAATTATATGATAGTCTAAATTAATTTATCATGAAGTGTATATTTCAATTTAGTTATGAATTTATATTCATACTATATCTTGAAAGATAAATGTTCCATGTTAGAGCATTTAATTAGCAGAACATTTTGAATTCTCTTTTTTCAACATTTACTGTCAATTGTGACCTTATAGATAAAATAAAGATTTAGATGAAAGTTTGAAGTTGATGATATTATTTGAAACTGCAAACTTCATTTACACTATTGAAGTATTAAAATCAGAGATAGAATGTGAGAATTAGTTAACGAGGTCATAAAATGATATAAATTATAGAAAAGTATGGGAGAGAAGTAGAAAGGTAGTAATTTTCATGTCACATTTTAGTGAAAAAGTTCTCAAAATTAACATCCATTTACTGCTAAAAATCTTGGAAGTGTTGTTGACCGAATGACATGTTTTGGAATTGGCTCTATTGTGAATTTTGAACCGCAATAAAAAAGAAGAAACTTGAAAGGATGAAAGGTGAGAACATGTTATGCAGCAAAAGTTGAACTTAGAGAAGAGAAGAAGCATATGATATAGGAGTCACACAGAGCCTTCAATGAGAATCTTATAACGACTCTTATCGCATCACAACATAAAATCGTTAATTATAATATAAGTATATTTTATAAGTTATACTCGTACGTGTGATCCACCGGTGATTTGGCACTAAACAACATAATGTTATATATAATTGATATTTTAATGGTGATTTGCTTCCACGTCTTCATCAGGACCACATTCGTGCTTCACTTTCTAGGAAACTAGGGGCTGAATCCATTACTTCTCTAACCCACTAACTTCACTGCTTAGGCAAAATACTCTTGTTCTTTCTCATCACCAATTATTCTTCTAACAAACTTAACACACTTCAAATCTATGGGCTGGTTTTGCCAAAAACAAAATAACTAATTTAATTTCGCCTATTCTATCTCATTGTTAGTTTCTGAAATCAATAAAAAATTATACTAGTCTTATTCTTTTTTTAGAAAGAAATTTATTCAATTTTTTTTTTTCATTTTAATCCCAAAACATATAATATTATTATTATTGTTGTTATTATTTCCGTTTCTAGACTAGAGATCAAAATAAAAAGAAAGTTAAAGAAATTAAATAAATTTTAGAAAAAGTTTCGGTAATTTACAGAAACAATATAATACCACTATAATATCAGGACAAATTAATCATTATTCAATAAAAAGATCTCAATCCTTCTTGGCGAAAAAAAATCCATTCCTGAACCCCTTACAAACGGAATCCAGAATGTGTGTGGAGCATATTCAAAGGCCAGATCATTTGTGCTTGACATGGTTTTAAACATTCTTTAAAATGAACTTATTTTAGAGTTTTGTTTTCCATCATAATATTAGTACATAATATTTATTTGTTTATTGATGATTCGTATCTGTTAACTGATTAATCATTTCTTTTATCAGATTCTCCTTCTATAGATCACGTCTTTTCTTTTACAAAATTTGATATGAAGAATCCAAAACCATTTTAATTCGAACTAACACATGTTGAAAAGAAATACACCGCGATATTAAATACTTTTGTTGAGCATGCTTCAAGGTTCAAAATGTAACCTTCAACTTCAACATTTATGTTTGCAGTACGCACTAAAAGTGCACTTATTCGTAATTTAATAAATACACCACGATGCTATTTAATTACACACACTAAATGCGTTTTAAATTATAACTTAAGATTGAAATCAGATTTGCGTGTCTACTATAATTTGAAACAAACAATAGCAACTTGTCTGATGAGAAAACTTATAAACTTGATATTACATGAAGAGAAAGAGAAGGAAAATGGGTCAAGTGGTAGAAGGTGTGTGAATGATAAAGGCCATAGACTGCATGTGACGCTTGTTGTCAAATGCTAAGCAACGTATATATGCATTTGGATATGCCTTTCTGCATTCATGGATTTCGTTCAGAACTTGAGAAGACTCACTGCAACCAAACATTGGAAGCTTCCACAATGTCCAATACCTCCCATCATAGTACCCTGGCATATGGCTGTTTTCCCTACGAATACACCCCAACTGTTTCCATGTTCCAATTAGATCCATCTTTAGTTTTTCTAATCAACACTCATAAACCCTATTTTTTATTATCTAGAATTCACTTTGGATCTGCTACACTGAGTTAGACTTAAAATCTATTTTAAAGAAAAGACAGAAATTTATATTGTAATTATTAAGAAATAAAGTTTAAGACCAACTTAACTAAACTCTGTAAAACCAGTTTATAAGGTGAGATTTTAAGAATAATGTAATTTATGTTACTAACCTCGTCAAATTCAAGGCAAGGAATCCATCCCTTTTTGATCATGTAGTCAATCTCCTTTGCAATGGATTCATCTGAAAGAGGTGGCAGGTAGGACAGTGTTTCGAACTTCTTGTTGTTGATGGGATTCCATGTCTGAAACAAGTTTTTAAACACAATATATACACTCATCATGTTAGTTTAAACACATCAAAGATATGTATGTGGATAAGTGATTTGATGACTTCACCTTCATGCAGTAAGTCTTAGAAGAGTTGGAAGCAATCTTCCTTTTCCATGTTATAGATCCTGAAATTTGGCAGAGACTTGATGAGTTGGACTTCAAGCCAACGAAGCCAGCTCCAGCAACCTGAGCTGAAAAAGTTGCAGCAGACATTTTACTCAACTCAAGTTTTGATTTGAAAACAAAGGTTATGCAGTGTTTGTTTGATCTTGAATGAGGTTTCTGGTCAGAGAAAAGGAAGAAGAAAATAGGATTTAAAGATCCTGGAATAATGTGTGAAGTAGTATTTGCAAACGGTGGGCGCAAGAAAAAGGAGAGTTTAATCAGGCTTCAACCTTTGGTTTCATCAACACTGCCAACACCATAATTTGTACCTTTGCACAGTTTTAGTTTATTAAAACTTCAGAAGTGGAGGTTGGGGCCCCCAATTTCTGATGCTGGCAAACTTTTACCATCAAGTTGAAATAAAATAAGGAAAGAATTTTTTTTTTTACACTAAAAAAAATTAACTTTTATATTTGTAAGCAAGAAAGATTGAAGGGTAAAGTGGTTGATCTAAAGTGTGTGTAAAAATTTGTGGAATGTCAAATAATACTACCCATAAAATAAAGAAACGATTCCTTGACTCTCATATCAACCATGCAACGGATGGTGTGCCACATACCAAACTTTGCCCTCTTTACTCTTTTTTGACTTTTTTTTTTTATTATTTGCTTAAATAATAAGGATTGAAAGTTAAAAGTAATTTTTTTTCATATTTGTTTCCACCATTTTCATTTTGTCATTCTTCATGCCATGGACAAGAAGTATGACAGAGTTACAACAGTTTTTGTGGTCTTTGGTTTATAAGAGCATATACAAAGAAACTATAGTTTTGAAAGAAGCCTTTACTTAATTTTATTAAAGGCTCTACGCAAAAACATAATGCATCAAATTACAATAAGGTGAATTACATTATAAGCCCTTATTTCATGTAAGTAATAAAATTATTTGAAACTTTAAAAACTAGAACAATATAATTAACGTTCAAAATATAAACTGCATATAGTATGATATTTTAGGACTGAGTCATTAGTTGTTCTCTTTATTCTGGTACAAGATGTAGTTTGGGTTAAATGTAGCAAATTTGGGCCATCTAAGTCCAATAGAAACCCAAGTCATACTCTTAAAGGAATTTGTGCTTCACTAATTCAGCAACATAATCCATTCAGATTAAATTCGTGTTCAGTGACAATCTTCATTTAATTATTGTCTTCTTCCCATCGTAAACATCCAATCACCATTAATTATTCTCTTCATTCTAATTTGTGAGAAAAATATTATATGCAACTTTCAATTCATGTCATTTATTAGGTGTCATTTCAAACTCTTTAAGCATCAAAATGTTAGAACTTCTCTTTGAGTTTCTCATAATAATTTATTATCACAAGTGGATCATGAACATAAATAACAACTACGATGAAAGTTTAGTAAACTCTAAACCGTAAATCTTAAATAAACTTCACATCTTTATCAATATCTTTGACTTAACAAAGATGATCATTTATCTTGTCACACTACATCCTTAGAACCCCTTTAAGACCATAAAAGGTATTTTCCAAAATGTAAACTTTTTTTTGTTCTCCTATGATTTAAAACTTATATAGTGCCTCCTCCTACATGTAATCATATAAAAAAGTAAATTATTTTCATATACAACCTTGAACCCCTTTTCTACAAGTTGTGAAACATTGATCAAATTTTGGTCAATATTAGACACATAATATATTTAAAATATGCCTTTCTTTCCTAACTTTCAATAGCATAAACTCATTTTCTCATGAATAAAATGAGATTATTATTTGCGATTTATAATTTGAAAACAACGAGTTTGTTTGTCCAACTATATAAAGGATTTCTAGTTGTTGGTCACGTGATTTGTGCAATTATTGTCTATCAAGCATGAAATATTAGAAGTGTTAATCATAGCAAAACATGTTGCAACAAAAAAAGTTGCTCATCTTATTCCTCTATGGTCTCATTTGCCTCTTCCACCAATCTACACTTTAAAATATGCTCTACGTGTCCAAAATCACTACATGTTTTGTCCTTGATATTCAACCTCTACTAACATTTTCTTTGAGGATGATTTGTCTTTTTATAATGTAAACAAGGGGAAAACGTCTCATGTTGCTATCTATTGAAGTCTTCAAACTTTTTATTCTTCAATTTGTTGTTCTTCTTATCTTTACACCTTTCAAATTATATGTTCTCACATCTTTATCACCTTGTAAATTATATGTTCTCACGTGAAAACACACAGCTTGTACAAGTTTCCCATATCTTAATCAATCTTTAGTGCTTTTGAATAAATCCAAAACCAACAAGGCTCAACGCAATATTCACTTCTTAACTTTATGTATGAAAATCTTTGAAGACATACTCAGTTCAGTGAAGTCATTTGTTTTGAAAAGGATTTAGTCATCAATGATAAGATGTGTTGGAAAAAAAAAAGATAAATCAAATATCGTGTTTCATTAACCAATTCATGCAATAATCACGGACGAAGATGGTCCAACAAAGCATGATATTGATCCTCTTGCAGAATGTTTGGTCAAGCACGCAATCACTAACTTGTACAGTTTCATGCATGCTTGACAACAGAACTCAACTAAGAAATAGTTTAAGCAGAATCGAAAGAATTAAAGCACTTGCAAAATTGAAGTCTTGCTTTATAGACAAAACATTTACTACTTATTACTCTACCAATGATTAGCAACAATTACTGTTAACTATTGCTAATTATTGCTCTACCAATGATTAGCTACAACTACTGTTAACGATGGCTAATTATTGATCTACAAATGATTAGCTACCATTATCGTTAACGATTGTTTACTAACAATGTGTCTATACACGTTCACTTAATCTTCACGATGTCTCTGTCAACACCGAAATATCTACTGTACAATCAAATTGGTAGAAATTAAAGTTGCAGGCTAACAATAGATCTTCCATCCACCAGTCCGAACACTTTTAACTAAATGAGAGCCACACGTCAACATGAAAAGACAACCCACAGAAACATTAATTTTAGCATAAATAAATCCTTCAATGCGATCCACCAAAACGCGCAACGAAAAATGTGAATTTGAAATAGTAACCGTATAACAAAAGTAAATCTAAAATTCTTACTTACATGATAATATGAATGACAATGTTGAAATAAATTATAATTTATAAATATATGTATTTGAACTGTGTCTAAATGAAGAATATTAATTTAAAATCTAAAGAATTACTGAGTAAGAAAACAGAAGGGGGTTGAAGCTTGAGGGTAGTAGCAGGACCTACAAAACTGGTCAATGCCAAAGCTTCATGCAGAACCCCGCCGGAACCACTGATATTCTCTTGCTGGATATACATTCTGAGAAGGTGTCCACAAGTTGTTCTGCAAGAGATGCTGGATCTTCAAGAAATGTATCAATGTATATTTTCACAATCCTAACTTCTTGAGGGGTGGCTCTTAAGCTGTACCAAGTCAGAAATTTCTGCCTGAAGTTCTTCTCTATGTGCCCTTCACACTCTAACCACCTAATCACCTTCACATAATACTCAAAATCACGCTCCGAAAACCCATTCGTGATGCGCCCTTCATCTTGTCTTTCTCCGCTTCTCTTCTTCGATGTGCTTCCATCCTGGGGACCCTCCCTTTTCCCTGATCCATTTTCTTGATCTTTCGCACTCGATTTCGATCTTCCAATCCTTCCTGCACCATCTTTAAGGCTTTCCAACTTGCACGGAGTATTTGGTAACCCTCCTTCCGAGCTACCTACCAACGGCACACATTCCCTGCCCGTTGCAACTGGGGAATTCAAACCTTCGTCAATGCTCATGATGTCCTCGGTCACTTGTTCCTCCGGCGAGTGCTTGTCTTCCAGCTTTAGCACATCGGAACTGGGTATGGATGCAGCCATTCCTGTAGCATGCTGCTTGTCTGACAAAGAATCTGCATCAGGAGGAATACCCACAACATCTATGTTGGAACAGTTAACAGCATCATTAGATAAATTTCCAGAAGCAAGCTGGTCGCTTTCCTTGCGAAAAGAAGGATAATGACCTGCTCGGTGGTTATCGGTCAGCTCACTGTATGGATTGCAGTTATTAGTTTCATCTTCCACTGATGACGGATTGGAAAGGCTGCTACAGTTGGTTACTGGGCTCTGACTTCTCTCTGTTGCTGAGCAATTAGGAACTTCATCCTCGCCAAGCTCTGTTGAGATTTGAACTTCGCACACACCTGACTCCCTCGAATCATTTGGAACAACTTTGAAACTGTACTCTGTACCTGGAAGTAGACCTCTCACACTGAACCTTCTATTTGGTACGAGCGAGGTGCATGTCGGCTCCATCGGATACTCCACTTCATCAGCTTTGCGGTACCACATGGTGTAAGCAGGGATGTTTTCACCACAGGGTTCTTCGGAACCCAAAATAATAGTGAGGGATGTGGCGGTGACATCTTCAAACCTCACCATATTTGGAGTCAGCAAATGTGCACCTGAAAATGTGATGTATACACAGAGATCAATGTTATAACATTATTCGAGAATCTGAACCCAGTCACAAAAAATTTAATCTACCGATAACTGTACAATATTTGCATCCAATAGGGAGCGGATTCAATGACCCACTTCAATTTTCAAAAAAGAAATAATAAAAAACAGATGAAAATAAGTTACTTGACTTTTTCCTCAAAAAAGTCACTGAATCCGCTTGACATCCAATACCATGGTCATGTGCTTTGAAACAAAAATGTAAAAAGAATAACCTTTGTAGTCGGTCATATATCGTGTTTTGGCTGCTGATCCCAGAAATAGTTTTTCACAAAAAGTAAATTAACATTATTACATCTTGCCAAAAGTAATTTTGACATCCCAACCAATTATCAAAAATTAATTTTGGGAGACCATTCCCAAACATAAATCTCATTCTTATAAAATTACTCGAGTGTTTCAATGTCTTACCAATGACCCAAACAAGTTCGAAAAATTAAGATAAAATAATTGAAAGTCATAAACTAGTTAGTTCCATATATAAAACAAATCAGAAGGGAAATTGCAAATGATATAGATTCACAAGGGAAATTGAGAAAAAAATAACAGCAAAGAGTGATCACCTTGAGTTGTTGGATTGGGTGATGATGGCAAGATCCTTTTCGAAAGCAGTGAATCAAGCGATTCAAGAGCAAAACCACATTGCTTCTGAACCTCAGGTCCTGATGAAAGCCTGTTCACAATTCCCCTACCAATCTTCACCGGTGAGCCAGTGAGTGGGCCCACTTCAGGTTCAAGTTTCTTCACTGCTTCATCAACAATTTTATAAAGTTCGTCATACTTTTCAGTTCCTTGTAAAAGTCTCTGGCTTAAGGAGACACGATAACAGAGTATATCTACACGTCTAGTATCCTTTGCTACCATCAGTTGTTTTCTCCAGCATCTAATATATTTTGATAAACAAGCCCAGATGAGATTGATCTAACCTTACAAATTGCCAAAATTTCATCCTATGATTAATTTGGCACATACATCACGCAGTAAAAAATAACTTTACCATATTTTGATAGAGTAGTGTCTTTGCCATAATGTTGAGTAGAGTGTCTTACCATAGCTAAGCAATCAAAAATAACATTCAACAAATAATCAATCTCTCTCTTTCAGAAAACTGATCATGCCTAAGATTCTTCTTGAAATATCAGCCCTATGCATGTATAAAGCAAATTACGCACTAAATAAAGCCATGATCCAATTTGCTATCATACACAACCTAGAGCTTCATGATCACGTAAAAAAAAAGGGAGCAAGATTTTTTTCTTTTTGAAATGGGAAGAGACAATCTACATCTTAATATCATTGACTCATTTTATACAGTTGGACCAGATGTGAACTTTAGAATGAAAGGTATTCTAAGACTACTCAGTTGACATTTTATCCCAATTTTTTTTGTCTATTCTGAAATTCTTTTGATGGATTTTGCAAACAGCAAATGACTCAATACAATTTTCTAGAACCCTGATACATATTATTTATTTGCAAGTGTAGCAAAAACACTCCAAGAAAATTGATACAATCTTCTAAAACCCTGTTGCATATTAATTATTTGCATGTGTAGTAAAAAAAAAAGCAACAAGTATTTAAATAGAGAGAGGGAGAAAAGAAGCAGAATTTTAAATCAATAATTGATGTAATCTAAGAAATTGAAAAGCATAAGTATTACCCGAGTAAATCATTTACTTTCCCACAAGCAACACAGTAGAAGCCTCCATCAAGCTTGGGACGCTCCCCATCTTTGCCAATTCCAGAACCATCATGTTTTAAAGCACACTCAAGGTGGCATGACAAGCCACATGAAACACCTGGAAATGGATTCTCAGAACTACATATTAACCACAGGCTAGGGTCTTTGTTATCATCATATTGATGACAAATGCAACATGAACATCTTTTACAAAATGCATCTGCTTGATTCAGGGTAGCTTTGCAGGCTGAGTTCTTGCAGTATGTAGTATTAACAGAATCACTACCATTATTATTGACTGAAATGCTGGTCACAGGAACAGGTAAGTGAGAAGGATTCTCAGATTTTCTCTGCCTTTTAGCAGGTTTCTGACCAGATGCAGGAGAAGAAGAATGTGGTTCAGGGTCTGTTGCAGCTTCATGGCCCCCTGATTTCTTTTCAGAAACAATTTTTAGAAGATTTTCTATAATTTTCAACTTCGTCAACCCAGTATACTTTCTCTCTTTTCCCATCTCTGCACACAATATTTGCAAAATCTCCTGACGGCTCCATGACTGCAGCATCTCAGATGCACCATGAGACCACTTAGATACTTCATATACAAGTTCTCTTTTTTCCTCCATACTCAATTTACTGCACTTGGAAGGATCAAGAGCAAGACCTGAGATTAAGCAAAAGAAAACACATCATTATCTGCACAACAGATACATGAAAACACTCCAACATTAAAACATCCAAGCAGTGAAGGAGACAAGCTAGATCCACAGAGACTCATACCATCATATATTTTTTTTTCAAATTTCTTCAGAATAAATGAATTATTATTGCAATTATCGTTCTACATACGTATTAAATCGGTAAGTTATCTGCCAAGTTATGGCCTCAATTTTGTAATAGTATAAAACTTTGACTACTTAAAAAATATTGCCAAGAAGGCCAAAACAAGTAACACAAGGAAAGGTATACAACTGGAACCAGTTGACTTTGCACCACAAGGACATACAAACCATTTGAAACACTGTAAGAAATAAAAACATAGGAGACATCGTGCAAGGGACTAGTCAAGTAAGACAATTAAGCAGTTGGACATAATCTTCTTTGACCTTTATTGGAGACTCCATTCTCCTAATATAGAACTCATAGACCCGCTAATTTATTAGCTGGCCCATCGTACACCAAATTACAAACTGACTAACCATACTCCCTCCCTTATAATACAACAATAAAGTATTTTGCACTTCTCACGAAGCCAGTTCTACGACCCTAAATACACAATCACAGAAACAAAATAAAAAAATATATAAAAACAAAAATCAAATCAAATATAGAAACAAAAACAAGCATAAACACCTCTATTATGATGAACTGAAAAATAAATAAAAAGCTAATCACCACCCAATATTCAGAAAAGGCACACAGGAAGAGATCACGATAAATTAAATCAAACTTCGGGAAAATAAGAGAGGCCACAATGCTAAAATACCACCATACGGATTAATCTATACGTGGATCGTCAAATTGAGCAGAAAGTAAATCTCATGAGCCTGAACAAAGCGCAGATAAAGAATTCTTGAGAGAATTCAATCACCGCAGTTTCAACAGAACGGAAAAGTGAGCACTATGCATGAAAATTAGGAGAAACAGAGTGACGAATAAGCAATTCACCCTCAAAAGACGAATCTGTAGCCATAGATATGCAACACGAAGGAATCACTCAACCCACCACATTACCGCCAAAAGCCCAAAACTTGATCGAACCTGCACAACACAAAATCCAACCCGCATCATGGGTCGCCGTTCATAAACCAAAAAATGATAAATTAAAGGGAAAAAATTATGAGAACCGAAAATATTAAGAGAGAGAGAGAGAGAGGGAATGGAATAACAAGTACCAAAAATAGATGCTTGGAATTGTAGAAGAAAAAAAGGAATCCATTAACAGAAAAGTTAGTCTCAGTCACAGTTTCTCTGCGCGTGTAAAAGAGGGAGATTGGAGGTGGTGGTGGTGGTGGCGGAGGACCTTGCTTTTAGAGAGAGAAAGCTCCCAAGTTGTATAGAGAAAAGAGTGAGAGAGAGAGAGAAAGAGAGAAGAGTTTGCTTTGTTTGTTTGATAAAAATAAAAAAAAAAATAATAATAATAAAACAGCTGCATGCTCTGTTGCTATTGATATTGCGATTCTCACTCACTGGAGACATTTTTACATTTCAGCCTTGGTTCGGTTGGAATTTGGAATAATCCAAGTTAGAAAATTACCGAACTATCCTTCACCTGTTATGTACAGCAGTATCTTCTTCCACCTCATACACAATTTTGTTAAAAATAAATTTAGTTGTTTAAAACAATATTTTTTTCTAAAATTAACCAACAAGATTTGTGGGTAGATAAGATATCTATCTGAAAATATAAAAAAAAAAGTGTATAAAATAAATTCCACAAAAAATATCAATGAGATCTTTCTTAATTACCTAATTGACGTAAAAAAAAAATCTCATATTGAATTGAATCTCGGTGGTGGAGGGGTTAATATTGAATTGAATTTGGCGAGAGTGCATTTATTGTGTGGTGCATCCGAATTAGTGTAGCATCCACATACACCATATCCCATCACTAACCTGCACCATAAATTCATACATCATACCCATATGAAAGGGAGTGTTCTGGTGTGACATGGCATTGCATTCTAGGACAATATTTTACCTATATGTTTTGTCTATTTCTCTCCATCTCCATTCATTGTCATTTTTCACACCTTTTTCATATATTTCATCACTCCTCCTACAAATTTCATGCACAACTCAAATGTAAACAATGTTAATACCTCTAACTTTTTTTCATTCCTTCCTCAAATTTCTTTATAACCAGCAGTTATCGTATTAGAATGAAAAATTTGATAACTTTATACATCTTTTAAGGAAATCAATCAAAATAAAGACATGTAGATATTTAGGTTATTTTAAATCATGAAACACATTTTTTTGTGAGTTTTCGTTTTGAGAATAGAACTTATTATCGAAGGACCACTCTTTTCTGTTTTTCTGTACCGCCGTTCTTTCTTAACGGGACACGCTTTACCTGACCCACACTGTCAGGAAGACTTTCGATACTAGGACCATACTGCACTTGTCTGAGCCGGTATTAACCATCGGCTCTGATACCACTTGTCAGGTTTTACAGAGGGGTTTCACTGGGGAGAACAACACCAATGAGATCTGAGCCTAACCACATAAGACATTGATACCACTCTCAACCCAAAACCTTAAGGCAATGGGTTTATGGGTCTTTATTCTTATATAGTGCTCTACTTTCTCATTTCTGGTCAATGTGGGACTTAGACTGACACTTGGATTCCTAACAACTTTTACCTTTAAATAAATTCAAATGAGAAAACAACACTTTTAAATCTTGAAAGTTATAGTTATCATAATTTCTATTTATTAATTAATGAGTTAAATAAGTTTGTGATTATCTTCAAAATTTTGATATATTTTAATTATGGTTCTCTTGATATATATTTTTAGTATATATAGCCATTTTAATATAGTTATGTTATTTTGTTTAATAATTTAAACACATTTCTTTCAAATGTTAGTATAAAGTTTAATATTTTAAATACCCACAAAAATATATTTGACATGTTAAAATAATTGAGTTAAAATAATTATATTAATAAATTAAAGTTTTGTATACGTATTATAATTCTACTTGAAGTTCATAAAGCATGTTTAATCTTTAATGTATATAAATAATGTTATCAACAATTTTGTATAGATATTAATTATTATTTTTCTGACAGATGTACAAAACTATCCATGGCGATGCTTAGGTTTGAAATATGGGTGGGAGAGTTAAATTTTGTTGTTGACAGTACGGAAGGAACACACATGGGTGATGAGTGATCAGGTCAACTAGGGGTATTATAGTCATTTAACATTAATTGCCCCCACAAAATTACTGCAGAAAGAAAAGTACACATTTTTTTTTAATTTATAATCAAAATTTACACAGCTTATCCATCTACTTAGCCAATCAAATTACTCCTTTGCAGAAAGTACATTATTATATTATATATATTTTTTATAATAAATGAAATTATTCACATTTTCAAGAGAGAGAAATTTATTTTCCCATATTAAATTATATTTTTGTACAATGAGGATGTTGTGCAGTGATCTTTTCCCATCTGAGGCCACTCACTTTCTCGATTGGTTTGGCTTATAATGCAGCCCATGTTTGGTTTGTATTACACTTAAAAATTGTGTAAATTGTATGAGCATCATCAATCATGCTCTGTGGTTGTTGGTTTTCTTCTATATGTGGTACAGTACTTAAAAGATACTACTGCTTTAAGCAAATTTATGGATATGAAAATAGAAAAATAATAAAAGGGCACTTCTTATTACTGTTTTAATTAATCCAGAAAATAATTTAAGAGAATAAGGAATAAGAAAAAAAAAAATGAATGGAGGGTAAATGTGAGAGATCTCAACCGAATAACAGATATTTAAATGGAGTGGAGCGTTAGGAATGGTAGAAAGAAAAGGAAAAGATAAAGTGAATTATTTATAGTTAAAATGAAAACGACGTTTGCCTAAACAAAAGAGTGGCAGAGATAAGGAGGTGCCGCATAGAGCGCCGACGAAATCAAAATTATGGGTACCACCCAATGCTTACAAACCTTTCTTTCTGCTTTTCTATTTTTATTTTACAATTTTAATTCCTTTTTTATGAGAGCTCATTTTTAGAAAAATAAATTAAACAGATTTATGGTACTGTTGGAGTTGCTTAAATTTTAATATATATATATATATATATATATATATATATATATATATATATATATATTTCGACATTAAACAAATAATGGTGCACAGGTGTTTATTATTATTTTCTTTTATCCACCTACTCTGAATAAGAAATATAAATTCGTACAGAACCAATTACTCAAGTGACGCTATTTCATATTAAATATTGAATATGAAACGTAGTTATCGAGTATTTGGGATAACTTATCTATTCTATAATTTGTTTAGTATAAGATTTAAATCTTGAGATCAAGGTATACTTTGATCTTACAATAAAATTAAAATTATAACTAGTGTAATATCTATTAAGGGTAACAGAACGTACCATTGGGAGACGACAAAAATAAAATAATTCAAAGATGGTATCATTGGGTTAAGTTCAGCCATTGACTCTAATGTAAGGAACATGTTTCATCATGTGATTTATTTTTGTGTTTCTAATCTTTTCATAATCTCACTTGTGAAAAGTTATATATTTGAAAGAGATAGATATATATAAGTGTCTATTCTATTAGTGTTGCATGTATCGAAGAAGGAGGAAGAGATATTTCATCATAAATGCCTATTGATTTCTAATTTTCTAGATAAGACATTGATTGTTATCTACAAGAGGATGTTAAAGTTGTCTTCATGGGATTTTTGTTTTGTTATGATTATGGCCATGACAAACTTTTGTGGGATTATCTAGCAGAAGATTTGTAGAATCATCTATCTCATAGATCATTCAACCAAATATATTATTATTATTATTATTATTATTATTATAAGAAATAAAATTATAAAATGGGTGACTCCGTATTCAAAGATCTAACATAGAACTTCTCATATTACAATAATTAATATCAAATATTTATATTAATCTTTTTACAAAAGATAGATCTCAAGACATACAAACATATGAAGATGTAAGATTTTCATCAGTACTTTCAAACGTGTTGATCATATAAGTCATAAACATCATTTGAAGTTGTCTGTTTCCAGATCCACTTCTATTATTTATTTACTTTTGAGTTTTGTTTTTTTTTTCTACTTATTCTGACCCCTATGTATGCACAAAGAAGTAACAAACCAACGGCATCGTAAATGTGCCACGTGTCCCACGTGCTTACCATCCCAACTCCCAACACTAATAAAATAAAACAGGAGGAAAATTTTATTCTGAAGCAACGGTTTATTTACAAGGGCTACACTAGTGTGCTCTGTTTCTTTATTTTGATTCTGCACTGGAATAAACAAACCATACGTAAAAAGTCTGTAACAATTTTATTTTATTGAACAATTATTAAAAGTATAAAGAATTAAAAATTACGATGAAATGTATTGAAAATGATGATAGTGTTACGTAAAAATCATGATGAAAAGATAATTTACGTAAAATCCGATGAGAAGTAAAGAAAAATTTAGGTTATTCCAGCTGGCAAGAGCCGTGCGTTTGAAAGAAGATTAAAAATGAAAAATTAGCGTTGGAAGTGGGTAACAATAACAAAGAAGCTATTTATATAATATTTGTGCATCTCCATGAATTAAAAATATGAAAGGAATATTATCTTGTTCATATAGCTATTGGAAAGGCTTAGATACATTGCATACGTACGATCGGGAATAATTATTAGTGGTGTTATAATTAATTATCAGCTATTATTGGTGTTGCTGTTTCATAAAGAATTTTCTATTAGTGGCCATCGTTCACCAACAATTATTATTATCCTTTTGTGGTCCTTCTTTCATTTTCCCTATTTTTTTTTTTTGGGTGGTCCTTCTTGTTATCAATGATGACATGAAAATCATTGCATTCTATATCATCGCTTAAGTTTCATTGTTGATAAACGATGTTACCACTCCAAATTAAACTTTGAAATAATTAGCCACACTGCGTGAAGGTTCTTCTAAACACCAACGAATTATGATTCCTACAACACTCAATGATTCAAAGAAAGAAAGAATTGTAAGGAGGAAGTTTTGACTTCAATATTTTTATATATCTCTAGTAGTGCCCCACCTAACTTCAACTTCATCTCCCATGTCTCGTGAATTATGTTGGACTTATAAACATGGTTTTTCCTGTTGCACAATCTCAATAATTACAAATTACTTTGGCTTTAAATTACATTTCTTCAAATGATTAATTGTTATGATCATAGGAGCATTTTCTTAATAGGAACATTGAGAATTAATGAACAAGAAGTGAAGTCATGTCTTGTAGTGGGATCAAATGTGAAATCGAACTAATCTAGAGTCGGTAGAACATATAGAAAAAACCAAAGAAAATAGAAAACTCGGAATAGTCAAAGTCAAGGTTGTTTCAGATTATTAGAATTCCAAATACAGTAAAAGCCATTTGCCAATTAATTTGTGACATGACCATTTTAAAGGGGTCATAAATCATTTTATACTTGGTGGTTGAGGTGTGTGTGTGTGTGAAGTTAGTAACAATATATTTTAGAGTATTTGAACATTTCAACTTTATATATATATATATATATATATATATATATATATATATATATATATATATATATATATATATATCCGATTTTTTCTTGTTCCTAAGACTTTAAAATGTTTGATAAGCTCAGATTAATTTATGTTAATAAAAGCAACACTTTTTATGACAGTTTTAATTTTCCTATAACAATAAATAAGATAGTATAATTATGTAAAATGTAAAGCTTCTTTTATTAATTATTAACTCCAATCAATATAAGTACTTATTATAACAATTAGAAATAAATTTAACATACTAGATATTTACTACGTTAATTCAATTTGTAACGATCCAAAATTTCTAAAAAAATATAAATAAACTCTTAGGTCGACTTGATGGGAAATAGTTCGTAATATACATATAACAAGATCTAAAAAAGTGTTGAAAAGTAATATTATTAAATTGTTGGATCATTATTATAATGTTTCAAAAATGTGGTTTTATTAACCGAACAATTTGATTATTAATATTATGTTGTTAAGAAGTATAATCTATCTTGTTTTTATCTTTACCGATATCTTCCTTTACTCATTTTTAAATAATAAATTTATTTTATTATCCTTTGTCAATATACATTTTTTTAAATAATATTGAAAATAATTTATCATAATCTAATAATTTAAGAGATATAATTAGAAAAAGAAAAATATATTATAATTAAGTCACAATTAAAAATCGATTATGAAAAAACACATAATTCATTATTTTTTTTCTTCTATATTCATAAAAAACGAATATACCAAAGGCTCATGAGATTAAAAAACAATATTAACTATTAAATTAATATTTTATTATCAAGTAAGATAAAAGAGAATTACCTTTTTTTTTTCTTCAAGAAAGAAATAGAACAAATGAGAAATGATAGGAAAAAAAAATGAGTTTATATCTAATTCCCTTTTTTCTTCAAAAACATATGAGAGTAGGAGATGAATACAATTTGTGTAAAACTAACAAGACAACCAAAAAGGAAATAAACAACATCTTGATAAATATTTGGTTTAATTACTTTTTTTTTTCTTGTTTTTGTTCAAAAATGTTAAGTTGGTCATGTACTTTTTTTTTAGTCTATTTGGTTTTGAATTTTGAACAACTAATGCAATTTGGTCATTTTCATTAAATTTCTTGAAATAGATCAATAATTTTTCATTAAAATTGAAGTTGTTAATAAATATAATTTATTTTGTTGGTGTAATTAACATAATCCAATTGTCAAACTTGATGAAAATCCTTTATCTGTTTCAATAAATTTAACGGTAAAGACCAAATTGCATCAATTTTGCAAAAGTCGGGACCAAATTGAAATTAGAAAATACTTAACGACCAACTTGATATTTTTTGACGAAAACAGCGACAAAAAAAGTAATTAAACCTAAATAATTTTTCAAATTCCAAAATGGTCTGAAGATTGTATGGATTGGAAGAGAGAAATATATATTAAATGCACGATAACAGCGTTCAATTATCCAAAAGAGAATTTCCGCAAAAATAGCTAACATATGGGATTCAAATAAAAATATTATTTCCGTCTAAAACCTTGGCATAAATCTAAAATATGATGTATATATTTAATTTTATATTTTATTATCTATTAACATTAATTGTTATGTTTTATAAAAAAAAAACATAAAAAGACAAAAAAATTAATTTCCATCCATTTCTAAAATATACATGATAAATAGTTATATAATATACCATTAAACTTATTAATTTGTCATTATGAATAAAAAAAATTTATATATATATATATTGTTTCGACCCGAAGGAAGAGTATTTAAAGTCATCCTTAGGAATAACCACCGTGTTTTCGATGTATTGTTCTATTTGAAACGTGGAACTCTATCACGGTTCTATCCTTAAGAGGCACCTCGGAGGGTGGAGGGAGAAATGAGTATTTAAATTGCGTTTGACCTCGGCTCCTAAGCGAATGTTGAGCTTATTGGGTGTACAAGAACAATACTTTCGAGGCGCCTTTTAAGCAAAAAAAATTGTGACGGAGTTCCACGCTCCAAGGGAGACAATACCTCGCGGTGGGTGTTCCTATTAATGCTGCCGAACAGACTTGGGTCGGGTTGGAACATTGACACTGTCTGTGGGATGATAACTCCCCTTGTCCTCGACTGGGGGGCTTGCCTAGTTTAAATATTTTTTCCTCTCTCACCCTCAGAGACGTCTTTTAAGGAAGAAATTATGGCGAAGCTCCACACTAATACCTCGGGAACGCGGTTGTTGATTTTAACGATATTGTCAGACTTGCGATCGGAACATTAGCATCGTCTTTGGAAACAACAACTCTCCTTGCCCCAGCTTTAAATACTCTTTCATTCTTCCACCTTATGAGACGCCTTTTAAGAATGAAACACACCTTTTAAGAACGAAACCGTGACGAAATTTCAAGTTTTGAATATATATATATATATATATATATATATATATATATATATATATATATGTCACACAATTATATAAAATATCAACAAGATGATAAATAAAACATACCAGAAGTAAAATGTAACGATTCAATGTATGAGTCGATTTAATCAAATCACATGATTTTCAATCAAATCAATTGTTAAATTATACAATATATTTTCCAGCATTATGCACCGTGAATGAATTTATAAGTATACGCAGCATTACTAATATGATCTGAAACGTGATAAAAGATAATCCTAGCCCAAGAAAAATATACAAAATCATTTTGTACAAAATCTGTTACTTTATTTGTATAAATAAAAATAATTCATTTATCGTGTGTTCATTGCTTTATTATTTTTATTAGTTTTTAAGTGAAGGAAAAAAGAAGGTAAAGAAAATTTATATAAAAACTAGAAATATATTTATATTCTTGCATGGAATTTTTAGCAACGGTGGGGAAACTACGGAAAGCAATTTGTATCTTTGTGTGTGAAAGTAAAATAAAGATTAGATAAAGATTACGTTAGAAAGAGCAATCCTTGTCTATTCAAACTTTTGAACTTTTCATTAAAGATAAACAGTTTAGTTATTTTTTGAAACTTTAGATTTTATACCTTTCTCTATTGTTCAAATTATCTCTACTAACATATTGATTATCAATGATGATTCGAAACAATTTGTCTACCCGCATTCCATTTTATCAAAAATATTATACATAGTTTTTATTATTTATGGATGAGGCATTATTAGTTTACTTTTTATCAAAAGAGAGTTTCTTGAGGTCATTACTAAAAAATAGCATATTACTAATGATAATATATTGACAGAAAAATACACCGATAAAATAATATTTATTAATAGATTTTATCAACAAAAAGAATTTTTGGTAAAACAAAACTTATCGATAAAGTTTTAGGATTTTAGTTACTGAAAGAAATATTTGACAGTAAAATTTGTTGGTAAATAGTGGATAATTTATATTTTTTATTATCATTATAATTTAAAATTTTTATTATTGACAAATGAAATTGACACTAAATTTTCTGTTTTAGGTTTTGATCATATCATACGTCAATAAATTTTTGAGTGACTGAATTTTTTTGTAAATCAGTATGTAATTGTATGTATGGTTTGAAAATTTTAAAATATGTTGATAAATCTAGTGTAAATTTCTTTTTGTAATTTTTTTTTTCAAAATTTTTTATTAATTTAAACGGTAAAATGTATGTCAACTTTTCTACTAAATCTAACGAAATATTTATTATAAATTAAATGGAGATAGTGAGAATCGGAAGAGAAAAAAAAAAGAAAAAGAAAGAGGAAGAGGAAGAAAAAGAGGTGACAATGACGATAATAAGAACTATATGACGATGACAACAACGACACGACTATGATAACAATTATGAAGAAAATAAGAAAAATGAAGTAAATAAAGTGGACACAACAACGATGACAATGGTGGTGGTGTTTGCAACGACGACAATAAAAAAGAATAAACAAAATGAAGGAGAAGAATAGGAAGAAGTAGAAAGAGAATGAAGAAGAGAAAGCGAAAAAGAAGGTAAAAGAAAAATTAAAGAAAAAATAAACTAAATCAAAATATTTAACAATAACTTTTACTAATTCAAAATATTTAGTCAATAATTATCAACCAGGAATTTACATACAGATAATTATTGACCACCAACAAATTTTTTTATCTATTATTAAAAAATTTCTATGAAGATTTTACCATCAAATCTTTAACCATCCTTAATTTTAATTTATGACTGATTTTTGTGATTACTTACAAATTTTGTACAACATTAAATCCAATTTTATTTTATTTAAACTACAAATACATTAATTATTTGAGTAGAATTTAAACTATGGTTAAAATTGAAAATGACAAAGGCTAATATGGTTGAGGTCTTAGTCGGTCCATAATATAAAAGGGTAATTAAAAAAACAAAAAAGCATCTATGAACAGTGTGGCTACTAACCCAGGCTCTGATTGGGTACCTCTGCAGCAGGTTTTGGATGTGATGAAAAGATTTCACAGAATGGTGTTGTAGTTACACTTTTTAGGTGCGTTTGTGTTGAATGCAATGTTGTGAGAAAAGTCCAAGTATGATAAAAATTAGGTCAAGTCCAGCTACCTTCTTTTGTCTGCATCTACTTTTCCTCTCTCCAATTTGCCTAAGTAGTGTGTCATTGCAGCAAAAGTAACTCAAATTAATTCAATCACTATTCAATGATAATAAAAACCATTGATTGGGGTTGCCGGTTGCCATATGACATGGGTTAAGTTTTAGGAACGTTGCTTCTCGGCATAAAAACAAAAGTCGGTGACTTTTTATATGAATTTAATAAAAGTATGACATGCGACATTATTTTAGTTGACCGATAAATGTTCTTAAATCATTAAGAGTTGAAAAGATTATGTGTCATTGCCTACTTGCATATTAATATGTTAGTTTTTTTTTTTTATATAATTTTGTTTTTCTTTTTATTTTGATTACATAGATATACCACCACGAATGTATAGAATCTAAAGCTATACATGCATGCATAGTTAGTAATGTTTATAAATATATAAATAAGGAAAATCAGAGTGTGGCACTATTCCCTCGTGTTGAGGAGACCTTGGACAACCTAATACATGTGTTATTGTTAAAACTTAAAAGGGTTATGTCCCTTTCTCCTTACCTACATTGTCGGTGAGTGAACTCACGAGATAGTATTTGCTTTTAATGTCCTTGCACAATGATTAATAAGTAATTTATTTTCATTAAAAAAATTACTCCCAAATAGTACTATCATCATTTAATTTATCCACTCTCTGTTACGGTGTGTGTGTTGAGTGTCTGGGTAGCATTGATGTGGAAGCAGAGTACTTAGAAAGAAACCTGTGTGTCCGGTGAAGGGTGTTCGATTGTAGTTGTCCTGTTTCTGAATAAAATAGGAAGTTGAGGATAAGCACTTTTACAGTAAAATATTGGTAACAAAAAGTGTAGACTACTTTTTAGTTTTCAGTGATAAGCAGCAGCATGCAATGCATGCTCATGCTCTTCTTTTCTTTCTTTCTTTGTTGCTAGTTAGGACAGAGACAAGCATGCATACATGTAAGAAAAAGTATCCGCAAACAACATCACTTCCTATTCACAAAAGTAAGTTAAAGAAACCGATTCATTTTTCATTCGATTCGATGATTTCTATCGTACTATGTTGCCTCAAAGTACTCTCATACCTAATTCACTGAATTCAATGCTATATCCCTCCTTATATTTCTGTGCCCTGCCCGCTACGGCTTCAAATTAAACTCACAAAATATTTTCCCCTTTCTTTAATTTTACTCATAATCTTAAAAACCACACTTTCAGTTTGGTTTTCAAATTTTTTATTCGAGCACTGGTGAAAGTAACACTCGTTTTTAAAAAAGTAAAACAAAAATAATGCTCTCAATTTGGTCTACTAAAATTGTGTACCACCAGCACATTAGTCCTAAGAAAATGTGATTGAGTGTGAAAAAAAAAATAGTATTTATTAGTTAGTGCGATTTGAGATAGCATCACTACAACTCAGTTCAAGTTGGTAGCCAGAAGTAGAATAAAGCCAAAAAAAGCTTAAGATGAAGACATTTGAGTGAAGTTTATCGATGGCAACAACACAATCACAAAATTATTCACGTGAAATTGCCTTTGCCTCAGATATATACACTCTCCTCCTCCTTCTCTGCAGTAGTATTGTCATTATCAACTTTACCATTTTTTTTTTTCATTAGCTTTTAGTTTCAAGCTAACAACAATAAAAAGATTATCCAAAATAGTGTCTGCTATATCAGACAACTTGGCAACTTTCACCAGTTTCTTCTTCTAAATTACAACATAATATTATGTAAAACATGCATACCTAACTGTTTGTAACAAAAGCTGAATACACAATTTATGTGCAATTACAAGTTTTTTTAATTCCTTCTGCAAATTCAATTTCCTAACATTCTTGTTCTTCATTATTCAGAATACGAGACTCAACGTTTGGACTACTTATTTTTTGTAGCCACCATTCCTACAAAACAACGTGTTTTCAAAATGAGATACGGCCTTGTCCATAATATAGTTTTAGATATGGGCCTAGTCCAATTCAAACAAACACACGATCAATAACCATTTTAAGGCAACTTTCCTCTACCTCCATAAGTTTTTTTATGAAAGTATTTTTCAATTTTATATTTTGAAATATATAATTCAGAATATAATTCTTTATTTCAGAATACACAATTTCAAATACAAGTATATTTTGGATTGTACAATTAGTAATGTATTTTTTATTATTTTAGTTCAAAAAATAAAATATATTTTAGATTATACAATCAAAATACAATAAAATTTATGGAGGTGTAGGTTGAAATTAGAAAGGTGCAAGAAGAATACATTTCATTTATTTTGAAAATTTTATTCCGGAAATCTCATTTCAAAAAGCCTGTTATGAAAATTTTGTTCTGAGAATTTTGAAAAACTTGTTCCAGAAATTTTTTGGAACATGTAATATGGAAGTCATTTCTATAAACAGTAAATTGAAGATTTTGAAGATTTGAGAGGGTGAACAAAAAATTTGTGGGAGTGCAGGAAGCAAAATCCGATAAGAAATACCTATTTTTAATTATCTGTTTACTTTTGGACCCAAGTCTTTTCTTGCTCTGGTCGAACCCAAATATACGACAAAGCTATCATTGTAGTTACTATTTGTTACTATCTCTTGTCAGTTTAGACTGTTGGGATGCAATGTTTCAAACTACTATTTAACCTTTGTACTCCAAAAAGAAACCGTGAACTTAATATGTTAGACTTATTTTATGTCAACCTATCACATAGTTGAAAAACGCTATTTGTTACAAATTTTGGTTGAAATCACATATCTGACATTATAGTTCATTTATTTTGTATTTTGCTTTGTTAACAACGCAATCACTCTAGATAGTTATATTATCATTATTTTAGTAATGTTCTAACATGTTCTTAATATTTTTGTTTTTCGTATGCGTAACTACCTATAGAAAGAAAAGGGCATGAGTTCACCATCAAAAGTTTGTTGTTATAAGAAAATTAACACGGGTGATAAAAAATTTTAAATCTTCATTATACCTTATTTTAGAGAAATTGATCAATTTAATATTTAGTATTTTTTTTTATGATATCGTATTTATTTTTAGTCATCTTATTACTTCAAGTAACTTAATTATAATTTTTTTTCCTATCTATTCTTAAAAGTTGCTTGCATAGTACACCTACAATTTAATTTATAAAAGCTCATCATGTACAAGCAAAAGCCTAAAACTTTGAAAGTACCCATAGCTTGGGTAGGTGGGTGTTGGCGATATTTCAAGTTGAACCATCACTAAATCTTTTCTCTCTTCATTCTTTATTGTTCTCCTCTCAATAATACCTTCATTTTGTTAATATTTGTGCACTTAAAACTTATTATTGTAAATAACTTTATTTTACACACCTTAACTTGTTTTGGGCTTTGTGGAGTACCTATAATTGGCCCAGATGAGGTCTGTTACATATGACTGAGAATAGTGTTAAAAGAAGATAGGTCATAAAACCTATGGCTGAACTGTGGAATGCATTCACTTCATAAAAAGTTTGTCATTAAAACTTCATAGATGCTAACCCCTATATAATATATTTCATTGCTGTTCCTCATAAATCTGCATTTATTTATTTATGTATTTATGTCTTTTCACTTCACCATAGTATAGTAGCGCAGCTACCTTAGTTCCTAATAACTTAATAAAAGCTCTTTGTACTGCTCTACCATCTCAATCTCATACATTATTTAAAGAATATTTTGTTTCAAAGGAGATATTTTATTTCCTCTTAATATTTATGCTTAGTATACCACATTACTTTCACTGCACCATTGAAATAAATGGTACTGTACTATGTGATTCTAGAATAGTAAAAAATCTAGAGTCCTACACACTGTCCAAAACAAATATAGATTCTATTTTTTATTTCATTCAATTATAATATATATATATAATATATACTTTTACACTATCATTAGAACATGTTTTCACAATTACAACTGATCGTGCCTTCAATAAATTACTTTCGAAATAGAGTATTACTAATTATAATTTAAGTGTAATTATTAAGTAATGCATGCATTAACATGTGTTAATTTCTACTTAGAAAATTAAGTTTAATATTCAACTCAGAGAGATATGAAATGAAGTGGGAAATATATAAAGTGACAGAGAGAGGAATAAATAAGATTTATGAAATCTAATTCTGACGTTAAACCGCACGCTTTGCGGTAGCAGTGCGATCAGAAAAGCACGTGAGGGTTCGTCCACGCATGATTATCAAAATCACAATGTTAACAAATCATTATTATAATTCCTTCCACACACTATTTTCAAAACAAGTAATTTCTTAATTATGTCATTTCTTGTTCGCATCCCAAAACCCACTGTTCCTCTAAATCCTTCATCATTATAAGTTAACGTAAAAGGAAAACACAATCAAACAAATAGTGGGTTGGTTTGGTTGCTCGGTCAAACCAAAGCTACTCACCCAAAAAGAAAAAAAAAATGTAATTAATTAATTAGTTATTAGGAATAAATGAATAAAGTTAAGGTGGATGTTTGTATTATCCTATGGCCGACATAACTTGTTTTGAGACAAAACATATGGGGAACATAGATTGCGACTTAACTCACTCAAAAGAGAAAAAAAATAAAGCATTACAGAAAGAAAACAGAAAAAAGATGTCCCTACGCTCAAATTTAAGAACAAAAAGAAAAAGTTAGGAGCTTTTTGCAGTTTTACATTTGACTATCATTATTCATTTTGTTCCATTTCAAAGTGTAGCCTTTTCAAATCGCATGTGCCTGTCAACTTCCTTTCAACACATAATTTAATCCCCTACCTATCTTCACATAAACTACCATTACCACCAAATTATCACTTAGTTTCTTTCGTTCCAAAATTATTCCATGCTCAACCACGTTTTCCTCCCTCTACAACTTCATTCATGAATTCAAGAAACCGACCAAAGGTTAAGCTAGAAATGTATTTTCGGATTGCGAAATTAAAATTCATCTGCCCAACAACGAGAACAAATATCTGGGACTTTGTTTCATACTTTGGTAGATTCTAGCCATTATAGGTAGCTATAAGTTCAAATAATGCAATTGGGAAGTCTCTTTTTTAGAAGGAATATATGTAATATAATGATTAATAAGGGCTTATTTCCAGAGACAACGTAAGATTGGTGAGCGCAAACAATTACAATATTACATATAATTATATATAATTATATGCGACTCCAACTAACTGACAAAAATTTTCCTAAAAAATGCTGATACTAATATTAAGAAAATTCATAATTAATGATATTTTTGTAACAAAGAATATGTTTAAACTTCAATTTCCTATTGAGAAACCAATTTATCTGGTTGTCAAAATCTTGATCACTAATATTAATAATTAATTTGAATATCAATTAAAAAATAATAATTTAGTTTCCAATTTAAAAACTATAATTATAATTTTTGTTCAAGATAAAAACTATTTTAATTATCAATAATTTTTAGTTTATAAATTAATATATAAATTGGTCAATATAATAACTAATATAATAACTAGTTATATATAGTTATTAAAATTTGTCTTTGTTTAAAGATTTAAGAATTTTTTTTAGTGATATATTTGTTAATGAATAATCATTTGTTATATAGATTGATGTTGTACATAACTAATGAATGATTGATAGAATTTTTCTGCTTTATAATTATAAATTGGTGACTAATATAATGTAACTTTATTTTTTATAGTGCGCTATATATTTTTATTGGGTATATGAAAGTCATGTTGTAATTAATTATACTTGGTGTTACAATTATATTTGTGGACAAATATGTATTAATGTTCAAGGGCTTATTCATCTGAAAAAGAGAAAATAATATCATAACTCCATTTTATTATCTTGTGAAATAAATGTATTATCTATGTCATGTGTATATATTTTCTTTTAATATATACATGTGTAACTTTTAGTTTGGTAAACCTTATTGAGAGGTGTTATTACATGTATGATTATATTAGGTTAGGGGATTTATAAATAGGAATTGTATTTTTCATTGGTGATTGAAATACTTTCACCGAATATTCTTGTAACAGCTACGCATCAAAGACTCCTTGTTTCATGAAGAAGAAAAAAGTATGCATTTTCAACTTTTCTGTTCTTTTTTTTTTTTTTTTATGAAAGTTTTTTTTATTTTTTTAATTTTTTACTTTTTTTTTTTTTTTAAATTTTTTTAAATTTTTTTTTGTTTTGTATTTTGTTTTTTTCATTTCCCTTTCCATTGTCAATTTTCACCTTTAAATTACAAATCACTTTATCGTAACCATCTTTATATTTTCAAATATTTGCAGCTTGCTTTCTGGATTAGAATAAGATTCAGATATAAATTATTTTGAGGATGTTTCAAATTAGCATGTATAACACGAGTACTAGTCCTTCGTCTCATTATTTTACGATATAATTAATTGGAGACATTATTAGATAAGAAATAACAAACGCTTTTCTTAAAAATGAAAAATATTTTGAGGAAACAAAAACTGTGAATGTGGAGACAGACATAGTGAGAGAGAGAGATTATGATAGTTAAAAAGATGCATGATGATAGCAAAGACATTATAGAAGGAGATCTCACACGTTGTGAGTAATTTATGCATCATTAAAGGCAAATTAAATAGGTTTTAGTATTTGGTTAGTTTTGTACTTGTGTTTAACCTGGGCAGTGAGAAGAAGATAGTACCCTCGTGGTCATGCATGGTATCACAGAGAGAGAGAGAGAAAGAGAAAAAGAAGGAAAAGTTTGGAATATTCTTGTCTGTTTTGGTTATGGTTCACGGCAAAAGATAGAAGAGATGTTCAGGTGAAGGGGTTGGAAATTAATGTTGGAGATGGCATTACTCGGAAGAATGCTGTATTGGTGTTATAGGTTCCATTTTCAGTACACTTCCATATAACGTAGTGCTTCAAACAAAAAGATGCAATAGTCAAAGCAATGGTCAAAGATGAGGGCATGGTGGGGAAGGATCTAATAAGCGCCGAAAGGTACACACAGGACACTGATCATAACCCTTCAAGGGACACACACCAAAACACATTATTTTTATTTTCTTCTTCTATTCCCTCCTTTTTCTCCTTCCATTTTTCTTTCAATTTTTGAACTTGTGTCTCCAAACTAAAGTCCAGTTGTAACTAGTCTAAAAGGAAGGGACCCATTGCAAAAAGTTCACAACAACACTAACAATATTATGGTTTTTGTTTCTGTCCTATGTGTATCATGATCTTTGCTAGTTATACTTTATTTTTTCACTTTTGAATTTCGATTATCCAACTTTTGGTCAAAATTGTGCTCCCTCATAATTAGTGGCCCCGGACTTACCTTTCTAGTGTAACTAGTACACAACTATATAGGACCAATTATTACCTTCTCCTACACTCTTTCACTTTGCTTATTTCTTCCGCTCTTCCCATTACGATCATCAAAACCTCACTTCCCTTTCAACATAAAACACCACACATTTTAACGTATAATTCATTTACATTTAACAGCTTCAGACCATGACTCTGTTCTAAAAACCTGTTGCGTCAATTTTGTTGGCTAACTGTTATTACATCAAACCAAGACGTTTAAATTGAATAAAAACATACGCAACTATGCACCGTCATTTTCTAGAATTATCATCATGAATCAGTCGCAAGAGATGAAGCTTATAATGTTCGTTTATTAAATATCTTAGACTTTGATGGGCTATTTAAAAATCAAATTTTAAAGTAAAAAATTACACCTTTAACAAAAATGAAGAATTTAAGAAATATGTACTCTTCCAAAAAACAAAAAAGCATTAAAATTTTGTTCCTAGTAAAAAGTAAAAGCAAATGACTGAGTATATATAAAGTACAGAGAGAGACAGAGGGAGAGAGAGAGAGAGGTGTGGCTGCATGTGAAACAAGCCTAGCCGAAAGAGAAAGAAGCACTCACAATAAACGCCAGTTTTCAAATTCTTCCAAGACTAACTCAACGAATATAACCTCAGCTTTTTCCGTAGCACACTGGTCGCACCCGATGGACAAAAAACACTAAAGCGGATAATCATACGTCCCTAGTCATTTTGTTCCAAAACTTGGTCAATTTCTTATTTTCAATTATTTGGAAACCAGAAAATTAAACTATTCCACACATTTGATGCGAATTTACCCAAAATGGTAAAAAAGACATTGTGCTAAAGGTGCTGCAATATATGTAGGCATTGAATGCTTTTCGCATGGATGGCAAGGTGATACCAACAAATAAATAAGATGAAAGGGATTACACAAAAGGATTTCCTTCCCATTATACTCATGAAATCATGTCAGTATATTAACAGGGACAAAAAGCTAAAGGCGTAAAAGAAAAAAAAAAAGAAAAAAAGAAAGAGAAATGATAGAAAACACAACAAAGGAAGTTTGAGTTAGTACAGTGTCAGCTAGGTCTAGCTACGGTTGTGATGAATTATGAGTGTCAGTCCAACTCATTGAAATGGTGCATCAGCTAAAGAGACTGGTCCGTTCGTCCTTGCGTTGCATTGCGTTGTGTTGCATGCTAAAACACCATCACCACTTCTTTCCTTCCCCTTTCATCATTATATGCACAGATTCTCATCCTACCTCGTGCATGAGCTCATTCCATGCCAAATATTGGGGTTTGAAAGAGACTTGGTTTTGCATGGGATTGGAATGTGTGCAGAGTAGGTCCAATCCAGTTGCCGTAACCAGCACTGCTCTCATAACTAGTATTGCTATTTAGAGAAAAGATGGGCGTGGCGAATGGGATTGAACAGCTTAAAGAACCACTGCTTCCATTTCCATGACCATGACCATTAGCATTAGCGTGACCATGAGCACTTTGTTGCTGAACAAAGACGCCTCCTCCACTGAAAAACGCGGCGTTGTTTTCACTGCCGGTACTTGAGGGGGCACTTGAGAGGTCCATTTGGAAGGGTGAAGTTGTAGTAACACTGGTAGTGTTCCTGACCCCCCTGTTGTCCAGGGTAGGATTGTGGTACCCCAGGATGGACCAGTAATCTGAAGGGTCTTGCTTGATAGGGATGGCAAAGCTTAAGGTAGAGCTGGAAGGCTGCTGCTGCTGCTGCTGCTGTGATCCAAAGGTCACGGATGAAGCTGACGATGGATCTCGTTCGTCGGATCGGCTTGCCTCGTGGCTTTTGCTCTCAGATGCAGAATCTCCGGAGGTTTTGTTCTTGCTGGATAAACCCCCAATGGGAAGTGTGCTGTTCGCAATGCTCTTCACGTCGTAGCGACTCATGTCGAAGTTTGTCACTGCATTTAACCCCCTGAATTTGATAGCTGCAATGTCATAGGCCTCCGCAGCTTCCTCTTGAGTGCCTAATTTTTTTAAGAAAATTACTCCTTTTAGTTAGTATCAAATCATAAACTTCAAAACAAAACAAAAAAAATAAAAATATGCAACTTGGCAAGTGGCAAGGGATTTTTGGCCATTTGGGTAGTTTTAACAAACACCTCATTGCCAGCAGCAGCATCTTGTGTGTATGTGTACAAAATTTTAGGAAGTTGTTTCCTTTTCAAAAAAAAGGACATGTGTAGAGGAATGGAAAGCAAGAAAGTAGACAATAATTGATGTGAATATAAGGAAGATTTTGATGACTCACTGAAAGTGCCAAGGTAGAGGTCTTTGTTTCCGGCAACTCTGCCTATTCTCGCCTGCCATCGGCCATGCTGGTGGTGTCTGAATCAAATTATTTTATTCATTCAGAATCAATAGATATCCGCTAGCGGTCAAAAGGAATGAAAATGAGGCCACAAAACGTTAAAACCTAAAAGTACAACATAGACAAATACCTCGTCACTCCTCTGTATATAGAGGCCCCCCTAGAGAAACCACTGCTCTTCCTGTAACATGGAGGGAGCCAAAATAAATTAAACATGCCCATAAAACTATTCTCCTACCTCACATTTTAATAAAAATAACTAATTTTACCTTCGCAGAGAAGCAACAAACTCTTGCCTCGTCATGTTCTTCATCTCCCCCAGCTCCTTCTCATAGTTGGAAATCTGTGAAATGCAGAATAAGATTATCAACTATAGAAAGGTTTGAATCACGCACACAAAAGCTAACGGGTGCATAGTAATACATAATACAGGTAAAAATGAAACCGTGTCTTCTACTAACCGGAAAGTTGGTGGTGGTGGTTGGACCCCAGTACTTGAGAGCAGCGAGGTCGTAAGCTCTAGCTGCCTTATCTTCTTTGTCATAACCACCTAAACACAGAAAGGAGGAAGAAACAAAAAAGTCATTTTTTGACTAAAATGATTAGGATCCTTGGGAAGAATCTGAATCTAAGAAATGCGCAATCAAACTCATGATCATAAATGAACAGGAGATGGAAGAGAATATGTGCTGCTACGGTAAAACAAATGATGAGGTCAATGTCTAAACCAAGTCATGTAATGCTGCAAAGTAATAATCATACTCACCCAAATAAACTGAAACCACATAATGAGCAAAAGATCCCACGAGTCAGCAATCATTCCCCAGGTACAAAAGCCACGCAAAGAAACAAAACAAAGCACGGTCAGAATCTTTAACACCACCACCTCCATTCACTCACATCAGTCATCACACAAAAATAATATCATTAATATCACTAATGAACTAATGAAAAAGAAAAATAAAAAATAAAAAAGCACGCACTGTGCCACTCACTGTTTCACTTCGTAAAACCTAGACAGACATGACACTCGTCGCACTGTTACTACACACACAAACTCAGCAATCTAATGCTCCTGCGAGGCTGGCAGAGTAATCTGAACCATTGAGAAGGGTTTTCATTGGGATTATATACACGGTGAGCCACATTCTTTTACTCCCATTTATTCCGGTCACATTCAGTGGACCGTTTCACACTCAGTTCCAGATCTCGTGGACCCGGTTCGCGCCTGCACCCTCCCCGGTGCACGTTAGCCTCAACCCCTCTCTAACAACAATAAATAATACCTAAAACTAGCATGTAATAGTATCTTTACCTTGTCTTCCTTTCCTACTCTGTCCTTCCCTTCTACAACTATTGTCCCATAGATGAGCTTCATATCTCCCGGTCCATCTGTGCCTGAAAATAAGAAACAAGAAAAAAAAAACAGATAAATAAACAAAAACAATTATTTAGAAATGAAACAATGACGGCGAAAAAAAGGTGGCGATGAAAAAGATACCTGGTGACGCCACGGTAGATGGAAGTGCGCTGGCCGAAGGTGTCCACGGTTTTCTTCGGAGACGGCTTTTGAGGTTCGGTGCTTGTTTCTGCGGCGAAGCCGCGAGGAAAGCACGCGGCTATAGTTGTCTTCAGCTCCGATTCGTATAGGTTGTTGTCAGTGGAGAACTGCGGGAGTTGTGGCGGTGCAGCCGTGGCGGTGGTGTCTGCTGTGGCGGAACCGCCTAGAAAGTCCTCGAACTTGGGAGCAGCGGTGAATATGGAGAGGTTGGTGGCCCCTCCGCGGCCTGCTGCCTCCGGTGGTGCATCCACCGTGCTGTTGCCTGAAGTTATGGAATATTAATAAAATATTTTAGGAAGATTTTACTTAAAGTGAGAGAAAATAAATATTTTAAAGAGTATAGAGAGAGAAAAAAAGGAACCTGTGAGGGTGAGAGATGGATAGGAGGTGAAGGAGTGGAAAAGGGAGAGAGGAGAGGTAGAGTGAGAGGAAGAAGGGTTTGGGAAGTGATTGGAAAGAGAGAAAGCGAGAGAGTTGTTGTTGTTTGGCGGTGATGAAGAAGAGTCCATGTTGTTTGTGTGTTGTGTTGTCTTCGATGAGCGTGAAAGAGAGATTATGGGGTTTGAACTTCAGTTGGGGTCTTTGGAAACTGCGATCTTATAGAATCTATTCGAGAGAGAGATAGAGAGAGAGAGAGAGAAGGAGAAGGGTTGAAGAAGAAAGGGGTGAGATTATGACACAGATATAGAGGTGCTCCAAGAGAGAGACTCAACTCGACTCAACTCAGCTGCTTCTTAGGGTTCACCAAAAACGAGGTTCTTTCTCTTAGGATGGCTGTTGTAGATAGATATGCCACACAACAGTGACATTTCTATGCTATCATTTTATAAATATATATATTAACCTTTTTTTTTTATTATTACTATTACGTTCTAATAATACCAAATATGTTTAAATATGATCCATGAATGCATAAAACGCCCATGCCTTCCGTGCATGTGTGCATATATATATCTTTTCCTAACATATCCATAAAATAATCTTCACTCCCGCAACCGACAAATATCTATTCCTGTTCAAATTTGTGTCAATATGCATACGGTATCATCTTATTATACGATGCATGTCTGATACTGCGAAGAGGGAAAAAAAACAACATTTTGTTTTATGTAAATTTTGATTTGATCTCCAGCGCTATATGTGAGTGAGTTAGTGTGATTAAATTGAAATTGATGAGAGGAAATGAAGGAGGAGGGAGAGAAAAGATAAAAATAAAGAGGATGGTTTTTGGAGGAAGAATGGGCGGTCCCAAGATTGAAAAAGCATTGGTTGGGATAGAGATGGAAATTTTGATGCAATAAAAGTATGGGTATAAGAGAGATATTTATGGGTGAATTAAGTTATGATGATATAGTAATATAAAGATCGAAATACATAGACATGTGTATAAGAGATGATGCACCATTTTGTGTTAGTAATGTTTAGTGTATGATTGTAGGGAAGCAAGAGGGAAGAAGAGGGGACACGCTGACCCATCACCCATTTCGATTTCAACATGCCTGCTCTCTCTCTATTCATTTATTTCTCTTACAAAAAATTTTAACACCATGATTAGAAGAAGAGGGATAAAACAGAAGAATTGTATGGTAAAATTAGTATCATTTCTTTTAAGGATCGAAAATAATTTTAGAATGAATTAAGAAGTAAAATTTTTGAACGGATTGATGTGACATATTAAAAAGTTAGATTATTAAAATATCTCTATTGTTATATGTAATATAAAATTATTTTTATAAATTTTATTGAAGAATTGAAAATATAAAAAAATATTTATAAAAGAATAATACAATATATTTTATATATACATTTTGTATGAAAATAAATTTAATATATAAGATAAAAAATAATTTATTCACATTGAGACTTTTTTCTTTTTAATATTAATTTCAGAAGTAATAAAGTTTTACTATAACCATAATAAATTATGATCTGCGTTATTAATTTTTATTATGTTATTTTTTCATAATAAAGAGAATGAATATAAGTAAAAGGGTAATTTGGTAGTATCTCTCTTTAATTTTATTATGGGTTGTGAGATTAGATCTTCAGTGAATTTCTTTGAAGATGATGATATTTTGACTACTAAATTTTGATAATTTCTTTTTACAACATGATGTGATCTTGTATCACTTTTAAAATAACATTCTACTCACTTATTAATCATTGTTTTCTATTTTTTTTAATAATACATTCATTCAAAGCAACACAATATATAATTGGGACAATGATACTTTAACTACTAAATTTTGACAACTTTTTCTTATAATATGAAATGTTATCTTCTCAATGATTTTAAAATATTAAGAATGAGAAAAAAGAAAAAATGAAAACCACTTAGAAAAGATTTTAATATAAAATTGTTAAAATTTAATAATTAAAAAATCATTTTCCATACAAATAAGGCGTCTCTATAAATTAAGCCAAATAATGATAAAATATTATGGGAAGATAAACTGGCGTGTTTGTTTGTGTGAATTTATAAAGCGCAGCAACACATTTTCTTTTGACTCCTTCAACGTCTCCTCTTCCCGCCCATACTCCTCCCAAACCCTACTACTTTCATTTTTTTACCAATCTTTATATCAATTTCACAATTTTCCTTTTCAGAACTTTCTTCACCATAACTTAAAGCACACAGTTGAAAATCACAGACATTTTACGTCAAAACTTTTACGACACACAACCCTATAAGTCTAACAAAAATTTTAAAGTACATTAATATTTTTTTGTCAAATGTCTTCCAAATAAAGTTTAGAACAAATGAAATCTTCTGAGTTTTTCTCTTAGAAAGAAAGGTTAAAATAATACGATGTTTTAGGGAAAAATAAAATTATAACTAACTTTAAATGAATAAGTCGGTAAAAAATAGGAAATCTAAATACGGAAAAACCATAAAAGAGAAAAAAGTTAAGAACCAAAAATATTGTATAAAATTGTCTACTCAATATAATATTTGAGTAAAATCAAATTACAGTGGTGAAAACGAGCCTTTTGTCAATCACATAACTTTTTCTCTATAAAACTTGCCTAAACTTAACTTAAGGTATTCAAAATACCTAAAATATTAGTTTAGTCATTTTAGAACATGATGGGAACGTACAAATAAGAGTAGTTTTATCGTGTATTTAGAATAGACATACACTGTTTTGTGCATGTCACTCTATGGATGTCTACTCAATATTTTAATGTTTATAGTAAAGAAAATTTTAACATTTGTCGAAAAATATATGAAGCTATGTGAGTATTTTAACTTTTTTTACTCTCTACATGCAGTAATTATGTTATTAATTTTAACTTAGATCTCAAATTCAGATTAAAATATAAACTTAGGTGATTAAAAATTATATAATATTAAATCATATTTTTTATTATCTACATATATCTTATATTTTTTGTGTAAATAAATATTTATTTCAAATAAGATTTTATATTTTAATATATTTTACAAGTATATATAGATATTATTTTAAATCTTATTTTAATGTTTATATAAAATATATTTATATTTTAAAAATACTGTACAAGGTGACGAATGCAGACATTCGACCTGGACAAAATTCTGAACGTGGACAAATGTATCCAACAATCCAAACTTCTAACAAAATAGATTTGTCGAATTAATTCGATTCTGTATCATGTTATTGGCTCCCAATATTCTAATTAAAAATAAGCTAAACGTAAATAACAATATTTAATATGTAAATTTTTATTATATATATATATATATTAAAAATAGTTAATAAAATAATGTCAAATAGGATCTATTCTTTATGCGTACTTATGAGCTTAACCATCGAAAATAGGATCTATTTTTCATTAGAAAATTTAATTATATAAAATAAATATTTATCATGTATACTAAAATATAAATAATCATATACTTACAACACGGATCATCTATTGCCTCTGCAGCATAATTTTTTTTCAGTAACAATAATAATGACATTGACCTGATTCCTCTTTATTATTTTTATTATATTAATCAATAGTTTTGAATTTGAAATGTTGGGTATTAGAGAGATTAAACTGTAGAAGATCGATTCTGTACATACTTGAGATTTATTTCTCATAGTGTATAGAAAATAATTGTTAGATGCTTCATAACATATTTATTATCTATTTATCATGCATGTGTTGGTCTCTATCTTTTGCTTCTTTTTTTTCCAACTTTTATTGATATCTAAATTTCTTATACATTTATTTGATGTTATTCTTAACTATCTTTTATTTTCTTTTCTTTTTTGGCTAATATAAAAATTTATATTTTTTATTATTATTTTATCTCTGTGTGAATGGTCAAATAATTGTCAAAATAGTATTAAATAACCATTTTTTTTCTTTCTACAAGTCACCTTAATATAATTCTCAACTTAACGGATTTTCTCTATTAAATTTTAAATAAAAAAACTTTCTTTTCTCACCAATAATTTCTTTTACTGATACACTTAAGATTACTTCGCAAAAGTAAAAATAAAAATAAAAAAATCTTGATTTCAATAAAATAATTGTCCACTTTTTATTCTACTTATTTCTCTCCATCTACTATAATAAATATATATTCCAAATTTATAAAACGACGTAAAATATGATAGAAAAATAATATTTTGTCGAGATTCTAAAACATATTTGAAAAGAAAGTGGTTTTTTCTTGGGAAGCAAGAGAGCTAAAATGAAGAAAGGGAGTAGTTGATAGAGAATGCAAACGAAAAACATTACTGGTAGTCACAGAATCATTACTATAGTGTGGACCTTCCACAATAAATTCACTTTGTTGTCATTACACTAGTGACACATGTCAAAATAAATATCAAAATATGTTTTATGAAACTTAAATGGTTTCTTGAAGCATGCGTAAGACTATTAATGATTCGTTTTTGAAAGTGTTTTAATTAATTTTAATTCAATATATTTATGGTCAAATAAAAATTTATTCTGATTTTACAAATAAAAAGCAGGGTTTACCCTACTTGGAGCATGGATACAAAATTTAATGGAATCAAGTCTGAATATTTGGAGGTGTGAATATGTAAGCTCTTCTTTCATTAAACTGTGAGTTGGAGATTGATTATGAGATATTATAATTTTTAGAGTTTCAAGTTTGAAATGATAAAAAAATGTTTGTGGTGTGGTATTTCAATATGTTTTCCAAAACCCAAATATCTACAAGAATCTAAAGAATAAAGAAAACTAAATACTTTTTATAATAAAAAGGGCGTGAAATTATACATTGAGAAAGAATGTATTATCATTCTTGCATGTGAGATATTGAGCATTTCAACCACTGTTCTTTTAAAATGTATGGTTAAATGGAAAAATTGAAAAGAATATGTGTTGATGAAATCATCATTAGTTTTGATGCATGAATTATTATTTATTATCATTGATTTACCTTGAAACTAATCAACATGTTAAATGTAATTCTAGCCTCATATGAGCATCTTAGGTCTTGAAAATTTTATATATTAGCACGTGAGGGCGAAATTTTGTCATTTTAAAATATTTGTAATAAAATCACGAGATATTGTACATGATAACGTATGAAATACTAATATAATTTTAAAATATGTAGAAAATTTATATATAAAAGTACATAAAAATTAATCCAATGTTAGTAAAAGATATGAAAAATCATTACCTCGAGTAACTTTTGTTCATGATTCCAAAAACATACAAGAGATATTTTCAAGATATATAAATTTTAATTGTGATATAAGTTTATTTAAACCCAAGCTAAAAATACAATACAAAAAATGAATTATAATTCCGAAAGATTTGACCAACATATTTCTTAGTAAGCATGTTCATAACAAAATATATCTATTATTTTATATCTATTTACTATACCCTCAATACCATGTACAACAAATTGTGAGTTTAAGTCTCACCTTGTTTAAAATTGAGGAAGACAATGACTAAAAAGATAAAATTCATAAACTCATTGTCTTATGGTTTTGGGATAAAGGTAGTATCAACCATTTATCTGTATGTTGAACTCATGTCTCATTGATGATATATCTTTTCGGTAATCCTCTTTTGAAAGATTAAAAAATGGATCGGAGTCCAACTGTAAATCTAAGGTAAGGTCATATTCTTTTGACTCGATCTAATGTTTCAAGAGGATTGGAGAGGAAGACATAAATGATGATCACCTTGTTCTTTTTGGGGTAATGCAAGGAAATGACAGAGATAGAATAGAGGGATTGCTAAAAGATTTCATCCCACTATTGCTGGAAAGATTAGAATGTAATGGATAAGAAATTACCACTTTATCCTCGTTATATTTATTGTTAATACATTTTTCAATAAAATTTTGTTTTCAATTATTTGTTAATCATTTAATGAAATAGTAAAAAAATAATTTTAATTTATTCTAGTCTTTCAATTTTCATATGTTTTTCTTTGACGTGCCATGTGAAAATATTATTTACTTTAAATTTTTAGATAGCTTAATTTATTAATGTTTACCAATTTTAATTTTAAAAAAAATAAATATGTAATTTTAGTTTTAATTTATTAATAAAAATAAATAAAAATTTTATTATTAATAAACATCTAAAAATATAAAAGTTAAAAATATATAAACAATATATAATTCTATAAAATTGGAAGAAAAGAAAACAAATTTATTAAAAACTGTTACCTATATTATTAACAAACATAATCAAATTAAAAAAAATATGTTCATATCAAATAAGAAAAAAATTTATACTTCAAAGACTTAAAAACAATATATATCTATATATATATATATATATATATATATATATATATATATATATATATATATCTTATTTATTTTTTGTTACAACATAATTAAATTATTTTTATATAAACATTAAATTGATAAATGTCAAATTTAATTTTATACCAAATAAATTTTATTATTCATTTTTTATAAATATATTTTTTATTATTTCACACAATCAATATAAATTAAATAAATTATTCTAAATGATTTATATAACATTTTATATTACTTTTAACATTAGAGATATTTTGATAATCTCATTTTTTATCTATTAATTATTTTTTATATGTCACATCATTCAATTCAATCACAAACTTTCTTGAATTTCGCTTTCTAATCTATTCTAAAATCACTTCCTAATCCCTTAAAAAAAACAACATAAACTTCACCATCTAATCATTCTCATCTCTTCCTCCCTCTCTCTCTTCTTCTTATCATTCGTCTCAAAAGAACACGACCTAAGTCTCACATTGAATAAGAATGAAAAAATTTAGCACCATATAAGAATTAAATTCTTTATCTTAAAGTGTTGGGATAGAGATAATGTCAATTTCTTATAAATAAATTGTAGATTAGGTTCACATCTCATTAATATTGTATCTCCCATGATTTTCCCAAATATATATATATATATATATATATATATATATATATATATATATATATATATGTTTAGAATATAAA
>Ga0214545_1000058_pt1 | contig 109860 bp, 66 predicted proteins | sample CNSS4metaG_FD_160064 | JGI IMG/M metagenome (GOLD analysis project Ga0214545, IMG submission 160064) | Root nodule microbial communities from cowpea collected in UCLA plant growth center, Los Angeles, California, USA - CNSS4 | ecosystem: Host-associated > Plants > Roots > Nodule | place: USA... | reverse complement strand
TGTTTTGGTTCACATGAAATTTTATTTGGTATTCTAATATAAAATGTAAACAATTATAATTTATTTTAAGGTATTTGGCATCGAAGAAAATCCTTCTAATATTGAATATTTCATAATATTATGTTTTCTTTACCGTAATTTTTTTTCTTTTATAAAAATTAATATTGAAGTAGTTAGAACACGGGTACGGGTATGTGTACGAGATTATACCCGTTACCCGGTGGGGATGGGGATGGGAAAAAAGTTTGATACCCGTTGGATTTGGGTATGGGGATGGGGATGAATTTTTTATGCGGGAATGGGTATGGGATAACGAAACCCGTCCCCGCCCCGCCCCGCCCCGTTGCCATCCCTATTGACAACTTTAAATTACCCACCGCCAACGTTGAGGGAGGCGTTTCACTCAATGGGTTAAATGAAAGGTCAGCTTTGGAAGGGAAAAGCAAATTGTAAAAGCTTAGGGTTAAAGTAAAAAAATATAAAAGGTTAACTATGGTATTTCACAACTTTGATAGGGTGTAGGAAGAAAAAAGGTTGGTTGCAGGAAGCGATACTCATAATCTTTTATCCAAAAGCACACACAACTTAAGTAGTAATTATTTGTTCCATGTAAGCAAGGGAATTGCTTCCTACACTCCTCAAATTTCTTCATGCACCTTATCATTAATGTGAAAAACCCATAATAACCTTGATAAGTATTTCATTTAACCGCAACTTTCCCCCACCTTTTTCCTCTTCATCGTGAGGCTACTATTGGTATGGCTTGAAGCGATGCATATCATCCTTAAAGACATTGTGGTGCGCGCTCGTCGTAATTGAACTTCTATTGGGCACCCATTTTAAGCATTACAAAGAAGTGTAGTAAGATAAGTACTTTTAATGTTGAGAAGATAGTTTATCAGAAAATGAAATCCAAAAAGAGGAAGATGCATGAAAACGCATACTGTAAAATACAATCCATAGTTGTTCACCGGAAAAATCTTTCCGACAATCTCATAATTGTCTTTCCCGTAAATATTTTTGAAAAATTATTTTCGAAAACTCCAAAAATTGATTTTCTAGAAAAATGTACAAAAAAAAGATGATTATGAGACTATCCAAAAAGTTCATTCCTGTAGACAACTAGGATTTATATTTTTCCGTGTGTGTTTTCTTTGGGGTAAGGGGAGGTGTTGGTCACCATTCTATGTTTGACAACTCTAACTAGGGATGTCAACAAGATGTGGTGGGTACGAATAGTAGTTCCTTGTTACTCTTCGTACTGGATCAATATTCATCATGTATCTGTGCGAGAATCCATTATACAAGTACCTACATATTTATTTAATATCCACAAATATTTACCAAAAAAAATCTAAAAATATTTAACAAAATAGTTTAACCATAAAAATCTATAAATAAAATTGTATAAAAATATATAAAATCGTATAAAGTTATAAAAAGTTGTATAGTATGAAAATAAAAAAATATCTATATAAAAATCTTTAAAAGATCTTTATATATAAAATTGAATTTTAAACATTCAATCAAACATAAAAATATCTAAATAAATTCAAATAAAATATAATACATTATTATCATAAGTTTCAATAAAGTCCAAATAAAATTACAAAAGTAAATATTAAATCACGTTTAATACAATACAAGTTCTTTAATAAGTGTTTGGATCAACAACCCACTTTATTATATATGAGGGTATTTTGGTAAATTAAAAATTAGCAAGTATGAGTATCTAAAGAAGGATACAGTTACTATGATACTCGTACATATGGGTATAGAAATACTCCTACTCTCAATATTTATTTATAATATCATTTCTTATCAGTTGCAAATTTTATTTATAGATCTGATTTTTTTACATCCGTATCAATAACTTACATTGAACTTACATCGAATCGGAAATGTTCTACAATTTGCAAATTATTTAGGAGCTCACAATTGCAAATCAAATTGTGCGCATTAAGTTTTCTGGAAGTATAAATACAATTTCGAAAACACTATCTACCACCCCAGCTTAATAGTGTTCAAATAAAATGGACAAGAGTGAAATTAAATTAAATTATGGGTGCTGGAAGAAAATGATGGATTGCAAGAAGCAATTCATGTAAGCAAACATGAGCATCTAGAGTCAACTACAACGCGATATAAAACAATACTTTACTTATATTCCAATATGGACCTTTCTAAACTTCTTCCTGGAATTGTTTCTACTCTACAAAATATGTTGAGAATATTACTTAATATCTTTTTTTTTTTATTTAAATTAGTTTTTGGGAAATATTTCAATTTTAAATATATGTTTCAGTTTTAGGAAATTAGTTATTATTTTAGATTAGAAGTGAGATATTCTAAATATTTTATATTTGGTATTTTGTTATATTTTGCTCTATATATAGGGTATATCAATAAAATACAAAAACATGTTCCGTATAACATATCACATATATCTCATATCTCTTATATTTTCAAAAGCCCTGAAAATCCCAACAACTGCTATCAAATCCATTGTTCTTATTGCCGATAGAATGGAAGGAAATATGTCACACGTCGTTATTTCACTCTTTGATGGTGAAAGCTATAATCTATGGGCGGTAAGGATGCAAGCATATATAGAGGGGCTAGATCTATGGGAAGTTGTGGAGGAAGATGATGTTCCCTTGTCTGAAAATCCCACCATGGCTCAAATGAAAGCGCATAAAGACAAGAAAATGAGAAAGGCAAAGGCAAAATCATGCTTGTTCGCATGTGTTTCACAAATGATTATGACCAGGATCATGACTCTAAAGTCTCCCAAAGAAATCTGGGAATACTTGAAAGCGGAATATGAAGGAAACGAGAAGATTCGAGACATGAAAGTTTTGAACTTGATAAGGGAGTTCGAGATGCAAAGAATGAAAGAGTCGGAGACGATTAAAGAATACTCAAACAAATTGTTGGGTATTGCCAACAAGATAAAATTGTTGGGAAAAGAGTTTTCAGATTCTAGACGGTGCCGGAAAGATATGAGGCATCTATTGCTTCCTTAGAAAACACAAAAGATTTGTCTGCAATTATCTTTACAAAGGTGATACATGCCTTGCAAGCATAAGAACAACGAAGATTGATGAGAGAAGATCATGAGGCGGTTGAAGGTAATTTAAATTACACTGAAGAGAATGCGCTCATAGTCAAGAAAAATAGAAGGAGCAAATACAACAACACACATGTTTTTCCATCTTGTCCCCATTGCAAGAGAAAAGGTCATCAACCCAATTGGTGTTGGTGGAGGCCAGATGTCAAATGTCACAAATGTGATCAATTGGGACATGTGGAAAAGGTGTGCAAATCTCAAGATTCTCAAGAAAATGTTCAGATTGTGGAGAATAGATTAGATGAGGATAAATTAGAGGAGGATCTACTTTTTACAACATCATGTGTCACAACCAACGAATCCTCAAAAGATTGGATTATAGATAGTGGTTACACAAACCATATGACTCATGATAGGGAAATTTTTAAGGAACTAAATAAATCAAATATTTCCAAGGTAAGAATTGGGAATGGAGAACAACTTGTTGTGAAAGGTATAGGAACAATTTCAATTAAAATTCATTCAGGTATCAAATTAATTTTTGATGTCTTATATGTTCATGAGATTACCTAGAATTTGTTAAGTGTTGCTCAATTGGTAGAGAAAGGTTATAAGATCTCCTTTGAGAATAAAGTACGTGTGATAAAAAAATGCTAACAACATAGAGGTATTCAAATGAAAGACAAAAGATTTGCGTTGAATTTTATGAAGGAGGAATTTGCTACAAAGAAAGTGAGTATGAAAGAAGGATCAAAATTAGAAAATAAATATCTTTGGAAGAAAGTAGATGTCCAAGTGAAGAAAGTAGATGGAGGTTCACATTCTAATATTCACAAAAGGTCTGATGCCACTCCAATGAAATCCACACCGGACAAAGAAAAAGAAGATGATGCCGATATAAGAAGAAATATGAAGGATGATACCAAATTGAAGAAAGATGTGATGCCATGGAAGAAAGAAAAAAATAAATATTACAAGCACAAAAAGAGGAGAAGATGAAGCATCAAAAGATGGAGAATCAAATATGAAGATATAAAATTTAAATAAATAGATATTAAGCAAGGGGGAATGTTGAGAATATTACTTAATATCTTTTTTTTATTTAAATTAGTTTTTGGGAAATATTTCAGTTTTAAATATATGTTTCAGTTTTAGGAAATTAGTTATTATTTTAGATTAGGAGTGAGATATTCTAAATATTTTATACTTGATATTTTGTTATATTTTGCTCTATATATAGGATATATCAATAAAATACAAAAACATGTTCTTCTGTATAACATATCATATATATCTCTCGTATATCTCATATCTCTCATATTTTCAAAAACCATAAAAATCCCAACAAAAATCAATACTAAAACTCAATTTGTGACATTTGCAAGTCACAATTTCTAATAGAAAGAAGGATAACGACGATAAAAAACTTAAGCATTGCATTCACCTACTTTACAAAAATAGAAATTGAAACTCAACTTTGAGGATACCAGACCACAATAATTCCAACCCCTTCTTTCAAGTCATGATTTGTGTCCTCACTTTGAAGTTTTTTTAATGGTTTTCTCCACAATGAATAAAACACAACAAACATAAAGAGTTTCAAGACAACGCTTTTAATTTTTTTAATATAAAAAAAATAATGACGTGATGAACGTGTGATACTGCTCACCTGGTGGTTCGTTAACTAGGTCTTGAGTTAACTAATCACACTCACCAAAACAATTATGACAAAAAAGAAGGATACAGTTAGATTTGAGAATTTTCAATTAAAATTATATTAAATTTATAATTGATTGTCAATAAATTTAACTTTTGAATTAAGTTTTCGTAATTAACTTTGTTTGTGATGATTGAATGTCATAAACAGTTAAATAATAATGGTGATTATTATCTTACCATTTTATCTAGTTCAGTTCTCATTACATATCTTATTTTATTATTTATATTTAATAATTTTATAATTTATAATTTAATAATTTTTATATTTTAGTTAAAATTATATAACTATAAAATTATCTGAAATATTTTTAAATTTTATTCAAATCATAAAATCATAATTTTATAAATATACAATTTTAAATTAAAATTATAAAATATAAATTATACAATTATAAATTTATAAATTTAAAAAATTTAAACTTTAAAAATCTTTAAATTATAAAATATTTAAACAATAACTAATAAAATGAAATTGTGAACCTTAAATAAAGACTTACCACACAAGCCAAAAATAAAATATAAGGAGTGGCTATTTTTTTTAAATGTGAAAAAGCACCATTTTATATAATTAAACCTTACAATAATATGTAAATTACGCAAAAATCCTTTTTACAATTTAGTGCGTGTTGGCTGGTGATAAAACTGATTGTTTAGCATAGGATTAAAAAAGTTAGTCTGCCTTGTTGTTGGCGGTATTAGTGTCACTTCAGCTGTGATTTTGTTCCCAAAATCTTAATTGTTTCTTATTCTGAAGAAATTTTAGAGGCATGAATCTTCAGTAATCCTATGCCTTCTTCGGAACAGTTTTAAGTCTTGAGTTTGTGAAAATCGGTCTTCGGGCCTCCAGATTTTCTGTGTTTCGATCTATTTATCTGTCCAACTTCACCGAGTTTAGCATCTAGGTATTATGAATTAATTTCTAATATTCGTGCTATTTTATGATTCTATTAGCCCTTCCAGTCAATGGGGCATCTCTGATTTCCAAGTTAACCATAGAAAATGGATAAAATAGATTTTGCCTTTTGGTTTGCTTCTTGGTATCTTTGGATTCTTGATGACTTAATTTACTAAAATAAGCATGTTTGATGTATACAAAACCCAATTATCCGTCTGTATAAGTTTGATTATTGGTGAATATTAATGGTCTTCTAAATTTTGCTTCTGTTGCGTCGTAGAGAGATAGAAATTTTCATTGTTATCAGGAGAAGGATTTCAAGTGATAATGGAGAAACAAAGCAGTTTTCGGGCATCTACTATGGAAAAACAGAAGAGTTTTCGTGGATTTATGGAAAAACAAAAGAGTTTTCGCATAGTGATGGAGAAGCAGCTCAGCTTTATGGGAAGCGAAAGGAAGAAGAGCAAGGAGTCACCTGGGAAACGTGGTGACTTACCAATTCATTTAGCAGCTCGGGCAGGGAACCTGAGCAGAGTGAAGGAGATAATTCAAAACTATTCTAATTGTGAGACAAAAGATTTGTTAGCAAAGCAGAACCTAGAGGGGGAGACCCCTCTTTATGTTGCTTCAGAGAATGGGCATGCTTTGGTTGTTAGTGAGATACTGAAGTACTTGGACCTGCAAACCGCTTCTATTGCGGCCAGAAATGGCTATGATCCATTCCATATTGCTGCAAAGCAAGGTCATCTTGGTAAGACACTTGCAATTATGTTTGGGCCTAAGCTCCCCTTAATTTTCTTGTTTTGGTTTTGGATTTTGTAACAGTTTTACAATGTAAATGAATGGAGCATAATTACCCTGAAAAGATTGTGCGTGGGTGTGGTATCTTATTGATTTTTAGTTAATTATGATCTAAACCAAAACCAAAATTCCATACTGTCCTGTCAGTCTTTTTCCACAATTTTTCCAATAAGCCGCTCTTTGGATGTGTTACTTTTGATTTGTTTAAGACAGTTGTTGGAAGTTTGTGTTTCCTAGTTAAAGAAACATCGTCCAGGACTGATTGTATTCTTCCATCCTTCCCTTATCCCTGCCTGTGCAACTGTCTCTCTTTATGCATATTGAAAATGAAGTTAGAGAAGACATGAGTTGTATAATTGTGGCTTCTCAGTAAATTGACATGCACATCTAATGTTAAAGTTATTGTTTGTTCTTTTACGATTATATATTTAGCTTCAATGGTTTTACTACTTTGCCTATGAGATAGTGTTGTTTAATTTTCTGATATACTACTATGGGTGAGAATCCTAGGCAAGCAGAACCAAAGATATTTTTCACAAATAGCATGTCTGTTATTTCATTCTCTCTCGATATATCTCTGACTGAAAAAGAATTTTGCAGAGGTTTTGAGAGAACTACTGCAGTCCTTTCCCAACCTGGCCATGACCACTGATTTGTCCAACTCAACTGCTTTACATACAGCTGCAAGTCAAGGTCATATTGATGTGGTTAATCTCCTTCTGGAATCAGATTCTAACCTTGCTAAAATAGCCAGGAATAATGGTAAAACTGTCCTTCACTCTGCGGCTAGGATGGGGCACTTGGAAGTTGTGAAAGCTTTATTAAACAAGGATCCAAGCACTGGATTTAGAACTGATAAGAAAGGCCAAACTGCACTACACATGGCTGTGAAAGGGCAAAATGAAGAAATTTTGCTGGAATTGGTAAAACCTGACCCAGCAGTTTTACGCTTGGAAGATAATAAAGGAAATACAGCATTGCATATTGCCACAAAGAAGGGCCGTACTCAGGTGATTCTTTATTCTGTATAACGCATATTGGACATGATAAACTAATCACGTAGACAGTGTAACATCCTGGTCGGATATTATGAATTTAAATAAAATAAAATAGTAATAAAAAGTAAACATCATTTATTATAATTCCATTTCCCCAAAACATGGAAAATTTAAAACATTTATTTCATCATAAAATACCTCGAAATCCAAAATTCATAAAACTCTAATACAATAACTAAGTTCAATAATCCAAATGATTACAAAGTCTTTAAATTCCATAAAATAATATACTCTGTAAAAAATCCTCGAGATAGCCCATGCTCCGGCTTTATGTCTCACCACGTCCACCTAGAACCTTATCTGCTCCTATGTACCGCGTACATGATTATCGTCAAACACAAGCAAATAGGGTGAGCTAATAGTTTAAAACATATATATAAATCAAATATATATTCACACTCACACCAAAGGAATTCTATCATTTGATTCCATACCACATGGCCACCAGCATGTTCCCGTGTTCTATGTCTTCAGATGAATACCTCAAAATGTCTTGCTGTTACACCTACAAGCCACCACTTGTAGAACACGTGCGAAAAACCTGTTACGGACCACACTCCGTAACGCTAGGTGGAGTTCCCAATACGAACATAGTTCGTAACATCCCAAGACTACTAAACATGTCAGCCAAATACTGAGGAGGACAATCTATCTGGACCCATCTGTACGAGCCACAACTCGCACACTCACACCGTCAACACCACACCGTCAACACTCGCCAACCCGAGCCACAACTCAATAGTTTCTCGTGTTCATCCGCCATCCCGAGCCATAACTCAAGAGATGTCATTCCGAGCCACAACTCAAGGAAAGCCACGTGTTTAACCCCTATCCCGAGCCACAACTCAAGGAGTACATTCTGAGCCACAACTCAAGGAACACTCCAGCAAGCCGACCTTTGAGGTATCAACAAAGCATTGTAGATCACGCACATCCAAAGCAAACAAAGCTTCTGTCACTGTGATATCGCCTGGCGCTACTCCAGAGCCACCAGGCGAAACTCACTTCTAGACCGCCTGGCGGGGGACACGTGCCGCCAAGCGCCAAGCGCCTCAGAGCACACTGACCTTGCAGACATCGCTTGGCAAGACCACCCTCACCGCCAGGCGCCAAACGTCCCAGTGCACCACTGTTTTTGTAGCTATTGCCTAGCGAAGCAAACCCTACTGCTAGGCGCTACACCAGTACTCGTGCAGTATTGGTTTTTGTTCTAATCCAAGCATTGTTGCTCACGCACCAACTCTTCTCTGCCACTCATCCGAAATGCCACAATCCTGATTCATTATTGTCAACTCCACTTCCGATTATCATAAATCCTCTTATGTACATCAATTCACTATATGTTATCACGTATGCAAAATCTCAATGGTTCACACTTATGCTTTCATTATTAAGTGATACAAGTAGCCCTCTCCCTTCCAACATAACTACAACACTGATTCAACCTTACAAATTTTCTCTTAATCCCTTGCCACAAAATATCACATTCTAACACTTGCCTTAAACCATGCCTAACTTGTCCACACAAATATACCCAATTTCCTAATTCTCCTGGTCCAGCCACTCCATTTCCAATGTTGGTTTAGTTACTATTTTGCCTCATTTATAATAACACTATTTTCCCACTTACCATTTGAAGCCCAAACCTTCATATATTTCCTCAACAACACCAAGACACTCGTGATCTGTCATTGCTCTAATTGATTCATACTATTCTCTCCAGAATGCATCATTGATTTTTCCCTTGTGCTCTCACGTCCAGAAACAAAACTACCACCCTGACCTGCATTGTCGCCTGGTTGCAGACTAAGTCCCGCCAGGCGGCACATCAGTTTCTGAGGAATCGAAATTTTGTTGCACCTAACACAGAAACCCTAAAATCCCAAATTGCCTTTTTTCTGCCTAATTCCGCAATCCAATCCAAAAATCATGCATTCAGAGGCTCTAATTATTAAATTAAAGGTGATCATAATAATTCTTTCCTAAATTCATACATTAATTAATCTCATAACATAAAACCCCCAATTTCCAAACCCTAAAGTAAGTGTTCATACAATGTCCTCTAATTACTTTCCAGTCGCCTGGTAGCTTTGAAGGTCAATGCACAACCAATTCAACCAACTCATGTTTCGTGATAACTCCTATAATTGATAATTTCTATAATTTTAGGATTATATTATCACTCATCATTATCAAATACTTTATTATTAAAATAATAATAAATTAAATAACACACAAATGACATACATAAGACTTGAATCCAAGTCCTCTCAATGCAACTAAATACTCTCAACCACTTGAGTTGATACTTTTCCATGTTATACCAACTAACATTAATTGTCATAAAGGCTCCCACTACCTGCATTTATTAATTAATTATTTATTTAATTAATTAAATTTTGCGGGTCTTACGTACAATCTTTATTGGCCTCCCTCTATGCCTAATATCCTAAACCTAGTCTTTGTTAGTTATATAGTTTTCTGCTTGTTATGTACTTAAACATGTATTTTGGTCTATTTCTTGTGAATCCTCAACAAGGCCTTAATTAAAGGTTTTTTTTTACTATCCTACCAGGCTAGCACCCTATTATCCAACTTGTACAACTCCTTTTGGTACCCAGTAACCAAGCAGTTTCCCCCTTTTATAACATTTGTATATGCCCCCCTTCCATGTGAAAGAATGTTGGAGGCCTTCTCTATATATTGGTGTTCCCTACATTGAAAGGATTGCTTCATGAGTGGAGCCCGCCATTCCATGGGATTGTTCCCCTTCGGAAGATCTTTCATGTATAAGTATGAATGCCACTAGGACTGCTCCAATTCTGAAGATGTGGCATCGCCTCCATTTTTATTGGAGGTTACTGGATTCTGGCCTTCAGCCATGGAAGGTTGTTTTTGCCTTTTGTTGTTTTCTACTTCTGACAGTTTGCTTAATTTCTCTAGATGTTAGGGTAGTTTCCCCCAATACTTTTTCACTTACTTGGAGCTGATCTTATTGAGATAATTTCTCATGAAGCATCTGAACATGTCTCCAATATCTTCAATTTCCAAGTGGCCATTTGGAACTGGTACTAAATGATACAGCTTGTGGACTGTATAAAAAGTGAGAACTCAAGTTTGAGTATTTTTCTGAATAACAATAATTTTCTTTTGGGTTGAAGGTTGGATTTACATATTTTGCACTCAAGCAGTTCAGTCAAAAGTTTTTTCTTAAGCATTTTAATTATAAGCTATTCTGAAAGCAGACTAAGATGACCCAAAAGCACCATATTTACACGTGTAGAGTAGAACTTTAGTTTCCCAATTCACCAACTGTCATACAAACGAGTGAAACTTTAGACACCACTGCTGTGAAAGTTGCAACTTAATAGGTTCGTGACAATCATTACTCAATTTCATTCATACCTTGAAGGGAAAACCTGCTCCAGGATTATTGACTAAGTTACACACAGGCTCAACTAACAATTAACGGGCCATAAAATTAAGAAAAGAAAAATAATACCGACTAGAAGTTATTCTAACTCATCTACTGGTTAACATCTGTATATCAAGTACCATTCTGGCCTCCTATTCCAAGTGATGCTGATTAGTTCCTTCAACTCGTAGTCTTTGTTTTCAGTTATTGGACAAATTAGTTCCAATTTAGTTATCCAAACTCGAATAAATAACCACCCTTTGCATGACTAATACAAATTTTAATTTACAAATGTTAGGCCTTGATTTCTTCTTCCTATTCCTATGTATGATACAGACAGTAGAGTTACTAGAATTTTTCTCGTTTTTTTTATTCATTCATGATTTGTTATTAGCCATATTCTTATTCTTCTTGCTTTGATGGTAGACATTTTAACACGTCTGTTCGCTGTTACTTAAACATTGAAGTACTGTTGCTATAGTATCATGAAGTATCTCCATTTTTAGTAGTCTGCCCAACAACCCTGTGAATAATTGACCTTTGTCTTGTATAACCTAGGCCTCAAGGCAGCTTTATGATTTTGTTAAGATTATTGGTTTTCTTGTTATGCCTTCCTGATCTGGCATCATTGAATTTAACTGAGGCAGTTTTGTATTGCGTGCGTGCATACATGCAACAGAAGCTTAAGGAATGAACTCAAAGGAAAAATATGTAGGATAAATTTATACTTATGCATAGGCAGCATGTTTCCATGCTAAAATTTCAATTGTTCCTGTTTTTTCTTTGGAAAGACAAAGCGTATTCCTTGAAATGAAGAGAAGTTGGCTTTCAATGTCTATTCTAAACTAGCCATTTTTTATTGTAGAATGTTCGCTGCTTGTTATCAATGGAAGGTATCAACATCAATTCAACAAACAAGGCTGGAGAAACTCCTCTTGATGTTGCAGAAAAATTTGGGAGTCCTGAACTTGTCTCCATATTGAGGGATGCTGGGGCTGCTAATTCCACTGACCAAGGGAAACCTCCAAATGCTTCAAAACAACTCAAGCAGACTGTCAGTGACATAAAGCACGATGTACAATCTCAACTCCAACAGACACGTCAGACAGGCATGAGGGTTCAGAAAATTGCAAAAAAGCTGAAAAAGCTACACATCAGTGGCCTCAACAATGCAATAAACTCTGCTACTGTTGTTGCCGTTCTTATTGCTACAGTTGCTTTTGCAGCCATCTTCACTGTCCCTGGTCAATATGTTGAAAATAAAACAGATGGATTTTCTCTTGGACAAGCAAATATAGCAAACAATGCAGCTTTCCTAATATTTTTTGTGTTTGACAGCCTGGCATTGTTCATCTCTCTGGCAGTTGTAGTGGTTCAAACTTCCGTAGTTGTTATTGAGCAAAAGGCAAAAAAGCAGCTTGTTTTTGTCATTAACAAGCTCATGTGGATGGCTTGCCTTTTCATTTCCATTGCCTTCATTTCTCTTACATACGTGGTGGTAGGATCACACTCCAGATGGCTTGCAATATATGCTACAGTGATTGGAAGCTTGATAATGCTCTCTACAATTGGCTCCATGTGCTATTGTGTAATTTTGCATAGGATGGAGGAGACAAAATTGAGGGCCGAGAGTCGATCATTCTCCATGTCTCATGCATCAGACCAAGAGATTTTAAACAGTGAATACAAGAGGATGTACGCACTGTAATTGATATATCCGAATGAAATGGCTTGTATTATCCAGCATATTCTTGAAGTGGCGATAGGTAGTTTCTACTGTCAGTGTCAGATTGTATGAAGATAACCTACGGTCTTTGTTACAGATACCGTGAGAACAGAAGGAAATGAAGAAAAATGGGTGGGGAATTCTCGCCACTTCCACTCGTAAGTAGAAAGGATGTTATCAAATTTAGTATGATCTTGGTGAAATAATTGTTGTGGTGAAGACTTCTTTTAATGGAAGATAGGTATGCAAATAATCACTATATCGGCATCGTAAGTTATCAATCATTTCTAGATTGGCATCTTAAGTTATATCAATCATTTCTAGCATACCAAAATGACAAAAGAAATAGAGAAAACAAATGTAAGATGGTGAGGGACTAGACCAAAACCTACTCAGTAAACCTATAAAATGATGGATGAAACTTATTCCTATAAAATTCATGGCTAATGAAATTCCCCGCCTGTTACATTGGTTATTAACACCATAGTTGCCGCTCTTTATTATTTATTACAAATGCACTGCATTTGTGTTGGTTTTATTTTGAACTTTATGAAAAAATTCAATATGTCCAAGATAAGGAATGAGAAAACCAATATGACCAAAAGTAATGAATAATATATCAGGAAGTGTTGCAATCGGAATCATGATGGGACAACAAGAATAATTTGAAAGATATATAATATTAGCATCCCATAATATGGGTCCTTAATTAATTATGTAAAATAAAAGTAGATATTTAATTTTCTTTTTCAAAAATCAACAAAGTGATAAATATACAAAATAATAAAAAAATATTTTTTTACTTTTGAGTCTCATGATGATTGTTTTCGTTTCTATGTATTTTCATCCCTCACTTAAAATAAGAAATCAAAGTTATGTAATTTTTTTGAAAGACTACTTGAAAAATAACTATTTGGTTGACCAATAGATGTTGAAGTTGCATAAATTATTTGAATGAAACCTAATAACATTAACTAGAGACAAAATATAGAATGAGTGTGAGATAATAATTTCATATTAATTCGAACCAATTCACATGCTTCAATTTTTAATAATATCCTGGCTAAAAGTGCTTCTTTATAGGTATCAAGTAAACATGCATGTAAGGGTATAATTGGTGATTTGATGACAAAAACAATAAGAAATCTCATATAGAAGATTATTTCCAGTGCCAAAGAATATGATTATTCAGTTAATGATTCAAAATTTAATGTTGGTTCTTTAGCGCTATAAAAACTCATACATAAAATTCCCAATAATAAAAAAAAAAAATTAGAACTTCCTGTAGTGTACAGAATAATCCTTATAGCTGAATACTAATGTTTGCTTTTCCACCTCACATAGATAAAAGTAGATAAACAGGAATTAGTTCTAATTCCCACATGATGACAAAAAGTAAAATGTCTTAAGAAGAAAATGTTCTTAGTTGACCACTGTCCATTGCTAACATTAGAAAATATAATGATTTAGATTCTTTGATTTTTTTTAAAGTAAATCTAACAAGAATTGACACCGCTCTTAGTATCTCTATTCATAATGAAAGATCAGGAATCACATATTTATTAAGAAAAGCATTTTATAACATGTTGGCATGACAAGGTTGAAAATGATGAGGACTTCACAAGTAGCCCTTAATGTGACCCGATATGTTAATTTGAGAATTTACTTAAACTTTGGATGAATGATTGAAATGTATGGATGACAAACAATGTAATTGTCTCGAACAAAGATTGGTTCTTCCTTTTGCCATCGTTCTTGCGCTCCTTTTCTTCATAGTACAACCATCGATTCTATTCAAGCTCAAAGCCTTACACGCCTCATACCCTCACTGGCACCCATCATTTACATAACTAGTGTTAAATAGAAGGACAATTCTACGCAATATACAAAGTTCAAATATATCAGACATAACATTATGGACTTCCATATTAACCATGAGTCTTATGGTCTAGCCTCACTCTCACCTATAGACTCATATGCTCATGCAATTATAACGATTATTGCAAAAGAGAAATACAAACAAAAGCACCAAAGAAGAAGGGTAAGCAAATGACAATTTTCAACATGCATAAATTCAAAAGAAATTATATAATAATAATAAAATTCATATTGACTTGCAACCAAAACAAACCTTCTTCTTTAGAAAAAATATAAGCAAAATTCATGATATAAAAATTCTAGACTCTAGTTGAGTTACTCGTTCAATGAGTTCTTATGAACTATTACTCACTCAACGACTACACGTCCTGTCCAACGAAATGAACACTGAAAATAAAATACATATTTATTCATCCAACAAAATTAGACTCACTTAGTAAGTCCTCGTTTCAAACTTTATATCAAACTCAAATTTAATTTTCGCTTAATAAAAGTATGCCCTCTTAACGAACACACATCTCCTAACTTTTTACTAAAAGATTAAACTTAAGATATTTTTTTATCAAAATTTAAGACTAAAGTTTATTAAAGTTCGGGATCAAAATTCATAAACTTTAAAGTGTTAATTCTTTTGAGATCAAAATTTTGAAGATTAGGTACATATTTAAAAAAAAAGAAATAAAATATTTTTTTAAGCCAAACATAAAAGTAAAAAGTTTTAAAATTTTAAATTTAATGAGTTGACATATTAAAACGTAGGACAGCTGTGTAACACGTCGGAGTCGCGGTATACATCTTCCATTTATCGAAAAGAAAATCCTGTTACCACTATTTAGTATTTAGATTCTCTAACTTATTGAAAGTCTATATTTCTGAACATGTCCCTGGAATCAGAGACATCTGGCTCAGGCAGAGATTGGTTCTTCCCGTCGCCATCCTTCTTGCGCTCCTCTTCTTCACAGTACGGCCATCGGTTCTATTCAAACTCAAAGCCTTGCACCCCTCCTACCCTCACTGGCATCCGTCATCGCCGTAGAGTTAAATTCCCCCGGACTTCCACTCTCACGAACGACAAACCTCAGGTTTCCAACACTGAAAATGCTAAGTCATCTGCCAAGAATAACTTTATATTCCTTTCGCAATCTCGCTTCCAGTTTGCTCTCGTGGTAGGTACTAGATTGTTCTTGTCGCTCTGTCTCTCTGTCTCTCTCCTCTCACCGTTTCTTGTTTTATGTCCGTGTGGGTGCAGACGTTGACTATTGTTTTCTTTTTGCTGCTGCTGCTACTGCTCCGTAATGCGCATCTAGAAAGCCAACTCACTAAGTTGCAGGCAAGGCAACTTCTATTTATACGCTCTCTCTTTCATCTCAAATCAGATTAGTTCTATTCTGCTCTTCAATATCTCCACACCACCTCTAATGCAACCTTCATCCTTAACAACTGAACCAAACTAAACTTTTCTTTGTAGGGTGATATTCTCGGCCTTAATCTCAGATTACACGCGTGCCACCGATTGGACCCCTTGAACGTGACAAGTTCCACATCTAAAGACGCGAATCCTGGGTTAAGCGAAAATTTCAAAAGAAATCTAGCTCTCTTTTTCTCCTTCACACTTCTTTTTATCCCTCTCATCATTTTCAAGTACATAGACTATGTGTCGAAATCAATATTTTCTGACAATATACCCGAAAGAGTTTCTGTAAACAAGCAAATAGCATATCGAGTTGATGTCTTTTTATCGGTTTACCCGTATGCCAAACCCCTCGTGTTGTTGGTGGCAACGCTGTTGCTAATTTTACTTGGAGGGTTGGCCCTTTTTGGGGTAACTACCGAGGATTTAGCACATTGCCTCTGGTTATCTTGGACCTACGTTGCTGATTCTGGCAATCATGCCAGCTCCCAAGGTATTGGTCCAAGGTTAGTTGCGATTTCCATTAGCTTTGGGGGGATGCTTATATTTGCAATGATGCTTGGACTTGTGTCCGACGCAATATCTGAGAAATTTGACTCGCTGAGGAAAGGAAAAAGCGAGGTGGTTGAGCAAAATCATACTTTAATTCTTGGTTGGAGTGATAAATTGGTAAGATTCTGGTGTTACCATCTGTTATTGGTTTGTCTTGTCTTGTAACCATCCTTATAAAATTCTCAACGAACTAATGAATAATTCATTATAAACAATTCAAACATATATCAATTTATTGTTGTTTGGCCAAGTGATTTACCTGTTTGGTTGACTTGTTTTCAAATACTCACGTGTCTTGACCTCAAATAATGTGATTGGATGTGCAGGGTTCATTACTAAATCAGCTCGCCATAGCCAATGAGAGCCTGGGTGGAGGAACTGTTGTAGTGATGGCTGAGCGAGACAAGGAAGAAATGGAGCTTGACATTGCAAAAATGGAGTTTGGTTTCAAAGGAACATCTGTCATATGCAGAAGTGGCAGCCCTCTGATTCTGGCTGATCTGAAAAAGGTGTAGGATCTACTTTATCCTTTTGGAATTGTGATTTTCTTTTATGTCTGGTATAATAATAATAATGAATTCTAATGTTAACATATATTTTAAAGGATTTTCAAGAGCACTGACGGTGGCATATTCTGTATTTCAGTCATTCCTGTTCTGTTCTTCCATTAATTACCAGGACTAGGAATGCTTGTCTTTGTTTAAGGGAGGCAGTCTTCAAGGAATGTTCGTCTTTCTAGTTTTATTTGTTTTCGTAAAATTTCAATATAGCCCTGAGCCATGATGAATAGAAAACCGAAGAGAATGAAAATTGTAACATGATTGATGTGTTTATCAGTTTGGTTAGTTTGCTTTTAGGGATCAGATGGACTGAACTGATTAAGTTGGTCGCTTTAATTGGTTCAATAATAGTTACCAAAACTTGCTATCAGTGTTTAGCGAAATCTGTTTCTGCTGCTGTAATAACTCATGCAGATTGCAATTTGGAAGATGCCAGTTCTTAGCAAGCAGTGTTCTCTTATTAGGAAACTATGTCAGATCAGAAGAAATAAGAATAATCAAAAGGGCCAATTGGGTAGGCCTCTGTTTGGCCTTGTTAGTAAAAAATTTAGAGAAGTTGTTATAGTTAGTTATTAGCTTTTCAACTACAATAGCAGAGGTACGACATAGATAGAGGAAGCAAATATAAGTAAATTCTAAGTTTGTCGATTAGTTCTAGGTGGGAGAGACCTGAGTAGGAGGAGCGTATTTAATAAAATTTCTCCTTTTCTTTCCATTAATTTCTACACTTTTACCATTAATTATTATGCTGCACAACCTGTTGATAACTTCTTATACAAAATACTACTTACTGCCACTAGCCTTTTTGTTTTAATCTTGTGGTATTTTTCTTCACTTGATACAGTATATTATTGCATAAATGTTCATTTTTTGTGGAAGATGTTGGCCTGTTTTAATTTGTATATTTGCTTGCTAAAACCATGTCATATGCAGGTTTCTGTTTCAAAAGCACGTGCTATAATAGTCCTCGCTGAAGATGGGAATGCTGATCAGGTCTGATTGAGTAATGATTTGCTCCAAGTTTAATAAGGGTGGGTGACCATTAACTTACATTTTCTTGGTACAGAGTGATGCCCGTGCATTGAGAACGGTCTTAAGTCTGACTGGAGTAAAAGAAGGATTACGAGGGCACATCGTGGTTGAATTGAGTGATCTAGACAATGAGGTCCTTGTTAAACTTGTGGGTGGTGATCTTGTTGAAACTGTTGTAGCTCATGATGTCATTGGTCGCTTGATGATTCAATGTGCTCGGCAGCCTGGACTCGCACAGGTCATCATCTACTACCATTTCATGGTGTTTTCAAGTTGCATAATTCACAATCTTAATCCAGTGCAAGAAAAACCTCAATTATTGGTTTCGAGTTACTTAATTCTTAACAAGAATAACTACATGATTGTTTGTTTGTTTGTTTGTATGGTGTATTACTAGTATTTTTTGGGTGATCTTCCTTCCTATCTTTCCATTTTTTGTAAGATAGGATTTGCCTTATTGCCTCCGTTTGGTGTTTTGTCTGTGCTACCTTTTTTTTCTTTCAGATTTGTAGAGTGACTGGGGAGTTTTATTGTGTTGGCCTTGTTCTGCTTTATTTTCTTTTTGCAATTGCAATGCAGTTGAAGATGAGATATTGATACCCTCATCCTTTTGTTAAGATTTTTCTAAAAAAAATGATGAGCTATCTTTGGCAGATTTGGGAAGACATACTAGGATTTGAAAATTGTGAATTCTACATCAAAAGATGGCCACAGTTGGAAGGCATGCAATTCGAGGATGTATTAATCAGCTTTCCTGCTGCAATTCCTTGTGGAATCAAAGTTGCATCATATGGTGGTAAAATTATTTTGAATCCAGATGACTCCTATGTTCTACAAGAAGGTGATGAGATTCTGGTTATTGCAGAGGATGATGATACCTATGCCCCGGCATCTTTGCCTACGGTGCTTTGTCTCACATAATTTGATGTTTCTCAGTTCTCTCTTTCTCTATTGATGTTTTTTCCGTGGTTTGGTCATGACAAATACATGGTCAAATGATAAAAAGTGAAGTTTATTTGAGCTAGTTGGCATGTTAGAAGCTGTAATGAATCTTATGAAAAATCACAGAATCTGAAGAGAGAATAGAATGATTTTCTTTGATAATTTCAAACTGATATTACACCGGTATTTATAGCATGGTACAAGCTACATAAAGGAAATAAATCACCTGTAATAATTAGAAATATATTCTAATAATTAAAACGAGTTTCCCTGATGATAATCTCCTTTGATTCTACCCTGATGGTACACTACGATATTTTCAATTAATTTACAATATCTACATTTACAGCTCAAGACCCCCATTGAGCTAAAGAATACACGCCTTTCATTCCTAGGATGGTAATTAGATCATGGAAATCACTCTATGATTGATAAAGAGAGTGTGGTCTCTGTGGCTTTGTTTGGTCCTAAACTCCACTATGACTTTTGCAAACCTCATATAAATAACTTTCCAGGGTCTGCACACTTTGTTATTTATTTGTCTATTCAAAACCTTGTGGAATACTCAGATTTTTTCATCTAGGCTGCCATAGAGATATGCATTCTTAACATTGAAGAGGTTTTCAACTAAAATGTAGCCAAATATAACAAAATTCTTGCAGTGTTCATTTTGCTAGTGGAGGAGAATATTTCTTAATAATCAATCCCATAACCTTTGGTGTAACCTTTTGTTAGCCTGCTTTTTTTGTTCCTAAACTCCTTCTTGACCTTTTCAAGCCTGCCATAAAGAGCTTTCCAAAGCCTGCCAACTTTGTTATTTATTTGTCTGTTCAAAAACCTTGTGGAAAACTTGGATTTTTCTCATCTAGGCTACAACGGAGATGTGCATTGTTAACATTGAAGATGTTTCCCACTAAAATGTAGCCAAGCATAACAAAATTCTTAGTGTTCATTTTGCTGCCAGAGGAGAATGTTTCTTAATAATCAATCTCATAACATTGGGTGTAACCTTTTGTTAGGATGCGGTCCTAAACTCCTTCATGACCTTTTCAAACCTGCCATAAAGAGCTTTCTCTAAGCCTGGACACTTTGTTATTTATTTACATCTCTTCAAAATCCTTGTGGAAAACTCAGATTTTCAATCTTGGCTGCCATAAAGATATGCATTCTTAACATTATTATTGAAGAGGTTTACAACAAAAATGTAGCCAAGTATGACAAGTTTTAACAGTGTCCATTTTGTTAGCAGAGGTGAATGTTTCTTAACAATCAATCCCTTGACCTTGGGTGTAACCTTTTGGCGACAAACCTTGCTTTGTATCTTTCAAGGGATCCATTTGCCTTGTACTTAAAATCCATTTGCAATGAGCAATGTTCTTCTCTTTTGGGTTTGTCAACAATTTCCCACGTATTACTCTTTTCCAAGGCATTCATCCCCTCTCTCATTTTATCCCTTCATTCCCTTTTTGACAAGGCCTTAGAAGTAGTTTTAGGGACAACTAAATTCAGACTCACGACGAGCCTGTTTTTGTGAGTATTTTTTGGAAAGAGTTCTTGAGGGATTGCAGGTGAACTATTTTGGGGAAGAGGTATTATATAAATTTGAATAGGAAAAAAATGCTTATTGGTTGGTTAGTTAGATTTTATTGTGGTTGGCTAGTTGTCTAGAAATAAAGCACGATTGATGTATTTTAGAGAGACTGAAATGATAATCAATAGAGCGCAGTGCACAATTTCTTATATCTATACTTCTGTTCTTCCTTCATATATATCCACTATCTTCTGTTATCCTTTTCACTTCCCCACTTTCTTTCTTTATCATTTTCATACAATGACCCAGGCATTAGTAAGTGTACTTGCGAAGATAGAAGAATAGAAATATGTAAAGATATTGATACAGTTGTAACAAACTCAGAACAGTTAGGGTAGTTACAACTAACTAGGATATACAATTGTAACTAACAGCAACCAGAGTAGTTATAACTAATTGCTCTGTAACTAGTTGAACAAATAGGAGGTTGATTAGAGATGGAAGGAGTTAGTGTATTCTGGAAGAGTTTCAAGGCAAGTGCATCATCTTCTCTTGGGTCATACTGATACGGAGAAAGGATCCTATAATAAAATAATTGTGTTCTTTCTGTAATTTTGTTTGGAATCCCTAAATCTTTTCCCAATTAGCAGTTGATTCTATGACTCTCTTCCCACCTAAATGGTATATAATTCTCCTTTGCCCTTGAGGTGTGTGTGCACAGTTTTGGGACCAGGTGAGATAGTTTTTTTCCATTGAGCCTATAAAAGGCCTAAATACCTTTGAATCTGACCAATCTTCTGCACATAGCTGGAATCCTCTATTGAATTTCAATTGTTTGATATGCATGTCTGCAATCCAGATCCTGATATGACGTAGGTTCTGAACAGTTGCAGAATAAAGAGTGAAAGAAATGTTGGTTCAACCACTCAATAAATGTGTTGCAGCAGCAATGAAGACTGTCCAGGGAAAGAGAAACACCAATGAAGGCTTTCTTGAGAAGTTGCAACAATGATGGACATGAAACAAGGAAGGAGAGGCTAGAGCTCAAGCAAAAACGTAGAGCTCTGATGCAATGAGAAAAATTACAATTCAAAGAGAGAAAAATAGAATGATTCTCAATGATAATTTCAAAATGAGATTACACATTTTTTTATATAATGGTTCAAGGCTAGATAGAAGGAAGCAAATCACCCCTAATAATCAGAAGTAATCTCATAATAGTCAGAAATAACTTCCTAGACAGTCTCCTAAATAGAATCCGTAAGTTCCAAGGATTTCAAACTTGATACACTAAAATAGTTTACATTTAATTTACAATCTACATTTACAGCTCAAAAGAATTCTACTAAATTTTGTTCAACGGATAACATTCTGTTGTGGGCTTTAAACTTATTTATCAAGTGCTAACAGTGATCTTTGTTACACATTGAGAATAGTAAAGCCAAGGAAGTCAAGACCATTTTTTGAAGAGAGATTGACTGATATGGTTTCTTGCCCCTTTGATTTCAGGTTTGGAGGGGAAGCTTGCCCAAAGACTTTGTTTATCCAAAATCTCCAGAGAGAATTCTTTTCTGTGGTTGGAGGCGTGATATGGAGGATATGATCATGGTAATAGTATAAGAAATTTGTTGCTATGGTCCCGTTTTTTCTTTACTTCAGTTACCATAGTGTATGAAATAGAGAAATAGAGGGATAAGATGTTGAACCCATGTGTTTGAATGACACCACGGAACAAGGGAATGATAATTTATTATAATAAATACACATAATTAGAGGAAATTTTGTTTCCTCTAAACTCGGTACACTTTTCCTATGGTGAAAATAGTGAAAAACTAGGCATAAGATTAATTCCCCTGTGTAGAACATAACATACACATAACATACACATAGGTAATGTATTTGTAATAAAGAATCATACAGGAAAATATGGATTAAGCCCAAATATACATAATATTGTAACTAACACTATCTAATGATATTTTAACAATATCTAACACCTATAAACCATAAATACAACATATTCAATTCTGATTAACGTCTTCTAAGGCAATATATAAAACCTTTAATTTTAAGAGCCAGATAAAAAGTTACGCTTGATATGATATATCAAGCAATTTCTTGAGGGAGTGACGGAATTCCTGTGTCCCTGCAACTGTTTATTCGTGGTGGGTATCAATACTTTTTTGGGCCTGTTCAAGTTCTCTCTATTTGTTTAGGTTTTGGATGCATCTTTAGCACATGGATCAGAACTCTGGATGTTCAATGATGTTCCAGAAAAAGAAAGAGAAAAAAAGCTAACTGATGGTGGCCTTGACATAAATCGACTAGAAAATATATCTCTGGTTAATCGTGATGGGAATGCTGTTATACGTCGCCACTTGGAAAGCCTTCCTTTGGAATCATTTGATTCAGTAAGTGATATTTATTAGTTTGTCTTTTACAAGTGTCTTTGCTACATTATCTCCATTCTTGATGGATCACACTTACAAGGTCTGCCATATTTGATGCTGGTCAGGATCTTACTGGATTTTTCTTTCTATAGCTGCGCAATTACATAGAGGAGTTGGAAGCAAGTTGGGGAGTTAAAGTTAAACTGTATAATATGGGTGTTGAAATGTTGGTGCCAACATTACACATTTACTGTACAGTAATAAATATAGATTGATTGAATTGAATATAAGTATAGATTTGTTTGTATGAAATCCTTAAAATGAAGGGATTGGGATTAAGAGTTTATTTGCTAGATATGCTCCTGATTTATAACCTTTACTTTTGGAGATTTATTTCCATTATTTCAGGATATTACTTTCCTTTTATTAGGATTTCGTTTTTCTTTAAATACTCTTGTATTTTTTTTTTTATATCAAGAAAAGTAATTCCATAATTACTGCTTAATGCCTATACAATTTTTCACTCCAGGGAATAATTTAAAATTTGCCTACAAAACTTAGAATGTATTCAATTCAATTGATTGTTGTTGAAATTCTGGCCTTTACAGATATTGATTTTGGCTGATGAATCAGTAGAGGATTCAGCAATTCAAGCTGACTCTAGGTCTCTTGCCACTCTACTTTTAATTCGGGACATACAAGTGAGTTTCTATCGTAACAGAATTTAAGCTTTGATATGACATATCTTTGTAAGAGCACTATATAAGGATGAAGAACCATAAATTCATTGGGTTAAAGTTTTGGGTTGAAGTGATGTCAATCTCTTATGTAGTTGGGTTCATGTTTCATTGATGTTGTATTGTATCTCCCTAAGTGAACCTTTCCCTTCATAGCCTGTGACACCTTTTTTCTTTAATGAAAGTAGGCATGCAAAAACATCACTATGTTGATTTAAATCTCAACTAGGTTGACATAGTAACTGTTAAAGATATGATTTGATTACATTAAATAAGAAAATATGATATGATTTTTTTTATAAAACATATGTTAAGCATCATATGAATGTTGACATCAAGTTGACACTCTTGAGTTTATTTATTATTTGCCATCACATAAATCATATTATTAAAAAAGAAAAGAAAAAGGACAAAGACATGGGGAGACCAAACCAAACCCACGCTCAAAAGAAACAAAGCAAACTATCTACAAAAAACCATACAACCCGAAACATAGGGAGTTGATACCTATTTTGAAAAAAATCAAGACTAAGAAAAGTAGGAAGGGAACTAAACCACTTGAACTCAAGCCTCTAATCAATCCCTAGACTAGAGAGGTTGATCGTATGTTGAGGTATATAAGTTTGATGCTCTCTTTTCTAGCTTGCTAAATTGAACATGAACAATGTTTTTAATGCTTTGAGTTGGTTCAGAATTTTTAGTAGTGTTTTTTTACTAGGCAATATAATCTCTCACTGTTTTCTTGTTCTTGAGTTGCTTTATATAGGCTTTGTAGAAAGTAACCATTGTGAAACCTTTTTCAGCCGTTGAGTAGCATTTGCTCTTTTTGTATGTCTTCCTCTTGTCGGGAGTTTGATATTGATGATGCATTTATTGCACTCCATGCAACAATGGATGCTTTTTTCTTGTTCTTGGACAACATGCATTTTCTTGATTTGTCTAAATTGCAGTGTTGTACAAAGTATTTCTTTTGTTGAGTTGACAATGCCTGGTTAAGGGATTTGTCGAAGAAATGCAACTCTTAACTCTTTGTCCAAGAAATCTTCTTACGTGTCTTGTTCTTTAGCTAATAGATCTCTTTGGCAGACGGTAGTAAAGGTACCTTACAACATAAAATACACATGTATGTGTTTTCATTTAGTATGAAGTTAGTTTAGATCTATGTTCTTATCGTTTGAGCACATCTCTCTGTCATGATAGACGTAAAATAAGACTCTAGAGGGTTGTATTGTTTGTCCGATGAAACACATGTTTTACATGCTCTTTTATTGAGTTAAACTATCATCTTTTAGATGAAGCATAATCATGTTTTTATATTCAATTATTTTAACAATTAATTAAAATCACATGGTCTTGAACTTTTTCTCTAAAATTTTATTTGTATTCAGGTATCAATTTTAACCCTGCAATATGTTATCTGTGGTTACGGTAATTTTTGTGAGGGTGACAGAACACCAATTGCATCGTCTATGCGGTATTGTTTGTAAACACGATTGGATGATCTTCATGACTTCCACTCATGAATATTAGGATCAATTACTGGATGAACTTTAAATTGTTTTTTTCATTGTTGTAATCCTTATTAACTGATCCTATTTCCCTTTGAAGCTTACATATTTGACTTGTGTTTTGGGAGTTTCAATAATCTTGTCTTTTCTTGCTATATTATTTCTGAAGCTTTTGATGTTTTATTTCAGGCTAGGCGTCTTCCTTATGTAGCTATGGCCAGTCAAGCCCATGGAGGAAGTTTCTCTAAAGGCTCATGGATTGGGGAAATGAAGCAGGCTTCTGATAAAACTGTTATAATAAGTGAAATTTTGGATCCTAGGACAAAAAATCTTCTATCTATGTCAAGGATTAGTGATTATGTTTTATCAAATGAACTTGTCAGCATGGCTTTGGCTATGGTCGCAGAAGATCGGCAGATAAATGATGTATTGGAGGAGCTGTTTGCGGAGGAGGTACACATTTTATAAAAGTTAAGGGACAGATTATATTACATGTTTTGCGTACATTATTTCAAAAGTACTGAAAGGTTTAGGGTTTGGTTTTTGGTTAGATTATGTAGTTCCTATGTTATAGCAAATTGATAAATTCACATCCCTTGCAGTTAACCTGAATTAAAACATTTAATTTTATTTCATGCTTCATAATTTAATGAGTTTTCTTTTCTGGAATTCTATTAGGGAAATGAGATGCATATAAGGCCAGCAGATCTATACCTTTGTGAAGGTGAAGAATTGAGTTTCTATGAGATAATGTTACGAGCTCGACAGAGAAGAGAGATTGTGATTGGCTACCGTTTAGCAAATGCAGAGAGGGCAATCATTAATCCCCCAGCAAAAACTGACAGACGGAAGTGGTCATTGAAGGATGTTTTTGTGGTGATTACAGAAAAGGAATGAGGCATTTGTGGAAAGGGAAAATTTGTAAGCATTAGTTAATCTAGTCCTGACTTTAGAAAATCACCTCTTTAATTTCCTACTTTGTAAGTTCACTTGGTCCTTCTCTGTGAAAACTAGAGTCAAAGGAAGTGAAGAAAGTTAAAAATTCATCACTTTTTGGAAAATTAGAGACTAAAATTGGGATTTTAAAATGTAGGAATTCAAGTGAGTTTCATCTCCTTTCTAAAATTGAATGGATGGAGGCTTTTAATTCCTTCACCACCACAATTCCTCTCGTACTTAAATTTCACATGACCATGTCGGAATTTTCGTATTTTCCGTTCTTTCGGTCTTTGTTACATAATAATATGGCTTTATTTGATATTTTTTGAAGAATTAATATGATTTTAGTTTTTAAATTTAGATATAAAATTAAAATTTGCGTTTATTTTAAATTTGATATATTTTAGTTTCTAATCTTTAAAAGTAAATTAATATACTATGTTTAATTTAATATAGTTAGTTTTAAGTTGAAATGTATCAAAATAGTGTGAACGAAAATAGTGTGAAGGAATTGAATCTCATCCTAAAACACCTTTGACATGTTGGGTTAGGATATATATTTATGTTGGGTACAAAAACATATTAAAGTTTAGGATGAAACGAATTTTAATTTTAATACATATTTAATTCTTATTAAATTAAAGACACTTGAATATTAGACAACTTATTAAATGAAAAATTGGGTTTGAAATCATTTCCTTGAACAATGTTTTGAACTGGATTGTTAATTGAATATACAAGGGCATGTGTTATTCTGGTTTTGACTAAGTTCAAACTTTAATTTTTATGAATAATAATGACGATACAAGCATTCCGGATTACAGAGAATTTCTGTTAGCAGTTTTATATTATCTTTTACCTTTTTTACTATATAACTGAAAATTCATTTTCAATTGTAAAATTTAAAATTTAAAAATATATTTTAAATTATATAATTTAGAAACTTATTTCTACTTCGAATTGTATAATTTAAAAATACATTTAAATTATATAATTTAAAATTGTATAGTTTAGAAATTCAGAATAGATACACATATATATATATATATATAATATTTTATGTTAGTTTTTTAAGAAAAATCTTCTGCTAATGAAAATAAAGTTAAAATAATACATTATCAACTATTTTTCTTTATTTCTCTGGTTAAATCAAATTTGTATAATTTTTTGATGGTTTATTTTACCTTTGACCAATGTTTAAGTTCCTTTATTAATTATTCTTTAAATTGATTTTGCGGTTTATTTGAACCGATTGCTTGATTGATTTATTCTCCTTCGATCAAACTGATTTTTCAAACATGGGTATAAATAATAATATTATATAATATATTTGTTTTTATTTTCACTCTATTATAACAGATTAAGGAAAAATATTAAATAATATTTTTAGTGATTTGTTAAAAAACATAGCTGAAGTTGAAAATGTTTAATATAAAAGATAAAATATAAATAAAATCCCCTCTAATAAGAAAACCTATTAGATTTTGTGCTTAGGAAATAAAAATAAAAATAAAAATCAAAAGTTAAACGGCAATCCAAATCCCTCCCATTACTATTAAGAAAAACCTTGAACAGAGAGGCAGACAGCAGATACAGAGAGAAAGTGATAGAAGCGAACAAAAACCCTACCCTAACCCGTATTTATGTTATTGGGTTCTTCCTCCATTGATCCGTCCTAGAAGGCAAGTCCGAGAAGGCAACTCAAAACCTGCCCTTGCGAGACCCATCCATCGACACTCCCACGCCACAACTCCACTCTTTAGAACAACACTATGGATGATCTGGATAAAGCGATTCTTATTATGTTTGATGAATCGGGAGCCCTTGACGATGACTTGAAGAAACAGGCCAAACTTTACTGTAACGCTACTAAGGAGAAGCCATCAATTTGTAGACTTTGCATTGAAAAATTATGCTTTTCAAATCTTGTTCAAGTCCAGTTTTGGTGCCTACAGACCTTACATGAAGTCATTCGAACACGGTACTTGACAATGACCCTAGATGAGAGGCACATGATCAGGGGCTCCGTCTTTTCAATCGTGTGCCTCGAAGACAAGAACCTCATAAGGGTTTTAGAAGGCCCTGCCTTCATAAAGAACAAGCTTGCACAGGTTTTGATAACTTTGATTTACTTCGATTACCCTTTGGTCTGGTCCTCCGTCTTTGTTGATTTTTTTCCACACTTGAGCAAAGGAAACGTGGTCATAGACATGTTCTGTCGAGTTTTGAATGCCCTGGATGATGAATTAATTAGTTTGGACTACCCTAGAACCCCTGAGGAATTGACTGTTGCGAGCCGGGTTAAAGATGCAATGAGACAGCAGTGTGTCTCTCAGATTGTCAGGGCCTGGTATGACATTGTTTCTATGTACCGGAATTCTGATCAAGAGCTATGTACTAGTGTGTTAGATTCCATGAGGAGATATATTTCTTGGATAGACATCGGGTTGATAGTCAATGATGCTTTTATCCCTTTGTTGTTTGATTTGATTTTGGTTGGTCATCTGTCTGATCAGCTTCGTGGTGCTGCAGTCAGATGCTTGTTGGCAGTTGTTTCTAAGCGAATGGAGCCCCAATCCAAACTTTCGTTGTTGCAAAGCCTTCATATTAGTCGTCTACTTAGGTTAGTGACTGAGAATGGTGATGCCGAGCTGGTCTCTGATATAGCTGCATTGCTTACTGGGTATGCTGTTGAGGCCTTGGATTGCTTCAAACGCATAAATTCTGAGGATGCTAAAGGAATCTCTTTGGAGCTTTTGAGTGAAGTTTTACCCTCCATTTTCTATGTAATGAAGAATTTTGAGTTAGATGCTACATTCAACATCATTCAATTTCTTTCAGGTTATGTTACCATTTTGAAGAGCTTTACCCCTTTGCGGGAGAAACATCTACTTCACTTGGGGCAGATATTGGAAGTTATCCTAGTGCTAGTCCGTTACGACCCAGCATACCGCACTAATCTTGATGTGATGGACAAAATTGGTAAAGAGGAGGAGGATAGGATGGTAGAGTTCAGAAAGGATTTGTTTGTTCTTCTTCGCACTGTGGGTCGTGTAGCACCTGATGTAACTCAGATGTTTATTAGAAATTCGTTGGCAAGTGCTGTTTCTAGATCTTCGAATAGCAATGTGGAGGAGGTGGAAGGTGCACTTTCTCTTTTATATGCACTTGGAGAATCTATAAGTGAGGAAGCCATGAAAACTGGGAGTGGATTGTTGAGTGAGCTTGTGATTATGCTTCTATCGACAAAGTTTCCTTGTCACTCTAATAGGCTTGTTGCCCTTGTTTACTTGGAGACAGTGACAAGATATATTAAGTTTATTCAGGATAATACTCAATATATTCCAATGGTTCTAGCTGCCTTTCTTGATGAAAGAGGCATACATCATTCAAACATCAATGTTAGTCGTAGAGCCAGTTATTTGTTTATGAGGGTTGTTAAATTGCTGAAGATGAAGTTGGTGCCTTTTATAGAGACTATTTTGCAGGTAGCAATTATATAATCCTTCCCTATTTCTTGTTTCTGTTTTTAAAATGTACTCAACATTACATTAAATAACCAAAATTATATATAAATTATTCCTGACTTGCACTCTTTGGTTGTCCTTGATGTGTATGGATGGATTGTGTGATTGGTTACTTCCACCATCTGTCTTCTTGATTTTTTAAAATGTTCTGTTGAATTCAGAGCCTGCAAGACACTGTTGCCCAATTCACTATTATGAATTATACTGCCGAAGAGCTATCAGGGTCAGAAGATGGTAGCCACATTTTTGAGGTATTCTCCTAATGTTTCAGGATTATGGACATTTCTGTGATTATTTTTGTTCTTTTTCTTCTCTTATATTTATTGAGGTACTTTGACAGGCAATTGGTTTATTGATTGGAACAGAAGATATCCAGCCTGAAAAGCAATCTGATTATCTATCTTCTTTGCTCAGTCCTCTTTGTCAGCAGGTTGTTTTTTACTTAAAAATGCAAGAGATTTTCTAATCTAAAAAATAATAAAAAAAGAGTGCAAGATACTTCATAAAAGTTATGTTTACCCTTGTTTCCAGAAGCATTTCTTCTTTTGAGATTATTGTGGTTGGTGTTTGGTGCATATAATTTCCTATCCTCGGTTAATACAGGTTGAGGCATTGCTCATAAATGCCAAGTTATTGAATGCTGAGGAGGCTAATGCAAAAATTGCTGTAATTCAGCAAATTATCATGGCAATTAATTCTCTCAGTAAGGTGCTTTTTCTAATTTAGACTTCTACTTTCCCCAAATTTTGTTTATTCTTTTATAAAAGCCTCAAAACTCAACAAATAGTGATAAAAAGATTTACGTTTTGTTTGTTTGTCTTAATTTGAAGTTTAAAGGGTAGTATTGTGGTAAAATACATCAATAATTTTGTTTTCCCTCCATTCTTACTATTTTTTATATGATATAGGGCTTTAGCGAACGACTTGTAACTGGTAGTCGCCCTGCCATTGGTCTCATGTTTAAGCAGGTTTGTATTTTCAAAACTTTTTTGGTCATGCTCCCTGGAGTTGTATATGGTTTATCAGATGTATAGTTTGTCTTTTTGTTTAAAACTCTAGAAAATAATCTTGCTACAATCTTATAGATGAAAATGATGGAGTTTTGCCATATAATGTATAGAACCCATCTTTGCATAATGCTTTGTGTGATTGATAATTTTTCGTAGTTAGCTTGTGTCTATTTCTATTAAACCCATGTTTGGTTTCTTAATCTTTTTGTTTTGCTAAATCTTGTCGTACTGTCTTCTATGTAGACACTGGATGTACTTCTTCAAGTTCTTGTTATATTTCCAAAAGTAGAACCTCTGCGAAACAAGGTATGAATTAGATTTAGTGTTTTAAAAGTGGTTTGCTTAAAGTAGATCTGTAAATTTTATGTAATATCCATATATGGTATGTAGGTCACATCTTTTATACATCGCATGGTGGATACACTTGGAGCGTCTGTCTTTCCTTACCTTCCAAAGGCATTGGAACAGTTACTTGAAGAAATTGAAGTACATATCTCTAATTTCTTTAACTTAAATCTTTTTAAATTTCTTTATATAAATGCATTTCCTTGCATTTTGTTATTGGTGTGTCGAACATTTCCTTGCATTGGAATATGATGACATTTAGAATAATATTCCTCTCACATATTATCTTCCCATGGGCGGACCATTTGAATATATGATCCCATTAGGAACGATATGTATATGCATATATGATTAATTAAGCCTGAGATTTTAGTATGTTGCACAGATGTTGCTGTAACCCTGCTGATAATTTGTTCCTTCTTGAACTCTTTCTGGCATTTTAGGATATTCCTTTCCTCTAACTGCAGGGTGTCTGACTGTCTGTTATATTTTGTCATCTTCGGTAGATTTTTGGTTTAGTTATTCATTTGATCCCTATAGTTGCAAAATTTTCCCTTTTAGTTCTTATAGATTATCTGGGCATTTTATTTTAAATACCTTTTAATCCCTACATAATTCATTTTAATCCCTTTTAGTTCCTACATGAATTCAAAATGGTAATAGGGACTACAAGGGTATGGCTTTTTAAAGGATGGAAAAAAGATTGTCTTTTTGAGTTTCTTGACATTTTTCTGTATCACATGAATGTGTTTTTGGAGAATGTGTAATGTTGTAGTATCGGTGGTAACACTCTTGGAGTGGTTGGTTGACAACTATGAAACATCAATACTTTCATTTACTTAAGTATATACTTCACTAATATGTATCCATAAGGTTTCCAATCCTCTTAAAAAGTTTGTGAAAATTCAATTCAATTACATATGAGACATGGAAGCATGTTTCATATAGAAACATAGGAGAATAGCTCCTTAGTGAGACAAAAATGGAAGATGTCCTATTTATGGATGATTTCAACAAAGGTATGAATTTGATACTATTTCTATTTGTAGACAATAGGAAGTGATTTAAGGTTGCAATGATTATAACTTTTATTTAGTAATGTCCAGGAAGTATGTTCTTTATTTGGGTTTGAGAATTTGCAATTATATATTTTTATGTTTTAGGAACTTGTATAGTTATCTAGGTATCTATTTTACACGTATCATATCCTATATATTTTTAGAATAATCATAACTTCATATGGATAGTATCTTCTTTGTGCATCATTCGTTGACTTTGATCCTAATTTGAAATGGTAGAATGTATGAAAATGTCCAAAATATCTTGTATTATCTAGATTATCTTAGATTCCCTTTATGCCATTATATTTTAGGATTGGTTTGTTACTTTATTTCCTCATCTCTTGATTTTTTTCCTTGTTTAATTATAATTATAACTTTTATCAATAAGACCTAGTGCCTTTAGGTTTTATGAACATATCATCAACTCAACATCAAATTCAGTTTTTCACTCCCTTATTTCCTCTTCCTTCTATACACAAAACCTTGTAATTTCAATATAGTATTAGAACGGTACAGTGCCTTCCTCCAGACCTGTGCCGTTATCAGTCCGCTTTTGAAATCTATCAATGCTGGAATTCTACTTTGTTTTCATGGTTGTTCCTTCAAATTAGATGTCTTTGTTGCCGCAACCATTTTCACAATCACCACTATAATGTCCTCCATCATGCTCTCCTTGACCTTTGTTCTTCATTCCAACCATTTTCTTAACTGGTTTTGTCTACTGGTGTGACATCTTCAACATGCCTTTACGGGCTTGTTTAAATATATTCTGGCGGAGTTTCTCTTCAAGTTTTGATCTCTGCCATACTTTGTTTTAAATCATCTTCGTAGTCTTCCCAGGGAATTCTGATGAAACAACCTTTTTTTAAAAAAAAATCTCCTGGCCCATGCAGATTAATTTGAAGTTTTGGCGGGTCCTGGGGCAGTCCCTAGGAACCATCTTCGTACTACCATTCTATAGTATCATTATATGATTTAGTTTATTTGTATCAATCTTAAGGTTGGCTGTTAGAATATATGGAAATATCTAAAATATCTTTTCATACGAAATTAAGAATGTATGAGTGCTGTAAGTTCCATCTTCCTCCCTCTATATAAAATCCCCAAAATTCAGTACATGTTTTGCACCTGAATGTGGTTGTTTACTTTGGTTTTGGTTGAAGATAGAACTGTGTAATGTCTTGTTTACGTTCTATTGCAGCCAAAGCAAATGGTTGGTTTTCTTTTGTTACTCAATCAACTTATCTGCAAGTTCAATACTTTGATGCGTGACATTTTGGAGGAAATATTTCCAGCTGTTGTTGAGCGGATATTCAGTGTTATTCCTAGAAATGGGTTACCTTCTCCTGGTCCTGATGCAATCACTGAGGTATGAAAATGTTGTTGCAGTTTTGTAATAAGTAAATGGGATACAATTTTCCTTCTCTTCTAATACTTGCTTTAAGTTAGCTTTGTTATATGATTGGTCTTTATGATTTGATTATTTCTTTATTTCAAATTTTAAGAAGTTTGTGCTTGTGCTATAGTAATTGTGCTTGTTGTTTGTTCTATTGTCAAATGTTCACTTCTCTATGTTTGTTTTTCTTTACTTTCTACATGTTTTGGAGCTACAATATGACTATCTGATGAACCTTAGGTTGAGGAATTTCTTAGAACTTGGACTTAGTGTCCAACAATCCCTCAAACTTGACATATAAAGTTAGATTTGCCCGAATTCTAGGAGTTCTATGATTTATAATAAGGAGCAGATCTTATATGATCAAGAATATGTAGACCATATATGTATTATTAAGAACGTTTTTTATTATTCCTACATTGTATCTTTATTATTAGAGGATATCAATTCTCCTCTATTTATCGTATTGTTATCTTTGAAACGTAGGGTTTCAACTCAATGTCTTCCTCTTTCCTATACTTTAACTCTATGTAAGTCATATCTGTTGCTTTGGAACTAAACACCACCCTTGAGGCTTCAATTAAGGCAGCTATAGAGATCACAACTAAGGGGGGCTAAGCAGCCGCAATTAGAGCAACTTTCCGATATAAACAATGACACTGCTTATCTATTTTGTTACTTAGTCGCTATGCTGTGTGGTATAATGTGAGTTTTGTTCTTAGTTCATTACTTAATTGTTTCAAATGTGAAATCTATTGTAGAAAAGCATCTTTTTGTGTTACCATCTATCTTATTCTTTGCTTATAAACTGTCTCAAATATATGTGCATGATTATAAGATTATCATTATTATGGTCCTTTTTCAGGAAGTTCGTGAATTGCAAGAACTTCAGCGAACATTGTATACATTTCTTCATGTGATTACTACACATGACCTGTCTCCTGTATTTCTTTTCCCAAAATGTAAAGCATACCTGGATCCAGTGATGCAGTTGCTTTTGTTCTCCTCTTGTAATCATAAGGATATCCTTGTAAGAAAGGTATATAGTGTTTTGTATTTATTCAACCGAGCCATTATTTTTCCTGGACCAGTTTTTTGACAAAACATACATTCTAAATCATACTTATTTTCACAATTTAGGCATGTGTACAGATTTTTATTAGATTAATTAAAGATTGGTGTGCCCAGCCTTATGAGGAAAAGGTATATTCTACTTACTTCTACTTATCCCATTTTCTTATAATTTTTTCCTAAATGTCTAATGGTTTTCAGGTTCCTGGTTTTCGAAGTTTTGTGATTGAAGCATTTGCTATAAACTGTTGTTTGTACAGTGTGCTGGACAGATCTTTTGATTTCCATGATGCAAACACGGTAAGATACATGAATTATGGTTTTGTACATTCTTTTTTCACTTCGTTTCTTTCAAGTGGTATGACACTACTGTTCAAAACCATTGCGTATATTATTAGTCCTCAATTGGCTACTTGTTATAAGATTGTTTATATTGCATAATAGAAAGAAGAGTTTGTGGTCTCATTCTTTGTCCCTTGAAGAGAACTATTTGCTTATTTGTTTTTAATAAAATGGATGTCATTTGAGGAAGTTCAAGGAAAAAAAAAGCTCCCAAGCAGAATTTAAAAATATATTTTACATGTAAAACAAAAACAATGATGTGGATAAGTGAATATTCTATCAAGCACTTAATGCTTGACCAAAAGCTATAATTTATGTACCCTGCAATAATTTCCTCCTCAACAATTGTTTGAGACTAAGAATCAATCTCTTTGATTATGACTTGGCCCACTTGGCCTACACGCCACAAGACAATTGATGTCACTTGCAACAATTGTCTCATTAGGAGGAATCGAATTCGTAACCTTAGCTATGATACCAATTGTTGAATTGGACACTTACCACTAAGCCAAAAGTTATAGTTGATAGTTAAGCTGCAACTCTTCAACCTAAGAGCATAACAATCCCAGTGCCATGTCTCTATTGTGATCTAGTCTCACCTGACCTACGTCATCGGACAATTGATGCACTCTACAATTAAGAACACTCATAAGTATGGTTTGTTGGAGGATCATGAATATAAAGGGCTCAAATTACTTATAGAATTGAAATACTTTCAACAATAGAGTATAACATACAATATGCCTCTTGATTTTAGAATTTGAAATTGTCCAAACATGATCATCTAAAGAATTCTTTTTGAGAACTATTTGCTTTGCCTTGATAGTAATTGGAGTTTATTATGTCTAGAGTTATCATAATTGAATAACTCTTATTAAATTGAATGTAATTAAATTCACATGGGGATTCCAACTAGGTTGAGTATTTGGTTCCATATAATGTAGTTAATCTTCATATGATTTTATGATAGTGGTTAGAATAAGTTGTCTTAAATAAAGTTTATTGAAAAGTTGTTCATAGCTTTGTGTTGGATCTAGTTCCTAGATAAGTCTTTTCTTATTCATACATTGTATTTGACATCTCCAAAGTTATTATAAGTGAGATCCTAAGAAATAAAAATTCATTCTCTTTAATTTATTTGTTGTTCTTTTTGTATTTTTCTCGTGTTGGTATCAAAGTGGGTTAATCTCTCTTTGTGTGTATCTATCCGACAAAGTCATTCGATCTCCACTCTTAACCTTCTGTCATCATCAATTGCTGAAGTTTCGTTCGTTGACACTTGGGTCTGGTGTGCCTCAAGGAGTGTGACCCAACCTCAATCGCCGCCAATCCAAATTTCGCCTAATGCGTTGTCAGTGTCTTGGCTGAACAAGGTGCGTGTCTCATGCCACCTTTTAGTTGTTGCTATCCTTCCGTAGTCGCAGCCTTTTGAGCTCCTCTCAGCCCCCTATTTTTCGTTCTAGTACCATTTGGTGAGTTGTCTGGAGTTTCTCATGGTATCTCTTTGTTGAAACCCTAGGGCTGCCTTATGTTCTTTCTCTTATGTACATGCCTTTACCTTGTTTCAAAATGTCTTTAGGGACTATCTCCTCTTTTCCCAGGATTTCTTCTATAACTTCTAAGAAAATAAATGGGAAAAGCTACCTATCTTGGTCTGTGTCAATTGAACTTTGATATCTTGCTCAAGGTTTCCATGATCACTCAGAAGATCAGAGTAGAGTACCACCAAATCAAATTCAACGGTGGAAGAAACCTGATTTTCGTCTTTGTGCTCTACTTTGTCACTCTCATGTCATTCAAAACCTGTAACTCCTTTTTGAACAAGGTAAAAACTATTTTTGTAAACGGTATCCAACACTTCTACGATTATGCTAATCGATTGGCTTCTCTTAAGCAATCTGATAATGACATGATGTCTTTCATTGCTAAATCTCAATCAATAGTTGAGGAATTGAAAATATTGTTGGTAGTTCACTCAATAATTGAGATAAAATAAATGTTGGATAAGTTTTATATCGTTATGATCCTCTATGCAATGAATCTAGATTTTTATCATATTAGTGATCAAATTGTAATCCGTCAAGAAGTTTCTTCTACGGAAAACTTGACAAGACTCAATCGTATTCCAACAGTACTTAATGGATGAAAATTAATCCAATCATTCTTTTTTTTCAAAAATAATTCTTTCTTAAGCTTACTTTTTTAACAATTTTTTTAAATATATTTTAAGTTTGTTTCACAGATTTTATTTCCGAAAATATAATTTTAAAAATAGATTTCTAATTTTCTTAAAATATATTATTTTTATGGATGAATTGTATTCATGAAAAAATTGTTAATGGATAAATTGAATTGGATTTTTTATCAATTAGATCAGGATGAATAAGATTTTTTAATTAAATTTTTAGTGGATCAAAAGGGATTAATGATTTTTTTATCGTATCCATTATAATTCAAAATAAAATTAATCTAATCCGTCCAGTTTGTCATTCTTAGTCTTGGAGTTTATTTGTTTAAAGATGTTTGTATATTCAAGGGTGTCTCCTTGATCTTAGATTTGCTATAAAATAAGTGCATGTTTGAAACTCTTGTTCTAAAGAAAATACTTATTTGTCAAAAGCTCTGAGTAGATAGTATGAAAAAATAAGCTAATATTTTTTAAAAATAAGTTGAACCAAACAAAGATTGTTTGGCTTGTCTAATGGGCTCAGTACGTTTGGTTTGTTTGAAGGAAATTTGTTTAGCTGAAAAGAAAAAAGAGGGAAAATTTGTATGAGGGTATGGACAACTAAGTATAACGGTGTAATCGGAGAATACTTGTATATGGTTTTTTGGTGTTTGTTACTTTGGAAGATGGATATTGTATATTTATTTAAGTGTTTTGATGGTTTGTGCCAATTTTTAGTGCTCATGTTCTTCTTCTATTTTTGATTTTCTGTACAGTTTATTTTATTTGGAGAAATCGTGCTGGCACAGAAGGTAATGTATGAAAAATTTGGGGATGATTTTGTGGTTCATTTTGTATCAAAAGGATTATCTTCTGCACATAGCCCACAAGATCTGGCTGAGCAATATCGTCAAAAGTTGCAGGTAATAAAAGCTTATGGCGGTGAATGTTTAGAATATAGTCCTACTGTAATTATCGAAGTTATTTTTCCCCCATATAACATCCTGGAACTTCTTCTCTGCCATGCTTATGTTGTGAGTAATTTGATGAAAAGATTATTTATGCTCTGTAATGTCTCTTGCTAAGTAAAGTGTGAATCGTAGTGCTTGTTGTTTAATAGGTGAATCACCAGATGAATATCTATTGTGGTGGGCTAAAATACTACGATATTTTGGTGCAGGGTGATTTAAAGGCACTAAAATCATTCTATCAGTCAGTAGTGGAAAACTTGAGACTGCAGCAGAATGGAAGCCTTGTATTCAGATAGCATACTTGTATTGGAAAAATTAGCGAGTCCTCTTCCTATATAATATATAAGGCTTTGTTTTTTGGCCGTCTCCTAGTTTGGCGTTTGATTTCTTTCTACAGAAGGTAGTTACGATTTGTTTTTGATGAAATCAAGTTTGAGTTTTGATTTGTTTTTCTGTCACCAGTAAATTTTGTCCCTCAATAGTGCGGTAATGAAACGGTGGGGAATACTGCAGGGTTGTGTATATAGATTTTGCGGACGAGCGATGGATATTCTACTGGCCCTAATTTTGACGCCTTCCTCATGCAACCTCACCAATCAGCTAATTTTGTCTCAGGTCTTACATTATTCTTTTTGTCCCACACTTGTAAATTTTTGCTATTCTCTTGACACTGGACTTCCAACCATCGGTTCCAAGCTTGTCAATATGAGGTCAAGATTTTGGTTTTTGATTTCTCAACCCTTTCTTTCTCCGTGTCGCATCGTTTCCGTTTCCTTTAAGATTTGTTGATGCCCTTTCTGTTTACTCCATAATTACAATCACAATTCTGTCCATATATATATTCAAAGAGTTTATTTATGACATTTTTTAATATTTATGTCAATCTATTTTATTAACGATGTTATCAAATTCAATATGAAAAAATATTAGTATTTCTCAATCATACAAATTTGAATTCAATATAAGTTGATACTCTGACGTTCAATCCTAGTGTCTAAGTTAAACTTAAGTTGTAATAAACCATCTTATAAAAGTTTAAGAAAAATATATATGCTATAAGAATGAAGCAAAGTTTTATTGAACGGAAGTGATGACAAATATGCTTGAAGCACTCTCGAACTTTTGTTCCACATAGTTCGTTTTTTCTCCATCCCAAAAACATAAATAACAAAAAAAAATAAATAATCGAAGACATACATTTTGCAAAAATGGTATTGAAGGGAAAAGTGACAAATGCCTATATGGTTTTTATATTACAATGTCAGGAACTAACGACATCAATTGCGGCACAGACAATGGGGGAAGAAGCAGAATGAAAAGAGATCTAAGAGAAATACAAATAATTAAATTTAATGAAAAAATGAAAATTAGTATCGCGTGCGTACAAGTTGGAAATTACAATCACATTCACAGTAGAGTTGTTTCCGTGAATTAGTGATCTTAGGCAGATTTTGGTGATGGACATATTTGCAAATGAGAATGAATATATGTGACAAAATTTGTAATGGGTGGGGAAGGTGAGACTTTACGTGGAGACACTGTTAGGAATCCCTCTGCATGTAACGCCGGGTGGAGAGGTAGGTGCAAGTAACTCGTAAGGTAAAACCCCTGGGCCACAGCGGTTTCTGAGTGTTGGGTCACAGTTCCTTCGCTCAATCTCCTTCTCTATCCCTTTCATTTCTGCGGAGAAGCTGTAGAATGCCTCGATCATCTCTGCTTCACCTGACCAAATCGATGACTGTTGGCGCTCCCCCAAATACTCCTCGTCCGGTGAGTGGGTAGAGAGTGTGTCAACTATGGCCATATATTTTGTGGCTTGTAACAAGCTGGGCAGCGCATTTAGGAAATACTTTTCGGGATCTGCCATGAAATTCGCATGTTTTTCACTCTTTTTTTCCTCTTCGTCTTCTGGGATTAATCTTCTCATTAGCGGAGGACGATTGGGCACATAACCTCCATAAGGGTACTGTCCAAAATTAATGGCTGCATGCTGTGCGGATACCGTCCAAATCAATGTGGTAAGTATAGACACAAGATCCTCACTATCATTCAACGTGGGCCACCACCTTTCATGCCTAAGATCAGCATGCCCCACATTTATTGATTCAGAGTACCATGCTTGTAGCTCCCTGTCATTGCAAACCTGGCCTGGATGGCCGTAGTAGTGCTGCACATAGGTGCGGACCCAGTTCTCGATTGCAGACCAGACCATAAGCCCATCTGCAGCATAAGGGTAGTCTTCTATTACCAGTTTTACACCATTTGGCTGTGTTGCGTCAGGTACCGCCATTCCCCTGCACCGATGGATCATGCAATGAGACTCTCATTTATAAGATTCCTTCAACTCAGAAATGGGTCTCTTTTCTTTTTCAACTAACCTGCGTATGAGATCTGCCGGGAGGCCTTCCATGTCAAAGCGCCACAAGTGTTTGTATGCAGCAGAACTGATCTCCGTGCAGTAGCGCCCAGGTGTAAAACTAGACTCGATGATTCCATCAGCATTGATCAGTTTCTGGCGAGCTAAAGCATTGATATCCAATGTGTACCTCATGTGTGGATCCAACAGCTTAAAAACAGGATGCATTGCACTTAATTGTCTATGAGCAGACAATATAAATGGTTCCATGCAGGCATGTGTGCGTAACCTGCATACAGTTTACCAAAATTCTTTTTGGATAAGTTAACCAACAAGATGTAATCAAATTAATTGTAGTTAAATGTAGTACATATGTTGCTTCCGGATTCTCTTACCAATGGTTAACAAGTTGGTGCACACCAGCATCATTGGCACAAACATGAGCTTTGGCAAGCTGCCACTTCCAATATGTGGTTGCGTCCACAGGAGGGGTAACTACGCGTTTCGATCCGGAACTTGGTCCGAGGCTAAGTTCTATAGCAATTGGTTTGAGAGTGCCAAGCGGTGTCAAGAAAAATATGGTGCGGGTAGCATAGGATTTTCTACCATCAAGGGCGTTGATCCGGTCAACAAATGGAACATAGACATCGTGATAATTTATCATAAACAGCTTGTTTGCCTCTATTGCCTGACAAATTCGAAGTAACAACGTTAGTGTAGGGTCCCAATTGTTTAAGATAAGTCATGGGATTTGGCGACAAAACATTTTCAGTCATGTTGTCGAGGATTTTGAGGAGTACCTGTTGCACGGTCATGCCATTAAGTTGTGCCAAAATATGTTCTTCTTTGAGTGCAGACTCTTGGTGGCCATACATTTCCGGGTCAAGTTTGCTCACCGGTGGGAAAACTTTAAGCCGCTCAATGTTAACAGGGTTGACTCCTGCTATTGCTTGCCTGGCGAATTCGTCATCTCGAAGCCAGGCAAATTTGTCCTCTGTATGACAAGCACGAGATCATTAGTTTAATCAGCAAGCAACACCTTGTTTACCATAACAATATAATAATTATGAAGGAAAACAGCAGGGACACTCACTGGAAATAATTTTAGGCGTGTCATACTTGAGAAGTCCCTGGCTGCATTGTTGTATCTTGATGATCACTTGTGACAGTGGGATTTTCTTTATAATTTCATCTTGCAAGGGCTGGCCATCATTGTAAAGGTCGTCGAAGTCTGAAAATCGGTTGAAGTCTTGGTTATCAGCAGAAAGACTAGCCTTAAGGCCAGGGATCAAGTTATGGAGAACTGCCTTCAGCCTCTTCATTACGAATGTGTTCATCTTAGCCTCGTCGAATTGCTCGTCTCTTGGTACGTACATAGGCTGTGGCAAATCCACACGACTCTCAGCATGCATATCTATAACACGCAATTTACTGTGTTATGCTCACGTACGTAATAATCAACCTTAGACGAGTGAATGAATTGTTATAATGTTACCTGTATCAGTGGGGGCCCGACCAGTACGACAGCGTCTTGGGTATGGATGGTTTTGGGTTCCACCAAGAGTCGGTCTGGTAAGCTCAATTCCTTCATCTGGATTACCCAGATCGTTGTATATGTCGAAATCATATATTCTATCACACAATTTTCTAACTCCTTTCCCATCACCTCTAAGATTTATCAACTCTTTCTCCCTCAGTACTCTAAGCCCACCAGGTGTATCACCAGGTAAATATGCCTGACAAAGTAAACCAGAATTAGCAGAATAAAAAATAAAACAACTTGTATGTATTAAATTGGGTAGCGTCCATGTTGTCGGTGGTTGATATACGTAAGCTCAAATTAACCCCAGCATTAGTCGATAAGAATTTTGAAAACACATTTCACGGGTATAATAATCTATGGCTGCTTGTTTACGATTTGTAACTTGTGATTATGGAGGAAGACTTTTTCTTTGATCAAAATAGCCGAGTCACAATTGAAAGTTGAAAATTTTGAATAATAAAAAGGAGAATGATATTTTAACTAACAAATTTTGACAAACTTTGACAATCATGTATCTTTTTTTTTTTCAATCAAAGTTAAAATTTTTAAAAGAAAAAAAAAATGGAATGCATGTTCCACCGGTTAGCATTAAATAGTAATTAAATGCTTTGACCTTTCCAAGTTGGGTACCTTGTTAGAAAAGAATATCCTCTCTCCCTGTACCCATGAGTTGCAGGGGAAATGAACTGCTCCACTCACAAACCCTTCGATCACTATGCTTTCCAAGAAGAACTCTCTTTGGTGTTTGTTTGTCACAGCAATAGCTCCAGGGACTCCAAAATTCGAGTCCACAATGAATTCGGCTGTATAATTAACTCTCTCTGCTTTGACACTGGATTTCTTTGACCAGTCCTTTAGGGCTGCTTTGTTGCTCTTCTTTGGAGATTTCGTTTCTAAGAAGCAGATTAAAATAACATTAGATTCGTTTGATGTGTTTTCGAAGAGAGAGTGGGAAGGGAAGTAATAATGGTGAGTTGTGAAAGGCTTACTTGGGTCAATGTCAGTGCTGATAAGCTCCAGCACAACATTTCTTGTCCCTATCCTATCAGTGATGGCGTCCAAATGCTTCAACATGGTCTCTTTGAAATCCTCTCTGATCTTGTTCCTCACTGTTACCACAGCTCTGACCTTGAATTGCACCGGTTTCTCTGCATGCACTCTCAGTGTGGTCTTCATAAAATCCTGACTGATAGCTGCCACCGGAAACCTTGCTTCCCTTCTCAACCTCGTACCCCTTGTTGTGTTCTGGAAAGGAAGCGAGATAGGATTGAGGCCGAACAAGGGTTGGTTGTGTCGAAAAGTATTATTCTGAAGAAGAAGTTTGGAGGAAGCAGAAGCAAACGAGGTAAAACCCATGAGTTCGTTATGAAGAGCCACTGGCATGTTGGCTGCTTCTTTTTCACAACGGATGAAGCGTTGAGTTTGTTTTTATGTTTAGGGCAGAAAGAAGAAAGAAGAAAGAAGAAAGAAGAAAGAAGAAAGAAAAAAAAAAAAAAAAAAAAAAAAAAAAAAAGAGAATTGAGTATGCAATGCAGGTGAGTCTTTCCGTCCATATTTATTTGTGAATCTAGAGTTATATTTTCTCCCCCGCTACCAAGTCAAAACCATTTTTTTTCTTTTTAATTTTTAAGTATAAACACTCCGCGTGGACCAGAAACAAACTATGTTTTATTTTTTAATTTGATTAGAACCCAAATAAATAGTTTTATCTTGCCAGAAGATATGTTCCTGAATACGTTTCATATTATATCGGATACATTCGTGCAAATGTAAGGAATGAAAACAATTATCCTAAAAAAAAATTAACATTAGATTCCTTTGTTGTGTTCTCCTTTTTTAAGAGTCGTTTCTCTTAGGGTTTCTTTAAAAAAAAAACATTTAGAGGCTAATGTACAAGCAATGTTTAAGGAAAATGTTTAATTACATACATTGCGTAGTACAAAAAGCTTTTCGAAAAACAAGCTAAAGTAACATTGTGTCTACTTGTGTCATCAAATATTTCCTGTAAAGCATTGATCGCTATTATTATTGGAACAAGTAGAAGCATTCTTTAAGTCAACTTACCAACTCAATGGTACCTTTCGAAGCAAAAGAAAAAAGCACAAAATATTTTCCTCCAATTGTTGCAGTCTGTAATTCATTTCTTTTTCCGTAAACTGTTTATGTGAAGAATGTATCCATCCATCCAAAGCATATTCAGAACACTCTCATTACTTCCTATATATTGAAAATAAAGGAAGACAAAGTTAGGTTTGCTCTCAAAGAACTAAGTTACAAACACTTCATTTGATAGAGTTATCTAAAAAAAAATTGATTTGTAAAGCTAAGAAAGGTTTAATGTTAAACCAAGATAAAATTGTATTATTGTTGAATATCTCGTTATGGGATAAAGAGAATTTATAATATATAAGTGACTAAATTTCGTACAAATTCATTTTGTAAAATTGATTTAAATTTAAAATTTACTATTTAAGATAAAGATTTGAAACAAGTCACCATTAAATTATATAACACTTAAATTGTTACGATGTTAAGTAGAAAATAGTTGTTTTTTAATTAACAACAATAACTTTTTCAGTAATAAAAGTTTTATTAAATAAATAAGTGGTGTAACTTCGTATATGATTAACCATTAAAAAAAACTCATTTTCATAATATAAAATCAATTTCCAAAACACTTGATAAAACTATCGATGCAGTTCTAACATTAGTTTTGAATAAGAGGAAATAGGGTTATTGGTTAATTGGTTAGATTTGAAGACACGTATAGTAATGAGGTTCTTATTATTGTATAAGAAAAGTATTCCTAGTTACCGAGACTTTAGACTATAATTTCTTTTTGTCAATCACAAAAAACAAAATTATATCTGTGTGTGTTTGTTTGTGTGTGATAATCTAAGAATATGAAAAATGTTTTATGGCGGCTTAAACCTTTGCTTAGTGTTCTTGAATTACATATTTTTAATATTCAAAATAATATTCACATTTAAACAATAGTTAAATATACTACAAAAGCGTAAATAAAATTGATGACGCATTTTAGTAGAAAATATTGTTATGACGAAAAATCAAGTCAAATTTATTTCGTTATATTAAGGTCAATATTTTTTTTTAGAGTTCAATTCGATCAAATTTGTCAGATTTGAAAATAAAAGTCATGACTGAATCGATTTTTGATAAAAAAAAAAAAAAAAAAAATAATTGTAGTTTTAAAATTTTGAAACCTACAACTAAAACATTATATTGAGAAGGACTTTGAAAATAAGAAAACAATTAACAAGAATAATTACTCTCACTACAATAATTTTTGCATACTAAATAGAATTGTTTTATGCAAAACAAATTTTTATAATGACATCACATTTTTTTATTATAGCTTCACACTTTAATAGAAATCTGTCAGCGCATTAACTTATGACTATACCATTCGAAATAAAATTTCAATTATATATATCCATCATCTAATAGGTATTATGATTAAATTAATAAATTATATTTATCCAGACAAATTATTTAACGAAATCTTGTTTCAATTTTCCATCCCCTGCGGTATTAGATCCATAGAAGCAGGCCCACCGGATGGAAAAGAATTAAAATAAAAAAGTAAATGAAACACAAAAAGTTGAATTAATGATAGCATGACCTAGTTAACTTGTTTAATTGAGTTCAGAGAAATGACATTATTTTAATGCTAAAAACCCTTCGGGGGAAGAATATTAAAGTGGAAGTTGCATTGCATTAGTTGAGACCATAGAATTGTTGTAGAATTTGTAAACATTTTAAAACTTGGGACTTTTCATTTTCACATAACCGCGGAGATATGAACACTTCTCTTTAAAATTGGAGATGGTTGAATTGAATAACAAGTATTGTGTCGCTTAGTCCAACTCCAATCAACCCAAACCCAATAAATCAAAGTCATACATATAATTAATTATTTAAAAATAGGTAGGTAGTTTAGTTTAGTCATACATTTATTATTAAATACAAAAATAATTATCTTATAAATTTTATTCTTTAAGTGATTCTTTTTAAATTTAATTACTTTTTATTTAAAGCAGAGTTTAAAAGGTATTGAAGAAAGAGTTAAAAGCATTAAAAAATAGAATTAATTGTTTAGTATGTGTAAACGGCAACAGTAGGAATACGTGGAGGTAGATGTTGACCGAGGGAATGAGTGCTCAAAAGTTCAACCTTTCAAGATTCCAAAATTCTATAGGGCCGACGCGCTCACCACCACAACCAAAGACTAATTCCTTATAACTCTTTCAAAATCATGACTTTTAATTTTCTTTTTCTTGGAGATGGGTGACCTAAATGCCAAACGGAGAAACATAAGAACCCATAAAAGTTTATTATTGATCCTACCCTAAGGACAAAACTCAAACAAACCAAAACAAATATTTCAAGTAAATAAATACAAATTATAGTACCTTCAAAGTTACACCCATTTTTAATTAATTGAATTGTTATAGTCAAGAGAATCCTGACTTTCTTTGTTAGAGTATGTTAATTGTGCAGCATATCATTCATCCAAAACTTTCGGTTACATATATAACAAATGAAAAGAAAAATATCACTCTTTAAAATAAACATATAAATAAACAACTTATCTTTTACATCTCATTCGGGTAAACTCATGACTAACAATAAATTTCAAATAAATAGGTATTGACTTATTCAAAATAGAGAATACTAAATAAATATTAAGATTTTCCTTCCTTAAATTTGTTATCATCTCAACTTTCTTTCTTGAATACACCCCATCATGTTTTGAAACTTCTCAAACATAATTGTTTTGAAAGATTTTGTCGTTATACATACAATATGCTCCTCACTTTTGCAATAGATAACATTAATAACAGCATCCTTGTACAAATCATGTAAAAAAGGGAATATGACATTTATATGTTTACTCCTTCCTTGTAAAACATAATTCTTTGACAACTTAATTGCAGAAACATTGTCACAAAATACTATATAGGCCTCCTTCATCATACCCAATCTCTTTAAGTAATCTTCTTAACCAAATGGCTTGGCAAGCACATGAAGTATAAATGCAATAAACTCAATTTCAGTAGAGGATAAAGTAACTTTAGGTTGTTTCTTTGACAACCATGAAATAACAAATGAACCCATCATGAAAACGTATCTAGATGTTCTCTTCATCTTCATCTCCAGTATAGTCACTATCACTAAACCCAATTAAACCTTTATGTTCTCCCATTTATAAAACACTCCAAAATCAACAGCTCCTTTCAAGTACTTGAATATTCTTTTGGCTGCCAGGAGGGGCAATTCTATTAGATTCTCCATGTAATGTCTAATAATATTAACTACATGTAATAAGACTAATTACATGCATTATATCGGAGTGCAAACTGCATTGTAGTTTTCCATTTGGAATGTATTCGAAATCTCCAAAGCATACTTCCTCTGTGACACAAAAATTCCAACTATTGATTGTACCACCTCAAGCCCAAGTTTGTCATCTCAAATTCAACCATCATAAAAGCTTTAAAGGAATCAATCATGACATTATCCTTACCTCTGAAGATCATATCATCATATCATTAACATATATGCATATAACAAGAATTTTCTCTCCTTCCACAAGTTTCATGAAAAGTTTATGTCCTTCTACAAGTTTCATGAAAAGTTTATGCTCATATGGCCATTTACAAAAGCCTAATACAATGAAATAAGATTCAATACAAATATACCAAGCTCGAGGTGATTGCTTTAGTCTTTATAGTGCCTTCCTCAATTTATAGACCTTATGCTCATTCCCTTGCTTCACATATATCCCAACGGTTGCTAAACATAAACATTTTCTTGTAGTTATCCATGTAAAAATGTTGACTTGACATTAAATTGATAAATGAATCATATGTTTCGAGCCAGTGGCGGAACTTCATGCAATATGTTGGAGGTGTCAAAATTTTGGTTAAATTATTCTTTGGTTCATTTTTTTGTCTAAAAAAGTAATTTTTTAGTTTCAATTTGGTCTCGATTTTATAAAAATTAATGCAATTTTATCTTTTTCGTTAAATTTCTTGAAGCAGAACAAGAATTTTTCATCAAAATTGATACTACTATTATGCCCATTACACCAACAAAACAAATCATTCACAATTTCAATTTTGATGAAAAATTCTTGATTTGATTCAATAAATTTAACGAAAAAGGACAAAATTACATAATTTTTAAAATTCAGACCAAATTGAGATTAAAAAAAAAAACTAGATGATCAACTTAATATTTTTGAATGAAAATAGGAACCAAAAGAATAATCATAAATTTTTTATATAAACTAGTCAAAACATTGTATTTACTTTTTTCATGATAATAAAAAATAATAAAATTACAATTATTATTATTATAATTATAAAATTAGATATAAATAATTTTTATAATTTTAGTATAATTAATTCTCATTTATAATGGTTCAATTTTAAAAATAAAAATGATTAAATTAAACAAATAACCATTTAAAAAATAATATTAATAAAATAATTATTTTTATTTTAAAAATGTTTAAAAGATTAAATTGAAAAATAAATGTGAAAAAGAAAACTTTTTCTTATATATATATAATGTGTAAATATTTATTAAAATATTAAATTTAAAAAAATTTATTTAAAATCATATATTAAATTATATAAATGTAAAAAAAAAAATTAGGGGGGCCATGACCCCCTTAGTCCCAACGTTGTTCCGCCATTGTTTCGAGGTGCAATTGAAATAACCAATCTAATTTTGTCTAGTCTTGAGACTGGGCAAAGACCCTTTTATAGTTAATCCCATATTCTTGTTTGTAGCCCTTCACTACCGGTCGTGCCTTGTATTTATCCATCTTACCATCTACAATAAGATTTTTTTTATACACCCATTTAACTGCAATAGACTTTTGTCTCTTGGGAAGATCTGTTAATTCCCAAGTGTAATTTTTCTCTATTGGTTTAATTTCCTCATCCATAGCCTTTTACCACTTTAATTATTTGATGGCATCATGAAAAACAATAAGATCGTGGTCTAAAAGTAAAGCAAAATGAGTAAGTTGACCATAAATTTGATTAAGCCCACTAACCTCATAATCTTGCATCCATGCTAGCCTTCTTCTTGTGCATTGGAGTCTAGGCTCATTTGAGACATCATCTTTCCGCTTTATTTGTAAATTTGAAGAAATGCTTAACGGTGAATCTACTATAACAAAGCTTGAAATTTAACTAAACTTTGACACAAAATTAGAATTTGTTATATTTTCAAACTTTGATAAATTTTAGTCTAAAAATTAATGGATATAGTCATTTGAAACTAACAATGTTAACCTTTTTTAGGCTTGCTAAATGGTATTTTAAATTGACATATGAAGTGAAACTTGTCAAAATAATGTACACAAGTGATCCTTATACGCATTTGATATGTAAAAAAAGTTTAATACATTTGAGTTATGAGGATTATATTATTCATTTTAAAAGTTTGGAACAAAATTGTATCAGAGTTTAGGACATGAACGAATTACAATTTTGAGACAAAATTTAAGGATCAAAAACATATTTAATTTTTTTATATAACTAAATACTATTATGGATTTATAACTTTTATGCTAAAATTAATATTTATATCCTTAATTTTTTATATTGTGGTTTATTTTTTTAATTGATATTTTTGTGATTCTACTATATTATTTGATTTACTAGGATTTACTATATTATTTGATTTTGTCTATCCTTACATAATTCGTGCTGTTTCATGATCTGGTACACTGTAACAAACTTCTTTGTGTGAGGTTTTAGTATCAATGAATTAGAAAAGGAAATAGAAGAATTTTAATAACCTAATTAACACATGGCAGATAAAACCCGCACAAGATAAAATTAATGCCACTCCATAGGTTCACAATATTTGATCGCCCAATAAGCAAGTGGAAACGATGATAAGTTAGCTTTTTGTGTTTTTTTGCGGAGTCATGTGCTAAGCTTTCCATAATTGGCAAGTTTCGTTTGAGATTACTTACTTTACTGAGTATGATCTCAAACCCCATGCACGTTCATTCCCTATCCCAATAATTTACCCTTTCTCATTCAACATTCATTCATTCTTTAAATTACTCCTCTCTCTTTCCTGCATCTCGAGGAAAACTTTTATATCCTAAACAACTTCTTAATCAATTCTAGTGTATCTGTAATCAAACATTAATTAAAAAATATCATTAATCAAAATTTAAAAGTGTTGGTAAATCACAATGTTGTTATGGATTATGACCGATTGTTTTGGTTGGGTTTTGGTCTTCTAATATAAGAGACATTATTTGTCGTTAAACATGTGCTTATTTCGTGATAAATGACAATGAAGGTGAAAAGTTGTGTATTTCACATACGATGCAGATGAAACAAGAAAGTAAAGCATGACATTATGACGATGAAGGTGAAAAAGGGGAGAAGAGAAGATAGTTATATAAACATGGCATACATTGCGGATTTAAAACATCATCATCATTGTAAGCGCATAACAATTCTTAGTATTATCGTAAAAAAGCATATGATGACGGTTGTTTTATAAACTATCAAAAAATTTAAACTAATTTCATGTTTTTATTATCATTCACTTGTAACTATTTTATAAAGACATCGCCATTAACTAATTTTACATCATTGAAAGAAAGAAATATTTGCGATGAGAGAAAAATAAAATATATATAAATTAGGTTTTTTTCTCGAATACTTTGAAATGTAAAGATGTGATATTAGAACATGTTAATCTAACTACTTCTTAGAACTTTGGTCATGGTCTCACGGTAAACATTAATATTTCCATCGTAAGTTCGTTAATGATATCGTAAGGATTAATCATTGTACATACGAGGTATTGTTTATTTTTGAGTTAAGAATTAAGTTATGATGTTGTCTTTAAAAGTTTGTAGGAGAATATAAAGAGGAAATTTATTTAACTGTTTTAACTCTTGAACACGGTAGGAATTGTAGTAAATGATTTAGTGAAAATGAAAAGTATTTTATTGTTAGGGAGACATCGGGACGGGGTAGGTGGTTGGTTTGTTAGTTGTTGTATTGTAGCTTTGCGCGGAAAGGTTGTCTTATCAAGTTGAATTTGATATTAATTTGATTACGGTAATAATTAATTGGCATTAGTGAGAGTATGGAAGAAAATGTGAAATAGTGTAGGGATGAAGTGGATGTACTAAAAGCAGTAGCTTATAATTATAATTGGAGCAGGTGAAATCCAGGAATCGGTCCGGTAAGTGAGCGACATTCCCATGCGAGTGTGGGTGCTCTTCCTTCCTTTCAAATGTCGCACATACTCGTACTTATATATGCTAATCACCACATTCTAATCTCTTTTTTCTTTCTTTCTTTCTTTCTTCTTCTTCCCTCAGCCCATACCATCCATAATCATTATATCACAATTTATATTATTCATCATCAACACAACACCTCACCTAGCTATAATAATAATAATAATAATAATAATAATACTTCTAAAACTTAAAACCCCTTCGCATCTCTTCAAACTTCAAAGTAGACTCACCTCACCCCCCAAGTTCCAAGACCACATGCCTTTTGCATATCCACGTTAGCAAATAATACTATCACAGATTATGCTACCATTATTAATTATGATTATGCTACCATCTCACACCAAACCAAATCGACAAAAACTACACTACGCGCCCAATTGCTTCCTTCTACCATTCTGGGACTTCAAATTTATCTATAGATGAAGGAGGGTCAATTTCTCCATCAAATTGCCTTCTAAATTTTCTACTCCCAAAGCTCAACACTTGCACTCATTCGCTTCCAAGATCTCACCACAAACAAAATTACTTGGCTTCTTTTTACACTTCGCTCACCTTACCTTCCAACCACATCACCACCTTTAATTTCTTCTCACCTTATATACTTTTTCCTAAACTTGCTGCTACCATTCTCTAAGCCCATTCATTCCCTCTGCTCTCATAATGAAGGTAGGTCCTCTCTCTCTCTCAGAGACCAAATTATACTGTTATCTTACACTACTTCTCCTTATTCATACCACCACAATCCATGAATCAATCAATATCTTTTTTGTCATTTGCCTCAGTTCCTCAGCTGGATGCAAACTAAAATTGGTGGAAAACAAGATAACAGAAAACCAGACACTTATACAACTACTACTTGTAAGTTTTCTACTTCTTTCATTCTTCTTTTCTTTCTCCCTGCTTGATGCATATGTAAGATTATTCATTGCCTGCTCATACACACACCACACCATCTTCTCTCCATCCATCGCACAAATACAAGCAAACCTATAGAAAACCAGAGAGACTAACGAATGTATATGTGTCTTCATGTGTTGCATATTTACTTGATTGTACCAAAGCTAGATTCTTATTTTATAACATGTTTACCCTTTCAGATGCATATCGAGAATGGTTTTTGAGTTAATTAACTTTTTTTTAAGTGCCTGAAGAAAAAAAATAAGAAGTTAATCATGTATTTCAGAATTCTAGCTCGCACAAGTTTTTGTGAAACTTTTAGCTTTTGACCTTTTATGAAGAAATTGATCATCTTTGGAAATGTGCGATCAGATCTATAAAAAGAAAAAAGCCACCCATGCACCCAGCAAGCTTAAGATATCTTAATCATTTCTGTTTCAATTTTTCCTATTAAATTTTTTAACCTTTTCATCATAGATCGATCTAAATCATTACGATCCGAAGGTATATATATATATATATATATATATATATATATATATATATATATATATATATATATATATATATATATATATATATATATATATATATATATATATATTTCTGTCCAATGCTAATGTTGCAATGAAAAAAATTAATATCACATATAATATAATGTAACCTATAACTAATTTTGTTTTATTTGTTTTTTATTTTTTTTATATACATCTTAATAATATTTGTCTGCAATTGAAGGAGACAATAAAAATGGTATAATTCTAATTATACAAAAAGTGTGACATTTCCATGGAAGGTTGAGGATCTAAGCTGCCATATACGATCAATTTTTCATATGCCTATACTTTTCTTAGATTAGTGCGAACTAACTTTCCCATAGTTTAATAGGTTGGTAGACTGATGATATTTAAGTTGACATATCAGAATTATTTTTTACATATGATGAAATTGTATAGTATTTTTTTTCCTGATGACTCACGAATCTAACCTTTTTCTATTTTATTTTTCTTATACTAGTACCTGATACATACATGAACAAAGAGGAATTAAATTATTACAAGAATTATTCTAAAAGGAATAGTTTTAATTTTTTTAATATAATGGTTATATTGAGTTACAGTATTAGACTAAAAGAAATTTGTTTATGTAAATTTGTAGGAAGACATTTTTTCTATGATTGGTTAATATTAAGTTTTATTTTTAAGTATTTAAGTAGACAAAATGACTTAACGAACCTGGACATACGGAATACTTGTCTATGTCTACAACATTATGGTACTAGTTTAGCTGTTCCTCCTGCACAGATACCAATACATTTCCTACCCTTAACTTCTATAATTTGTGTTCGACTTCTATTTTCTTTTTATTTATATATATATATATAAAGAACTCTATTTTAAAATATAAGATTGTAAAAAACTGTGTTTTTTCCATTCATTTGTTCTATTTTTTTGTTGCGTCACTTAACATATATTTTCTTTCTCCGACTATATTTCCTATATTTTTCCTCTTGCCACTTCAATCCATCTCATTTTTGCATAGACTCTGAAGGAGACTTTCGAAAATTTTCATCTAAATTGTCTCGCGTGTATACGAGGAATATATAAATATTATGTTAGGACTTGTGTGATGATTAAAATTCAAATGTTTCAGAAACAAATAAAATTGTTGTAATTTAATTACAGATTTGTATGTGCATGTTTAATATACGTTACGTGAAGATATAAATGAATATTATTTTTAGGTTTTAAGATAATTTAGTTGAGTTGTGAGAATTGAAAAAAGTTTTGATTTGGAACTTGTCAGATGATGGAAAACAAGAGGGTCGAGAAGAGTTTAGCGATTGGCCTGATGGCCTGCTAGCAATTGGTACATTTGGAAATAACAAGGAAGCAAAAGAGAAGTGCATCACTACTAAAGAGGAACCATCCTCCTCTGAACAAATCCCTGACTTCACTCCTGAAGAAATCGGGAAGCTACAAAAAGAGCTCACTAAACTGTTGAGACAAAAACCCAAAGTGGAAAAGGAAATCGCCCACCTTCCTTTGGACAGATTCCTCAATTGTCCATCAAGCTTGGAGGTTGATCGGAGAATCAGCAACGTACTCTGCAGTGATTCAGAAAATAAAGATGACGAAGAAGAAGTAGGAAAACAAGAACGAGAAGAAGAAGAAGAAGATGATGATGATGATGGTGATGATGAAGAAGAAGACATCGAGAAGACTCTCGGTGTCATACTTGGTAGATTCAAAGAGATTTGTGCAAAAAACAGTAAGAAAGCAATTGGGAAGAAATCAATTTCGTTTTTGCTGAAGAAGATGTTCGTTTGTAGAAGTGGATTTGCCCCAACACCCAGCCTTAGAGATACCCTTCAACTACAGGAGTCAAGAATGGAGAAGGTAGGTAGTCCTTTTGGCTCCGTTGGATTGCATGTATGTGCATTGCATGAACTGTGTGAATATAATGTAGCGTTTTCTTATGAAGCTTTTGAGGACGATTCTTCACAAGAAAATAAACTCCCAGCATTCTTCTCGGGCACTGTCTCTGAAGAAGCGACTGGAGGACAGGAAGAAGATGCCGATGGAGGAGGAAGCAGAGGCTGAAACTGATGATGGCTGTAAATGGGTCAAGACTGATTCTGAATGTCAGTATAACTTCCTATTCATACATATACACTCTTTCTTTCTTGTACATATGGAGGAACCAAATCTCTTTTCTTCTTGCAGATATTGTTTTAGAGATTTAACAAATCCACCTCAACTTTTAACATCTCTTTCTTTGCGTCTCTGTCAGGTAAGGTAACCTTCTGTTCTGTCTTTGCCTCATGTAATGTAACTGAAAGTCTTTCAGAAGTACTCAAAAATTACCAATTATTTTGTCTCAGATTAAATCAAGAAGCAAGGAGATTATACAAAGCATTACGAGGGAGCGTGAAATGAAGCTCATTTTTTTTATGAGAGTTTATCTGTGATCTTGCACCGGCCTGAGTGCCTCGGATCATCACAGTCGATCTCTCTGTTCTGTTAACAGCTACCCGCTTCCCTTTGTTTTTTTTTTTTTTCATGGTTGTTTCTGAGTATGCAGAGCAACTCATGTTATACTTAATCGTAAACACCATAACTCCTATCAACACCAATGGCCAAACCTACACATTCTGAACCTACTCTCTTATCTGCTAATTTCATATCTACTCTCCTTGTAATATCGCTGCCACTCAATAATATTCACAACATGGGCTAGTAAAATACAATTTCTATTTTACTTTAAAAATGTTACATTTTTTTTTTATTTTTTAAATGCAGTTTACGATGTCTTTCAATCACAAACTATTGGACAAGATAGGTTTTATGTAAGTCTTATAATAATTATGCTAAAATTATTTCAAGAACAGTGACGAAAAAAGTCCTAGGGTTCTGCTTAAAATGGAATTTGACGTCGGATAAGCCTTGGGCCGATGTCCACCGATGTCGGGGGTTTTGTGAGCCGACGTTAAGTTACGTCGATATTGTGTAATCTGACGTTTTTTTCTGAATGACGTCGGGGTGTTAAATGGTGTTGGGAAACGTATGAGCCGACGTCAAACTTGTCTATTTATTTATGAAAACATTACCAGTCATTTTTAGGTTGGACTTCTTTTGGGTGAACGTTTAATGGGTGGGTGACGTTATAAGATTTTTATTAGTGCACGGACATTAATATGCTTGAACAAAATTATTTTCTATAGTAATAACTAAGTTTCTATCATAAATATGTAATTGTAATTCTTGATTTGGTTGTTGAGTTTTATTTTTATATATTTGGCTTCCTTGTCCATTTTTTTATTCTCTAAAGACAATATAATTTTGTTAGAAATGGTTGAGTAGGATTTAATTGCATTACATGGGTATATATCATATCCATTATAAGTATTCTTTTGTTGATGATTGGTAATTAAAAAGTAACATAGAAAATTAAAGGGAAATGGATATTTATTGTGTTTAGGGAGGGATGAAAGAGATGTGTCATATTTCATACGTCATTCCAACCTTGAGAAGTCTGTTGCGGGGGATAGCCATGGAACTCTGGCCTTGTCTGAAGTTCTTTCTGAAGAAACTGTACACATAATTGACAATGATCTTATTGATGATGGAGGAGTTTGGGTGAGCCACAACCTCTGCTTCTGCCAGCATGTACACCACGCCTTTCTCCGATGCTTTTTCAATGAATTTGAGTTCCTCTTCAGCTCCATGGATGGGTGGGGCAAGGAAGTTAGCAGATGACTTGGTGCCACTCCCCCCTAATGATCGAATGGAGTCAGATGAGGCCGATGCTGATTGATTTGGGATTATTTTGCTGGAGGAACGATGTGCTTCCCTCTGATCACTGCTTTCAACCACTGCTGCTTGTTCGATTGCATTTCCACTTCCCTCCACCTCCACCTCCACCGTATAATAGTTCTTTTCTTCAATGAATGCCTTTAAATTTTGTATCAATTGTGACTCAAACTCTGCAGGATCTCCAACCACATCATTGTAACCATGCCTCACAACACAACGAAACACTCTGTACTCTCTTGGCTCCACTTGCCGAAACAAGAACCTCTCCTCCGATGCAACACTACTCACCGGAATAGCTTTAATAGACACAAACACAAGAATTGAATGGACAGATGGGATGCTACCTATAAGGTGTGGGAATATGGGGGGAATGCCTTGCACCAGCTCAGAATACAAAAGCCCAATTCCTGGCACTCGCCTTACGTCTGGGTTGTTTGCTAATTCATTCAGATATGCGCTTGATACCTTGTTTTTTAACTCAAACATGTATCTTTCTTTGTGCACATAGTGCCAGGTTCCCATTACCGTCGTCAGGAACATAGCTGATACAATTGGAAAATACCCTCCTCCTGTGAACTTGGTCAGTTGAGATGATAAATAAACTAATTCAACGAAACCGAATCCAAAGAAGAACAAAGCCACACGCCACAAACTCTTCTTCCATAAAACAAGCATTATCAGCGAAACCAGAGTTGTTGAAATCATCATATCACCAATAACTGCAATCCCTGAATACATCCAACCAAACATATATATATGTATATAAGAATCACTTTTCCCTCATCCTTTCCTAACATAACATAACATAACATAACATATATCAATAAAATTATTATTTACCATATGCATGACTAATGTTGTCTGTGGTCTTGAAGGCAGCACACACCACAATACATGCGATCATGAACATGTAGTTGACTTCAGGGATATACACCTGACCCTGATGATTGATGGAAGTGTGCACCACCCTAACCCTTGGAAAACAACCTAGACTTAGTGCCTGGGATATGATGGAGAAAGCTCCTGAAATCATTGCTTGGCTAGCTATGATGGCCGCAGCAACAGCCACAACAAAAGTTGGCCAATATAAGGGACCTACATGTTATTTTTAATTATTAATTAATACAAATATACAAGGAGAAATCAATTTATTAAATGTGTTACTTGCTTAAAGTTACGTACCTGGAATGCAATCATAGAAAGTATTAGCTACATTCTCAGGAAACTTCCTCAAATATGCTGCTTGCCCAATATATGCAACCACTATTGATGGACATGTAATGAAAGAAAAGCTTATCTACAACACATTATAATATTGCATCATCAATTACAAACAATTGTAGCTCGAAACAATTTTTGTTAAGAAATTAACCTTAATAAAAAACATATCTACTTACTTGAATGGCTCGTACATTAAAGTGGCCCAAGTCAGCAAACATAGCCTCGGATCCTAAAATTACATATATCTTAGTTAAAATAAAAAAGGTTGAATAATTTAATCGAGAAACATTAAGAAGAGATATTAGTCACCTGTTATGCATAAAAAAACTCCACCAAGTGATAACCATCCATTCTTTCCATTCCGTTTGAAGTAATCAAATATATATTTTGGATAAAAGGCACGTAATACTCCAATGTCATATTTGAACAAGTTGTAAAAACCAATTCCACCGATGAACATAAACCACACCAAAATAATTGGAGCAAATGAAAACCCCACTTTATCAGTGCCGAATCGTTGAACAGAAAATAGGACTACCAAAATTGCTATTGTGATTCCCACAACAGCATCTGAAAAAATAGAAACAACATGCACACATTGAAAATGACATAAGCACATTTGAAAGAAATTGAAAGGTAACATGGTAAGACATTGATGACACACCTTGACCTAATGATTTACTGATCCCACTTACAGCTGAAAGAACTGCACGACATTAAGCAATATAGTAGTATGAGAGGAGCTTAATTGTTTAGAAAATTTGTTGTGAGATTAATTAGGAAAAATTAGAAATATAAGAAATTTGGGAACCTGATATTGATGGAGTAAGAATCCCATCTCCTATAACCATGGAAGTTCCCATTATTGCAAGAAAGACAAGTAGAACTCGTGCAGTATAACTGGCCTCGAGTTTCTGCTTTAGGTTGTGGGCCCGTTTGACCTGACTAGATGGGGTTTCTAGTTTGTAATTAGAAAGCTCCCTATCCTCTGGTTGTTCATTTGGAATCAAACTCATTTTTAAGTGTCTACATATCAACGAATACAGTGCAAAGGCTCCACCTGTAAAATTAAAATTCACATAATCAATAACTTACTATAACCATTTTAAATTCAATACACACATTTTATCTGATAATAAATTTGGCGTTAATTATAAAAATATCACTGCTCTATTTTTCAAGACAGGTATAACATTTTAGCAAAAGAATAATGACATATTTCATGTGATTTTTCAATACCAAGGAATAATATTAATAATTATTTACTATATTGTAGTATTAGTCGTTTATTTGATTTATTTAGTTTAAAAATGAAGTTAAAATAATGAAGAACAAAAAATTATTGAAAATGGGTTTGAAAAGTATTTTTCAAATAACATTATTGAATATGATGAAAAACAATTATTTATATATATATATATATATATATATATATATATGTATATATATATATATATATATATATATATATATATATATATATATATATATATTATTTCACAGTTATTGTTTTTTATACACTTGAGGTAAAAATAAATAAAAAAATTGTTACAAGAATGTTAATTAAATGTATAAAAAATAACAACAAAATGAATAACATGTATTCATCTTATTATTTTGTTTGATTAGTTTTGTCATAAAAAACAAAACAAAAATGGATTTTATAATATTAATTATAGGATTAAAATGTTTTTATCCTTAACTTTCACAATTAAAATTGGAATTATACTTCATTGTTCTAAACATGGTTTAAATGTGTTTCATGATAACATTTCAGCTAGTATTGAAACGGAAATATGTTAAAGAGTATAAACAACTCAAATGCTATATCATGAAATGTGTTTTTGAAGCATCAAATCAACTTAACAAAATTTAGTTACAAGGATTAAATTCACACATATCTAAAAATGGATGACTAAATTAAGTCAAAATTTTGATGATTAATTCCAATTTTGACGAAAAGTTAAGTGACAAAAAACAGGGGCAGCTCAACGGTTTAGGAGACCTAAAGCAAACTTAGAAAATGAGGCATTTAATTTAAAATTTATTTTACGAGCTTCTTTTATGCAAAATTATTTATTAAATTGTCATAATTAATTTCATTTAACATTTGTTTCTCAAAAGATAATGTTTATCTTAAATAAGTTGTTATTATCTTGATCTTTGAAAAACTCCTTGCAGTTGAAACAACTGACAATAGAATTGTTAACATTATTCTATAAGTTATATATACATTTGAAAAAAAAATCTTTTTATATAATTAACAATGTCAATTAATTTATCATTTTTCAAACCTATAATTTCCTTTAAGATATATAATTTTTAAATTAAATCAAATTCATCAATATCCAACGAATTATCATGTTTTAAAGATTTTTCAAGATCTAAGCATTTTTCTTTCATAAACCGTAATACATAAGAAATTTGCTCTTTTTTGTTAATAGCTCTTTTTTTTATTCAATTAAAGTTTAATTCTTCTTTTCTTTTGAGTTTTTGAATAATCTGATTATAATTTTCTAGTTGACATATCTATATATTTTTATATGAAATAAAAAATGATAATATATAAAACACTACTAAAGATAAATATATAAAATAAATGAATTAAAATAATAAAATCTAGTTCTGGTTGTCAAGAAAATAAACTCTATGATAGACTTGAAGTATCTTGAAGTCTCAAGTCTCTTTTTCGTTCTTAAGTCTCAACTTTCTCACAAACTTGTAAAGTTGTTTATTTTAAGATTAATCATTAATACAAATTAAAAAAAAATATTGTTATTCTGAACTCGATAGTAAGTCTTTTTTTTTCCTAAAATTGAATTATCTTTCTATAGAAAAATGAATTTTGAATTATGTTCCAATTAATCTATAATCCACCAAAAGATTAAACTATAATCTAATTAATAGTTTTGTAAAAAAATTCAGTTTCTCCTCAAGATATATGCAAAAAAAAAAATCTCTCAAAATCCGTAAATCTAAAAGTACTGAAAAACAAAACTAAGTAAAAGAAACACATTTCTAATTCTAATACAAATCCAAAACAGAATAAAAATAACAACAACACAAATAAAAAAAATAGTAACAAAAAATGAGGATGAAAAAATTGGTACACAAAGACAACATGAGATTCAAGAGATTTAAGATATATAATTTGCCAAAAGCCTAGAAAAAAAGACTATTAGAAGAAAATAAATTAAGGAGAGGTAAGAGAAATCTTAGAGAGATAAAAGAAGAAAATAGAATTCAGATTTATTATAAGAGAATAAAGATAGCTAATTCATTCTCTTTTTTGTAAACAAAATTATAATTCACTAAAAGGATATTTTAACTCATTATAATTACAATTTTTACTACCAATAAAAATTAACATACACTAATAATAATTTAGTTAAATTTTATTCCTAAATGTAATCTTATAATTAATTTAATAGAGCTATATTAGTAATAAAATATTTTTGTGAGGCCTTTTTTATCTTAAACATAATTTTATAATTAGTTTAATAGATATATATTAATTAGTATTAAAAAAAATTTGAGACGATTTTGTCTTTAATATAATTATATAATTAATTTATTAAAAAAATATTAGTTGTAAAACAAAATAGACCTTCTTATGCTTGAGGCCTAAAACAATTGATTTACTCACTTTACCTTTAGTCTATTATGACCAAAAATATATTTAACCCATATATATATATATATATATATATATATATATATATAAAAAAATATAAAAATAATATTTTATATTTCATTACTGCTAAAATTGGATTTTTTTTTTCTAAAACGTGAAGAAATAAAAAAAAATCACATAAAAGGACAATACCTCTGTCAAAGAAAAAACAAAAGTCTTTTGTTAAAGTCGATAACCGATCCAGGTTTCAGAAAAGGACAAATTTGACACCAAAACCAAAGCAAACCGATCTGAGTTTTGTTTGAGTTCAAAATTGGACTACTCTCTTTCATTTGTTTAGTGTATATTGTAGTGTTGAAATTGAAATATAATGAAATAAAGAATAAAGAAGGAATGTAACAGGAAGTGATAGAAGAATGTGAAAGAAGATTTGAACATGAAGAAAGAAGTAAGTTAAGATACATGTTTAAAAAGAATGATACCGTTGCCATTGTCGTTAGCCCACAATACGATGAAGACGTATTTGATCATAGGTATGAGGAGGATGGTGTAGATGATAAGGGACAAGACACCCAGAATATCATCGTGATGCTTGATTCCATTGTTGAAGGTGCTGGCATATACGTAAAGGGGTGATGTCCCAATATCACCATATACAACTCCTATGCTTTGAAATGCTAAGCTAAGAGTTATTCTCCACCCCAACTGTTCAAATAGTAAATAAAATGAGTACAAGTTTTCATAAATTATGAACTGAGATGCGTGTATAAGATTTATACCTTGTGAGGGTTGTGTGTAACCATAGAAACTCTTCCAGCCTCTAAATTCAGAGAATCTATGCGCCTTAGTTTTGCCCATGATACCTTTCGCTCTTTCAGCTTAGGGTTCTTCTCTGCCTCTGCTGTTACACCTGTTTCTGTTTCTCCTTCTGCTCCAGACATCTTCACTCTCTCCACACACTTGTCTTCTTTTTCTTCTTCTCTGGAGTTGGAGTTGGAGTTGGAGATGTTCAAGTCGCGTTCCTTTGCACTAGTTTTTATAGGCGCACAAGTCAGATCTTGATACCCTCTTGCTCATAATATTATTTTATCATCAATAATTGTACTCTTTTTTTGTTTAATCTTTAAACTGCGCCTCCCTCACGAGCTCTTCAGTTGACTTTTAAGGTTCTTGTTATTAGGTATTATGAAAAACACTTACTTGTTTACTTTCATTTCTAATTATCAATTATTTCCACCCAAGTTTAACATTTATTCATTCAATTATTGCTGGCTTTACTTGAATTTTTTGCATGCGTCACCACGGTAGAATAATGTGTCTTTTTTTAGTTCATTTACAATATGTCTATATCACAGAATGACTTTAATGCTAATAAATTATCAGTATAACGTTAAAACTTTTTAATTAACGTATTTAATGGTATATTAATACGATAATTAATGAATGGATATCGTGTTGAAAGAGAAGTGTAGAAACGTTAATGAGATAAAATTAAAAATACTTTAAAAAATAATTAATGAGAAGTGTATTAATACGATGAGTTATGTGCTGACCGTTTCTTTAAACTTGTTATTTGTTGGTAAGTTTTAATTGAGTTTAGTGTCTAACTGTTATATGTGTTTAAACATGTATTATGTATTGTATTAACTTAAATGTTAAAGTGTTGTAACTCATGATTTCTTATGTAAAACTTCTTTTGGATACTAGCTCTTTTGGGTTTATATATTTTTTCATATATGGTTATAGTTATAGTCATTGAGAGATTGTGGTTCCATGTGGTTATATGACATATAAGACCTTTGACACCACTTTTACACCAAAACCTTAAGACAATAGTGTTATGGACTTTTATTCTTATAGTGTTTAACTTTGCCTATTTTATCCAACGTGAGACTTTGACTCACACTTAGGCTATTTCCAACACTAGCATATCCTATGGTTTCTATGTTGTTTGGTTTTCTCTTGTTTTTTTTTCACAATAATCATTTAATTGTTTGAGCAGAAGAGAACATATGTGTGAATACTCCTTTAGATGAACAACAATGAAATTGCTTAATAGAGTTTGCTTCTGTAATGAAATTTAGGATTAGTTCGTTTTGAAAAACACTAAAGAGATTTTGATCTAGTTATATATATATATATAATTTATTTATTTTGGATAAATGTATTATAACTATCTATTTTGTTTAATAAGAATATTAATGTTTTAGTTAATAGTTTATATTATTAAATGAGATATTATAATATCTATTCAAAAACAAAGGACAAGATAAAAAATAAATTATCAAAATTAAAAATGAGTTATGAAAACACATATGGATTAAATTTTTTTCTTGTTCATAAAAAAATTATTATACAAAAATCTCATATAATAACAGAAAGTATTATGTTATAAAAGTAATATTTACTATCAAAATAAAATAAGAGAAATATTTTTTTCTTGAAGAATGGAACTCATGATAAACAAAATTGTAATAAGTTTATATTTATTTTCCTTTTTTCTTCCGATACAAAGAAAAAGAACATATGAGAGACTAAGAATGTCATAGACAAAGACACAAATCATATATCTTAATAATTATTTTTTTATTATATTTAATTTTATGTTTTATTATTTATTAACAAATTTTATAAAATAAAAATAAAATTTATTTAATTTTATGATTTTCATTATAATTCACCGAATTTGAAGATTTTGGAGAAAAAAAGAGCCCCGAATGATGCTCCGTTTCGTACAAATCCTATTATCATTAAACTTTCGGCATAGTGTGAATATTCTATTAGCATTGAGGTTATGTAAGTAGTTATCAATAAAGTCTATTAATATTCTAATTTATATTTTTAGTTCTAAAATATTTTATGAAATATATATTAAAAATATAATATAAATGATAGAAGAATATGCACAAGTCTAGGAGGAAAACGTTGGCACAGAGAAGTAAAATTAGAAAACCAAAAAAATACAAATGGTTTAGTTTTGAAAAATGAGTACTATTTTATTAAGTACATGTTATTAAAGAGTACTATTTTATTTGTTACATCCTTTCTCTTTTGGTGATGTGTGCGGTGGCACTAATTCGTATTATGAAATTCTTTCGAAAATAAGTATAATTTAAAACTACTATTATTGTAATAGTTTGCAAAAGTCAAGACATAAAAAAAATGGAGTTTGACGAAAATCACGCCAACTACTCGTTTTAGCGAGAGTTTTCCGTACTAACCAATAATACTCGTTTAAATTAAAATTCTAAAACTCTTCCAAAATTAATTAATTAAGCTTAGTAAAATATTTTAAGAATAAAATGTTACTTGATTAACGCTATAGCCAATTTAAAACAATTTCTGTAATAATGCTTTCTCTGTTTTAAGGATGTATGTAAATGAAGAAAGAGAATGCAGTTGTTTGGTTGTATAATATATATAATAACAATATTTTTATTGCATTACAACCACTTAAATTTTGTTTTATTATTCTTCTCTCCAAATTGAGAATGAATATTTGACTGACCTCGTTGCCTTTTCTCTTTGTTTTTTATATCACATAGGGAGAAACATTTACTTTATCCTTCCTCTGTCCTATTCTATAGTTTTTCTTCGTTCCAAACAAAATTTATTGATACGTTTGGTTCGGAAAATAATTTAAAAATAAGAAAAGAAAAGGAATATTTTTTTTATATTTTAATAAAAGAAACTGAAAGATAAAAAATACATAAAATAACACATATTTTTATAGAGATACACTGATTTACTAATAATTTTCTTTCGAACAGTAAGTTGTTTTTGCTTTTAAGTTTAATGTTAAAGTGAAAGGATTTAAAATCTTGTTTCTTTTGTTTCTTCCATTACTTATTCTACATGAAACCAAGAAGAAGAAGGCATGCATATGTGTTCCCATTCCTTCTTTTATTAATTAACCCTTCACTGTTTTTTTCTTCTTCATTGATCCAAAAGAAAGGGAAAAAATTAAAATATAATTAATGATGTAATATGAATAAACACAAGTATAAAAATATTGTTATTATTACAACAATTGCGTGTTTGAATAAAAATAAAGCAGTGGAAAAACCTGTTCCATTCAGACATTCAAAATTGTTTTTGACTCGCACGTTATCATTTGAGGTTTTGTTATTCATGTAATTAATATTTGTTACAAAGTTTTCTTATCACTTTTTATTGTATAAAGGTATATAAATATAATTTCCTATATATTTCACTAGTATCTCCTCCGATCCAAAATAACTTGCTTAAGGTTATGTGTCAGAAGCATTTAAGAAATAAAAATAATAATATATTTTGTTTAAAATATTATTATTTAATGTAACATGTAGACGTGTTTTATTAATTGTTGGGTTATTTTTAAATATCCTCGTAAATTTTAAATATAATTATTTTTAAAATGGTGTGTATATAAAAATAATAATTAAATTTGAAAGTTACTATAAAATTTTGGAGCTCCAGCAGTAGTAATTTATTTAGGTGTGTGGAATGGAAAATGTATTATTTTGGGAGTGATGTGATGAATTAAGCATTAAGAATTTAGGAGAAAAGAAATAAGACAGTGACAATTAAAATCATAATAGTTGGATGCGCATGCTGGTAGATGTGGTGGACAATTTGCTTGGTAAAGTCAGAAAGTATTCAATTTTTTACTAGACCACTATACTTTTACAAAATACAATTTAATTTCGTGAAGAAACATCTAGGTGTGTTCAAATATGGCAAATATGCAAATATTTTTAAAGTAATTTTTTATTTCACTGATTAGTGTACATGTTATATAAGGGAAAAACAAATTATTTTGTATATAACTTGTATAGTTTACTTTGTTAAAATTATATATAATTTATTACTTGTAGAGAATATGTAAAATTATTTTTAAAAAGAATGTGAAGTGGCATTAAAATTTTAAAAGTTTGTTGATTGCCTATGAAGCGTTTTCCTCAGCATTTATTTATGAAGCGTTCTCCTGAGCATTTATTTATGAAACGTTCTCCTGAGCATTTAATTTATATGAAGAAATATTTAAAAGAATAATTGGACCACAATAGATTTTTCCGCCTTCAAAGTGATTAAATATGAGATGTGGGATGTGACAACACATAATCAAATATAATTAACTATATCTTTTAAAATGTAAAATTTTTAGTTTACTGTATACTTTTATAATGATATGTGATTTAATAATTATTTTACATTTGTATTATAATAAAAGAAAATAAAGAAATTTTTTATTCATAAATATACAATGCTAATTTGTATTGTTTATAATAATCAGATGGTAAAAAATATTAATAAAAATGAATAAATTATTAATAATTAATTAATTAATTAATCTAAAAGAATATTTAACTTTTTTCTTTAATTTTTTTATTCCGTCCACTAAACAACCTCTTTTTCTGTTGTTTTTTTAACCTACCTTCTTCCCCTATTACCAAAATATGTTTTATTGTAATATACACGAGCATTATTCGTTTTCATTCATAAGAAAAGAAAAACACACTTTGATCTTAAGTATAATTAATATTCAACTAATTTTACTTCATTTAACAATATATTCAGAAAATATGTCACCTTTAATTAAGGTTTAACTTTCGTACATCATCATAATGGGTATATTTTTACTCATAATTGTTTCTTTAAGTCTTTAAAAATATGGAAATTAATCCTCTAAAGTTATAATTATCTTTTTAGTCCTTAAAAACACATCTAAAAAAGTTAGTCCCAGAAGGTGTTGGTAATTTTCTATATACTCTAATAATATTGTTGTTTAGGTGACAAGTGTATGATTTGCTACGAACGGTTACATATATGATTAACGAATTCATAGTAAATTATCAAGAGAGGTATAATTGGAGATGTTTATTTTTATATCCATAGAAGGCCATGCTTTTTATACCTTATAAGCAATGAAATTGAAAGAAAACAATTATGTTTTTTTAAGAGTAGTTTTTTTATATGATTTTGAAAGACTATTCAGCAAGAGAGATAGATGGATGATGGGTGGAGAAGGAAAGAGAGAAAGAGTGTGGGCATTGTTGTTTGAATGTTTGTGAGTGTTGTGTATCTGTTGGAAGATGCATGGCCACGTGTAGGAGACCTCATTAGTCATCACAAACTAGTCAATTCTGTGAGCACGAGGAAAGAAAACAGAACAACAACTCCTTCTCTTGTTATGTTATGACACAACATTCCACAAGCTATCTTCCCATACTTCTAAATTGACGGCTTTTTTGTACTACTACTACACTTTCTAACTCTCCTAGGATCTTCCATTTCTTTATAGACATTTTATTTTTTGTTTCGCAAATCACCCTCTATCTACTCTTGCTTTCTTAAATTATGTCCATGGATCTTGTATACACTTTCACTTAAAACATCATTCATATAATCATCAATTTCCATAATTTCAAGGTTCCCACTTTTCTTTTATCCATGTTCCAATTTCTGAAGTTGAAAACCCCAACAACATGTTTTATATGCGTACCTGTTTTAGCTAACTAAATTTTGATTTCTACTGGCCGTTGAACTAATTTATTGATAGTAGAGTTTTCACTAACAACTAACACTACTAGCTGTGAATTCCATGACCACAACCACAGTGAGAACAACTGATATGGAATTTTTTCCAATCCCTTCGAACAAAGGCTTTATCAGATACAACCAATGTAGGAAGTATCGTACGATCCACAATACAGATCGTACAATATGAAACGATTCAGGTCCCTGACGATATGAATCGTGAGTTGTATCGTTTTTACTCTTATATCGTACGATACGAGTCTGGATCGTGTGAATCATGATTCGATTCACGATACGAATTTACCCTAATTTGAAAACCTAGTTTTTCCCTCTACAGATTTACCCCCAAATGGAAACCCTAATTTTTCTCCCTTTATTTTTCGCACATTGAAACTTATTAAGGTTAGTGTGCTCGAAAACATGTTCTCCTCCTTGCCTCTCGTGATCACATCATCTCTATTTCTTGCGGTGGTCGCACAATAGTGCAGTGTTGGTTGTGTGGTGTTGCGGTGGTGGTTCCATATCATCTCATGCATGCCTTTGTTCGTTTGTTCAGTGGGTTTGAGCTTTTGCACTTGTAGTACAGTGGTCACATGGTGGTAAATCTTAGAGAGGATGAGGATGAACTATGAATTATAATTTTTTTTTAGGTTGTTTAGGATACAAGGAGCAAACACTTATTTTTTTAGATGGCTATAATGCATAATTTGTTTAGTAGCATATAACTATAATTGAAGGAATCTTATGCAGTGACCACATTGTATTTTGAAGGCGATGTTGTTGAAATTGTGAAACTCTGTGGTAGATACACATAGATACAACCACTCTATTTGATTAAGATTGTTTTGTTATTAATTTTCTCTTTACATATTTATCTATCTTATATATTTAAGTATAAACTACATTCTTTTAATGTTTATAAAATGTTTATGAATTGTACGATTCACGAAATGATACGATTCACGATTCAAAATTTAAGCTCTCTGATACACGATACGATTCACGATTCAACTACCATGGATACAACAAAGAAACCAGTGTCAAAGCCAATCCCACTTTCAAATAGTGGACCACCTTTCTTGGATCCTCTTTCCCTACTTTCACTATTGTTTTCCATGCCAAACCTGACCATCTTCTCACTATCTCACCAAAATCTTCACACACATACTTCCAAATCCAATCACTTGCATAATAATTGGTTTCTTCCATGGCAGCTCAATTTCAAACATCAACCCATTTCTTATCTTTGCATGACTTGTTAATTGTCAAATAGAATCATTTAGACATGTATGTATGGCTTTTAATTCTGACAAATCATAGCAAGTTTAATGTTTGTATTGGGAACCAAGATCATCTCAGCCCAACTAGGGACAAATAGATCTCGACCCAATTTATGGATAAATACATATGGACTCAGGTATACAGACGTACATCTCAATACATGTGGGTGGATTCAGACATACAGACTTATATTCCAATACGTATGCTAAGGTCGAGTATATCTCAACCCATTGTCATCAAGGAAGCCAAGAAAATCTCGACCCAGTTAGGGGCAAGTGTATCTCGATCCAATTAAACGATACGTGATATACAGATGCCTACGAATGTGGATGCTCAATCCCAATTCTCGACACTTATAATGAGGTATTCATGTGATTTATTAGTGTTTAAGGTAATTAAGTTATGATTAAAGCCAAGTATTATAAAATAAGGTTTACTGGCAACATATGGTCTGAACTTAGTGATTACACATATATTAAAAAATAAAATAATTTGAATAGTTATGTGTAATGATATGATGTATAAATTCAAACAAATTTTTTTTATCATGTATAGATAAGTTGTAATTAAGGTAATTTACTAATTTGATTTCAAATGGTAGAGGATAAAATTGAATCCTTCTAAAAAAATGAACGAAATTGAATAAAAAATTTAAATAAATGAATAAATTGAAAATAACTAATATCACTATGATGTAGCATGATAATAATTTGTCACGTGACACGATTGCAATCTAACACGTGACAATTTTTGTATTTTTTTTAAAAAATAAAAAAATTGAAAATTTCACTAATTGACACGTGACATATACGAACACAATAAAAACTGAACCTTTTTAAATAATTAAAAAAAAAAACGAAATGAACCCAAGAGAAAATTAAAAAAAACTAAATCATGATAATCTAGAATCAGGAATAAGGATTTTTTTTTTCTTACCTTAAACCGGTACTATGTGTCGGATACAATATAATTTTTAGTTTTGGTGGATAAAGACCAAATTAGTGTAAATACGTGTTTATCTTCATCTTTAGTTTTTACAGAAGGCTTTTATAAAAAAAAGAATTTACTTTTAAGTCAATAAGTTTTCTAGAGTAGAGTTTCGACGACATAATTAAACATTTTTTTTTATTATTTAAACACTAACAGCTCTACTATTTCAACGCCACATTCTATATATTCTATTTTTTTTATTTTTTTTATATATGTGCTTTTCACACATGAAATTTGAGGGGGGAAAAATTCTCAATGGTCTCAAATTGCTATTTTTTTATCCAAATAATTGATTTTTTTAATAGTATATATATATTTTATCTACTTTTTATCTCACTCTAAAATAAAAATTCTATATTCTTAAAGAATTATTAATTTTAAAAAATATTCTTACATCATAAATTAAATTATCCATAGTAAATATATAAAATTTAATTTATATAATTAAGTAGATATGTATTATGCATTATAATAATATTATAACCCAGTTTATATGTTGAAAAATCTTGTTTATTATTATAAAGTTTGATTATATAAAAACGAATATTTAGTTATAAATGAAGAATTTACTTGTTTGTTGGAGTGAAGAAAAGGAAACGACTGAAATATGGAAATAAATGCGGAAATAAATAATTTGGTTGCTGTGGTTAATGTGAATAACAGGGAGGAAGAGTAAAAGAAAAGCACAGAAGCGGCGAAAACGAACAGCCGAAAGACACATTGGAAGATCAATCGATAAATAGTAGCAGCAGCAAGGATTGTGGACGCAATGGAACCTTTTGGTGGCGGTCATGGTCGAGTTCGAGGTCGTGGTCGTGGTCGTGGCCGTCGCTCTCCATCTACTTCACCGGTAACTAATACTTGCTTGTGTTTGAAGGTAATTAGGTTATTATTTTTTAAACAAAAAAAATTACTTTGGGGGTGTGACGATGTATTGCATGAATATGAATGGTTGTATGCAGGTTGTTGTTGGGAACGAGCAATGTGCGCGAGGTAGGGGCAGCGAGGAGAAGAAGCAACCGCAGAATTCATCACCTGATTCTCGTTCCGATTCTGACTCTGTTGGAATGGGAATGTCAAAGTTAAATATTGGCGATGACGTTGATAAGCCATCAGCAGCCGCCGCATCAGTAGGAGAGGGAGGGTTCGATATATGTCCCCGTAAACAACCTGGAAGCGTGGTTCTGAAACCTCCATTGCTTGTACAGAACAGAGAAAAGAGAAGATCCGGAAGTAGTAATAACAATGGCAATGGGTTGTCGTTGAGGCCTGGGATGGTGCTTCTGAAGGGTTACCTTTCACTGAACGATCAGCAGAAGATAGTGGAAAGGTGCAGGGAGTTGGGGGTGGGCGTGGGAGGATTTTACCAGCCTGGTTACGGGGAAGAGACCAAGATGCATTTGAAGATGATGTGCCTCGGAAAGAACTGGGATCCTCACACCTCTCAGTACGGAGAACGACGACCGTTCGACGGAGCCAAACCCCCTCACATCCCTCCCGAGTTTCAGACATTGGTCAGCAATGCACTTCGTGATTCCAACGCCCTCGTTCCTCAGAATCGCCTTCCCTCCATCTCACCCGACATCTGCATTGTCAATTTTTACTCCCAAACTGGCCGTTTGGGTCTTCATCAAGACAAGGATGAAAGTGAAGACTCTCTTCGCCGAGGCTTACCCGTCGTATCCTTCTCCATCGGAGACTCTGCACTGTTCCTCTATGGAGATCACAGGGATCCCGACAAGGCAGAGAAACTGCAACTCGAATCTGGGGATGTTTTGATCTTTGGTGGCCCCTCCAGAAATGTATTCCATGGAGTTACCGCTATTCATCCAAACTCTGCCCCCAACCTCTTGCTGCAACACACTAATCTACGCCCTGGTCGCTTGAATCTCACTTTCAGACAGTACTAAGTTAAATCCATATATATGGCTTTCTTTCTATTCTCACTAATCTATTCTCTCTTTTTTTCTAAAGTAGCCTCGCATTTACTGAAACGATATGCTAATTTTGAAACCACTGTTATACTAATGGTTTGTTTTTGTTTTCCAAAATGTCTGTTCTTCACCACACTAGCTCGTTATTTGTTACTTTGCTTGTTTATCTATTATGGATCCACTCTCTTATTACTGCAATTCCGTCACAATGCTTGGATTCATCACTTTGTATACCGCAAGTTCAATTCTTTCTAGTCTGGATTTCCTCTAGAACCAAGTGTTTTTTTTTCACTGTTACGGTCATTGCATTTAGTCAAAATACAGTACTATTCCTCCCGCTGTTACCATTTGGGCAAGAAAACCATGTCATAATTCAACTTTCAATGTCTCCAAGAGCCATAAACGGCTTTGCTTTATTTTTCATTTACAAGATAAATTGAAATGTAATATAAAGTCAGTACCTTAGTTATTTTTTATTTTGGGTACAAGTATAGACCAACATTGCATTGCCCTCAAACAGAGCAGTCGAAGCATTCATTGCCAATGTTGGCTAAATACATTTAAATAATAAATAGCATTAGAGTTATATTGTTGCGGAGCTGTTTCTTGACTTTGAATCAGGCTCGGTTCCCCAATGCTAGTGCAGCGGAATCAATATGTACGAGCAAACAAGAATAAACTTTTTGCTTCAATCTGTCAACAGTCTCCACCATCCCTTCACTTTCCGTGTTGCAACTGCTCCTCAGTTTGTCCAGCCACTCGTTTGCATGCTTAAGGTGTGACAGTGTTAGAGCAATATTGTTGGCTTGCTCAATTTGTCTCCCTGCAACATCCTTACTATCCTTGCCCTTCTCATGGGAGCCAACAGAAAACCCAGCATCTAATGTCTTTTCCAGATACATCAAAAACCATGATCTTGTTTCATTTAAAAGTAACTCTCTCAGCTCGTCGATCTCTTTCATACCACCCCCTTTGGCCCATTCTTGTTTCTCAGTCCCTGATAGTTCGGTCAAAGGTTTTGAAGACTTTGCCGTGCTTTTAGCGGGCATCAAACCTGCTGTTGTGCCAGATTTATGCTTTTCTACGGGAGTTGAAATTCTGTATAGTTGAAGTGATTTTTCATTCAATTGAGCTGTACCATTTGGCTGGTCCATGAGCTGTTGGAGAGCAAAAAATTTGTTTAGTGTTGCATGAGGGTTCTCTGAAGATGCGAAAGAGCAGATGCTGGCGAACATACTGAAAACCAAAGAGGAAGAGGTGACAATTGAGGGGCACAAAATAGCAAAAGGGAACTATGCTTTCATTTGTAAGCCAAATTAACCGATGAACTAATGATGCGTTTGATTACTCCCGAATGGATGTATCGTCTATGTACAAACGAGTACCAAGGTTTAGATTAAAAGACAGTATATACCTCAGGCATTTAACTGTGGTTGTTGCTGCAGATGCTTCTTTTTGGGCTTGTACTACAACCTGAGATGCTAGATGTTTCCTTCTAAGAATAACCTTGGGTAAAATGAAAATAAAGTGGGCAAGGAGGAAATTAGGTTTATTGTTTTGCATGATTGCCAAGTAAAGAATGATGTGAATACGCAATTAAATATAGTTTGTTTTAAGCCTAACTCATGCTTCAATGCACGTTTAGTGCTAAACCGTCACGTATTGGATTGGCGATTAATGACAATAATCAACGTTTCATTACGTTTAATAAAGGGACGTGTGATAAGAATGTACAAGAGAGAGAGTAAATTTCAATGCACCTTTCCGGGCCTGAGAAGCTTGGCTGGCAAAGAAGACCATGGAATTGTCTCAGTGCTCTTGCTTTTATCTTTAGCGCGAGACAACAAATTCATATTCAAATTTTCCTGTTTAGCAGAACTACTCTGTTTGGCAGAAGTCCGCACAGAAGGTGCTGTGACAGCTTCCCTGATGTTAGATTGAGCGATGTCTTGCTTTGGTGAAAATGCTTCAAGTCGAGTGCCACTTTGAGTCATCGGGAGCACCTGTGATGCTAAAATCTATTGAATAATTTTCAGTAACAGTGCAAAAAATATCGACCTGATTGTATCTGATAAATTCGTTGAAATTCTTTGCAATTTTCGTTCAAGGCTAATCATTTCATAATTGTTTCTATATATCACTCTCACTTTCCCAGTTACTCAATACATAGCAAGAATCATACCTGACCTTTGATGTCTAGTTGCTTTCCTTTCGCAGATCCCACCTTTTTCCCATCTACGCCCATTTCTATATCATTTCCTTTGCTTCCTACATTAGCCTCCAGCCCGTTGAGCTTGGAGTTTGGATTTAGAACACCCTGCATATACCTGGATGCAACACCTAGTTTTTCCTCTTTAATAACAATCTTGTGCCTTGAACTTGGATTCTCTTTGGCTTCTGTTAAATCCGTGGATTTGGAACCATTAACTCCATCACTATGAGGATGCTCTGATTGCTCTAACATCTGCATTAAGTCCTTAGGATTGCCTTGAAAAGGGTGGCGTCCAGGGAGTGGTCTAACCCCAACAAGAATAGGGACAGGTGTGCCTGCCTCGATTCCATCCACATAAAAGAATTGCCCAAGCTGCAGCTTATTATTCAATATGAGCTCGTTGTCTTCCTTCGAGAGTGAAACATAGGTTGAGTGAGAAGAGTCGGAGACTTTTATGAAGAAACCTCGGTTAGGCCATAATTCAGAGCCAGATAGTGCAGGCACGATGCTGATCACCTGCAGAAGGACAGAGCGATATTCCCCGCGTACTTTTACGTTAGAGTTCATACTCTGTAGAAGCTTCAGTAGAACTCCAGGAACCAGGGATGCCATTCTTCTTCACCTTGCGACTCAAATTTTGTAACTCTTATGCATTATACTTTTCAAGTGTCAGTAATAGAAAATTGAATGTTATCATGAGATCTTTAGTGCACAACAAAAAAGTGAGCAGTTGATATGAAAGAAAAAAGGAGCTACCAGAGGAGCATAAAGAAGCAATAGAAGTGAACATGTATGATATTACTGTTTATGGGTTGATTGAAAGCACAGGTTTACATGAAGGGCTTAACAGAGAACCTCGAAAGGTTTGCATGAAGGGCACGTAACCATCGAATTCTCTTGGCTTCGAAGCCAAGCCAAGGGACCATCATATACTTACAACACATTCTGTCAGACACAAAAATGACAAATCAGCCCCTTTTATAACACAGAATAGATAAGAAAAAATGAGATATTATTATGTCCATCTCTTGGACATTGTGGTCTTTCCGGTGGTGGGGTTCAATCTGGTCGCGTTTCATTTTTTAAGTTAGAGGCAATGTAAACATTAAGAAAGGTAAGGATATTCCCATGTCAATTTCTCCTAAGATTACCCACAATGGATTACTTCTCTTTTGTCATTCATAAAAAAGATTTGTCTCTAAAATCGTATTTATTGATAATTTCACCAACAAATTTTAGGATTTTAAGTACGACATAATAAATCTGTTGATTATTTACTTATTTACAGTTTTTATTATCAATCAATACTTTTATCGATAACTTTTATCGGGTAAAATAAAGATTAAAATTTTTATTTTAACTTTATTGAAATTGAATTTGTAAAAAAATTATCAATAAATTCGTTGATAATTATATTTTAAATATATATTGATAAAGTGGACATTTATATTTTCACCAAATCTGATTTAACTTTTCTTATAAATTAAATGGAAATGGATAAAACAAAGAAGAAAGAGTCAAAAGTGATGAAGCACGACACCAAAGTGACAACGATGACAATAATGGTAACGGACACGACAATAGCGGAAGCGTTAACACGACCATTGTACTTTAAGTTGTTAAGAAATTAAACGTAACTCAACTCCATATTAAATTAGCATCATCTCTGATTTTGGTTGTGACTTTAATGAAATATGGCCTTACGCACGTCCCAACAGATGTGGATTCAGAGACTTCCAAGAAACAGTATAATTTAATAATTTATAAAACTTTCTTCTTACATTGAAAATCTTGATAAAACTTTTGCTTTAGATACTACAATATTGTAACTAACAGCGATACCACCCGCAAAAATAATCATGAAAGCGTAATCATTTTTATACCATAAAATGGTAAGCATCATCATTTTAAGGTAAACAAACCAAAATCATAAATGTATTCGTCCATAGTGAAAAAACCAATTGATATTTTTATTATTACTAATTTTAAATTTCATTATACTAACCAACCTTCTTTCAAATTAAAGACTTCAACACAACCCTCGATTTGAAATAAGAGAAATTGAATAGAGATGGAAACATAAAAGGGGACATATATATATTTTGAAGAAAAACAGCGATTCAACCTTAAAAAAACAATGCTTAGAATAAAAACGATAGCACAGCATAAAGGAAAAGAGCAGGTGCTCCACCTCAGACTTGACTTGAGAGCAAACATGAAGATCATAACAATGACCATGCTACGGTGCTAACTCCTCCTCATGGAGCTCCCTTCTTCATATCTTGGAGCTGCTCCACCTCCCTTCACATCATCAACACCAATATCTATCAGTAGTAGTCACACACCCACTTTTACTTATATGTCACCGTATGTAATATGTAATCTAAGGCAGATACATTTTACAAACTCCTAACATTTCATTACCAACCCAACAACTTTGTATCCTCCTTTTTAATAGAAAATGACATCACAACCATGACATGGACAACAATTGAGATGCAATTGCACAGCTAGGAAGTTCAGAATCTTTACGAGCAGAGCCTATACCATCAAAACTCACGTCTGTTTTAAAATGCACAACACACTGACAAGGCTAATCTAACTTGAGGTTTATTACCAACATCAAACTTGCATGCAATTCTTGGCCCAGGTAGTATTGAATGACACATTTGCGTACCTTCTCCAGTTTTATTAACATGCATCTCGTATCATAAAACGAAAAATGTTGTATAAATATACTAACCCCTAAACAGAAGTTCTGGTCGCTGGGATTGAGTTCAGATGTACTGTCTGTCTTTCCAAAATTAATTTCAGTGGAATTACGTTTATTTGATCTAGAACCTTCACCATTAGTCATGATGTACGTAGGTGAAGCAGGTGCAGTGGCTTGAAACATTTCTCCAAAGAGCTGTTGGAACTCCTCAAAACTCTCCTCCCCATTTTCCTGTTATGTCACATCACAGCCACCCAGAATCACCAAACGTGAATTGCCCAATTGGCTAGTAACAAAGTATAGATGCATGCAAGCTGCTGCTGTTGCTGTTCAATACCAGACAACATAACTAACACACCCTTGTACTGTACGTTGTATGCATAACAGTGCCATCAGCTACAATAACAATACTAACACATACAATAGCATATGATACGAGACTAATTTCTCTCAGAATCTCAGATGGTGGGCCCATGGTACGATGATAAAATCAATACCATATCATATCTATCACATGATTCATCTTAGCCATTGAGGCCCACCACTAAGACGAGACCAGGCCAACAAACATCATGAATTAATTTATTAATTCATGATGTTTGAAACTACGAACGAGTGCATGTGTTTGTTTATCACATTATATCCATGCAATCCAATATCTGCCTTTAACTCCTTCCCTTCCTTTCGCTTAATTTTAATTTCTGTTTTAGAATAATTGGGCATGAAACTTCATCCATAGCCTTCTCAAAATTCTGACAGCTCATTGTGCATCTTAGTGAATTCAACAAAAATCATTCCCCGCAACAACTATAAAAACCCCAAACCAATATCATTCGTCAGAAAAAGCTATGGCAACAACTTAGTATTTGACAGAGGCCAACACTCTAACTTTATCCATACAACATCAAAAAAAGACGTGAAAAGCGTGGAACCTTCGGTTCAGCAATGTTGAGAACAATTGGAACAAATTAAATGGAGATCACTTACAATGGGTTTTGATTGACTCATCATTGTGGCCATTTCATTCAAGAAATCACCCATGCCCTGCTCAAACAAACATACCAAATGGCTCATTACAAAAAGAACAGTCCTGAGAATGAAACCACCACCAAATTCTGATTCTGTTAATTGTATTTGTCCATATCCCATGTAGGAAATTCTGGTATGGACTTGATCCACCGGTTGGTTGGGTTGCGTGTAGATCACAACACAAGACAAGCAGTGGTATGCAAATTTAACTTAGCAAAGTTAGTGCCTGGCTAGCTTTCCTGAGTAAAGATGAAAACAAAGGATTTTAACTGGTCTCACATGGTACCTTTTCTCCAGGAAGAAGAAAAATGGACGATGCAAAGCCCAGAAACAGGACAAGACTGCTACAGACGACAGGACACCACACGAACAAAAAATTCATTTTTTAAATAAAGGAAGAAAGAAAGAGAGAGAGAGGAAAGTGAGCAAGGTCAAATAAGGAGAAGGAGTATTGATATTAAAGCATATTTATTTATTTAGTTTGTAGAAGATAAGGGGATGGAGAGAATGAGAGTAGATACGGTTTGGTCGTCATCGCTGTCATAGACACCTACGTCGTACAGTAACCTTGTGTTGGCGTCAGATAAGACTGGGCAAAAACAGAGTGAAACTAATTAACAATGGAAGGAAGAGAAGAAGGTAACATGAATTGAATTGAAGGAGATTTGACCAACCAGAATAGGCGTTCTGGATTGCCTGGAACTTCTTCTTCCCTTCTTCCTCGTGGCTCCCTGAACAACGATCTGGGTGCCATTTCTATCCCATCAAACAAAACAAATTCCTTACTTTTTAATACCCAATTCATTCTATTCTGCTGAGTCACAAGAACAAAAATCTTAAAATGAAATGTGCCAATTCATTCTAACCAGTGCAAGTTTCTTATAGGCATTCTTGAGCTCAGATGGGGTACACTCCTTCTCTATGCCCAGAACCTCATACAACTCCTCATTGCATTTCTCTCCTCCCTTCGCCATTTCTTCGATCAAACCAAACCCAACTTTCTTCACTCCGCTCAGCTCAACCAAACTTATCAAATCAAACCAAAAGCCAATATTTTTAATTTTTTATTTATTTATGCATTCATTACTTTTAATATTCTAAGTAAGACATGGATGGATCAAGGAACCTTTTATGATTTTTATTGGGAGGGAAGAGGAAAGCAGAAACAAAAACAGTTCACCCACCTTAAGAACTCTCCAGAAGCACCCTCTTTACACAGTTTCCCTTTTTTTTACAAAGGTTACAAAATATACTATGTTTCAATTTTTTTAATATTTGATTATGGATTAGAGTTTACTGTAGACGAAGATGATGTACGGCGGAGATTGGAGACTAACACTTATTTATTATATGGTTGGAGTGTGTTTCCAGAAGGTTCCGTTCTGTGTAAATTGTACGAGTATATATATACCACTACCACATGTTGGATAACATTTGTGTGCTCCGCTGTAACATTTTCTAGATTTTGGTTGAGATTTTCGATTCATCTTAACCAATCCAAGTAAGATTATATTCGAATTATATTCTGGCAAATATTTTCACAATTATAACAAATACACTGAATAAATTATTTTTTGGTTATTAAAAAATTAATAATTAAGAGCGTTTTATGATTTCTTATTTTGATTAAATTGTTTTTAACAATAAATAATGATTATAATCTATTTGACAGAGGAAATAATTTATTTAATTAAATTAAAATTAGTTGGATAGACAGTGTACATAAGATGGTTGGATCGTTATTATGGTTGAAACAGTGATCTGAGATTGTAGGGAGCAGCAATACTCTGATTTCCGCTCCAGACAAGCTGGGAAACAATCTGATGAGCACTTTGGGTGGGATGAAGAGAATCAAAGAACACGTATTGCTTTGGATTCTCACATAACTCGTAATCTTTCACTTCTCTTCTACCTCCGCAGCTGTAATATCCCCTGTGGGGTCCACTGCCACAGCATGCCACGTCACCCTCTTTCAACCCTTTACCTCAAAAAACACTGAATCAGATATATATAAGCCATGCCACCAAAATCATATCTACTAAATATATGCACTGCTTACCATATTTTGAAGGATTGTTTATGACATCAAAAGTTATGGTAAAATAATCCACGTATGAATATTTAAATCCTTCTAGTTCTTTCTTTAACTTCACAAGTTCCAGGTAAAGCACACTGTTATGTAGTTTGGGCAGTGCTGAGGCTTCTTCCACGCAGGAACCTTTTGATCCATTCACCAAAGCCTTCACGAATGGAACACAACCCGCAGCTGGTAGGTTAAAAATACCAAATTTCCTTCCTCCTGCCTCGTGTATCCCCTGATTCATACAATGCGTCAAATTAGAATGGTTGAACTTTGATGCTTCGATGCAGAGCAAAGTAAGAAGAAGCTGCTACATACCTTGATCACTGATGTAATATTACCAACTACCATCTCTGCATGTTTCTCAGCCGTGCGTGTATTACTTGAATTTTCTGACAAAGAGATTTCATAATCATTGATTCCAATGTTGATCAAGTAAACAGCTTTCGCAAGCAGAGCTGTGGTTTCTGCATTTCCAAGTTGCTGTCTCAATTCCTTGCTGACTTTCCTGAAATAACTGAGCTGAGTTTTTAGATCTATCACCTGCAAATTCAACACTGTCAGATCAAAATAGATGGCATGAACCAAAGTTAATTGAAGTCCAAGTCAAAATAATACAGCTAGCATCCAATTTCATTCACAATTAATAGTTAGCAAAAACACATAACAGACCAGTCCTTGATGGGTTTGAACCAAAGCCCTAGCTCCAGCTGATGCAAAATTGACTCCATCAACGTATCGATGATTACCAGGGAATAGATAGGGTGGGATTAGAGGCAACTTAGCATACTCAGCTGCAATAATATTGTAAGCAGTGAGGTATTTGTTGATCTTAATTAAACACATAAAAAAGCAAAGTTGTTGTATACCTATGAAATCTGGAAGAACACGACCGTCAGAAAATCTGCCTGTTGGATACTTGAAGAAGGTTTCCCCATATGGAGAGTAATTTGCCTGATTATCAGCAGTAGTATTTATGTAATTGTTGTTTCCAACGTCAAATAGTGAATCTCCAAATACAAATAATGCTGCGTGTTCTTTTGGCTCGCAAACATCACCAAGGCTTAGGCAGCAACTTATGCCATAGCTTGCCAGAAAAACTAAAAAACAGAACCCGAATTTTGAACTTGCCATGAGTTTCACTTCAATTTTCTAATGTCACAGTCTGCAACTTGTGTTTATATAGGCTACTTTGACTTCATGCACAAGGAAAACTAAATTTCCAGCATTATATCAGTAAATAATCTAAATATTGGAAATGTATTGTGGGAACATCTGCACAGATTTAAATCAATGGAGAATTGGTCTGCTCTGATTTTTTATTCCTCATTTAATTATTAATAATAAGCTCTTTTAGTCAAAAATATAACTTCTATGTTAAGTTATAGAGCATGACATGATTCATATTGTTGACTTTTTTTTTTTATCATAATGCATATAGAATTTGTTCGGTGATTGCATTTGTGATATAAGACAACTTTCTAAAGAGTTTATACTGTGTAATTAGATTTTGTCAACTAATTGAAACTGGGGTTGCAAAATTTATTCTCCAATTATTGTTATATTTGTGCTGGCACAAAGTTGTCCACTGTCTATTATGCATGTTTGCTAGCTAGCTGATAACTTCAATGTTGCCTTTCACAGTGGCCTTTTTTATTACTCCAACTACAACATATCTATCCCAAATGGATCAAATGACACAACTACTACCATGAAGATGTCACAATCATGAACAAGGTCATTTATCTGAACATGGTTGGATTATAGCTGAAATAGAGTTTTGAGATTGTAAGGGCCTGCAATGCTTGAGTTGCCGCTCCACATGAACTGGGAAATAATTTCATCAGCCCTTTCAGTGGGATGAACTGAATCAAAAAACACATACTCGCTAGGATTCTCACACAAGTTGTAATCTTTCACTGCTCCTTTCCCTCCACAGCTGAAATATCCATTGTAAGGCCCGCTGCCACAGCATGCAACATCGCCTTCTTTAAAACCTTTACAACAATCACCAAAACCAAAAGTCAGATTAACTTTTCACTTAATCACTATAAATATGCTAAAGCTACTTACCATATTTTGAAGGGTTGCTTATAAGGTCTAGTGATAAATCAAAGAAATCCACGTATGAATATTTAAATTCTGTTAGTTGTTTCTTTAACTGGTCAAGCTCCACAGAAAGAACCTTGTTATGCAGTTGCGCTAGTGCTGAAGCTTCTTCCACGCAGCCTTTAGATTCATTCATAAGAGCCTTAACGAATGGAACACAACCCATAGCTGGCTGATTGAGAACCCCGAATTTCCTCCCTCCTGCCTTGTGTATCCCCTGATCATGTTCTTCATGTTAGATAAACATTCATTATAGCTAGTTCTACTTATATGCTTCATCAACGCACCTTTATCACTGTTGAAAGATTACCAACTACCATATTTACATATTTGTCTGGAGTAATGACACTAGATTTTTGTGTGAGGTAGACTTCATAATCATTGCTTCCGATGTTGATCAAGTAGACAGCTTTGGCCAGTAGGATTGTGGTTTCTGCATCTCCCACTTCCTGCCTCAACACCTTGCAGACTCTATTGAAGTAACTTAGTTGAGTTTTAAGATCTATCACCTGCAAATTAAACATCAAAATGCTTGCAGTTGGATACAAAATGAGCAAGTCAGAAGAAGAGTTAACAATAACATGACAGTGCTATGCAATGCAACAGACCAGTCCTTGATGGGTTTCAACCAAAGCACCGGCTCCTGCAGATGCAAAATTGACTCCATCAACATATCTTTGATTACCAGGGAACAGATAGGGTTGGATTAGAGGCAACTTAGCATACTCGGCTGCAACAATAAAGTTCTGACTTTGTAAGCATGAAGGTGCAGAAACATTAATTAAGGAAGCTGGTAAAAGGAAAACAGAACAATCTTATGTACCTAAGAAATCTGGAATGACACGACCATCAGAAAATCTGCCTGTTGGATAGTTGAAGAAGGTTTCCCCGTATGGAAAGAAATTTGCATAGTTATCGGCAGTGGTATTGATGTAATTATTGTTTCCAGCATCAAATATTGAATCTCCAAATACAAATAATGCAGCTTCTTTTGGCTGGCATATGTCACCAAAGCTGAGAGTTATTCCATTGCTAACCAAGAAAACTAGGAAGCAGAAACTGGATTTTGAAGTTGCCATCAGAGTTTTACTTAAATGGAACGAAATTTGTGTTTATAAAGACCACTGTCACATCATCCAGACTAAAAATAATCAAAAATTAGTTCCTAGGAGAAATGATTTTAATAAATATAAATAAATGATAAGAAAATACAATCTAAATAGAAATATAAAATTTCAAACCAACCGAAAGCTTAATTAGCCCATCTCATGAACATATTGTAAAACAGTACAGGTTTATAAATCTTAAATTAACAATTATCAACATATCTCTAATGAATTATAAACCAGTGATTTTTTTTTTTATCAATAAAAACAAATAAAATTAATAAAGGCGGAAAGGTTGCCTGACCAATATACAAAAGAAAAAAAAAGATATGTCACCATGATCCTCTCTAACTTATCTAAAAAATATATTCATTAAATTTTTTTCTTATTCATCTTCATCTCCTTATATAATGTTCACATGTCCTTCATAAATTTTTAAAGCAAATTATTAATAAATTATATAATAATATTACCTAAATTTATAAATTACTGATTTATTTTAAAAATAAAAATAATATTACATAATTATAAATTATATAAAAAAAGAATATTACTTTTCAAATACATCCTTTATTTCTAAAATACTATTGACAATACTTATATTTATTAACATGATCGCTGAAAGTAGTTTATAAAATTAATATTACTCAAATGTTATTTCATAGTGTTAGATTAAATGAATTTGTTATATATATATATATATATATATATATATATTCTTGATTTTGTTTTTTTCCATTTATTTTGTCATTATATTCTCTAAATTTCATCGACAATTTATTTAGAACATACGACATTGTGTTGCTGCTTTTGACATTGAAGACGATTGTTTAGAGAACACCATATTTCTACATCATACATCATGTACAATAATTGCAACCTCAACATTCAGACATTTTGGACTTCTACGCAATGGAATTGAGTTGGAGCACGGAAGAACTTTGGTTCGGTAAACTTCTCCATCTCTTACATACCAACCTAACAACATTATTGAAATCAAATATTTATAATTTCTGCATCTTGCTCATCATAGTGCTCTTTTTGATCCTTCAAATTTTCTCACACGAGGATAACCGTAGAGAAATAACCGAGTTCAAAAATATCAGCACCCAAGACTGTTTCACAGATCATTATAATCGCCCTGCAACATCAATTGAGATTCCCTAAAGCTAAAACCATGGACTTTGACAGGGTAAAGAGCGCCTAAATAGCTATATAGTCCCATAATTTAAAAACAAGAGAATAATAAACTTCACTCGTGCTGAGCGAGTTAATTGTTTTCAACTCTATCCTCAACAGAGATCACAACCATTCCAGTGAGTAAGAAAAATGGAAATAACATCCTATTTTTGTCAGGCACAAGCAAAGATGTTACTTGGGAGGAATAAATGCAACAAAAACACAAACAAAATTAATGAACTCCGAAGGAAAATGAAAAATAATGTGCAGTTTATTTAAATACACAGGGAGGAGGCCAACAAAAGGCTGTTCAGAAAACTCCGCCAGCCATGGAAGGAATGTCATCAAAGCTCCAAAGGTTCATCAGGTTTCCACCATCCTGGGTTGTATCACAAGATAGCAAGGACTCCAATGAAGTATCATCCCAGCTCCCTCCAAGATAAGGCATCTGAAAAAACTTCAACTCAGATTCAATATCCACAAGCTCCTCAGAGAGGGTCTTGGAAGAATCATCTTGCATAGATACCACATCCTGAGAGTTAGTCTGATGGTTGGCATCCTGTGCAAAATGAGAATCGCGATCCAAAGGAGCAGAAAGCATGGATGAGATCTCAGGAGTTTTGGGGGCCTTTTCACTCCACCCAAGATCTGCATAATCAAATGAGTTACTCCCCTGATCTGAACTGAAGTAAAGGGTCACATCATCATTCGAAGGCAGAGATCTGAGTCCATTTCCACTGCCAGGGAATGAACCCATGTCAGCAAACTGGTTAACTAGGGGTTTCTGTTCCATCAGGTCCATAGGACAGGGAAGGTCCTTCTGATTGTTCCCAGCATTGAACTTGTGAACATTGGGTTGAACAATCTTCCGATTTCCCAGTGGATTCACCTTAGAACGTTTCACGGAAGCTTCTTCAGGGAAATTCACCTTGGCTTTCTTGCCACGAATCCTCCGTGCTTCAGCATCATAAGCTCTTGCAGCTTCTTCAGCAGTGTTGAAGGTTCCAAGCCAGACACGAACGCCCTTTCTTGGATCCCTGATTTCAGCTGCCCATTTCCCCCAAGGACGTTGACGAATTCCCCTATATTGATTCTTCCTCTTTCTCTTTGCAGACTTCTCAGCTCCACCATTGAATGCCACAGATTTCACTGCCCGCTCTTTAATAAACACATTTCACAGCGAGGAAAACAGACACTCAGAACCATTAAACAAAGAAAAGAACAATAATAATATCATACACGGATCATAAGAAAATTTCCAATTCTCCCAAAATCCCTTCGAGGACTTTAGAAGTCTCACCAATAAAGTAAATTCATTTTTAGTACTTTAGTTTTTTAATCAAGGCGAAGGTTACCACCCACTATACTGAGAAAGAGCAGTTGCAGTGGTGTGCGACCGAGAGACAGAACAGTTTGTGATAACAACAAAACAACATGATGAAATGAAACATCTATCAATTTCAACAAAATCCACAAAGTGATCCTTTGAGTTAAAATCAGTAGAAAGTGAACTCTTGTACGAAAAATGGATAAACATACACTCCTAAAGAAGAAGCATTTCTCCCAAAAAAATCATTCCAGAAATCAACTCGGGATCCATAACGAGACAAAGAATTTCTAGTAGATCTAGAAAATAAAATTCCATGTTATCAACTCCATAAACGAAAATCACAAATTAGATTCACTTTAAAATTGAGGGTCCAGAAAATCATATCACACGGTGACCAACAAAATTGATTTCCAGTGCATGAATACAAATTGGTCCGAAAATCAATCAGAAAAGTAAACATTAATAATTTTGCATACGAAAAAAATAGGGAAAAAGAGAATTGTGAAGAAGAGAGAGAAATTACGAGAAGAGGCGGAGAAAGCAAAGGGTTTGACTTCGTGGTCGGCGTCGACGTCGGTTTCGATGTCGGAATCGTCCTTGAAATCCCTAAAATCAGCCTCGAAGTCATCATCGGAGTGGATGACCTCAGATGTCCGTTTCTTCAAATCCGACCACAGGTAACCGGCGGTGATCCGGCGAGACCTGGCAGTGACCGCCGCCGGAATGAAGTCAGAGATAATAGCTCCTCCACACATCGGTCAGATGAAAAACAACACAGCTATGAATGAATATCCAAAGACTCGGTTTTGGTTGAATGCTGCGAATCGAAGGTTTTTGCTTTTTCTATTCTGCGTTTTCTAAGTTTACCACTCTTCATTTGTTTCTTTTTATACTCAACCTTTTTACACAAGAACGACTCTTTTGACAAGAGGTTTAAGTGATACTATAAAATTTACCTATAATAAATACTAATTTGGTACAAAAATTTAATTTGGTATCCGAATTTTAGAAATGTTTAATTTGATACCCAAATTTTTTAAACAGATTTATTTTGGTACATTCCGTTAAATACTACATAACGCTATTTGGCTTCTGTTGAGGTGGCACTGTACAAGGCATACGTGGCAGAAACATGGTTGGACACGTGGTTTTTATGGTAAAAAAAAATCGAAGTAAATAATTTGTGAAGTAAAAAATTTTACAAAAGCGTTGTCGTCGATTTGGGGAAAAAATTAGGGATGTGAAATCAAAAAATTTGCAGAACGGAACATTAGGGCAGAAGCTAAATTTGGGAATTAGGGTTCAGTGGTTGATTTGCGTTCGGTGATCGGAGAAGAAGGACGAAGATTTCCTTCCGTTCATTGGAGAGGGCGAAGCTGGCAAGAAGAAGCTTCAGCCGTTCTCCAAAATTGTCTCCCACCATTCTTGATAGTTCTAGCCGTTCTCAGCACAACTTCCACTCTGCAATTGCATGTGGGTGCTTCACCCAACCCTCTACAGCCACCACTATTACAGGACAATCTTTGATTTTGCATCAACCATGAATTGTGAGAGCAAGAGGAAGATGATTTTGCCCTTGACATTTTTTCAATGTCTAGAAAAATCAGAAGAAGAGAAAACCACCTATTAGGGCACTCTCCACAAAATAGGGCACTTAAAGTTTACAAATAAAAGGGGATTCCAACTCATTTTATATGAACCATTGTTTCTGCCACGTATCCCCAGCACAGTGTCACCTCAACAGAAGTCAAACGTCTTTATATAGTGTTTAAGGGAAGGTACTAAAATAAACTCGTTTAAAAAGTTTGGGTACTAAATTAAACACTCCTACCAAATTAAACTTTTCCAAAAAGATAGGATACCAAATCAGTATTTATACCTTTATTAAACTAAAATAGAAGTTTAAAAGTAGTTTTTTCTCGTATTAGGTTTTTTAATTAAATTTTTCATAATTTCCATATAATTTTCATTTTTCTAGTAATAGGAAAAAATATTTAACTTGGATCATAGTTTTGAAAGAAACATAAAAAGAAAAGGAGGATTGGTAGAGTGAGTTCCAACTCGATGATTGGATGCTTTGTTTAAGCGCTTAAATTGATAGCTCAGAGATACATTAGGCAGCTAACTTCTCCTACTTATCCCATTAAACCAAGCGGTAATAAAATAAAATAAAAAATTAATTATTTTATTATTTATTTGAAATTTTAAATATTTAACAATATTATAATATAAATCACTAACATTAAATTCTCAATACTAATTATAATAAAATAATTTAACATTTAAAATTATATTCATTTTAATTTATTTAATTAAAAATATTAAATAATTAATTAAAAATTTAGAAAATATGTATGTATATAACATTACATAAAATAAAACAAAATGTAAAAACGTAAAATAAAATGAATTTAGAAAAACAAAATTGAAAAAAGAAATTGGTCCCGTTTTATTTTTGGTGGCATTACCAACAATTATTCCAAAATATATAACGATCCCATGTTACTTAAATGTTCATTTTGTTGGGCTATGGAAATGTTGAATCCATAAGGTAATGAATGTGCTAATACACACAAAACAAAAAAGAAAAACCATTAATGGAATACGTCTAGTTTGTCATTATGAAGGGTGAAAGTGTTGCTTCAGTGTCTGATGAGCGTGGCCTACAAAGATTCATATGCATCAAAGATTACCGTGTCTGCGCACATGTGCTTGCAAAATCTTTGACTAAGCAAAGAAAAGGAACACTCTGAAACCATCCAACAAAAAATTGCTGTAAAAGGATACGAATCTTTCCCTTATTCTACTCCTCTTCTCATGACACCATTTCCTACAGACACTCCTTCATTCATTCTTAATTTTACAAACATGAAAGAAGGATATATACACCTCCACAATGTTTCGTACCATCCATCCTTCATCATCTCACAAACGTTTCGCTTTCACCATTATACATACATACTTTTATGTGGAACAACAACTAACTTAAGAATAAACAGAGTCCTAAGGTAAGAATATGGAAAAAGTGCAAAATTTATACACCCACCCAAACCAAACCCGGAACTAACAAACAGATTTAGATCAGAGAGGTTGGTGCATGGTGACAACCAAGGGAGTGGTGACAGTGTGCTTAGCATCAGACCAAACTATGGAGCCAGTCTTGACAGTGGAACTCCCGGGTGAAAGCTTCACTTCCCTGGTTTGCACCCTCACAAGGAAGTTCAGTTTCTGACCCAACCTCCTGAAAGCCAGTGTGTCCGGTTCAACAGTGACATCGGTGTCGGCAGGGGCAGCAACAGTGACCCTGTAAATGGAGTTGGGGTCTCCAACGTTGGTGACAGTTCTAATGAAGTGTGTAGACATGCGTGAGCCTTGTTTGCCATACTGTTGAAAGGCAGCAGATAAAGAGGGGTAATTGAGATTGGCAGCGTGACCGGCCCTCTTTGCTCCACTGCAATCTGCGACCTTTCTGGTGATAACCCGAATATTGTGGGCAGTGTAGTTGGAATTGCAGAGGAAATCGACATAATCGTAGGTAGAAATGTCGTAGACGAGACCGGGGTTGATGGCCTTCTCCGGGTGAACGTGACCAGCCCCATAATCGAAGACGGAAGAAGCATTCCCAGTGGACTCGTCCAACAAGGTCCCTCCATCTCCTCCATTGTCGAGAGTGTAGGCAGTGGTGATGAGAGCAGATCTTATGGCGGCGGGACTCCACTCAGGGTGGGCCGCTTTCAAAAGAGCAGCCAAACCAGAGACGTGAGGGCAGGCCATAGAGGTGCCGGAGAGTATGTTGAAGTCAGTGGTACGGTGGTCAGAAGGAAGGGAAGAAGGGGGAATGGTAGAAGGCCAGGCCGCAAGAATGTTCAGTCCAGGCGCAATCACATCGGGCTTCAAAATCTCAGGGGAGACCGGATTAGGCCCTCTGGCCGAGAAAGATGCCACCTTTGGCGCTGGCTTAACCCCAACCCTCGTGCCCCTGAATAAGATGGTTGCGGTGGGTGGCGACCGTAACTGTGAGGCCAAAGAGATGTATCTTCGAATCTGGTCGCCCCCGGCGGCACCGACGGAGGTGGCCGGGAGGACGTGGCAGTCAGCAACCAGACCTTCTCCATCGAAGGGGCCATTGGCCAAAATCATGGCAACACCACCGGCATTCTTCACGACTTGGCCTTTGGCAGGTCTTGAATTGACGCCTCTGTCACAGACAACAATCTTACCCCTCACGGATTTAGGGTCCAAGGAATCTTCCAAGCAGAGAGAGGAAGAGTAGCCATCAGACCCAGCATACACCAGCTGGTACAGCCGACCCGGACTCAGACCCGGCCCGCCGTACACACTCACTCCACCAATCACCTTCCCGTTCCCAAGAATAACATCCGCCGGGAAATCTCTGTCTATGGTTCCGGCCCCCACAGTCGTCATCCACGGTGCCACATTCGTCACCGTCAGCCCTCCGGGGCCGCCGTTTCCCGCTGAGGCAGACACGAACACGCCTGCCTCCGAGGCTCCGAAGGCCCCCACAGCGATGACGTCCAGGTGGTAGGGCACTACCACGCCCCCGACGCTCAGAGACACCACGTGCACGCCGTCGGCTACGGCGGCGTCGAATGCGGCCAGGATGTCGGAGTCGTAGCAGCCAGCGTTCCAGCAGACCTTGTAGACGGCGAGGCGAGCCTTGGGAGCCATCCCGGCGGCCATTCCCTTGGCGTAGCCCATGATGGAGGCTGGAAAGACGTACCTGCCGGCGGCGATGGAAGCGGTGTGGGTACCGTGACCGTCGGTGTCTCTCGGAGAACGGTACTCGAGTGTTTCGTTCATTTTACCGTTGGTGGCTTCGTAACCGCCGCAGAAGTAGCGGGCTCCGATGAGCTTGCGGTTACAGGAGTTGGGCGGGAAGCCTTTTCCGGCGACGCATTGACCCTTCCAATTGGGGGGAGGGAGGCCTAAGTCGCGGTCGTTGAAGCTCTGGCTTTCGGGTGAAATGCCGGTGTCGATGAGTCCGATGACAAGATCGGAGCCGAAATCGGTTTCCTTTAGCAAGCCAGCCCTGTCGGCGGTGTTGAGGCCGAGGAAGTGAGGGGAGCGCGTGGTGTGGAGTTGGCGCACCTGCTCGGGTATGAGGGCTATGACGTGCGAGAGTGACTCCAGGTTCTCCACCTCCGCGGCGGAGAGAGTTGCAGAGAATCCATGGAAGACTGTTTCGTATGTGTGTATTATGGAGGTGGCCTCGCCCAGGGATGATTCGTACCAGTGCCTGTGCGTGGGGAAGATGGAAGGCTTCGCATCATGCTGCACTTGCACTATGAATGTTTTCTTCTCTTCTTCCCAAGCTGAGGCTGTCACCAACAGCAAAACCAGAATGCTGCTTCTGAGATGATAGGGAGAAGCCATGGAGAATGAGATTCAGTTCAAGTGAAGTGAGAGTGCTCTCTCTCTCTCAGGTGAACAGAAAGGGTAGGACCTAGTGTATGTGTCTATGTTATAATAATGTCGATCAAATTCACCAACACTGACAAAACATTCACCGATACAGAAAACATGTGTTACCACTATTCCCCCATTTATTAACTATCAACCATATTTTACATTTATCAAACAATATTTTGTTTTTCGTTTCTCATGGAACAGCTTTATCTTTTCATTTGCTTTTTGGACTTATAGGAATCTTACTTAGCTTAAAAAGTCAAATTATTGCTTTTATATCATTCATGATTATACTTAGTGAAGGTGATCTAAGTCCAATTTACACAATCTTGGACTACCATCAACACCCGAGAATTTTGACGAGATTCGACAAGAATCTACATTCGATATCAATTGAATTTAACAATGTTCCGTTTCATTATTCGTGTTACGTATATTGATTTAAGATCTTTTCATTAGAAACATTTTCAGAAAATAAAATATATTTACTTTGAAATTAAAATACCAAATAAATCTTCAAAACAGTTTACTTTCTAAAACTCAGCAATATCTTCAAACCATGGAATGTGCAACAACAATTCTCAAAGGGTTCGGCCATCAGTGTGCACGATGAGTAATGACATAATAATATTAACTAAAAAGTGTTCGTAAAATAAAAGGCATTAACAATGATGACATAAGTTTCATCATCCCTGAAAATCAGATCAAAAAAAGTCAGAAAATATTGTTTTAAAATTTAATTATTCAAAAAACGGAATGCAGTTCTATTCCTCTCACTGACAGAACTCGCGTTGTGCTTCGAAATTCAGACAAAGAATGAACAGATTACGTGTGAAAAGAATGAACAGATATGCAATGCCCTAATACTAAAAGCCACCCCGAATTAATTAAAACGATACACGCGCTTGTCACAAAATTGTTTCATGTAAAATACATGATCTTGAATAGAAGCCAAAATTTGTAAAGAATACAGAAAGAGATATAGATATACATGGATTACTATAAGTATAGCTGGATCAGCTCATCACTGACAACAGATGGAGTAAGAACACCTAAATCTGTGAAAAGCAGAGTCAGGTATTGAGGAGGGGTGTAGTCCCGCGCGGACCTTTCAACCTCAACCTTGGATGGAATAGGTACACCGAAATCAATAGGGCGTAAAGCAGGGGCTAAATCCTTTTGGTCAAGAGGGTAGAGACGAGCAAACTGCAGAAAAGCATAACAAACAAGACATTAACTACACACATATTCAAAGCAACCTTTCTAAAAAGATGAGTGCAAGCTAACATAAAGTCCAACTTAGCAAATTGCAAATATACCTTGTAGCTTTCAGCGGCGACATAAACTGGTTTATTCATACCGTGTGCAACCAATGCAATTTGGTAGGTTCCCATCATGTTGATTATGCCCCCACTTTCCACAACTCCATCTGCACCTACGAAAACCATGTCCACCTCATCCATAGTATATGCCACAGCAGAATCTATTAGTAGTTTCACAGGAACATCAAGCTTGGCCAGCTCATTGGACAACCGCAATCCTGTTCGATCTGGTCTTCCCTCTACAAATTAATAGACACGAGGTTGAAGTTCAGATCACAATGAAGATGCCAAATATATACACACCACAAGTTTTAAAATGGGTTCCACAAATGGAAATTATGACGACAAAAAATTGAAACTTCTTCAAAATAAATCTCCTAGTAGCTAAAGGTGACCTAAATCACAACATTCGAGTTATGTGTGTTTTGCCTTTTAGTTACCTAATTGCCTATGATATCGAACCACAGTTTCCTAAGTACTGGATTGTTGCCCCACTTATCATTGGAGATTCCTCTTTCTGAAAATATCTGACCCATAGGTTAAGGTTACACTCCTTGAATATCATTCGACAGTTTCCTAAGTACTGGGACGGGTACAGGGATTTAGTGGGTTGTTGAACCACTTATACTTTCCGAAAACATCTGACTCATATGTTAGACAGTGATAAGGGTTCTGTAGGATTTGAGCAAACCCATTAACCAACCCATCAAACACAACCCACTCTTGAGCATGTTGGATTCAGTTGGATCAATTACATCAACATTTTGAAATAAATTCTTTTTTCTTGTTAAAAGTTGTAATTTTCAAGTATCAACCTAATTAAAAAATAACACAATCTTTACAAAAATTAATCCAAGACTTCAAACAAGGCAATGAGTCAAGTTATAACAAGTTTGTCCAAACTAATTTAAAACATGAAAAGAAAAACATAACACAATTTGTTCATAACATACAAAATCCATGACCCAACCATTATAAGAGTGGGTTACTTCGAGTTGGATTGGATTTGATCCAATTACAAATGAAACCCAACCCAATCTAATTGTGTTGGATTGGGTCAAGTTGGGTCATCGGTTAATCCGATCCAGTGAACACCCCTATATAATGACCAAGTGAAGTCAAACAGGATCCCTTGATCAATTGTTACCATGATCGAATCCCAGTCTGATCAGGAGGGTACAGAAACCATACTTTACAGGCAATACCAATAACCAAGCCTTATCTCACCACGTGGAGATGTTTCTATGTATCAATCAATCAATAACAACAGACTAGCAGAAACCAAATTATCAGTAAAAACAATCAGAGAAAAGATTGGCTTCTTCCTTTGTTTTAAAAAGAATACAGAAATGAATTGAGAATAACAATTTTAACTATCCTCCCAGGGCTTTAATACAAGATGTGACTGAAAAAATATGCCTACAATTATTTTGAGAAAAGAAAGCCTAAATCCATGAAATTAAAGTTTAAAAAAAAAATACAAAGTTGCACATTTGTTATTTGGATTTTGGAACTAAATATGAATATGAGCCATCTGTTACAACTCTGAAATAATGCGCCCCTAAAGTAATATATAAATAAAAGCAAAGTAAGAGGGCAAAAAAGAAAAAAAAAAAAAAAAAACTATGCAGAAGACCCGAAATAATTTCTTGTTTTGTGCTGCCAATTTAAGGACTTCAAACACAACTCTGGAAAAACCATGAACCAAAATTGTGCAACCATCAAATATAAAATCCTGACTCAACATTGCGATAACTTTGCGGGCCTGCAGAATAAAAATGAATTTGGGCATAAATATTAGAAAAATAAGGGAAATTAGAGTGCAGTGCAGAGAGGGTGGAAAAGAATGAGAAAGTTGCCTTGTAGGAGATTTCGCCGAACTTCTCGGCACGCTCAATCAAGCGAGATTTAGCGGAATTGAAGTCTTCGTATTCTAAAGCAGAAGTCCGAGTGACATATCGCATGAAGAGATCACAGCCCGCTGTCAAAGAGATAGAGGTGGCATCCCACGACTGTAACGCAACAAAGAGTGTTGAAATCAATGAACGAGTAGATAATGAAGTTAGTGGTCTGAGGGTACCTTCAGAGTATCGGAGGCCTTCTTCAGCTCGATTTCCAGCTGCATCATGGTGGTAGCTTGGCTGGTCCTTATCACGGCGGCCAAGGCGCGAATGGCGGCGACGGCCTCCGCCAAATGGGGCTGTTTTCGCCAGTCATTAAACTCATTGATGACGCTGAATGGCTTGTCAGGATCGGGCCTGAGTTGAGGTAGAGGATCAGGGTCCGGCCCAATGGCGGCCTGAGCCTGGGCCAGCCAGTCGCTGGTGACAACGCCGTGGTGTGCTGCTCTGGTCTCATAGTAGGCAGAGGTCTTAGGGTTTGGGCTGGGGTTAGGATTAGGGTTAGGGTTTGATACTGAGGAGTCGGTAGGAGCGACGGTGTCTCCCCTGAGAGCAGCCTCGTTCTGCTGCCTGTCCATGATGAATGACGCTGATCTCCACCACATCTTTGATCACCCTTCCCACTTCCACACAACAAGATCGTTTCGATTCGATTCGATTCAGACGCGAATAGATGCCATGTATTGTTTTGAGGGTTAATCAACATTTATTACTAGGGTTCTGCGATTCCCAAATTCAATTTACATTGGAAAATTATATTATGACACTTAATCGTTTTCTTACTTTATAATAATAAAATATTATAATTAATAAGAAAAAAATATAAACAAAATTTAAAAATAAAACAATAATATTCATGAATTTCAATTGGAAGTATAACAAAAGCGGATGTCAAAATATAAAGTCCATTTACATTTATGACGACCAAGCAACTTAACATCTCTCCTCTCACCCTCTCCCTCTTCTTTTCAGATAAATAAGAATGAATCAACTTTTGCATTAAAAAAGAAAACTGCATTGTCATAGTAAATACAGCAATGAACTAAAAACTAGTTATCCTATACTGAATTTAAAAATAGATCAAACTAACTTAATTGTATTTTGTTCTAACCAATTGAATTAAACTATCATGAATTGAACATTTTTTAGACTGCACATTTTTGAATCGAATTATATTATTTTTGTATTGAACTACACACTATTTTTAAACTGAATTGCACTAATTTTAAACTAAATTGCACTATTTTTAAACCAACAACATTATTTTTTAATTAAACTAGACTATTTTTGAATGATATGTTTTGAAAAATTAAGGAGTTGAAAAGTTAATGTTTTGAAAAATTAAAGAATTGGTGAAGAAAATTAATGAACCAAATTCTGATATGACAAACCATATTAGTGATAGGAGGAGTATATGTACATGTGTTTGTTTGTTATCTTGCATGCACTATTTTTGTCATATATGTCAGATTCACAAGCTTGATACACAATGGAAGATCTTTTCAACAAAAAGTATGTTGCTTTATCAATTCAATAGATATTAGTTTCATCAAATCAAGGGAGATTGTTAGCACAAATAAATTTGATGCATAAATATTTGATGAAGATATTGCATAATGACTTTATAAGGATATGAAGGATTGATGGGGATTGATGAAGACTTGATAAACCAATGTAGACTTGAAGAAATTGTGTGTTGATCTAGCTTGAAGTGTACTCAATTTGGGTAACATCTGAAGATATTGAAGCTTGAAAAATGGATCTTAACATGAAGACAATTTGACATAATAGGTGTATTGTGTTTGGTTACAATCTTTTTGTCTGTTAAAAGGGTTTTTAACAAGTTAATTGGTTTATTGCTATAGTTTTGTTATTAACATATTTAATCAATTGAATTATCATTAATTGAGTTGATTTCACTTAAGTCAAGTTAAATCAATATATTGAACAGATAAATCAAATTGTTGAATATACTAACAGACAGACTATAAAGTTTGGTTTTTAAGAGAGATCAATAACATTTTCATAATTTGAGCATGAAACCAGTGTGAATTTTCTAGGAAACTCGTTCTTTATAAACTAGACAATACTGCAACTATCTTGATTGATTCTTAGAGTCTTGGAGCCCTAAAGAAATTATTTGGTTGCCTAGGAAGCGCCATCACCTAGGTTTGGTCTTTCTTAGGTATTTTGGTTTAATCTAATGTGATTCCAGATATGCAAGTGAGACTCTTATTGTGTTGAGCTTGATTCTTGTGGGATTCAAGAGTCTTGGTGTAGTTTTTTTATTGTCAAAAGTGTAATATTGTGTCGATTGTGCACAACTTTTTATATAGTGAAAAGTTAGGCTAAGTTAGGCTAAGGTTGTCTTGACTACCTAGATGTAGTTTTGTTATGAGTGAACCAATATAAAAACTCTTGTTCATTGGTTTGGTTGTTCTTTTCTTAGTTAATATTTGATAAAACCATCAAGAAAACCTTTTTAATCAGTCATTTTGTATGATTTAGATGTCTTGATGTAATTTGTTGTGTAATCATTGGTTATACTGTAAATTGGAATTAATCTTGATTGATTGTTTGATCAGATTATGAGTCCTGTGTTAGTTGCGTTTTCTGCATAATTATTGCAGTTTTTCAACCTATTGATTGTGTTTCTTAATCGATTGAATTATCCCGATATCATTGTATGTTTCTCTCTTAAGTGATTTTAATCTTTTGATTATATTTTCAATCAGTTAAAATGCATGTTCCATAAGTGATTGTTAGTTGAGCTTTTGGTCAATATGATTCAAATAAAATGGTTTTTTTTACAAGATAAGTCTGGTCCTAAAAGGTCGCCTCAGTCTAGGACCAATCTTAACTGAAGTGCATCATTTAGGATATGTATGGATCAAGTTGAAACTATCACGAGCATGATCAGACTTGTCGTTTCTTTGCCAGTACAAAATATAATGTAAATATTAAGTAAATCACATAGTTTATCTTGATTAGTAGTAATATAATTCTTAATTTATCTTGATTAGTAGTAATGTAATTCTAATCGAGTGATTTGTTATTTTCATTTTCTAATTTATTTACCAGAGGAAAAGAATAAGTATAAGAACAGAAAATCTATAAAAAAGGGTGTGAAGTTAAATTTTGTAAATAAAATCACTTTCACGCGAAAAAAAATTGTATGTTATTATATTATCAGAGATTTTTTTTATAGTAAGACAATCTTTCAGAGGCTAATTAATCTATTTATGGATTTTTTTTTTCACACTAATAAGCCAAATTTTAAATAGGCTATTAGGCCAGATTATAAAGAAGTAATAGGGTGAAATTGTAAATACCTCAACAAATTAAAAGAGTTAAAATAAGATTTATTGATAAAACTTAATAAATCTATTCATAAATGCAAACATATTAAGAATCCACCATTTTGGTTCTTCTTCCATGCAAGCAAATGATTCAAATTCTCCTCATCATCAACCACTATTTATCTTTGACTTTGAAAATCCCTTATCTATGCTAAATGAGAGAGATCCAAGAGATATATTTTGGGCTCCACTACCCTTGTCAACCCATCCTCTCCCAACTCAACTCACATCTTATATCTATCTGTTAATCATACACTCTTCGTATCACACTTAAACTAATAACAAACAATGTGTTAAAAAAAATTGTTTATAACGTATCTAATTTCTGCAGGGTGAATAGTGATAAAATTAGCAATCTCAGGCATCGATGTGCTTATCTTATCCTTATTATGGGGGTGAGAGTGTGAAGATAAGTGAAAGTGTGTTTTATTTAATTAGTAGCTAGAAGAGCATCACTGAAACATGGCTTCTTCTGCTTTTCAGAAATTGTCTTTATCATCAGACAGCGAAGTTGTTCTTTTAGAATACAAGGACATAGAGACAAAATATGAACTAATAATCTAAACGAAAAGGAGATGCAATTAAGTAAAGGTGGCATTCCCATTATGAAGCCTTAAAAGTTACAAGTGGCAGCAAGAGGAACAAAACCCTCTCTAACATCTTTTTCCTTTCTGATGTTCATGCCTTTTTTTTTCATACATACACAGTCTATATATTATATATATGGTGCTAAGATCTCCGAGTCTGAAAAGATGAGATCGAATAAGGTAATGAATTAGCAGAGTGAGTTAAAACCATTACAGTTGAAGTCCTTTCTCACACGCCCTTCTTCAACACCACCATCGTTGGAGTTCTTCTCTCCTTTCATTATCTGAAGCCAACTTTGTCGAAGAAGAAGATTGGTGATTTGAGCCTCTCTGGTGAAGCCATGGATATTAGAAGTAGTAAAAATTGGAGTAAGAAAAGGTGTGATATGATTTAATTACTGGGTATATATATATATATACCTTGGATGATTGTTGGTGAGTTCTGGAATTCTTTGAAAACAGGGCCCTTCATCATACCCTTCGCAAATGATTTCCCCTCGCTCATCTTGGTAGCACACTATGCCCTCAGAACGATCTTCATAAACCTGTTTAGCCGAATAAATACACATTAATTAAAACAACATCTGTTTCCTTCTGCTAAGACAAGGGTAAACATCAAACATAAAAACATAAAAACATTAAACCTTGTTCTTCATGGATGCTGTGATCCTCACTACCGATGATGATGATGATGATGATGATGATGTTGCCCTTTTGAGTGGGACATAGGTTGGTTTGGACATGAATTTTTTGTTTGGGCAGATGAGAAATGATCCATATCTGTGAATTGGGATTTGAATTGGGGAAACAGAGGTAGCAGCCATGAATGTGATTTGTCCCAGAAGAAGAAGAATAAAAGTGGTGAGGGATAGGCCCTGCCTATATAGTAACGCAATGATCTCATCCTTTAATTAATTAGTTTTTTATTAATGGTAAGCATTGGTTAAAATATTATTAAAAAAATGTTATGAATTGAATTATTGGTGGGCTGTGTCTTATCATGATAAAATGTTGTAATATAAATAGTAATGTAGGACCTTGGTTGCCGGTGAACTCCGAGTCACAGTTCAGGTTTCATCATGCTTCATAGTGCTTCTCTCTTATCATTTTGTTGCTTCGTCCATTCACCATTTCACTATGGAATCAATCAATCTTTTGCTCCATAAATAACACTTCACACAATAATATACATAATCTCTTATATCAACACGTCACTCACTGTAAGACCACATGGGCTTTCAAGTAAGTTATCATGGTTTTAATGAAGACTCTTTCTAATTGAAGAAAATTTTCAAAACTTTAAGCTACGATCTTCAACCATGATTTCACCAACTATAATTACGGAGGACCAACGTCACGTCACATCAAACCACTTCACTCATTCAATTTCTAACTTTGTCGAAATTGCATCAAATTAAAAATAATTATAAATTGCAATACATTTGAAATTGCAATACATTTATTATATTCACCGGGGTTATTCATCTTAGTTGTTTACTGTTATTTTAGTTTTCTTTTGTTCACATATATTCTCTTATTTTCTAGTATATATATATATATATATATATATATATATATATATTTTTTTTTTTATAGTTGATCGTACCTTCATTGTTATTTCCTTGATGACTTGTTTGTAACAGGCTCTTGTAAAAATTAATGTTCAAAATAAAATAGAGAATTCTGTAAATTTGAAGGAAAAATAAACAATCAATGTAAGTTATTTTTAAACAAATTAAACACAAACAAATTGAAAGATAATGTTTTGTGGACTCATATGAGAAACATAAATTGTGTTGGGTTCTTAACTTCACCACAATCTGGATGCAAGAGTGCAAATTCTCTATTATTTTTTTTCTTTTTTTTACTAAATTTTCAATATATATATATATATATATATATATATATATATATATTTTTAAACATCAAAACCAATTAGTTTATTTTTGAAAATACAGTATTATTCGTATAAATAGTTTTTCTCTATTCAAAGTTACAACATGTGTCACCTTAACCTACTAAGATACGGTAACGACAATTTCTCATATTAAAGTCTACATCACGTTATTATTCTGTTAATCCTTGATAAGACCCAATATTTTGTTTGTATCAAACAAAGTAACCAATGTCATTCAATCCCTGTATACGAATATATTAGAAATTTCTTCCACAGAGTAAAAGTATGTTGCATTAGCATTCACACCATAAAGATAATGTAAGTGGGTGTTAAAACATAAAAAACCAGAAAATAACCAATAATACTAAATGACATGTAATAGACAGTGAAGATAATATATATATATATATATATATAAACAATCACACATATCAAGTAACCTCAACTCAATAGAATCTCTACTATTTCTGTCTATTAGTATCATTCTATCACGTTATATCACTTACATAATAATGGTTGTAAGGTAATTTGTTGGTGTGTTGAATTTGATGTAGCATTAGGGAAAGTTAACCGTGCACGCTGAGTGAGGTAACAGTGCATGACAGAGGCGAATTCTGATGTTGTTTGTTGGTAAAAGGATTTGGTATGCAGGTCCCGAAGCTCCCTCTTCTTTTGATGAAGCAGTGGGTGAGCAGCAGTAGCACTACTTCGTCATCTTCCACACTCATGCTTCCGATCCATCCAGTCAACTCAACAGTGCCTTTTCCTTATTCAGTTCAGCGTGCTGCTCCTCTTCTGTTACTCTATCTGACTCTCCACTCACTTTCTCATGTGCCACTGTTTTATTTTTGGCATAACCCAAGCTCAGACAACACACATAGCCTTAGGCACTAGTGCCACTAGACTAGACTAGTAGCCACACCCTCTTTTTCTCCACTCAGTTACCCCAATAAGCTCATCTTAATACAGGCCCATGAATTTGTATGCTAATGCTACAACCAGAACCACACACAGCTCCACTTAATCTGCAAGCTCAATCTGAGTTTTTTTTTTTTAACTCAACTCCTTTCCAATGCCAAACAATGGTAACTCAGATAGCAGAGAGGTTTCTGCCACCAGAGATGGAAGCAGCTCTATCACTCACAGGAGGCTAGAGGCTCCCTCTACCCCGGGCAGACCCATTTTCAGCTTCAACAGTGTTGGCAAATTTTCAAGAAAGAGCTTCCCTTCCAAATGGGACGATGCAGAGAAATGGCTCATCAGCTCCCACCACTCCCCACCTCACACTATAAAGCTCTCTGAGCCTTCTAACATAAAGGTGCACCCTGACTCTGCCAACTTTCAAGGCTCTGCGTCTTTGGACCACCTTGACACACCCCATGCTTCTAATGGGATCTCTTGCTCCACTCACACTGTGCTAAAAGGTGCTATCACCATCGTTACTTCCCAACTTTGCGCTTTTGTTTTTATGCTCATCATCATCATCATCATTATCCTGTCTCTCTTCTCCTTTCTCTTTACTACTCTCAAACTTCTGCTTATCCGCATTCTACAATAATAATCTTGGATAAAACTTGTTTCAGAATGACTGTAGTTTGAAGTTACATTTCATGTTTTTTTTTTTTTATCTGGACATTTCCTTTCAAATGTTATTTTCTCTATGAATTTTTGAATTTTGAAATCTTCCAAATATAGGTTAAAAGACTCTTTTTTTTTTTGTCTTTAATAGATCTTAGACTGGCTGGGTTTTTTGGCTGCAAGTCAATTTACTAACCTAGGAGCCGGTTGCTGTAAAGAATGATGGTAACTTGCAGTCTACACTTGCAATGCAACTTCCAAAGAAGCTGATACTCTCACTACAAACATACTGATAAAAAATAAAAATAAAAAACTCATCCTTTTGCTATTAAATGATATGATTGAGTTCAAGTTCATATAAATTAAGCAACTCCTTGACAAACAGTGAAATTTCATTTGCAATGCAGATAAGTTTACAGACAGCACTGTGCCCATTTTCCCAAATCTGCAATATTCAGAGGCAACTGAAGAAGGGCTTTTGTTTGGAGACCCAGCTGGGGAGGCAGTGAAAGATGCTTGCAAGGAAGTGGTTCGTAAGGATGTTGGGACGGAGATGACGCCTCTTGGAAGTTGCACAGCTTCAAGATGCCACACCCCATTCAAGAGTTCATCTCCTGCTCGCCATAACACTCCTGCAAGTAAGTCGGGACCATTGTCCTCCGCAAACCACAATAACAAAACCTGCACCATTGACCTTATTCGGCTGGAGGAGTGTCATTTTGCTAAACTGCAAGTAGGAACACAGTATAATTCGGTCACATCACACTGGAGCTCAAGAGAAGAGGAGGAAGAGGAAATATCAAAGAGCTTGAGACATAATGCTAGCCAGAAAGCTGATTCAGACTGCAGGGCTGCTACGTGGGAACAAGAGGAAAAGACCAAGTCTTGTCTCAGGTTAATAATCCTTGTAGTAGTCAGCTATTGGAGTTTCGTCTGGTGTTGTATCAGTGTATGCCTGTTGACTAGGACTAAATTGTAATATGTGCTGCAGGTATCAGAGAGAAGAAGCCAAAATTCAAGCTTGGTTAGACCTCCATAGTGCTAAAGCAGAAGCCCAATCAAAGAAGCTTGAGGTACTTAGTTGCTGATATTTTCTGATGAATTATGATTATTTATAATGGCTTGTATTCAACAACAATGCCTGTGGAAACCATCGGTAAAAGTTTTCCATACAAAGTTATTCTTAGCTCTTCACTGGGTATAGTTGACCAAATCACTTAAGCTCAAGTCTCTTATTCTCCTAAAATAAAATAGTTTCAGGCCTTCGGCACAAGTCATGGCTGTAATTTATCAAATCTCGGCTACTCCATTTTCTTGTTCATGTTTTTTGCATCTGAAATAATAGTAAGCTTATACGCATGTACAAATCATCCTTCCGACGTTTTTTGTTTTTGGCATGCAGCAAGATGTTGACCAATTTATATGTCCATAATAGTAACCCAAAATGATTCCTTTGACAAAATACTGTGCATAGTAGTCGTAGCTGTTGCCCTTGATATATTCTCTTCATTGCTGTTCAACTTGAATATAAAACGGATGTGAATATTATATATTTTTTAGAACATGTCGATAATTTGTTTGGACAGACTAAAGGCTACAGTGTGATTGACTTGTAGTGAGTGTATCGTGCGAAGAATGTGGGAGGGGGGAAACAGAAAAATATACAGTTTCTTTTTATTCGCTTCAAAACAACACACTCTTTCTTTCTCAAGGTCGGTCACTTTTCGTTCTCTTCATTCTTCTGTTTAACGATTTATGGGAGTGAGTTTGAGTGACCGGTTGCAAAAGTAGCACTATTCAACTCGTTTATAAAGCCTAAATAGTTCTCAGGATTCTTGTCCAATTAATTGAGTACATGTAGGGCGGTGTGTTATATACTTAAACGTGTATGAAATATATTATACACATTACCTAGCAATTTCTTAAATTCAAACAAGGTTATGAAGCAAAGAAACTAAGGAATGTTGTTGAAACAATTGTTTAGGTGAAAGTTCAAAAGATGAGATCAACCTTGGAAGAGAAGTTGATGAAGAAGATGGCAGTGGTTCACAGAAAAGCTGAGGAGTGGAAAGCAGCAGCCAGACAGCAGCACTTGGAGCAAATCAAGAAGACCGCTGAACAAGCACAAAAGATTAAGAACCAATGTAACCCTCTAGTCTTAGGTCACAATACATGTGGTTGCTTCCCCTGCAATAACAATCATCACTAAACATAATATAACATTGATCCCTTGTCCTTGCATGGAGTTTACTCCTGAAAATATTTGTTTCCCTATCGTTTCACTAAATATTTTCCTCGTCTTCAATTAATGACTGTGATAACCAGAGGTAATAATACGTCAACTACTTTTCAAAATTGAAGCGTGTTGAACAATTTAAGAGTGTGTGTGGATAAGAAAATATCTTACCCAACTAGTATAGACTGTGTAATATCTTCTTAACCAGCCACAGTGTTCCTCTTAGGATGAAAATTTGCATTTAATGATAAATAGAGAGGAGACTCAGGTACAAATTCAAAATTCAACTTACAATTACTACTTATTGATACAAGCATAGGAGAGGGAAGCTTGAGTTGATTGAGATCGCACTCACTTACTCATTATTTTCATCTCTCTGACCTGTCCTCAACTGAACCAAACTATATTTAGGAGGTGACAATGGAACAAGAAAGAGTGAAAGTGAAGAGGACAGAGATGAAAAACTAGAGGCCAAGAGAGAATGGGAAGCCAGTAGAGGACAACCAGCTTGAACCTGCAATGAAATTGGCAGGAGTGAAGCGCTGAGCCTCAGCAGCACTGGTGATGACCTTAAACCCTCTCCAAGTGACCCTCCTTGAGGTTGCAGCACCAGGCCCAGTGTTCTGATACTCCCCGTAGAACAACGTGTTCAAAGCAAAGTTGCCATTCCACTCGTGCCAGCCAGCAGGGTCAATGACGTCACTTATGGTTGACTGCATGATGACAGTACGAGAATACTCCTTCCAGGGCCTCCCGAGAAACGTGGGGAAGCTGCTCTTCACAGATTCAAGGTCTTTGGTTGCACCAATCCTGCTTTTCTGAATTACAATGCCGGTGTTTTGGTTGGGGTCAACGCGGCCCTGAGCGGTCACCATGTTCTTCTGCCCACGATTGGGACGCCTAGCGTGGATGTCGGAGTTCTGGATTACAGCCGCAGAGTTGCCGAAGATGAAGTCGACGGAGCCTGCTATGTAGCAGCTGATAAAGAATTGGCGGTTGCTGTGGACGTAAAGGGTGTCTTGGTATGCAAGAAAGTCGCACCTGTAGAATGCTGATAGGTCAGCACCAACTCTGAGTGCAACCGCTTGGTGCTTCGAGGGACCAGCTGTGTTTTGGAAGGTTATGTCTCTTGCCAAGAAACCTTCACCCACCACGGCTGCACTTTCAAACCAAACTCTTGTTAAATATCTCTCTGTTCATTTATAGTGCAAGTATTTTCAGTTGAATTTTAAGACTGAATCAAATGAAGCTACGTTTTTCTTCAAAAAATAATGGTTAAATTCAAGTCATTGTGTGATCGTTAGAGATATTGTCAATGATTGTAAAATTGAATCAAATGAAGAGACTAGTCACCATGTCTACTTTTCTCAAACTGTTTTCAAAATTATGGTTGTCATTGTTGGAGGTATTGTCAACGATCGTAAAACTTTAAAGTCACACCTAAATTAGCTGAGTAATAATGATGCAGTACAAGACAAAGAAGACCGACTTCATCTTCTCACTTCCAAGATCCATGCTTAATTGGTGGGACAGACTGTTTATTTGTGTCGTGGTACGTTGGAAACTGGATCATCTTCTGACAAACATATCTACAGTATCTTCTATCTCTCTTTTTAATTTTCCTTTCTACATTAATAATCACACTCATTTCAACTTGATATAGACACTTTTTACTAATGGAAAGAGGCACGTTTAGCTTTTGAATAGAAAAGTTGGTATCTTTAAAATAATCATTATTTTAGCAATGTTCAAAACAAAGTTAAGCAGTCGTTTGGGAGACCAAGCACAATATGATTGAGAGGACATTGGGAGATGTTAGTATGCGAGAAAAAGAAAGTGGAGCGATTTGGATAATAATAATAATAATAATAGTAATAGTGTCTGAAGGTAAGCACTGAACCAGAGTTGAAGCATGTACCTTTTGTCTTTGACATCTTAATGTGGATGAGTTTAGCATGTTAGAAAAGCGGGAACTAAAACAAAGAAGAGTAATTAAGGAACTGACCAACTGTGGCAGAATTGAAGGTGGTGCTGCCGTCTACCACGTTTCTACTAGCTGTGATGATGGTGTTGGTTCTGCCATCCCCAAGGAACATTATGTTAGTCTTCTTCTTCGGCACATCCACGTTCTCTCTGTACACACCCGCTTTGATCCTGATCACGTATCTCTTGCTACTCCTCTCTGGAGCCGCAGCCACGGCAGCCGACACCGTCCTGAAGTTCCCGCTGCCGTCCGCGGCCACCACCACGTCAGGATTGACCGTACCCGTCTGCAGAAGGCGGCGGTCGGCGGCGGAAATCCAGCGGGGCCACATGATTTCATGGGGGTCCTCCATGGTTTTCCTGTGCTCGTTTTTGTCGTCGTTGTGCATGGCCATGGCCATGTCGGTGTCAGTGAGGTTCTTTGTCATGGCCAATGCGTTGCTGCACAAGTGCTCCGCGTGCACTTGGCCTGCCTGGAGATGCTCCCTCAGTTTTTTGTCAGCCAGGTCGTGAGAGAAGCCGTCGAGGCAAGTCTCTTGGTTGGTTATGGCAGAACTGATGAGAGTTTTGAGATCATCGGCGTGGTGCGACAGAGGCTTCTTGGAGGGGTAGTCTTTGAGTTCATCTATGGCCTTGTGGAGCTCGTCCAGGGTTTCGTCAATGGTTTCCAAGCAATCGTGGAGGGCCGTTTTCTGCCTCTTGGTCAGGCCCTTTTCGTTTAAGAGCTTCTGCACGGTGAAGTAATTCCGCTCAACGATTCCAGCGGTTATGTTCAGCGACTGCTCTATCACGTTCTTGTGGCTGGAAACTTTGTCGGCCAGGCCGGGTTCGGAGGCTATGCTTGAGAGGCACAGCTCCGGGTACAAGGTGCTGCTGCAGGCGCTTTTGATGATGGCATGCGACGAAGTGGAGGAGGAGGCATTGTCGCCGGAGTTCTTGCGAGAGCTGACTCCGGCGACGACGGCGAGCGCGACAAGGAGAGTGGCACCGAGAGCCAACAGGAGTTTGGTCTTGGTCTTGGTCTTGGTGAGGGCATCCGAAATAGCGGGAAGAGCTTTTTTGATTTGGTTGGTCATGGATTCCAGTTTTCAACCACTCTGAGGAAAGGAAAGTAACGTAAGAGATAATAAGTGAAGAGTGGTTTTGTTTTGGAGAGGCTGAGAAATGATAGGAGTGTGTGTGGCCTCTTTGAGAAGCTTGCACATGACAGAACAGCAGAGGAAGTTAATGATAGCTGGTCCCATTTTGGTTTGTTGTGGCCTGTGGGGTTCTAAAAATAAATTTCTACTGCATAAATTCAAGTTCTTAGCCTCTTTTGTCTTCACCCCAATAATTCGTAAATTTTCAAAATTGTTTTATGCCCCTAGTTATACACCCTTATTCCCAGTCAAAGTGGTAACATGCAGTATTCACTATCATACAGTTAGCAACTATGTTATCTATGCCTAGTTTCTAAACTTATGTTACATTTAAACAAATCAAATTTAAGGTTCATGTTTGATGTCCACCATTCAATTTAGATGCTAATTTTACTTTACTAGTGTCAAAGGCAAACTTGTGTTTGAGCTGTCTTAAGTTAATTTTTGTACTGTTAACTTGTGACTTAGTGTTATGAGAAGGACAACAAAACAGAGTTAGAGGAACCAAAAGCCAAGTATTCAACTTATTATATGTTTTGCTGCTTCTGTTATTTAACTATGATTAGCAAGAACTATATATGTGCAAGGTTTTTGTGTCATACTTCTAAAACCATCGTATACTGTTTTTTTATGCTGGAGGCTTCAACGTATCATGAACCTGAATACGTGTTGGTGTAAGAATGTGATGTGATGGTACTATAAGCATATCAGTATTTTTGTTTTTTGAAATATAATTTTGTGGATTTTAATCCCTACAGAATTTGTTCCTAGACTATAAATAGTTAGGAATTTGAAATCTGCAAGAAACTTTTGTTAAAGATATCTCATGAAAACAAACAAGAGTCTTTTACTTCAACTTTAATTTTCGAAGGTAAGTTTTCCTGCAAAGTTTAAACCCGCACGTAATTCATTAGTTGATATATTTTATCAGAATATATATTATTTTATTCTTAAATAATGAAAAATACTATTAAATAATTTATTATAATATAAGAAAATAAAATAATTGAAATTTTATTTTATTATCTTTTTTTTGTGTTTTAAAAGTTAGTTTAATCATTTAACATTTTTAACTTTTTTGTATTTATATTTATTTTGTTATATGTGCATGGAAGTTTTTTTTATCCATTCATTTTATTTTTTAGTTTTTATTTATAATTATTTTGTCTTGAAATATTTCATTGATATATTTATATTGTCATTATATGAATCTAAAATCATACATTTATTAGGTGAGTCTAAAAACACACATTAGATGATAGAGAAAAAAAATGAGCTTAATAATAGACATTGATTAAATGGGTATAAAAAAATTAAGAAGTTTAACAATATACATTAGGTGAGTCTATTCATATACTAATTAGACCATTATAGCAAAACACATTAGACGAGGTATTTTGTTCATTAATTAAACCAATATAACAAAAATATTAAACGGATTTTGCAATACATGTTAGATTTCTTATTCATATACTAATTAGACCATTATAGCAAAACACATTAGACGAGGTATTTTGTTCACTAATTAAACAAATATAACAAAAAATATTAAACGGATTTTGCAATACATGTTAGATTAATATGTCCATACACCATTAGATTAGTATAACACAAAACATAATATACATTAGACGAATTTGTCTATATACCAATTAGACGAGTATAATAACAAAATTAGAAGGGTCATACCATTCATTGATTAAACAAAAAAAAAAAAAAATATTAAGTGAGTACACATTTAATGAGTTTGTTCATACAATCAGTAGACAAGTATATGAAAAAACATTAAACAACACATCTCATGCATTAATTGCACTAGTCTATGAATAGGAGTTTGCTCAAACACTAATTAGAGGAGTCCACCAATAACATACAATGATAAGATGACTTTATATTATATTAGACAAGTCTATCTATACACAAATTAGAGTTTATTAATAAATATGAGTATGTCCATTTACTACATGGACGAGTCTTGCAATACATTTTAGACAAGTCTGAATAAACATTGATTAGACAACTTTGTCTATACCCTAATTAAACGAGTTTAACAAAAATCATTAGATGACTTATTCCATACATTTATTAGATGAAGTCTATTAGATGTCCATACACTCATTACACGAGCAAACACTAGACTAATTTGCCAAAAACTAATAAAATGAGTTTAGCAAAATATGTTAGACAAGTCTTTTGGTACACATATTAGACAAGTATATTAATGAACATTAGATGAGTCTGTTCACTCACTAATTAGATGAGTTCTGCAATACACATTAGGTTTAAATATAGGCTTAAATATACATTTGATCCCTATTTTTGTTGATTTTATTCAATTTGGTCCCTATTTTCGTTTTATATTCAATTAGATCCTCATTTTCGTCAAATTGTGGTCAATTTAGTCTTTTTCACTAACGGTGTTTAAATAGTTAACGTTTTGAACAGTACATGCCACGTGTCAGCTCTTGGTTTTTTTGATTTTTTTTTAATTTTTTTTAATTTTTTTTTAATTTTTTTTAATTTTTTTTAATTTCAAAAAAATGGTCCACGTGTCAAGTCACAATTGTGCCACGTGTCAGTTTGTGGTAGTATTATTTTTTTTGTTCAAT